>ENA-ORBV01007194-ORBV01007194.1-microbial-mat-metagenome-genome-assembly--contig:-NODE-7194-length-19201-cov-5.496758_pt1 | contig 19201 bp, 12 predicted proteins | sample MGYA00237777_ERZ505514 | MGnify/ENA primary metagenome ERZ505514 (study PRJEB26160, sample SAMN06269048) | microbial mat metagenome | isolation source: Oligotrophic lake microbial mat | place... | reverse complement strand
GCTCCGGACGGAACGGGACGCGCGCTGATGTTAGGTGATGGATGGCAATACGACAATCAGCGTCAGAGGTGTCACTGCGCACGCCGAAAATCGGCATTGGTCAGATTGATCGCTACGGCTGAGCTCGCTCAGTTTGGCGTGAGAACGAAATCGGCCGAACGGGTGACCTTCTTTCCGTTGTTCAGATCGGCGATCTCGACTTCTACGCGATACGTGCCTGTCACCGCATTCAGCAGACTGATGGAGAGAAAGTCAGTCACGATGTCACCACGCGCGCGAAGCTGATCGTACGTCACGGTCACTTTGCCGGTGCCGGATCCATCGCCTTCGATCACGTTCTTGAGATTGGCGGCAATTCGCGCGACGAATCCTTTCACGTTCGATTTGAAGGTGCGCTCGAGTGTGACGCGCGTGCGATAGCTGGCATTCCCTTCCGACGTGGCCAAGTCGTACGTCTCCCAGAGCAGCCCGAGAGGTTGTTCGGCCTTGAAGACGCCAATCGTGGGCGCAATGGACACGTCGCGCCAGCGCGCGGGATCCTTGCCGTTCGTCCGCTGCGGATCCGTGCCGAAGAGGATGTCGCTCATGCCGAAACCCGTCTCGCCCGAAACCACGGCGTCGTTGGTCGACGATGCAGCGCGCCCCGCATCCACCTGCTCGGCATCGACGCGCACGACGTTGGTTCCGCGACCGAGGCGCTGCACCCACGTGCCATTGATGCTCGCCGGCAGCGCGTCCTTGTTCACGCTCGTCTTCCGCAACTCACGCCTCACCGATCTGCCGGTGGAATCGATCACCTCCAACTGCACGTCGATCGGAAACGATCCGGTCAGCTCTGCGTTGGCGAGTAGCGAGCGGACCGGAATTGCGGCCGTCACAATCGCATCCATCGAGTCTGCACTCGCGCGGAAGCGCGCCACACGCATGATCATCGGCCACGTGTTGCGCACCAGCGGCATCGTCTCCCAGCCATTCGGATCGACGATGAGAATGGAATCCTGCACCACCTGACGCTCTGTCGGCGTGAATTGCGCATTGCCGTAGGCCAACGTCGTGCGCCCGAAGTAGAAGATGCGTCCGGTCCGGTACGTCCAGATCCTGTCGCCGGGTCCGTAGGCATGATCGTACGGCCCGAAGCGGATGTGTACCAAACCGCGGTCGCTGCGCGAGCCAATCAGGTCGAGCTCTTCGTATCCGTAGCGCAGATCGGCGAAGGCCACGCGCGCGAGATACTCGGTCAACGCCTCATTGACCTTGGTCCGTACGCGCGGGTCAGCCAACTGCCAATAGAGCGTCTGCCAACGCGTGCGCTCGACCGCGCTCATGGCAGCAAAGGAGACCGAATCGGGAAAGCGCGCGGTGCTGGCCTTGCGAGTCGGTGTCAGCAGCCGCGACAGATCGGTGAAGGCGAGGACCTCCGCTGCAGTCATCTGTTGCGTGGCGCGCTCGAACGCGACGGCGGCCTCCGGATATCGTTGAAGACGCTGCGTAGCAATGCCGAGTGCGAGCCAACCCTGCACGTCGCTGCTGTCGGCGGCGACGGCACGCTGCGCCAGCGACACAAGCGATGGCCAGTCCCCGGTCTCGGCGAGGATCATCGCCAGATGTTCACGCGCTCGCGGGTTGGTGAAATCGGCCGTGACCGCCGCTCCGAAGGCACGCAGCGCTACGTCGAGATTGGCCTTGCCCGAGGGTGGCTGCAAGTACCGCACGCGATCCTCCAGCGACTTCGCCATCTGATGGCGAAAGCGCATCGGGAATTCCTGCGTCCGCGCGATCGCGGCCATGTCAAACACCTGAGCGCCATCGAACGACGACGAGGGCGCCTTGATCCCCGCGTCCGCACTGTTGTTCTGCGAGATGAAGCGGTTGGCCTCGAGCTCGTAGTTGCGAAACGCGTTCAGCCCCTGCTCATCGAACAGCTCGGATGCCAGCCGCACGCGACCCGCCGCGAGTTCCCGTTGCGCTGGTCGTTCGAACATGTCCTGCACGCGCTGTCGGCGTGGACTGTTGTCCGTGAAGCGGATGAAACGTCCGTAGTCGAGCCAGTACTGGCCGCTGTCGGGCGCCAGCTGCGTAGCGATGCGCAATGCGGAGTCCGCATGAATGCGCAGTCGTACCACGTCGGCGTCTTCCAGATCGCGTACCGACTGCTTGCGTCCGCCCCACGCCAACATGCCGTACCGATGCCAGAGCGCCGCACTGTTGCGTGCACGCAGGAGCGCCGAGTCGAGCACGGTCATGGCTCGCGCCGTATCGCCGCGCAGTGCGAGCGCGTCGGCCGAGCGCAGCACGCGCGCAATCGCCGCGGTGCTGGTCGGATCAGGCGTTGACGTCGCACGTTCGGCAGGGCGTGCGGACTGTGCGCCGACGACGTGACTGGCGAGCGGCAGCAGGAGCGTGACCACTGCCAACGCCGTCCTTGCCCCCGTCGCTACCAACGTTCGGCCGCCAACGCTCGCATTCATCGAAGACTCCAGGTGGGACGACAAGCGCGGCCCGAACGCAGCGCGAATACACCGAGGATCGTCGATGCTGCCGATCGACGACGACCGGCAGACGATAGCAGCGTGACGAGCGGTCGGACAGACCGTAATTTCTTCGTATGCGACGAATGCGATGGATGTTCCTGGCGCTGTTTGCAGTGCTCGTGACGGCGGCGTGCCGATCGAGCCAGGTCAAGCGCGTCATTCCGGGGGTGAACAGCGGAAACTTCTCTGAGCTCCAGGAGAACGATCTCGCGGCCATCCTCGTCTGCACCGACTCGCTCGGCCGCTCCGACTCGTTACTGCCGATGCCGGTGTGTAGCCCGTGCGTGCCGCTGGTCGCCATGAACGATGCCGATGCGGCGGTTCGTCATGCGCGACAGGTGTGGAATCGTTCATCGAGAGCGCCGTACGATTCGCTCAAGCGCTCGACCAGTTGCGTTGATCTCTCCTACAAGTACGCACGCGCCAAGCGACCCGATGATCACGCGCTGCTCACGGAGATCGTGCTCTTCAAGTTGGTGTCGGTGCACGATTCAACGCGTGCCGAGGCCCTCGGTCGGCTCGATCGGACGCTGGACTCGCTTACGCGCGCAGGGTTTGGCATGGTCGCACGCGAGACGCTGTCGCAGTTCGCGTACGGCATCTGGGACCTCGCACAACGTCGTCTCGAGCGACCCACTGAGCTTCCGCTCGACGACGTCGAGAAGCACACGCATCGACTCGATCGCGATCTCCCGCCGTTTGCGCAGCTACCCCGTATTCCGTCCACGTCGGAGGAGTATGGTGAGTCGGAGGCACGCTGGGCCGCGTTGCTCTTTGACCGTATTGCGACGTGGACTGACGATCCGCGCGAACGCGGAGTGTGGCATCGACTCACACTGGCGCCACTCATCGTACTCGGCGACTGGAAGGCGGTTGATTCCACCGCCATCGCGCTGCTCGCGCGATCGCCGCGCGACTCCACGGTGCTGCCCGCGCGTGCGCTCGCGGCGTACCGGCGCATGCGACGAGTTGTGGACGAGCAGCCGCGCGTGATGGCGCTCTTTGACAGCGCACTCGCGGCCATGCCCCGCGCCGATTCGTTGCGCTATGACAGCTTCGATGCGGTGCTCACCAACACCGACGATGAGTGGCGCTACGGGTTTCTGCCAACGGAGCGCCTTGCGATCGACGCGCGCGGATGGGCGGTGCTCGATCCGTTGTGGAGCACACCGGTGAACGAGCTTCGACTCGAGCGCCGAGCCCGTGTAGCCGAAGCGGACTACCGGTACGCACGTATTGCCGACGAAGGCGAGGCCGGCAGCGAGACCTCCGCTGGCCGCGTGTTCATTCGGCGTGGCGTGATCGATGCGCGATGGACGGGGCGGCGCACAAGTGCCGAGTTCTACACGCTCACACGCGGATGGGCAGACCACCGGCACGCCGCGTCTCTTCTCTACTCACCATCCCTCTGGGTCGCGTTTCATCACGAGCGATTCTCGGCGGAGCGGTTGGCCAACACCACGGTTTATGCAACCGAAGGCCTGTGCCCCGCAGAGCGCTCGCCGGGGATAACGATGCTGACCTGCGCCGAAGCGCGACGCGCGGATTGGACTGACGTGCCATTCTACGGTACGACCGACAGCATCGATGTGACGGCCGCGCGCTTTCGCGTTGGTGCATCTGTCGCACTACGAGACTCGGTGGATGTGTATCTCGGCGCACAGCTGCCGCTGCGTCGCTTCAGGTACGCGGAGCACCACGACATCACGTCGCGCGATCGCATCGAGCTTTCCGCATGGTTTGCCACGCCGGTGGGGGTGATGATTCGCACCCTCAAGGAATCGCGCAAGATGCCGAGCGTGACCGAGCGATCGTGGACCGCGCAGTGGTCGGCGCGCGTCTCGAAGGGTGCCGTGATGCATCGCGTGGAAGCCATCGAACCCACACAGCCTGCCGGCGCTCGCGGCGCGGCGATATTGACGTCGGACGCGTTGGTGGAGTTTCCGCTTCGCGGCTTTGGCATGAGCGATGTGCTCGTGGCCGCATCGTCGCGTCCGCGAGCAGCGTTGGCGACTCGCTGGCGCGACCTGGCCATTGTGCCAAACGGAGCAGTGGTTGCACCACGTGCGACGTTTGCGCTGGCCTGGGAGGTCTATGACCTCACGCCGGCCCCTGATGGGCGCGTGCGATGGCGTGTGCAGATTCGACGCGAACAGGGGAAGTCGGTGCAACGCGCCGACCTCCGCAAGGTGCTCGTGAACGAGCGGTCGGCCGGAGCCCGCGTGTTGGCCGATGAGCCCGATGCAGCGGCCGTGGCCTACAATCGAGACGCTCCGGCTGCGTTCGCGGTGGTCGACAATCTGACGTTCAATCTCAGCGATGCCCCGCCCGGACGACACGTGGTGCAGGTGACGATCACCGATCTGGTGAGCGAACGCAGCGTCACGCGCTCGGTGTCGGTACGCGTACTGGCACCCGATGCGCATCGACGTAGCTCACGCTGACCCTCGATCCGGGCAACCACAATGAAAATCGCCTTTGCAATGCTGCTGGTGCTGCACGGAGCGATCCATTTGCTCGGCGCGGCCAGGGCGTTTGGCTGGGCCGAGGTCGCACAGCTGCCATTGCAGATCTCAACGCGCGCCGGAGCGGCCTGGTTGGCGGCGAGTATGTTGTTCGTGGCAACAGCAGTGATGCTGTTCCTGTCTCTCAGGCTCTGGTGGCTGGCCGGATTGGAGGGGGCGATCCTCTCGTAATGGTTGATCATCGGCAGCTGGCATAACGCGAGGTACGGCACGATCGCCAATATCAGCGTGCTTGTGCCTGTGCTCCTCGCGGCGCTCGACCTGCAGGACTGGTCCCGATCACGGACATCGAGGGACCCATCATCGCGCAGAGTGAGACTGTCACCTTGCTGAACGATATCCTGGTGATGGCACCGGCAGCTGTGCTCGACCTTTCGATGCGATGGGACACGGTCGACGCACACTCGGTGCGCGTCACGTTCAGCAACGCCGGTCACACCGTGGCCGCATTCCTCACCTTCAGCGAGGAGGGGGACCTGATCGGATTCGTCTCCAACGACCGCTATCCGACCGACGCGAAAGGGGATCGCAACTTTCGCTGGTCTACTCCGATCTCCGGTTATCGCGAGTTTGGCGGTGTGCGCGTTGGCGCGCGTGGCGATGCGAACTGGCCGCGTCGGTTGATCCCGCGCCTTGGTCCGCACTTCCACACGATGACACCGTTGGTCAACCTGTCGTCGCGCGGTGCGCGGCCCTGGGTATCATTGCGTCATGCAACGACTCCTGCTCTCCTGTCTCGCAGCGATAGGCCTGTGTCTGCCGCTGAGTGCCTGCGGTGGAGATTCCGCCACAGCGCCGGGCTTCGCCGATGGAACGCGCGTGCTGTTCATCGGCAACTCGCTTACGTACACCAACAACCTGCCCGAAATGTTCGTCGCACTCGCTGGGCTCGGCGGCAGAAGCGGCGTTCACGTGGCGAGCGTTGCGTATCCCGACTTCGCGCTCGAGGATCACTGGCAGGAGGGTACGGCGCGCCGTGCGCTGACCACGAGTAAGTGGGAGTTTGTGGTGATGCAACAGGGTTCGTCTGCGCTGCCGGCGAGTCAGATCAACCTGCGCGAAGGCGCGCAAACATTTGCGCCCCTCATTCGCGCGGCGGGTGCGACGCCGGTGTTGTTCATGGTGTGGCCGACGACGGCGCGACTGGGCGACTTCCCCGCCGTGCTGCAAACGTATCGCGGTGCCGCGGCCGCGATCGGCGGCGTTTTCGCACCCGCAGGCGATGGATGGACCGCCTTCGGAAATCTGCAGGTGCTCGATAGCGGCGATGGCCTGCATCCCTCGTCGCCCGGTACGTACATCGCCGCGCTCGTGCTGCTCGACGGCACATTGGGAATTCGGCCGACGTCACTTCCGGCCACGATTCCTGGAGGCAACATGCCGGAAGCCAGCGTTCGGCTGCTTCAGCAGGCGGCTCAGGCGGCATTGGATCGTAACGCAGCACGGCCGTGATCCGGACGCGAGTGCTTGATGATGGGTGACCCTGCGCTGCGTGGTGCAAGCCTGCGTGGTGCAAGCCTGCGTGCTCCGCTGCTGCGTGGTGCCTTCGCGGGTGGCGCCTTGCTGCAATCTGCCGTTGGGCGTGCTTCCGTCGCGCGTGCTCGTATCGCGATGGTCGCGACGGCTCTCAGCTGCGCGGTCGTAGCGCCGAGAGCTGAGGCGCAATCCGCGAGCGCCATCATCGATTCGGCCGCGGTAGCGCACAGCGCGTTTCGTGTTGCACCACGCGCGGATGGCGCCGCGGCAAAGCTGCCGTATCTGGTTCGTGCAGCACGCGCCTGGCCCTCGCAGCCCTCGTATTGGTTCAACGTCGCGCGCTACGCCGCTCGTGCATCCGATACGGCGTTGGTCGTGGAGGCGGTGGAGGCGTTGGCTGCCATGAGCGCCGGAGCGCGACTGATTGACGACACGAGCGTGGTCCGCCTCTCCCGCCTTCCTGCGTTTTCGGAACCATTTGCACGGCTGGCACGCAACGTGGCGCCGCGAGCGAGCGGACGCGCCGCAGCGACCGTTGCCGACAGCACGGTGTTCGCCGAAGGCATCGACGCGCATCCCACCAACGGCTCACTGTACGTGGGCAGCATTCGTCACCGCACGGTACTGGAAGTCCGCGCAGACGGCGGCGTGCGCGACCTGCATCTCGAACGAAACCCGCGTATCGGCGCGATACTCGGCGTGCGGGTTGCGAGCGACGGCCGGACACTCTACGCCACCACCGCCGGCATTGTGCAGATGCATGGCTTCGTGCCCGCAGACAGCACGCTGTCGGCCCTCGTGCGCGTGCGGATCGCCGACGGTGCGATCGAGGAACGTTGGGACGTGCCCGCGGATGGCGCGCATCATCTGCTCGGCGATCTGGCGATCACGCACGATGGCACGGTGCTCGCCACCGATTCTGACGCAGCGATTCTTTTCCGCTTGCGTCCAGGCGCCCGGTCGCTCGACGCGATTCGTCATCCGCTCTTCCGCTCGTTGCAGGGAATCGCACCGGTGCCCGGCAGCAGTCGAGTGATCATCGCCGACTACTCGCCTGGTCTCCTTCGCGTTGACCTTCACGCACAGGTTGGTTCCAGCAGGGTCGAGCGCATCGTCGACGCGGCCGGAACCACCACGCTCGGCATCAATGGGTTGACGTGGTACGACGGCGCCGTGATCGGTGTGCAGAACGGGATCGATCCTGCGCGCGTTGCGCGGTTCGTGCTGGATGCGGAACAATTGCGCGTGAATCGCATCGAGCTGCTCGACCGACAGCCCTCGGTTGCCGATGAACCTACGATCGGCACACTGTGGCCCGATGGATATGTGTACGTCGCGAATAGTCAGTGGGAGAAGTACGACGACAAAGGACGGCGCGTGCCCGGTACGGTGCTGCGCCCAACGGTGTTGATGTTCGTGCCGCTGGCGCCCGCTACGGAAGCGCGACCTTTCTGAGTCGTTCGATTTCCGCGATCATGCCGCGGATCTGCGCCTCGACGATCACCTTTCCTTTGGCGCGCGTGGCCAGCGTCGCGTTGCCGTACGTGCCCGAAACGGACCACGTCTTTCCTTCGCGCACCGCCGTCGCGGAGTCGCGCGTCAAACCACCAGCACCCGGGTGATAATCGTCGCGCGCCTTCTGCATCTGCACCACCGCCGGATGCATGTACAGCATCATTGACGTCTCGAGTTCGTCGGCGTGCGTGCCCCCTGCCTGCTTCCGCACCTTTGCTTCAGCGTCCTTGCCGATGTTCAGAATGTCGGTGTACTGCATGACGATTCCGCTGGCCGCGAGCGAATCACGTGCCGGCGCGAGCGCGCGGAGCGTCGACACACCCGTATTGAGCACATAAAACCGACGCGGTCCATGCCGCGCTATGGACCGCACGATATCCACGATCAGGTCGCGCGCGGTTTCCATGCGCAGCGTGGTCGATCCGGGGTATTCGACGAACGCCGGGTAGAAGCTGTAGTTGACGGTCGGATACACGATCACACGCGTGGCCGCCGCCACATGCTTCGCGAAGTACTCGGCGAGCAGCCAGTCGTTGTTGAGCGGCAGGTGCGGACCATGTTCCTTGGACTGCGCGCCGAGCGGAATCATGACGACGACTGAAGTGTCGAGCAGTCGAACGGCATCGGTCCACGGGAGCGTTTCGATGCGGATGCTGCCGCTGGTCGCGCGCTGCGCGTGTACGACGTTGCTTCCCAGTACAGATACCGCGAGTGCGACGGCGGTCCACGTGCCGAGTCGCAGACTGACTTCGTACCGCCGCATCCACATCGCTGGTATCTCCAAGGTTGGCGTCTCCGGACGAATCTACGACGCGCTAGCCCGCTGTCATCAGGTTGCGTTGGTGGCGGACATGGGGGCGTGCCGGCCATGGGAGAGACCGAAGTCGTCGCGTTTCTCACGCACCTGGCCGACCAGCAGCGCGTCTCGCGTTCCTCAACACCGATCACGGCGGTCGTCATCCTAACTGGACAGTATTGTCACTAGGAAGGCACTAACGAGCCACTAAGGCGTCTTTACCATCAGCAAGAAATGCTTCGCGTACCGTCGCCCGATCTCGCGTGCGGAGGGCGCGTCGTAGTGAACGGTGTCGCCACGATGCCGGAGCCCTTCGGTGAGGATGAACGCTGAATGCGGTGTGGTAGCGGCGACATTCCGGTGCGCGGAGTCAACGCGGGCGCGGTAGGCGTTCCATGGCTTTTCGGGAAAGTTTCCCATCTGCCCGATGAGGAACGGGACTTCGGGTGCCTGGAGATCGCGCCGAAGGTTGGCGATGACCGCAAACAGGCGCTGTTCGTAGTCACCCGCGTTACGCGCGTTCCCATCACTCTCCCCCTGCAGCCACAGAATGCCGGCGAGCGAACCGCGCTGCATCGCTACGCGCGCACGGGCGATGGCGTCGTCGTAGGGGTGCGTCTTCGTCGCGGAGTCAGCGGCGCCCGTCTCCCACGCGCGAATGCTCGACCCACCGACGGCTGCCGGCACCATGCCGATCTCCGTTCCTTTCCATGCTTGGGCGACGGCAACACCGAAGGCGCGGCCAGGGCCCACGCCCGCAACCTTGGGCTTGTCGAAGTGCAACGGTTCCACGGCGGGGGCCCAAGCACCGCTCTGCGTGAGCATCCACACGTGCGCGACCGGCGTGCTGTCTTCGACTTCGACGGTGCCGCGTCCCGCCATGTTCGACTGGCCCACCAGCAGGAAGAACTGCAGCCGCGCATTTGTGGCGAGCGAGTCATTCGTGCGGGCAGCGCGCACGGGGGTCTGCGCCTGCACCGAGAGGGCCATGCACGATGCCACCGCAAACGCGGTGGTCAGACGTGAGGTGATGGTGATAGCAGCCGGCCAAAGTTCGCGCTTCATGGTCGATGATTGTGTAGGGTGATCGTTCATACGCCAAGTCCCTCCCAAAGACCCTGCAGGTACATCGCGCCGAGCGCGCGATCGTGAAGGCCGTAGCCGGGACGGCCCTGTTCACCCCAGATCATGCGACCGTGATCAGGGCGCATTGGTCCGGGATAGTTGTGCGCACGCAACGCCGCGAGCACTGCACGCATGTCCACGTCGCCGAAGGCGCTCGGATGCGCAACTTCGTTGAAGGACAGCGGACCGGTGCGCTTCACGTTGCGGCAGTGCATGAAGTGAATGCGGCCCATCGCCGCGAACTCGTTGACCATCGACGGCAAGTCGTTCGCTGCGCTCGAGCCGAGGGATCCGGTGCAGAAGGTGAGCCCATTGGCCGGTACGTCGACGAGCGAGAGCAACCGTCGCAGCGCCGCCGCGTCGGTGATGATGCGCGGCAGTCCGAAGATCGACCAAGGTGGATCGTCCGGGTGCATCGCCAGCTTCACATTCGCCGCTGTTGCCACGGGAACGACACGCTCGAGGAAGTACGCCAGATTCTCCCACAACTGCTCTGCGTTGACGGCCTTCCACTGCGCGAGCAATCGCTGCAGCGACTCTCCATCGTAGGCCGTGCTCCATCCCGGCAATTCACCGGTCCCCTGCGACAGGTCGATGCGCGCCAACGCGTTTTGATCATACGTGAGCGTTGTCGACCCATCCGGCAGCACACATGCGAGATCGGTACGCGTCCAGTCGAAAATGGGCATGAAATTGTAGCACACTACTGGCACACCCGCCGCGCCCACACGCGTCACGCTTTCGCAGTAGGCATCGATGTAGCGATCGCGTGTTGTCGCGCCGAGCTTGATGTCCTCGTGCACCGGGATGCTTTCAATCACCGCAAGCTCGAGGTCGGCCGCTGCGATCTGCTCGCCGAGCCGCGCGATGTTCGCTTGGGGCCAGGCATCGCCACCGGGCACATCGTACACCGCGCTGACGATACCGCGTACGCCGGGAATCTGTCGGATGTACTTCAGCGGCACGCGGTCGTGCGGCCCATACCACCGAAACGTCATCTGCATCAGTGGCCCACCGACTGGAGGCACGCGCGCATGTAGCCGAGTGCAAACGCCATCCCTGCGTGCCACGGCGCGGCGCATGTCATCTCGGGCGTGTGGTCGGGAATGAGTACGCCGTCGTACTTCGCGTCATGCAGAATGCGCACAACGCGCAACATATCGAGATCACCTTCGTCCACGAACACTTCCTGATAGTGAGGCACCTTTCCGCGTACGTTGCGGAAGTGCACATAACCGATGCGTCCGGCGCGCGCGTAGCGATCAATCGTTGCGTACACGTCGCCTTCAGGCATCTCCTGCAATGAGCCAAGGCAGCACTCCAGCGCACTGGCGCCACTCGGCACGAGATCAATCATGCGTTGATACTTGTCGGGATGATTCACGAGCCGGGCCGCACCGCGCAGTGCCGCTGTCGGCGGATCGTCGGGGTGCAATGCCATGCGAACGCCGCACTCTTCGGCGACGGGAAGGATTTCGCGGAGAAACCACTCATAGCGTTGCCACAGTTCGGTCTCGGAAATCGGTGTGACAAATCCCGGCGGCGCATCGGGATCGTAGACCATGTTCCACACCATGCCGTTGCGCATTGGAAGCTGCGGATCGATCTGCGATTCATCGTACACCAGCGCGCGCGCGCCACCGCGACCGTACGGGCCCTTCGTCCAGCCCCACACACCGGCGATGCTGAAGTTGTAGCCCATGATGGGAATGCCGGCGCGACCAACGGCTTGAATTGTGCGCTTGAGGTTTTCCATCTGCTCACGCTTCCGTGGACCGTCGAGCAGAATGTCGTACCAGTGCGAGGGATCGAAGTTCTCGATCGCTTCCCACGTGAGTCCTGCCGCGTCAATCTGTTTCTTGATGGCCATGATCTCGTCGTACGTCCACGGCTTGTCCTGATTGCGCGTGACGCCCCAGCCCAGCGTTGGTGGGCCGGAGTCGAGTACCGGTGATGCGCCGGCGAAGTAGTCGACGAGATGCACGACGAGATGCGTGGCGCCGGCCTGCTTGGCGAACGCCAGGTTGTCTGGTGTGAGCAGGCTGCGATACAGACCGAGTCCGAGCTTCATCGGCATGAATCAGACGCCGCTGTACGCGCTGAATCCGCCATCGATCGCCAGTACGGTTCCCGTCACGAACGATGCTGCATCGCTACACAGATATACCAGCGCACCATTCAACTCAGCGTGATTGCCAAAGCGGCCCATTGGTGTCTTGGCGATGATGCTCGCTGCGCGCGCCGTGTATGAGCCGTCTTCGTTCACGAGCACCGCGCGATTCTGTGTCGAGACAAAGAAGCCAGGCGAGATCGCGTTCACCCGCAGTCCATCGCCACATTTTTTCGCAAGGTCGACCGCGAGCCACTTCGTGAAGTTCTCGACCGCGGCTTTGGCTGCGGAATAGCCCATCACACCGCTCAACGCCTGCGTGGACGCCATCGACGAAATGTTGATGATGGATCCTTTCTTCCGTTCGGCCATCGCTTCGCCAAAAATCAGCGAAGGCAACACCGTACCATGCAGATTCAGTCGCAGCACTTCGTCGAACGCGTCCATCGGCATCGCGAACGGCGTGACGTTGTCGGTACGCGCGCGTTGTACGTTGCCGCCAGCGGCGTTGAGTAGAATATCGATGCGTCCCCACTGCGCCAGCACCTTCGCACGCGCCGCGCGCAATGCGACGTCGTCGACCACATCAGCGATGAGTGCAATTGCCTCGCCGCCAGTTGCGCGGATGGTTTCCACCATCGCGTTCGCCTGTTCCCCACGTCGTCCGAGAATTGCGACGCGCGCACCTGCTGCGGCAAGCGCGGTGGCCATGCTGCCGCCCAGCACACCGTAGCCACCCGTGACGACGGCAACTCGACCCGTCAGGTCGAACAGATCAGCGGTCCTGCTCACAGTGGGCTCACGGGTTTATCGGCGTGTGGGCGATGCGTGTGGTGACGTATGTCGTGATGCGGTGCGTAACGCGGGTGGTAATACAATTCGGCAACGTGTTTGGCATTGTGTCTGAAAGCTCAGCGAAAATCCGACTCGAGCAGGATAAGCCGACGGTCGCCCCGCACCGTGAGCGAGACGGTGGTAACAGTAGCGGCGAGCGGCGACTCGATGCGAAGCGTCTCACCGGGTGCCAGCCTTCGGCGTTGCGATGCTCCGTTCACTGTCACGGTGACGTCGAGAGAATCGGATGACGGATTTTGCAGGGAGTTGAGCATTGCCACGCGACCGGTGGGAATGCGCATCCAGACGCGCCCCTCACCGTCGGGTCCGTGTTCGTCCGGCAGGCGATACGCACCGCCCGAGGTGAACTCATACGGGCCGAACGGACGACGCCCGCGTGGCACGTATTGCACTGCAGGACGCGTGTTCCAGCCACCGGCGTCACCGGCAGTCCAGAAGCCGTCTTCATCGATCTTGATAGGATACCGCGCTTGCAGTTCAGCGGGCATGGTGGGTACGGTGTTCAGCAGAAAGCCACTGTGCACGCCGGTAAGCAGGCCACGTTCAGAGGCGTAGTCACCCCACGTGATCTTTGACGCGATGAGTGGATGTACATCGTGCGAAGCGCTGCCGCCCACATAGGCAACGAGGTTGCGCAGCACGCGATCCGCGACGGGGTCCTTGCCCACGCGCGGTACGAGGTCGAAGCCGGACAACAGTGTCGACCCCGTGCCGGTAAAGAACTCGGCGAGTGCGACACCAAGCAATCCGTGATCGTAGTTGGCGAGGACGGCAACGCGGCCGAGGTCCTGCGGCCGCGTGAGGGCAAAGCCGCGTGTGACGGGATAGACAGCCGGGAATCCCGGTGTCGACTCGCGCCAGCCGGTGTAGTCGGACCAGAGGAAGAAGTCGTCGCGTGTGAGGCCGGCGAAGACGGCGTGCGTCGGGCGTTCAGGATTGATCGACATGCCCTGCGCCCACGGACGCCCACCCGGAAACACGTCAGCGTGATCGAGCGCGCCGATGGACAGGCGCACGCCGCCCGGCAGCCAGTGTGAGGCGAAGCGTTCGGGGCGCTGATCGAGCACAAGCGCGCGCCCACCCCGCGATACGAACTGTTCGATGGTGCCGATCTGACCGGTGAGCGCGGCGTCCCAGGCTTCGCTACCCACGATCAACGCATCCCGCGCGGGATCCAGTGTCACGACTCGCGTGACGGCCACGGTAGAAACGCCGAGTGCGGCGAGTGCACGCTGCGTGCGGCGGGATGGATCGTAAATGCGGAGACGACGTCCCAGGGATTCGGGGCCGCGTGCGCACTCCTGTGTGCATTCACGGGCGAACACGCGGATGGTTGTGCTGTTGCGCGATAGGGTATCGCGCCCGCGGAGTAACGCGCCATCGAGTGTGTACGATCCGGCGGCAGCGGTGGACGGAACCGTAATCGCCACGTCGCGGCTATTCGCGCCGTAGTACGCCAGGTCGGGCCACGGCATGCTGCGGCTCGCAACCGCGCGACCAGACGCATCGCGGAGTGCAACGTGGAGCGTTGCGCCCCGCAGCGCGGCGCCACCGTCATCATCGTTTACCACGTGCGCGACCGGCGACAGCGTTGTGCCGGCGTACACGTGGGGCGTCCACGACTCCCACGACAGCAGCACTGGCTGGAACGAGCGCGCGTACTGCGCGAGCACGGGCTTGGGTTTCATGTCGGCGAACGACGTGATGCCGAACCACTGCGAGAACACGATGGAGAACGGACTCAGCCCGGCGAGGTTGGGATTGCGTTCGCGCAAACGACGCGTGATTTCGATGGCTTGCCCCGCCATCCACGCCTGATAGGCCAGCGCACGCGGGCCCTGTTCTGCGTCGGGCGCATGCCCAGTCCAGTTCAACTGCGAATCCGGTTGCTTAGTGTCGGAAACGAGATTGAATCGGCCGTCGCCACCGGTATAGTTGCCGGTGTTCTCGCTCATCGTGATGGGCTGACCGGTGCGCCCGCGCCAGCACACGTTCGGATCACGCAGCGTGTAGAAGCTGAGGAACGAGTTGTAGTACCAGCCCCAGTACCGATGCATGTCGCACACGTCGCCGGTGCGACCAAAACCGTAGCCGGCGTTCGCGATGACGAGACGTGTGGAGTCCCACACATGCAACGAGTCGTACATCGTCTGCAGGAAGCGACCCATCGCTGCCGCACCCGCCGACTGATAGTGCACCTCGGCATCGGCCACTTCGTTGGCGAGCGTGTAGATGACGACGCTCGGATGGTTCACTTGCGTGGCGAGCACATCGTCGCGGTACCACGCGAGGCTGGTGGCAATGCTTGCTGGCGCGCGATTGGTCGTGCCGCCCTTGGGCACGCCGTAGCTGCCTTGGAAGACAAGCATGCCCACATCATCGGCGGCATCGAGCCACACCGTTGACACCGAGCCCAGTCGCACGATGTTGACGCCCACGCTCTTGAGATAGCGCAGGTACTCTCGGGCAAAGCGCGGACTTTCATTCAACGAATCGGGGACGTTCCGGCCGGGCGGATTGATGGCGTTGCCGCGGAGAAAGAGCGGTGCACCATTGAGCAGGATGCGGCCGTTCGCGGCCGCCATCGTGCGGAAGCCGATGCGTACCGAATCGCTGATTGCATCGACTGCGTCTGCCGACTCGACGATGAGCCGATACATCGCTGGAGTGGAGGGGCGCCACCGGGTCACGCGGAGCGATGCGATGCGCGTACGCGAGACGGCGTCGGCACCGCTCGTGCTGAGCGTGCCGAGTGAGCCAGACCACGCTACGGAAGCATCGCTTTCACGTATGAGCGCGCCGCGCAGAGCGTGGCCGTTGAGCGAGGCACCTCCGCGTACGGTGATCTCTGTGCGGAAGCTCGCGGTGTCGGTGAACACGAGCGTGCGAACGGCGCTGACGGGCTTGGGCTGTTTCGGTGCGGCTTGCGCGAATGTTGGTGTGCTGGCGACTGCGCTTGCCAGCACCGCCGTGAACCACAGCGGACGCAGCGAGCGCGCACGAACCGCACCGTCTGTAGCAGTGCGTATAGCGCGGGCGGGCAGTGTCGGGTTGCGGTGCGTCATCGGGCGCGCACGCGAATGCCGCTCAGAATCGGCTGACCTTGGCGTGCGGTGAAGGTGATGTTGAGGCCCTGTCCAGCCGACGATTCTGCAAGTACGGTGATCGGAACCGCGTGGCCGGTGCCCGCTTCTGCGACGAGATCAAGCGCGGTGACGGCCGGCTGGCCGTTGATTGCGATATCGAACACACGCTCACCAATTGCCACGGCGGTCGGATCGGCAAAGCGCAGCTCGAGTTCGTAGTCGCCGTCGGGCACGTCAAAGCGATAGCCTTGGATGCCACGACGATACGTGATGTAGATCGGCGTTTGCGTAGCACCCATGACCGGGAGGTCACGAGGAAACTGAGCGGCGTCGCCACCCACGAACCCGAAGCCACCTGTACGATATGGCTGGTCGGCATTCCAGATAACGCCGTCGGCGTCGGCCATTTCCGCCTTGCTGCCGACATTCACGGCGAGCTCACGGAACGGCATCGCGGCGTCAGCGAGGAACGGTGGACGATACGTGAAGTGGATGCTCAGTCGATCGAGCACGGTTGCCTTGCCGACGACCGCACGTGCTTCCAACACGTTCTCGCCGTTGGTGAAGGGCACGTCCCACGTGATGCGCTTCACGTCATCCGGCGTCCGCACGCCGAGTGACTTACCGTTCACGAACAGCTCGACGCGATCTGCATTGGAATACACATCGACCGGTTGCATGACGGTGCGTGCGCCCGCACCGCGCGGTGCTGTGGAATCCGTGCCAGTGCGCTGCGTCCACGTGCGACTGGCGATGCGCACCATTGGCGCGCTGGCCCAGTTGGCCTGATACACGAAGTACACGTCCTTGAACTCCCGATCCCACGTCTGCATCCCCTTCTGGTTGCGATACGGGATGGAGCCACCGATCTCGGGCTGGCTGAAGTCGAACTGGTTCCAGATTGCGGTGCCAGCGAGCCATGGACGCGCCGCACTTTGCCGCAGATGCGCTTCATGAAACCGCCGCTGCCACGTTCCACTGAAGTCGAAACGTTCCGGCTGTAGCGAGTTCACACGATAGTCATCCTCGGCGCCGTACTCGCTGACCATCAGCGGCTGACTCGGCCACGCGGCATGTCGCTTGTCGAGGGCCTTGCCGAAGTCGCCGAACACGCCGCCGTACCAGCCATCATAGCGATTCACGCCGGTCACCTGCGTGGCTTCACTGATGCCGAACTTGTCGTAGTCGTCTCCACCGTGCAGCGCCATCGCCGTGTAGCGCACTGGATCTTCTGTACGGGCCGCACTGTCGAGATGAAACGCCAACGCGCGCACCTGACTGAGATACGTCGTGTCCGTGTGACGTTGAATGCGTTCGGCGTCTTTCGACCACAACAGCGACTCGTTCATCAGCCCCCACATCACGACCGACGGATGATTGCGATGCTGCCGGATCATCTCGCGCAACATGCGCGTACTGTTGTCCGTGAAACGCGCATCGGTGTTGATGTAGTTCACGATGGGGATCTCTTCCCAGATGAGCAGCCCGAGTTTGTCGGCGGCCTCGAGCACCTCGGGGTCCTGCGGATAGTGGGCCAGCCGCACGAAGTTCGCACCCATCGCCTTGATCATCGCCATGTCGCTGCGATGCATACTGTTGGCCAAGGCCGATCCGAAGCGCTCGTGATCCTGATGCCGCGTGGTGCCGCGCAGCGTGAGCTTCTTGCCATTCAGCTGGAAACCAATGGTCCCGTCGAAAGCGAACCACCGGTAACCAACGGCGTTCGACACGCGATCGACCACTACACCGTTCGACACGACATCGGTGTGCACGCGATAGAGATATGGGTCGTCGGTAGACCACAAGTGCGGCGTGCGTACCGTCGGCAAATCCTGCGACACCGTCTGACGGCCACGCGCCGGGACCGACACATCGCTGGTCTGCGTGGTGACGACGCGCCCAGCCGCATCGGTGATGGTATTGACAACGCGGACAGTCTGCGATGCATTGCCGTGGTTGACGACCGTGGCCTGCACGCGTGTACGCGCAGAATCCTGTCGAACGTACGGCGTGGTAACGGCGGTGCCATTGGAGCCGTGATCGTCGAGCGCAATGTGTACGGGCGACGTGGCCACGAGCCATACATCGCGATAAATGCCACCGTACAACGCGTAGCCGATCGCCAGCGGTGCGAGGAACGGATCGGTGGTGTTGTTGACCTGCACGGCGATGAGATTCTTCTCTCCGACCTTGAGCCATTGCGTCACGTCGAACGTGAACCCGGTGTATCCACCCTCGTGACGGCCGGCGAACGCTCCGTTCACGTACACGTCGGCAACCTGGTTCACGCCTTCGAACTGCAGAAACAACTGCTTGCCCACGTAACTGCTGTCGAGCGTGAGATACCGTCGATACCACGCGAGTCCGCGACGATAGCCCGGCACATCATCGAACGGATCCTTCGCGTTCCAGGTATGCGGGATGGTGACCTGCTCCCACCCCGCATCCGAGACCTGCGCGCGCTCGAACGCGCGAAGCTTTCCCGGCTCCAGAATCGATGTGAACCGTTCGGCGAAGCTCTGGCCGCCGTACGCAAAATGCCATCCATCATTGATGGTGCGCTGCGTGCGCGGCTCCTGCGCCACCAAGGCGAGCGGCAGCAGGAGCGGGAACAACAACGAACCAACGCTCGATCGTGTCATGCGTGAACCGGTCATGGTGTCAGCGTCAGTAGCCGGGGTTCTGCGTCATCTTCTTCGTCAGATTCGCGTCGATCACCGACTGCGGAATCGGGAGCAGCGAATCGCGCTGTGTGACGGCCAGTCGCGCCAACGGATTGAACCGCACCGTGCGATCGAACCACGTCCCCGTGCGCAGCAGGGTGTAGCGACGCTGCTCTTCCGTCACCAGTTCGCGCGAGCGCTCATCGAGAACGAAATCGAGCGTGACTTGCGCTGATGTAATCGGGCTGGCGCCGGCGCGTGCGCGCACGATGTTGAGCGTGCTTGCTGCATCCGTCAGCTTGCCCTGCGCGAACTGTGCTTCGGCAAGCAGCAGATACGTATCTGCGAGACGGAGATACGGCTGGTCGACGAACGTCGCGCCGCCAACAGGATCGACCGTGCTGGCCCAATCCCACTTTCGCGTGCTCGGCCACAACGGATCACTGATTCGCTCCGTGGTGAAGACCGTTCGAAGCGTGTCGCCGAGCCGCCCACCCGTTGGCAGCGTTGCCTGATTGT
>ENA-ORBV01007193-ORBV01007193.1-microbial-mat-metagenome-genome-assembly--contig:-NODE-7193-length-19202-cov-5.883346_pt1 | contig 19202 bp, 19 predicted proteins | sample MGYA00237777_ERZ505514 | MGnify/ENA primary metagenome ERZ505514 (study PRJEB26160, sample SAMN06269048) | microbial mat metagenome | isolation source: Oligotrophic lake microbial mat | place... | reverse complement strand
TTCCCAAGGCGAATAGCACCGCAGTGCGCAGCACGGAGGTTAGTCAAATGAGTCGCCGGGCCGTTCCCAAGGCGAATGCCGAAGTGCGCAGCACGGAGGTTAGTCCGGTGACCGCGATGCTCGAAGTTGGCGATCTGCACGTGTCGTATGGACAGGTCGACGCGGTGCGCGGCGTCAGTCTGAGCCTGGAGCCACGTCAGATCATCTCGGTGATTGGCCCCAATGGCGCGGGCAAGACCACGCTGCTGGCGGCCGTGATGGGCCTGTTGCCCAGCAAAGGCCAATTGCGCTTCGAAGGTGAAGACCTGCACGGTCTGGACGTGGAGGCACGCGTGGAGCGCGGACTGTGCCTGGTGCCTGAGAAGCGCGAGTTGTTCGGCAGTCTGACCGTGCTCGACAACCTGCAGCTGGGCGCCTATGCGAAGCGGCACCGGCGCGACGCGCTCAATCGCCAGCTGCAGACCGTGTACGAACGCTTTCCGCGGCTGGCTGACCGCCGCATGCAGCGGGCCGATACCTTGTCCGGTGGCGAACGCCAAATGCTGGCCATCGGCCGGGCGCTGATGTCGTCGCCGCGCCTGTTGATGCTGGACGAGCCCAGCCTGGGCCTGGCGCCTTTGATCGTGCGCGACATTCTCGGCATCGTGCGCCAGTTGCGCGAAGACGGTGTGTCCATCCTGCTGGTCGAACAGAACGCGCGGGCGGCGCTGGAGAGCTCCGATCGGGGCTATGTGCTGGAGACCGGAGAGATCGCGCTGTCCGGCGCGTCGGACGACCTGGCGGTCGACCCGCGCGTGCAGGCGACCTACCTGGGCGGAACTACCGATGATGAAGAGTGAGCCGGTTGGCGGCGGCAGTTTGCCGCCAGCCCAACGCACTCTGGGCGCCATGCTCGAACGCCAGGCGGCGCTGTTCGGCGACAAGCCGCTGCTGCGGTTGGCCGGGCAGCAGTGGTCGCACCGGGACGCTGCCCAGGCTGCGGGCGAACGCGCGGCTGTCTTGTGCGGCGCCGGTGTGTTGGTGGGCGACCGGGTGGCGCTGATGTGCGGGAACCGGGTCGAATTCCTCGAAGTGTTCCTGGGCGCAGGCTGGATCGGCGCGGTGACAGTGCCCATCAATACGGCGTCGATGGGGCCGCAGATCGGGTACTTTCTCGCGGACAGTCAGGCTAGTCTCCTGGTGATCGAGGCGGCGTTCGTCGAGCGCTTGTGCGACATCGATCTGGCAGGTACCGCGCTGCGCGAGATATGGATCATCGGTGATGGCGCTCGGGGTCGGGCGCCGGTGGCCGGCATTCGCGTGCTGCCGTATCCCGCTGCGGCGCCGGCCATCGCACCGGCCGCCGTGAAACCTGGTCACCCGCTGGCCATCATGTACACCTCGGGCACGACCGGTCCGGCCAAGGGCGTGGTGTGCCCCCATGCGCAGTATTACTGGTGGGGACTGAACAGCGCCGACGTGCTCGGCGTGGGTCCGCACGACGTGTTGTGCACCACGCTGCCGCTGTTCCACATCAATGCGCTCAACACCTTCGCGCAGGCAGCCTTGCTGGGCTGTGAAGTGGTGTTCGAGTCGCGGTTTTCGGCCTCAAACTTCTGGCCGTCGATGCGCGAGAGCGGAGCGACCGTCGTCTATCTGCTTGGCGCCATGGTGCCCATTTTGCTGGCACAGCCCGAAGGCGCGCATGAGCGCGAGCACCGGGTACGTGTGGGCCTGGGGCCGGGTGTTCCGGCCGATGCCGGTCGGCGTTTCATGGCGCGTTGCGGCGTTCAGTTGCTCGAGGGTTACGGCTCGACCGAAACCAACTTTGCGATCGCGACCGCGCCCGATTCGCCGCGCACCGGGGTGATGGGCTGGACGAGGCCCGGGTTCTCGGCACGGGTGGTCGATGAGGACGATGTGCCGGTGGCCGCTGGCGTCGCCGGCGAGTTGCTGTTGCGTGCCGACGAGCCGTTTGCCTTTGCGAGCGGCTATTTCAATATGCCGCAAAAGACCATCGAGGCCTGGCGCAATCTGTGGTTTCATACCGGCGACCGCGTGGTGCAGGACCTTGACGGCGCATTCCGGTTCGTCGATCGCATCAAGGACGCGATTCGCCGGCGCGGCGAGAACATCTCGTCGTTCGAGGTCGAACAGGTCTTGTTGAGCCACCCGGGTGTCGCGCAATGCGCGGTCTATCCGGTGCGCTCGGAGCTGGCCGAGGATGAGGTGATGGCCGCGCTGGTGCCGCGCGCCGGTGTCCAAGTCGAGCCGTCCGACGTGATCGCCTTCTGCACGTCGCGCTTGCCGTATTTTGCGGTTCCGCGCTACCTGGACCTGCTCGACACATTGCCACGCACCGAGAACGGCAAGGTGCAGAAATACCGGCTGCGCGAACGGGGCTTGAGCGCTTCCACCTGGGATCGCGGCGACACGAAACGCAACCCGACGGCCACCTGAGCGCCATGTCTGGTGCCGACGCCGCGTTCCTGCAGCCACCGCCCACCTTGGCGGGCCAGGTCGCGTTCGTGACCGGGGCCGGGCAGGGACTGGGCCTTGCCATCGCCTTGGGCCTGGCGCAAGCGGGCGCGCGTGTGGTTTTGACCGACATCGCCGCCGAAGTAAACACGGCGGCCGATCGTGTCCGCGAGACGGGTCAAAATTGCCTGGCGCTGCAACTGGACGTGCGCGACGAAGTTGCCTTCATCGACGTTTTCGCGCAGGCATTGGCGCATTTCGGTCGCGTCGACGTGATGGTCAACAATGCGGCGCGTACGCCCGCCACGTCGATCTGGGACATCACAACCGACGAGTGGGACGATGTACTGGCGATCAACCTGCGCGGCGCCTTTTTTGGCTGCCGTGTCGCGGGCCGCCACATGCGTACGCAGCGCTGCGGCCGCATCATCAACCTGGCGTCGGTGGCCGGCCAGCAGGCCAGCACCGCCACCGGCGCGCATTATGGTGCGTCGAAGGCCGCTATCCTGGCATTGACGCGTTCGTTCGCCCAGGAACTCGCGCCGCATGGTGTGACGGTCAATGCGCTGGCGCCCGCCGCCATCCGCAGCGAACTGCTCAATGCGATGGACCCCGAACGGCAGGCCAGGCTGGCGGCCAGCATTCCCTTGGGCCGATTCGGACTGCCGCAGGAGGTGGCTGCCGCCGCGGTATACCTCGCCTCGCCCCTGGCGGCGTACACCACGGGCGCCACGCTGGACCTCAACGGCGGCCGTTTCATGCGTTGACGCGGCGATGGCCGCAGCGCCGGGTCAAGCCGCCTTCTTGCGGCTCCGCTTTTTCGCTGCCGGCTTGGCGGGCGCCGGATCGGGGGCCGCCTGGGGGGTCACCAGATACGCCTGCTCCAGTTCGGCCAGTGCGTCAGCGCAATACACGGCTACCTTCTGCACACTGGGCATGGAGGTGTGGCAGGCGGTGAAGCCGAAATTCATCTGGCCGGCATAACTCTCGCAGGTGATGTTGAGCGCCTGGCCGTGGGTGACGATGGACGCCGGGTAGATGGACACCATTTCGGCGCCGCGGAAAAACAGCGGCTTGTCGGGGCCCGGCACGTTGGAGATGGTGATGTTGAACATCGGCGGCGTGCGCCCGCCGATGCCGGTGAGCAGGGTCAGCATCGTCGGGGCCATCAGCAGCAGCGTGTATTGCGTCATCGCCTGGCGCGGCAGGCTTTGCACATGGGCCTTGGCATGGCGCACCGAACTGCGTATGGCCTGCAGGCGCTCGCCCGGGTCGGCCAGGTCAGTTCCCAGCGAGGCCACGATGAAGCTGATGGCGTTGCCCGTGCCTTCGTCGTCCTTGGGGCGCACCGAGACCGGGATGCCGGCCGTCAGCGATTTGTTCGGTAACGCGTCGCGCTCGAGCAGGAAGCGGCGCAGCGCGCCGCCGCACAGGGCCAGCACAACGTCGTTGAGCGTGCATTGGGCATTGCTTGCCAGCGTGCGCAGCCGCTCGATGCTGAACTGCTGGGTTGCGAACCGGCGCTTTTCGCGCACGCGGCCGTTGAGCACGGAGCGCGGCGCGTCGAATGGTACGGCCAGGCCGTCGTTGGCGTCGCCGATGCGGCGAATAATTTTTCCGAAGGCCGCGGCCAGCTGCGGCAGCGAACGCGCCTGTGCGCTCAGGCCCTCGATTGCCGCCGCAGTCGCGTTGGCCACGGACGGTGTCGGGCGGCTGGTAGACACGCGCGCTACCTTGTTCGGCGCCGCGGCCCAGAATGGCGGCAGTTTCAGCGATGCCTTTGCGCTCGACGCCATCGCACGCTCGAGCATCTTGATGCCGCTGATGCCGTCGATCAGCGAATGGTGCATCTTGATGAAGAGCGCGAAGCGGTCGCCGTCGAGCCCCTCGATGATGGTGCATTCCCAGGGCGGGCGCGTCAGGTCGATGGGGGTGCTGTGCAGCCGGCCCACCAGTTCACCCAGCTCGCGTTCACCGCCCGGCCAGGGCAGGGCGGCATGGCGTACGTGGTACTCCAGGTCGATGTCGTCGTCGATCACCCACGATGGCAGCGGATTTTTCAGAAAAGGAATTTTGAGGCGCTGGTTCCATGGCGCCTCGAACGTGCGGTGGCCACGGAAATCGGCCACCATCTTGAGCAGGAAGTCACGCGGTGCCTTGTCCGGCAGCCGGAACTGCAGCAGGCCGCCGACGTGGTTGGGTGTGGCGCGTGATTCGGTGAGGAGCCAGGCGGTGTCGAGCGGGTTCAGGCGTATCGCAGTCATGGATCGCGCAGTGTTCAGGCCTCGTGCCAGACCACGTCCTTGCGCACCTTGGCCCATTTCTCGAAGTGGCCTTCGTAGTGTTTTTCGACGACGTTGCGCTTGATCTTCAAGGTCGGTGTCACGAAGCCGGACTCGACCGACCATTGCTCGGGCACCACGGCGACAAAATCGAGTCGTTCGTGCGGGTCGAGCTGCGCGTTCACGACCTTGAGGTGGGCCGACAACTCCTGGGTGAATTCGGTGCGGGCCTCGCGACCCTTGAGCGCGTCCCAGCGGCCCAGCGGCAACATGGCCAGCGCAAAAGGCTGCGGGAATGCCACACCCGTGACCATGCAGGCCTCGATCTTGGTAAACGCCGACAGCTTGCTTTCGATCGGAGAGGGGGCCACGTATTTGCCCTTGCTCGACTTGAACTGTTCCTTGGCCCGGCCGACGATCTTGAGCCGGCCTTCGTTGTCGAACTCGCCCAGGTCGCCGGTGCGCAGCCAGCCGTCGTCGGTCATGGTCTCGCGGGTTTTCTCCGGCTCCTTGAAATAGCACTGCATGTGGGCTGGTCCACGCGACAGCACCTCGCCGATGTCCGACAGCTTGACCTCGGTGCAGCCGGTGGCGCTTCCGACGTAGCCGATGCGCGACTTGCCCGGCATCGAACTGGTCGCGTACGCGAACTGCTCGGTCATGCCGTAACCCTCGAGCAGTTCGAGGCCCAGGTTGCGGTACCAGGTCATGATCTCGGGCGGCAGCGGTGCCGCCCCGGTGCCGGCAAACCGCACCGAGTCCAGACCGAGCTGCTTGAGGATCTTCTTCTTGACGATACCGCCCAGAATCGGGATCCGCATCAGCCGATCAAGCTTCTTGGCCGGCATCTTGGCGAATACGCCTTGCTGGAACTTGACCCACAGCCGCGGTACCGAGAAGAAGAAGGTCGGGCGTGCGCGTTGCAGATCGACCAGGAAGGTATCCAGGCTTTCCGCGAAAAAGATGTGGCAGCCGGTATAGATGGCCGCGCCCTCGATCAGGCAGCGTTCGGCCACATGGGCCAGCGGCAGGTAGGACAACGCCCGGTCATCGCTGGTCGAACCCAACACGGCCGCGAGCGCCTTGGCGGTGTGCGAAAACGCGCCGAAACCGTGTACCGCACCCTTGGGCATGCCGGTCGTGCCCGAGGTGTAGATGATGGTGGCCATCGTGTCCTCGGCGAAGGTCGGGCTTTCCTTCATGGGCGTGGTCGTGCGCACGATGTCGTCCCAGGGCGTGAAGTTTTTTCCCCTGCCCTCGCACAGCGGCGTGCTGATGCACGGCATGTCGACCGGGATGCCCGGTTGCATGGCCTTCCAGTCGTCGAGCTTGCCGACGATGCACAGCTTGCACTCGGAATGGCCCAGGATCTGGCGTACGGTTTCCGCCACCAGATTGGGGTAGACCGGCACACTCACATAACCGGCCATCCAGATCGCCAGGTCGGACATGAACCACCACGCGGTGTTCTTGCTCATGATGGCTACGCGCGATCCGGGCTCCCACCCCTGGGCCTTGAGCCAGGCTGCTACGCGGCGCGCCTCGTCCATGGTCTGGGCCCAGGTCCAGTCGCGGACCACGCCCCCACCCATGGGTTGGGTCAGGAAAACCTCGTTGGCGCGGGCCTTCTCCCAGTGGTACGCGCGTTGCAACATGAGTTCGCTGGGATCGAGTGTGGCCAAGGTGTGCTCCTGAAGGGTTGGTCAACCGCACACCATAGCCGAACTCGTGCGAATTGCTTCTTCACGTTCTCCCTAATTGCCGGCAATGAACACCGGCCTAGTTCTTGAACTCGGCCCGCCGTTTGCCCATATTGGCCATCATGGCCTCCTGGATGTCGTCGCCCAGCAGCATGGCCGCGTTCCAGGTCGCGTTGTAGTTCAGGCTGTCGGCCACCGAGTGGTCGCGCGCATAGGTGATCATTTCCTTGGTGCCACGGATCGCGAGCGGCGATTTGGCGGCAATCGTGGCGGCCAGTTCGCGCACACCGGCCTGCAGCGCTTCGCGTGAATCGAACACCTGGTTCACCAGCCGCATCTCGCGTGCCTCGGCCGCGCCAAAGCGCCGGCCGGTGTAGGCCAGCTCGCGCGCCATGCCTTCGCCGATCAATTTGGGCAGGCGCTGCAGCGTGCCGACGTCGGCGACCATACCGATGTCGATTTCCTTGATCGAAAAATAGGCGTCGACCGAGCAATACCGCATGTCGGCACAGGTGACGAGGTCGATGCCGCCGCCGATGCAGCCGCCGTGGATGGCCGCCAGCACTGGTTTGCGGCACCGCTCCAGACTGGTCAACGTGTCCTGCATGTCCAGGATCAGGCGGCGCAGGTTCTCGCGCATGCGCGCTTCGCAGTCGTTCTGGATCGATGGGCCGACGCCCATCATCATCTCCAGGTCGATGCCGGCGGTGAAGAGTTTGCCTTCGCCCTCCAGGATCGCTACGCGGGCGTCGGGCGTGTCGTCGACCCAGCGGAAAGCCTGACGGATCTCCTGCCACATGTCGGCGTTCATCGCGTTGGCCTTGTCGGGGCGGTTCAGCCGCACGGTGGCGATGTGGTCAACGAGACTGACGGCGAGGGTCTTGTAGGTCATGGGTTTGTCTGCGAAGGTGGGTCGGGTGTTGGTGCTGGCTGCCGGGGCGGGCGCGGGCGGCGCCTGCAATGCCACGGCCAGCTCGAAGCCCTGCTTGATGGCGCGTTTGGCGTCGAGTTCTGCCGCCTTGTCGGCGCCGCCGATCAGATGAACCTTGACCCCAGCGGCGCCCAGCGTGGCCTGCAGTTCGCGTTGTGGCTCTTGGCCAGCGCAAACGACGATGGTGTCGGCCGGGATCAGCCGGTCCTGCCCATCCACGGTGATATGCAGCCCGGCGTCGTCGATCTTGCGGTAGTTGACACCCGCGACCATCTCGACCTGTCGGTTCTTGAGCGAAGTGCGGTGGATCCAGCCGGTGGTCTTGCCCAGCCCCTCGCCGACCTTGCTGGCCTTGCGCTGCAACAAAAAGAGCTTGCGCGGACTTTTCTCGATGTGCGCCGGCATCAGGCCGCCGCGGTTTGCGTATCCGGTGTCGACGCCCCATTCTGCGAAGAACCTGGCCGGGTCCTGGCTGGGGCTGGTGCCGCTGTGCAGCAGGTATTCGGCCACGTCGAATCCGATGCCGCCGGCGCCGACCAGCGCCACCGTCTTGCCGACCTCGCACTTGTCGCGCAACACGTCGAGGTAGCTGCGCACCTTGGGGTGGTCGATGCCCTCGATGGCCGGCATGCGCGGGCTGACACCCGTGGCGAGCACCACCTGGTCGAAGCCGGCTTCCACCAGCTGCTGCGCGTCGACCCGGGCGCCCAGCTTGAGCGTGACCCCAAGCAGATCGATCTGGCGCCGGTAGAACCGCAGGGTCTCGTAGAACTCCTCCTTGCCCGGAATCTGCTTGGCGATGTTGAACTGGCCGCCGATCTCGTCGGCCGCATCGAACAGGGTCACGTCGAATCCGCCCTTCGCGGCGGTCGTGGCAAAACTCAGTCCGGCCGGGCCGGCGCCGACCACCGCGATGCGGCCTTTGGACTTGGCGGGTGCGATGTTGAGCAAGGTCTCGTGACAGGCGCGCGGGTTCACCAGGCAGGACGTGACCTTGCCGGCGAAGGTGTGGTCCAGGCAGGCCTGGTTGCAGCCGATGCAGGTGTTGATCTCGTCCGCGCGGCCTTGCTCGGCCTTGCGCACGAACAACGGATCGGCCAGGAACGGGCGCGCCATCGAGACCATGTCGCAGTCGCCATTGGCCAGCAGTTGCTCGGCCACGTCGGGGGTATTGATGCGGTTCGTGGCCACCAGCGGGATGCCGACCTTGCCCATCAGCTGGCGTGTGACCCAGGCGAAGGCCGCGCGCGGCACCTTGGTGGCGATGGTCGGAATCCGCGCCTCGTGCCAGCCGATGCCGGTGTTGATGATGGTCGCGCCTGCCCCCTCGACCGCCTGTGCCAGCTGCACCACTTCGTCGAGCGTCGAGCCACCTTCGACCAGGTCGAGCATCGACAGGCGGTAGATGATGATGAAGTTGCGCCCGACCCGTTCGCGCGTGCGGCGCACGATATCGACCGGGAAACGGATGCGGTTCTCGTACGCCCCACCCCAGGCGTCCTCGCGCTGGTTGGTGCGTGCGGCGATGAACTCGTTGATCAGGTAACCCTCGGAGCCCATGATCTCGACACCGTCGTAGCCGGCATATTGGGCCAGTGCCGCGCAGTGGACGAAGTCGGCGATGGTCTGCTCCACTTCGTCGGTGCTCAGCGCCTGCGGCTTCATCGGGTTGATTGGGGCCTGTAGCGCGCTGGGCGCAACCAGGTCGCCGTGGTAGGCGTAGCGGCCGAAATGCAGGATCTGCATCGCTATCTTGCCGCCCGCATGGTGCACGGCCTGGGTCACCGGTTTGTGTTTGTCAGCCTCGGCCTCGGTGGTCAACCGGGCGCCGCCGGGCATCGGGCGGCCACGGTCGTTCGGTGCGATGCCGCCGGTCACGATCAGGCCGACGCCGCCCGCAGCACGTTCGGCGTAAAAGGCCGCCATGCGGGTAAATCCGTCCTTGACCTCCTCCAGGCCGACGTGCATCGAGCCCATCAGGACGCGGTTGGGCAGGGTGGTGAAGCCCAGATCCATCGGGGCAAGCAGTTTGGGGTAGGTCGTCATGGGGCTCTGATCCTCGGAATGTGTGGAGAAAACGGTGCAGAAGCGGTGGATAACCGGTGGGCAAGCGGTGCACGATGGTGTGTAAAACTGCAACCAGATCGCCTGGACGCGCGAGACGCTGGACGTGCTGGGGAGCGATCCGGAGCCGTCGGTCAAACCGTGATCGTGTCGGCTGATCGTCCCGGGCCGGTTTGCGGCATCAGGGGGCCAGTCGTTCCCGCACCCAGGTGGTTGGCCCGTCCAGCCGGTAGCGCAATCGGTCATGCAGCCGGCTTTTGCGTCCTTGCCAGAATTGCCAGTTGTCGGGCTTGAGCCGATACCCGCCCCAGTGCGGCGGGCGTGGCGGCTGCAGCAGGAACTGGGCGCCGTATCTGGCCGCGTTGGCCACCAGCACGGCGCGGCCCGATATCACCTGGGACTGCGGCGAAGCCCAGGCGCCAATGCGGGAATCGAGCGGGCGGCTGGCGAAATAGGCATCACTTTCCTGTTCATCAACCTTCTCGACCACACCTTCAATGCGCACCACACGCTCAAGTTCGACCCAGTGAAATTGCAGCGCGGCATAGGGGTTGCCCGCCAGCTCCTGACCCTTGCGGCTCTCGTAGTTCGTGTACCAGACGATGCCGCGCGCATCGACACCCTTGATCAGAACCACCCGCGTACTCGGACGCAGGCGATGGTCGACCGTGGCCAGCGTCATGGCGTTGGGTTCGGGCACCTTGGCGGCGATGGCTTCGTCCAGCCATTGTGTGAACTGCTTCATAGGATCGGCGTGCGAGGCGTCTTCGCTCAGTTCGGCGCGTTCGTAACTCTTGCGAATGTCTGCGATGTTGTTCATGGCGTCAGTATATGAATGCGGCTGGGTCTAGGAGCTGCGCCGGATCAGGTCGATGCGGGATCGCCCGCGTGCGCCAGCAGCCGCACCAGCGCGGGGTCATGGATGCCGTGCTCTTGCAGGCACTGCAAGGTCTTGCGGGCGTAGTCCAGCGTCGTGCCATAACGGCCGCTGGAACGCGCGAAGATGTCGCGGTACTGCTGCTCACCCAGATTGCCGGTGAAGTTGGGGCTGCGCCGTGACAAAGTGAAAGTCAGGGCGCAAACCGGTTTGCGCGCCGTATCGCAGTGCAGCCATTTTGGGTCATAGACACCGGTCACCATTTCACGTTCCCACAACCGGTGCAGTACCGCTTCGCCATCGGCCCTGGGTACGCGCAACACCGCACCGTGGCAGCTGCCACCGGACAGCAGGGCAAAGACCAGTCCCGGGACTTCGGGCGTGCCGCGGTTGACGCGGCTCCACATCTTGAGCGCGCGGTGCCAGCCGTGCACCCGTGCCAGGCGCTGCTCGGTGACCGCGAAATCGGGACGCCAGATCAGCGAGGCGTAGGCGAACACCCACAGGTCGGACTTGCCGCCCCAGTCGTGTAATGCGCGACGCAACATGCCTTGCGGGTCGCGCCCGGGCAATGGTGCGAGCCGGCCGGCAGGGGGGATCGTTTGAGTTGGGTGCGATAGCGGTTGCATCACGGGTCGAGCAAGTCGGGGCGGAAATTGCGATTGTGCCGTGTCGACGGGGTCTGCCAGGACCGACCCACGCATCGCTGTGCCGTGCCTGCCCGAGCCTGCAAACGGGAGCCGGCGCGGGGGCTTGGCGTGTCGGGGTCGGCCGCTCGCGAGACCGGCAAGCCGTTTCAGGGAGCGTTAGAGGTGTGACCGGTTCAGCCGTCATGGCTTACTAAGTAAGTCACTCTACAATGGCTGGTATGTTTCCTTGCGGGGCGTAAACCATGGCAACTGTGCTCGTCTCTTCCAAAGGCCAGATTGTTCTGCCTGCGGCCATTCGGCGCCGGCTCGGTTTGGGCGCTGGTGCCAGGCTCGAAGTTTCCGAAGAGGCTGACGGCCTGAAATTGCGGGTCAGCCGAGCCGTGCCGAAATCCGACCTGAGCCTGCTGGCAGGGATGGTGCGGGCCCCGTCGCGCGGCACACCGCGCCGCTTGCAGGACTTCGACCCTGCGGCCATGCTCTCGCGCAAACCATGAAAGCCCTCGACACCAATATTCTGGCCCGGTTTTTTGTGGACGATCCCGACGACGCCCAGGCCGCGAAACAACGGCCAGCAGCCCTGGCTGCGATGTCAGAGCGCGCTTTCATCTCCGTGACTGTCGTTCTGGAACTGGAGTGGGTTTTGCGCGGCTTCTACGAATTGCCAAGAAAAGAAATTTCAAAAGTGATGCGCGCGCTCGTGGGCGTGGAGCATTTGACGCTGGAGGATCGGGACAGCGTGCTGATGGCGCTAGATGCCTTTGACAAAGGTCTGGACCTTGCCGATGCGCTGCATATGAGTCGCAGCGCGGGTTCGGTGGCTTTTGCCACCTTCGACCAACGATTGGCAAAACGTGCGCGCGCGCTCGCCCTGACGCCACAAGTCGAGTTGCTCGGGTGATTTAAAGCCTGGCGGCCCATTGTGGACCAGGCCCTGGCGTCCCTTGCAGTCGTCGACCGGCTCCGCTTGCTAGAGCACCGGTACGAAATGGAAGTTGTTGCGTTCGCGTTGCCATTGCTCTGCCAGCGCCGCCAGATACAGATCCTGGCTCAGCCGCCCCAGCCTTTCGATACGGCCTTACCCGGCTGGCGGGTGCGGACCGAAGTGCACACGCCCATCGCCTGCACGGCCGATGTCTTCATCGTGTCGGCCCATCTGCAGGCTCGTCGCAATCGAACGCGTCGGCCGCAGCGGCAGGCAGGCAGGCAATTGCAGCCGAAGGTGGCGCAAGACCAAGGGCGCCGACAGGTCAAACCAGCTGAGTCAAGTGTTCTTTCACCGGTTGAACCGGAAGCCGTCCTACAGCGCACAGTTCCTTTGCCGCATAGCATGAAGCTCCCCCTTGCGGAGCAGCCATGCACCTGTGCCACGCGAACAGACCTCGCCTCCGATCAAAGCTGCCCCTTGGCAGCGCGTTGCTGTTTGCCGGGCTCCTGGGCTGCGCCATGGCATCCACAGACGCGGGAGCCCAGCAAAGCGCCGCCGTCCCGGTCCTTCCCACGGTGACGGTGACTGCCAAGGCCAACCGGGACCCGGTGGAAAAGTCCTACCGCAAGATCATTCGGGGCATGGATCTGTTCGAGGCCCAGCATGGCCTGGCGCCCGCCGCAACGCTGCGCTTCAAGCTGCTGGCGCGCCGGCGCGACACCGACATGCAACAGATCGAGATCAATGTCATCGGCACCAGCGTGGATTTTCCGGTGCCGCTTGCACCGGACAACACGTTCACGCTGGAGCGTAACAAGTTGGCGTTTGACGAAGATGCGCAGGTGGTACCCGACCGCAAGGCGCGCAGCATGACGTGGCGCACCGACATCCGCACCCCGGGCTTGCCACCGCATACCAGGCGCCTCGGGGATCTGCGACTGGAGTGCCGGGTTGGCATGGAGGCCGGACTGATTTCAGAGAGCGTATCGCTCGTTGGCCGGATTGCCGGCGCGCTGGTAAGCCCCTTCGTCAACACGCCTGCCTACTGCGACAAGGTGGACCCCCAGTACCTGTTTTTTGCGGACCGACCCCTGTTTGGCGTCACGCTGGTGGCTGGAACACGCAGGCAAGCACTGCCAATCGACAGGCTCTACGGTGGCGCGAGCGAGGAACGTGACGACGAAGACCGGTCCGGATGCGACTGCGAACTTCTGGTGGACCGCACGTATTTCATGCCGCTGGGCGACCGCAGCTGGCCAGACGACACCCTGGTCGAGTTCGAAACGATGGGCGACGGCAAGTGAGCGCAGCGCCGGGCCGCCCCAAGCAAGCTCGCACCGCAGTGCGAAGCACGCCATGGCGCCGCGCCGCAGTGCCGCTGCTTTCTTTGTGTCTCCTGCTCGCAGGGTGCGCCGGGCCAGCGGGGCTGTTGTTTGGCCAGGCGACCACCGAGCCACTGTTCGGCGAAAAGACCATGTCGGTGCAGGCTGCCCGCGATTCCATGGCACCGGGGCGCAGCACCAAAGCAGAAGTTCTGGCAGCGCTTGGCAAGGCCACAGTGGTCAAGTTTGACAGCGGCTACGAGGTCTGGGTCTATCGGGGCAGCGTCGCTGGTAGCCAGCCAACCGGGAAAACCGAATTTGTCATCCTGTTCGGACCCGATGGTGTGCTGAAAAAGTCACGGGTCCGCTCGCCATCGGGTTCGTAACATGGAGCGCCGGGAACGCCTGGGTGGCTCAGGTGCCGGTGCTTGGACAAGTTGCGTGTGGAGCGCATGTGCGCGGCCGGTGCGCGCACGCGCGAGGTGCTCGTCGCAAACGGCGCTTGAGGTAGTCGTTCACAACCGGCGTGCCAGGACAACGAAAGCGAAAACAAAGTCGCATTTCAGCCAAACCGATTAAACTGACCAAATTAATCACTTGAGAGAATTTTCCATGCTGACAATGTCCGCCACCGACGCCAAGACCCGCTTTGGTCAAGTCTTGCAAGCCGCATTGGTAGAGCCCGTGGCCATCGAAAAGAACGGCCGTGAATTGGCATTTGTCATCTCGGCGCAGCAGTACCACAGCATGCAGGAATCCATTCGCCTCACGCGCAGCGAGTTCGATGCGTTTCTGGCAGCGATAGACGCCCCGGCTGCGCCCAATGCCGCGTTGCGCCGCGCCCAGGCGCGCCACGCGGCCATGCTCAAACGGGCTGCCGCTTGAGCCTGTCGCTGGCTATCCGCCCGCTCGACAAACAGGCCAACGTGGCTAGCTTCGCCTGCGGCCAGCCGGCACTGGACCAGTATCTGGCGCGTTATGCATCACAAGACGTGCGACGCAATGTGGCGCGCGTGTTTGTGGCAACCCCCGCCAACGACGCGGCCTGGGTGGCTGGCTTTTATTCGCTGAGCGCCGCTGGTGTGCAATGTGCCGACCTGCCACCTGCCATTGCCAACAAGCTGCCGCATTACCCGATACCGGTTGCGTTGCTGGGCCGGCTCGCCGTTGCAACCGGTTTTCAAGGGCAGGGAGCAGGTTCCGTGCTGCTGTTTGACGCCTGTAAGAAAGTCGTGCTCGCCGAGTCGGTGCTGGCCATAGCCGGCTTGGTGGTGGACGCCAAGGACAGCGACGCGGCTGACTTCTACCGGCACTTCGGCTTTGTGCCCATGGAGCACACCGGGCGCCGATTCTTTCTGGGCGTGCACGTCCTCCGGCAATTGGCGGGGTAAATCACGCATCGCGCCAGGTAGTGGCCACCCTGCAGGACGGTGCGCCGAGGACGCCGACCATTTCTTTCTTTGCGGCGCGCGAGGCACTTGGAGCCGACGGCATCTTGCTGGTTGACGTGGGGACGATTTTTGTCGACGACCTGGAGCGGGCGGCGCTGCGCCTGGACGCTCTGCAGCAGGCGCGCGCAACCTGGCTGGAGGAACCGTTTCACGCCAGCGCGCTGGAGCAGTGCGCCGCCTTGGCGCAGCGCAGCGGCAATGTCGGAATAGCTGGCGGAGAGGGTGCGCACAATGTGTCAATGGCGCGCCACCTGATCGATTGATCACGGTGGCACCGGTTATGTGCAGATCGACTGTGGCCGCATCGGCGGCCTGGGCCCGGCGAAGCAGGTGGCCGACCATGCGGTGGCGCGCGGCGTGACCTACGTCAACCACACCTTCACTTCGCGCCAGGCGCAGCTCATCCGCGCAGCCCGGACCGCCGAGCCGCCAACAGGGCAGCCCGCTGAAAATCTCCCCGCGCTGGCGCACGGGGCGGCGCCCTGGCTTGCAATCCCACCAATTGCGTCAAGATGCGCTCCTGTCCCCGCCGAGTCCGAGGATGGAAACAACGATCTTGAGCTCGCCAGTGCCGTTCAGGCAACGCTCCATGTCGAGTGAAAGCGGTGCCGTCGCGCAGGCGGTCTTGAGTTTGAGAACCACCTGCCCCGGGCTGTTGCATTGCACGCGCTCGTTGGCCAGCGCTGGGCGCGTGATGGTCCGACACAGTTGTTCCAGCCGATGGCGCTCCTGGGCATTGCAGCGCACGGCCGGGTGCAGGCTCAAACCCTGATGGTCGGCACGCAGTGCCTGGGTGAGCACCGTATCGCGCGGCATTGCAGCTTGCACCGTGAACATCTTCTGCCCGGCGCGTGGGCCCAAGGCGACGCGCCTTCGCCATGGCCGTCACCGCAGCTCTGAGAGGGGGGGGTTCGGCGTTGGCATTCGAGCGTAGAACCAGGCGCGAAGCCGTAGACTGTGCTTCAGGCACGGCGAGGCGAAGCAATGCAGTTATACGTCTGAAGGCGCATCCGTATCAGGCGCCGCCGCGGAACAGCGAGAACCCCCAGGCCGTGAACTTGAACGGCAGGTGGTAGTGCTGCGCGGTGTCGGCGATGTGAAAACGGTAGGGCACGGTTTCCAGAAACGCCGGCGAGGGCAGCGCGGCGCCCTGGCTACGGTAGAACGCGCCGACGGAAAAGCGTATTTCGTAACCGCCAGCTACGATGGCTTCGCTCATCAGGGCCGGGTGTTGCAACTGGCCATTGACCCCGATGTGGCCCTCGGCCAGCGCGTCCCCCTGGGGCTCGCCGTCGGGGCCGAGGCGGAGAAGCGTGACCCGCAGTCCCGTGGCCACGCGGCCACTGGCCACGTCCACGCAATGAATCGAAAGTCCTCCGCTCATGATGGCGCCCCGTGCCTCAGTTCAGCCTGGCGCCAGAGGCTTTGACGGCTGGGCCCCAGTCCGCCACTTGCTTGGCCACGAAGTCCGCGAACTCGGGCTGGCTCATCTTCTGCGTGGCAATGCCCATGTCATCCAGCCGCTTGACGATATCCGGGCGGGCAACCACCTCGGCCAGGGCTTTGTGGACCTTGTCCACGACGTCTTTCGGCACGCCGGTCGGCGCGGAGAGCCCCAGGAAGTTCTCGGCCACCAGCTTGGGGAAGCCGGCCTCGAACACGGTGGGCACGTTGGGCGCCATCGCCATCCGTGCGCGCGACGTGACCGCAATGCCGACCAGCTTGCCGTCCTTCATGAAGGGCACGTTCTGCGTTAGCGTGTCCACCGCGAACTGCAGCGTGCCGCCCAGCAGGTCGCTGTGCATGGGGCCCGAGCCCTTGTAAGGCACGTGTTCCATGTTCAGACCGTATTGCTGCTTGAACATTTCGCCGACGATGTGGCCGATGGAGCCCACGCCGCCCGAGCCGTAGTTGACCGGCTTGGTCTGCGTCTTGATCCAGGCCACCAGTTCCTGCATGGTCTTGGCCGGCACGGAAGGGTTCACCACGAACACATTGGGCACCGAGCCGATGTAAGCCACGTGCGTGAAGCTCTTGATCGGGTCGTAGGGCGACTTGTCGAGCATGAACGGCGAGATGCTGATCGGCGCGGTGTTCGACAGCAGCAGCGTGTAGCCATCGGCTGGCGCCTTGGCCACCTCGTTGGCGCCAATGGTGCTGCCCGCGCCCGGCTTGTTGTCCACGATCACCGGTTGCCCCAGCTTTTCCGTCAGACCGGGCTGCAGCAGCCGCGCCACGATGTCCGACGAGCCGCCCGGCGCAAAAGTCACGATGATCTTGATGGGTTTCTGCGGCCAGGCCTGCGCATAGGCGCTGGTCGTGGCGATTTGCAGCAGCGTGGCCGCCGCGGTGGCAAAGAGAAGGTGGCGTCTGGAGGTCATGGCAGGTTCCTTGGGACAGTTGAAACAGGGGAGGGCGGGGAAGAATGGGTTGTATTCGGGGTGTCACGCACGGCGCATGCCAGCCGGCCGCGCATCACTTCGCAGACCTGACCCAGCGCAATCGGAAATTCGAAGTCCAGCTCGTGGCGCAAACGCGCTTCGCCGGTCAGCAGCACGGACTCCAGCGAATCGTGCAGGCGCAGCGCCACGATGAAAGGGAAGTCAAACCGGGCCTGGTAGGCGCGGTTCAGCGCGCGCATTCGGGCCATGGCCTGCGCGCTCAGGGCCATCAGGCCCAGACGTGCCTGCTCGGCGCTCGAATCGGGCGTCATCGTGCCGGCCACGGCTTCCCGACCGGCCAGTTCGGGGTGCACACGTAGCAGGGCGATCTGCTCGGGCCGCGCGGCATCGTGGATGCAACGGGCCAGAGCCTCGTACAACCCATCGAAGCAGGCGAATGGCGCCTGCGTCCAGGCCCGTTCCACCACCCACTGCGAATGCTCCACCACCCCGCCCAGTCGGGCCACAAAGGCCGTGTGGTCCAGCGCCTGGAGCGCCGCGATGGACAGTGGATACAGGCTGCTGGCGGTCGGCATGGAGGGCAGTGTGCAGGCTGTGTGCGTTGCTGTCCATCGCATAATTAAGCATGTTCCATTCTGATTTTTGCAACGCATGGCCGCCCTGAACTCGCCCCTGCACCCGAAGGCCCTGCGTTATCTGGCCGCCGTTGCCCAGCTCGGTTCGGTGCAGGCGGCCGCCCGCGAGGTCTCGATCTCGGCGTCAGCCATCGACCGGCAGATCCTGATGCTCGAAGAAGACCTGGGCGTGCCGCTGTTCGAGCGGCTGCCGCGCGGCATGAGGCTCACGGCGGCGGGCGAGTTGTTGCTGGCGCTGTCCCAGCGCTTGAAAACTGATCTCCGCCGCACGCTGTCCGACGTCAAGCAGCTGCAGGGTGTCAGCCAGGGGCAGCTGCGGCTGGCGGCTATGGACAGCCATGTGAACGGCTTTCTGCCGGGCTTCATTCACCGCGTGGCACGGGAGCATCCCGGCATTGTTCTGGAGGTGGACATCGTCAGCACCGACGAGGCCGTGCGCTGCCTCACCGACGGGGCGGTGGATCTGGCCATTGCCTTCAACCTCAAACCCCAACGCGAATTGCACCTGGTCTGGACGGCTGACCTGCCGCTGGGTTGTGTGGCGGCCTGCGGCCATGCGCTGGCAGCCTGCAGGCAGGTCACGTTCAAGGACGTGGCGGCCTGGCCCCTGGCGGTGCAAAGCCACGCGCTGGCCATCCGCCGCTACCTGGAGCGCCGCCATAGCTGGCTGCTGCAGGAGGCCCGGCCGCCGCTGGTGACCAATTCGCTGCAACTCGTCAAATGCCTGGTCAAGAGCGGCAGCCATGTGGCACTGACCTCCGAGCTGGACGCCGGGCCGGAGATTCTGGACGGCAGCGTGCGCTTCATTGCGCTGAGTGACAAGAACGCCCAGCCCCAGACGATCGGGGTGGCCATCAGCGCCAGCCGTTCCATTCCGCGCATTGGACGCATCGTGGCCGATCTGCTGGCCGAACATGTGGCAACGTATCTGGCCCAGGTGCGCCAGGCCGGGGGCTGACCCACACCACGCAAACCAGGCCAGCGGGAACGCCACCAGCAGCGCCAGCGCCCTACTGAATGTGGCCAGTCCCAGCGATGCCCACAACGCATTGCGCCAGCCGTCGTCGGCAAAGATCTCCAGGTACCGGGACAACGAAAAAACTACCGGCGGAAAATCCAGCAACTGGCGGCGATTGACCGACACGGCGGCCACGATAAACAGTGGCGCGGCCATGAACAGGGCCAGCAGCCCCAGGTAAATACGGGCGAGGGAATTTCAACCGGTATGTTTTGGGTTTGCTGGGACGGATTCGACCGCCCAAGGTTGGCTTGCGCGAGCACTTAGGCATGGCCGAGCACACGCTGGGTAGCCGCAGCCCGGACCGCCGAGCCGCCAACAAGGCAGCCCGCTGCAAATCTCCCCGCGCTGGCGCACGGGGCGGCGCCCTGGCTTGCAATCCCACCAGATGCGGCAAGATGCGCTACTGTCCCCGCCGAGTCGAGGATGGCGGCAACGATCTTGAGCTCGCCAGTGCCGTTCAGGCAACGCTCCATGTCGAGTGAAAG
>ENA-ORBV01007187-ORBV01007187.1-microbial-mat-metagenome-genome-assembly--contig:-NODE-7187-length-19212-cov-5.519415_pt1 | contig 19212 bp, 6 predicted proteins | sample MGYA00237777_ERZ505514 | MGnify/ENA primary metagenome ERZ505514 (study PRJEB26160, sample SAMN06269048) | microbial mat metagenome | isolation source: Oligotrophic lake microbial mat | place... | reverse complement strand
CTTGAAACTCTTGAAATGCCCGGCGTTTAATCGTGAATTGGCCGGTCCCGTCAACAGAACGCCCCGCGCGAAATGACTAATAGAAGTGACGTCAATGATGACTCTAAAAAGTCCGAAACTCCGAAACACGACTGGAAATTAACGACATAGCCGTTTACCGGACCTTGCTGCCTCGCTTATTTGCGATCACAGTTTTACAGTACTTACGATTGAGGGTTTTTAATCACTTCCGATAATTAGTAATGGGTGATGATAGTACCGGTTGCGGTGTTCTCTGGCATTCAACAGCTATGACCCATAGTTATTGGTAGGATTTATTGATGAATAATTGACATTTTTCCCGGAGCGATTGTTTTAATTGGCCTTTGGGTTCTCATCAACGTACTAAGAGTTTTTCCGGAGCGAAGTTGATTTGGTCATTGCTGGCACTTTCTGACTACTACGAGAGTACGAGTACAGCATGGGTCATTATCGTCTCAGTGTACTGTACTGCGGATCTAGCGGGCAATGAATCAATAATTAGATATCATCAAGAGCAAAGAGTACAGTAGACGAGAACCTGTCCTTCGAACAGGAACCGCGAACAGTAGTACAGTAGTAGCAATAGCCTAGAGCTGAGCGTTATCTACTGTATTTTGACAGAGGGTGGAGAGTAAACAAGAGTTTGTCCGACACACAGTACTAGTACTCTACACGAGAGTTTGGTGGTATCAATACCCTCTTTCTTATTCCTTCTCAACAGCCGAAACTGGCTACTGGGTTCCTTCAATCCTTCAACATCGTGTTCGCTGACCAATACCAGGTAGCGCTGAACGGCCCCTGACGACGGAGGACCTTCCTTCGCCCCCACTTTCCGGATCTGGGCGTGGAAAACTGAAGCACCACATCATTCATTGATTGATGTGTGTGTCATCAACTGTGCCATCAACTGTGCCAACATATGCATGCATGACGTACTCCTACTAGCTAGCTAACTACTGGAGTAGCTAGTAGTAGCTCTAGCTAGTAGTACGCATAAAACAGTCAATGGAAATGTCTGCTTTTGCTGCACTCCCCACAACCCTAAAAACGGAGATAGTCCTACTAGCTAGTGTGACATACAGGATAGTATTTGCTAAGGATGGTGATCTGATCTGCCACCCAAACAGAGTTCTTCAATTTATTTGGTGCTATGAAATAGAAATGGAAAATGTGCTAATATTTCCCAAGGTAGTAGTCAACTGATCCTCAGAACGAAGACATTAGAATATCTAGAAATGTTGGTTTTTTTGCGAAGTTGTCCCAGTCCCTTTAGTTAAATGTTTGGTTTGGAGCAAGAATAGCCCCCAAAAGACTCTCTACCTCCAAATATGTTGTTTTGCTTATGGCCTTTTGTTTTAGATCTATTTCTTTGGCATGCAATAGAATAGCATAGAAAGGATACTTTGTGGTTTTCCATTCCCGAACCGGGTTGTGGCACTGAGTCTCATCTGCAGTGGTAAAAGGAGGAAAACACTGAGTCTCATCTGGAGTGGTAAAAGGAGCAAACCACTGAGACGCTGCGACCAGTCGTCAGGCAAACTCGGTATTTTACTAAACAGAGAAGGGTGTAGTAATTTTTTTAATGAGAACAGTAAACTATGTGTAGTGCAGACTGGGCCATTTGGCCACGAATTATCGTGTCGAAACTTCGTAGAAACAAGTAGATTGCCACTCCATGAAAACAGCATGGATATAGGTGCGTTTTTCAGAATGCGGCGGTCCGGGTCTTATTTTGCCATGGCTGTTTCAGCAGCACGCATACGTGCCTTGTTTTTTGCTTCTGCCTTGGCCTCTAATTTCGCCGTGACCTGAGAGAAATCTGTGCCTGACACCCGCCGGGAACTTTTGTTTGAGGAATTTCTCGGATCTGATTTGCTGAGTTTGGCCTTGGCAGCGGCCCTTGCAGCTGCTTTTGCCTCCAATTTTGCTGTTACGTCGTTGAAACCAACAGCGCCCTCGTGGCTCTCCTTTTCGGTAGAGACATCAAAGTTAGCATGATTGGCCCAACGGCGTCTCTCGGACTCGGTACCTTTCAAATTGCCTCCGTTCTTTTGCAAGAATCCAGTTACGTAGTTCCGGGTCCTCTCCTGAATATCCTGCTCGCTCATAAACGACCTTCCACTGGCATCGTGGTCACCGATACTACCCTCAGAAATATCAATGGAGGGCGCATTATCGATACAATCATTCGCATGACCAACCTCACCCTTGAGCGCATTCATAACAATCGCTTCCAAGTCGTCTGCATCTTTGGCTCCTCTGGCTTGAAGTGCGACTGCCCTAATAAGGTTTTCAACGTCCTCCTTCGACAACTTTTCGGGCGACGAACCGCTATCATCAATGTCATCGATTTCTTCGCTAATAGATTCGGCCGCCTGTTGCCTGCTCTTGCTCAGACTCGATGCATCCATCAAGTCCGATCTCTCCGTTTCGTCTTCATCGCCTTCTTCAATAATTCCAGCAGCTCCTGCATCCTTGTGGTCCGAACCGCCGCTTCCAAATAAATTTCCTAGAAATTCTTTCTTATCCGTGGGTTGTAGCTCATTCTGCCGACTACTTGTCAAGTGTCTTTCACTCTTTGGGGCCCTTCGCAGCCGTTCACGATTGGACAACGCCGCGTCCTTGTGCGATGACCCCGTCAGCAAATCACTACTTGTCGAAGTTAGGCGACGGGTACTCATAGCACGGCGACCTTGCAGCATCGCATCGGAGGAGCGGCGGGCCGGGCCCGCACCGGAATGAGATGAAGATGGCAGACCATCCTTTTTGGATCGAGGGTGTGAATCAATGGAATTACTTTTTCGGGCCGGTTGTTTGGTCCTACCCTCTCCCGGTTTTCCAGACTCCCTCCTACCACTTCCTCTGTGGCCGTGGTGCCTTCTAGAGCTACCGTCATGTTCGCCTTCACCACCATGACCACCTTCGGATCTGTCCATGGCTTCCGTGTTGCTATCGTCTCCCATGGTACGACTTGATTTGGATGACGATGACTTCCTGTGTGGGCTAACCTGTGCACCCGAGTGCTTCTCCAGCATGGTATGGCGTCTACCACCCGATGATCGGTGCTTGGAGGATGTCCGTTCCTCCTCGCCGCCTGCCGTCGACGACGAACCACTATTCCTACTGAATGTCACAGTCTGAGGATCATGCGTACGGCTCCGCGCTAATCCTGGTCCCGCTCCTGCGGACTCTGCTCCTTCCGATTTTGTCGCTCGCGGGGCACCACCCCGCAGCGTATGACGACGAGGACGTCGGTCGCCGCCCGAGGACGATGCTGGTTTTTCGTCACTCTTGATGATCCGGGTGTCCCGGCGCCTCCTGGAATGCCGATTGCGACTGACCGACAATCGATCCGTTTTGCTTCGGTCCGTGCCATCATCTTCCTCGTCGGATCCTTCTTCTTCGGACCCATTATTCATGCTGGCGTTGAGTTCCGGAACTATATCTTCTGCTTCATTATTATGAGTGCCATCCATTTCCGAACCGTCTCCCAAGGCCTCTTTGGTTTTTCCACCCACGACCATTTTGGCACCCGATTTGATTGTTTTGGTAATTTTTTTGAGTCTCGAACTTTTCTCCTTTGGTTGTTGTTCATCATCCTCATTTTTAGGAGGATCATGGACTACCAGTTCACCATCTTTAATTTCCGCATCCACTTTGACGGTTGGAATTTTGGCTTTATTGACGACAATTTCGGCACTTCTTCCAACCGGCATATGGCTGCTTTTCTTCTTGTTAAAAATCTTGGCAATTCCTTTTTTCTTTTTTTCACCTCCACCACTTGGACCGGATCCTGACGCGGCATCCATGGCAGCGCCAATCCCCGAAAAACTGGCATCAAAGGATATTCCGCCCAAATCAATATCATCTTCATTCAGGTCGAATTCATCATCGTCATATTCGTCCCCATCGGCATCATGGTCGGGAAACCCCTTGAGTAATTCGCCACTGCCCCCACCATGATTATGATTACTTTCCGAAGCACCATTGGACGTTTTTCGATTCATGATGGGAGTGGGCGAAGCCGACGGCGAGTTGTTGTTGTTCATGGTATCAAAATCGGTCGCAAAAATATCATCACTTCCGGTGCGTACAGCCGCCGAGGCAATGGGAAAATCATCATCAAAGGATGCGGCTGCTTGAGCACTAGGTCCAATATCATCAAAGCCATCCTTGTCGTTGTGATCGTCATCGTAATCATCATCATCATTGTCTTCTCCCGCCAATAAGCCTTTGCGTCCTCCTTTTTTGAAGATTTTCTTGAGCGTTGGTTTGACCATGATGACTTCTTTCTTTAAACTGGAGAGAGTGGATTCAAGTCAAGCGAAGGATGATTTGGTTTTGCCGTGCTTGGGTTTGAGCTTGCTGTGGTGTGTGCAGGCTCTTTGGAGAACTTGTTAAACAATTTGCTACTAGCGACCACAGAAGATATTACTTTGATTCCTACTTCCAGGTAGATATACTGTAGCATTCAGCCATGCACCAATTGAAAGATGACTGACTATACGGTTTGTATGCCCGACAGCTTGACTTTGTCACTGTCTGCTGTGTTGTTTTGGAAACGCGGTTGTTGCATGTATACTGTCAATCGATGATCTATTCTTACTTTGCTCATGAGCGCGCATCTCGTTTACAAACAAACTGCATGGAAAATTGGAAGTAGAGGAGCAGTCATTTTGGGATCAGCCCGCGTCACTTAGTAATTAATGGCGGATGCCCACTCTCTCGTTTGGAATGGCTGCAGGCAGTTCAATACCAGATATACTGTACTGCTCAATTTCTTTACTTAAACCGGCACTTTAGTACACGAGTCACAATGTCCTTGAAAGGTCACTCCATTTCGACGCGAAGGGACAACGCGCGCTAACTTGTTTCAAAAAACGATTAAGAAACTTCACAAATACAGAATCACAAACTGCAGACCCCAACGACTGACTGTATCTACTGCTAGCAGACAAACTAGTCTACTAGCCTACCCACACAACATGATGATGCGGATGTGCGACCACAATCATACGTGGGGAAAATAACCTTACTTGTGAGATAGTATGTAGCTAGAGTGGAGTAGCTAGCTAGTCATTAATTAAAAACTATTGTAGCACAGGCAACCGCGTGGATGAATCCAATCTACTCCAGTGCTGACCGGCTCTTTCCAGTAAATGTCTCGAGTCGCCCGGTGGCGGGTACGCCTGTGTCAGCGACCTGAGTAGCTGGTTGACATTTTCTGTGGTAATATCTCCCACGTAAACCGTCGCCGCCAGCCGCATACCGCCTTGCGGTCGGTAGTCGCAGGCCGCGGTGGCGTGAAGGGCATCATCGCCCACCATGGAAGCAGCATTGATCTGATATTTGTAGTATCGAACGTCCCTTTCATCGTCTCCCAAGATCTCTAATTCTGGGCCAGCCTCGGTTTCCAGTATCAGAGGAATAATGATGTTAAAGGCTTTCCTACCCGAATCATTCACGTCGGCGTGAATGAATCCCTTTTCGCAATGCGAGACTCCAATAAACGACAAATGGTAGGCGCTAAGAGCCTCCAACTCAAAGTACTTTCCAACACTTTCCAAAACGCGATCAAATCCACCAGCTCCAAGGACTCGCAGAAATTCGTCGTGTGCTGATTCATCGGCAGGAGAAACCCAGTGCATATTGGAACACCAATGCGACTTTGGACGTTGTGCCATCCACTGTTGGCCGCCCAACGCAACAACGCGCTCTGCGCCTGGCCTAAGAGGTTGGTTGTCCACGACGAGTTGATGGTAAAAATCTGAGATTCCAATTTGGCTGGCATAGGAACGCAGCTCTTGCACCAGTTGCGTTGGTAATCCAATCCTAAAGCAGTTTCTGGATAGATTCTCTCCTTGCCAATTCATGGGAAGGATTTCTCCAGGTTTAGGCAGAACGGATGCATCGTCAATTTCGAGCCCATTGTGTGTTGTAGTTAGCCTTCGACTGATCCCATCCAGGTAAGCTGACGAAAGGATCGTATTCCATGCACTTTTTCGTCTCGACCCGGCTGCTGCCTGGGAGAGAAATGCATGAGTCCCGCAGCAAGAAGTCAGAAGGAGCCACACAAAAGATGACGACAGTTTCCTGGACTCAACCATTTTCTGCGCTACCTTTGTGTCGATAAAATAGAGAACAGTTGCTTCATAAGAGGCAATGTATCTTGTTAATTTTCAATCGAGAACCGACCAAGAGAGGCAGACACCGATTTGGAGTTGGTGCTGACAGCTGTCTGCACTGAGCCGGAAGGGAAAGGGCCAAGAAATAAAGCCTAGCATTCGTGAAAGAAATGTGTTTGTGGTTCGCCGACCGGCGTGCACACGTAGCTACCACTAGTAGAAGTAGCAGCTACCACTAGTAGAAGTAGCTACTAGTGGGTCTACCAGGTGCTAGCTAGCTAGCTAGCTAGCTAGCTAGCTAGCAGAGTAACTGGTAGCTTTTGCTGTTCAAGCAGTGACTGACAGTCTGGCTAGCTAGAGCCAAGCAACAGCAGCCACTGCAGTGCCAACAAAGCAGGGTGACAGGCACCCCCCGCCCCCACTTCGTCAGTCAGCTGCAGCCCCAAACTGCAAAGCTTCGTTCTGACTGGAAGACATTGGCTGACATTAGGAGATCTTGAGAGGTCAGTTCACGTGCATCTAACATCTGCTGACATTTTTTGTTCGTCTGCGTGTTTGAAAGATCAAAGTGAACCAAAATGGCATCAAACATTTGTCAAATCGTGAATGTCGGCACGGCAATCACATTTCTGGTGAAAATGTTGATCACATCCTAAATGAGGCTCACTCTTGAACAAACCTGCGGACAAATGTTTCTAGTTTTGATTTGTCCACACACACACATGATGACAGAACACATGGCATCAGAGCTGAGTGGAGATCTTCTCGACACTTTGCATTTTGAATAGGAGCAGCCACATTGCAAGCACACAACAAAGTCTTCACTTTCTAGCAAGCAAACAAAAGTGTGTCTGTTGTCAAAGCAGACGACCATCTGATGATGGGCGATGGTTGCACTTGCATTTTAGGTGCAATGTTTGACAAAATGCAGATGAACCCAAGGATCAAATGCTCAGCGCTTGAGGTTGCCATTTGTAAGAAAATTGGAAGGGGTCTGCTCAGGTCACAATTTTCATTTGAGTCAACATCACTTGTCATCCAAGTAGCTAGCAGCTGTCACAATCACATGAAAACAACTCGACAACAACAAAATTGCTTGGAATGTCCACTGGGGACAATGGATTGTCGTGCAGCAGACCAAGACCAAAAACATCAACAATTGTGGTTCTGTGTTTGTTTTGAGTCACCAGGAGGTTGTCTGCCAAACTTGATGACAACCAAAATGTCCCCCCTCATCTGTTTCAGTTGCACCGAAGAAGCACCAAAGTGCATTTGGCGGGGCATGCATCCAAATCTTTTGTCATTCGCTTCTGCTGTGTTACATTGTTAACTGTCTGTGTCATTGGCTAGCACTCAGTCATTGAGCTTCTGACATCTGCTAGTTTCAATGACAACAGCTGGGACAGCAGGTGGCAGGGATGGACTGTTGTGCAGATGTGCGGTGGACATGTTTGTGTCCAAGAAGGAGAGATGCCTTCCAAAAACGGTTGCTTTTCTGTGAAACAAGACAATGAATGGTTGTCAATGAATGACAAAAGACTTAGTTGTTTCCACAAGTTTTGGTGCATGTTGCATCATCTCATTCAAAACTCACTTTCTAGCCAGTGGAGATCTCCAGCGCCACTGCCTCATGGACAATTTTCTCAGAATATGTAGCCCGGGTGGGTAGATACCTTTATACTCTTATGATTCACGTTCAACAGACATTAGTGCGTCGGCTGGCGTGCTCGTTATGCTTCTTCTGCCTTCTTCTATTCATGCTTCGTTAAGTACCGTACGTAGTTGTTACGCGACATCGAATGCCATTTGGCAACGCCTGCTGGCTGCTGTACTCCACACGAATAAATAAGCTACTAGTACTGTATGAATACGGGTGAACGAAATCAACGAAGGAAGCATGCAACGACGATTTACTACCTAGTAGCTAGTAGCTACGGTATTCTTCCACTTCCCAAACAAAGGTATGGACATCACTCACTGACTGCTGTACTATTGTATGCCGGTACCGGCATCGATAGAATACACAGGTATACTAGTAGTAGTTCATAGTATTGAGAGACAACCTAGCTAGTAGCTCATCGCTTCAATCCAGGGCTGTTAGATAGCTTTGTAGGAACTTCCCATTACCTAATTAAGGACGCATCAAGACAACCAACAGGTCTACAACCACTTGAAGGAGTAGTAACTGAAAGTTTGCCACTTGAAAAAGCACACGAAAAACGAGTAGAAGTAAGTAGGCTTCCTTCGAAGCTAGCTAAACCATACTGTGAGAGATCGTTCGTCCGAACGGTACCACACAAAAGCATCATGCAAGAGGGAAGCAGCAATCCACCAGGTAGTAGCGGTGACGCCGTGCAAATTATGGGATTGGAAATTTTGACCAATGTTGGGAGCAGCGGACCGAATGCCGTGGTGTCACCCATGCAGCCTTCCCCCAAGACGACGCCCGACCACAAGGACGCTGCTGCTGCGGGTGCTGCACCAAGAAGTGCGAACGCAAGACAGCCACAACGACAGCCACCCCAAAAGCACCAAAAGAAACAACCACAATTGTCCCCCAAATCCCCCGGCATGGCTCGCTTTAGTGGATTGCGAGGAGAAAAAAAGAAACTCGCTCGTACCAAGAGCATGCCTACTACGGCAACGTCTGGTAGAAAGTCACAGCAGCAGCATTCATCACAGCAACGACGAGAAAATCGTCCCACCGCAGGTCCTTCCAGTGGTGGTCGGTCGAATAGAGGCGCTTCAAATGTGTCTCCCGTTCGTCAGTCCAATTCTCGACAACAACAACAGCAACAACAAAGAGGAGGAGGAGGCCGAAAACCCATGACCCGAGCCTCCTCCGCACGTCAGGCACGAGGTCGTCGTTCCTCCATGGGCATGGTCCAAGGAGAATCTGCTGGGGGGGCATCCTTTTTACCCCGTATCATGCGACGCGTGAGTATCGGGAATGACATGGTCGGTGTCACGCAAACGACGTGGGGTCTCAAACCCCAACGTCGAGCCTCTCAGACGGGTGGAGGAGGAAATTACCATTATGCTCAGAACAGTCAATTGCAAGCACCACCGACACCACAGCAACAACAAAGACAACAGCAACAGCAACAACAACAACAACAATACAATAATAATCATCACCACAATCAAGTGGTCAATGTCCCCGAAGACCACGACGATTCCTTTTCCCGTCGTTCGAGTCTCTCCAGTCATGGATCCGAATTTTCCGAATTGGGTGCCAGTGGTGGTACAGAGGTCAGTGCGAATGCTGCTGCTGCTGCTGCGGCTGGACCAGGATATGTCCAAATCTCACAAGCCAATCAACAACGAATGATGAGACGACTCAGCAATGATAGTGGATTTACAGATTACTCCTACGCCAATGATTCTTTGGATTTGCGCAACAAAAAGTCCAAGAAGAAAACCAACAACAACAACACGGGCACTAAAAATAATAATAATGATACTCCTCGTGGCCAAAATGAGTACGGGTATGACGACGACGACGATTATGATTCCATGGGAGATGATGATACCTATGCTGCCGATTCCTTGGATTTGCGCCAATACAACAAGAAAAAAGAGGGTGCCCACGCAAACAACAATAACAACAGTCGTCCGCGTGAATACTCGGAATACGATGAGTTCGACGACTCGTTAGGGTACGATGACAATAGCTATGCAGCCGATTCCTTGGATTTACGCCGAAAGTCCAGTCAAGTGCGGCATGTCACCGATCGTCGGCTTCCAGAAGAGTACGATGATGATGATGATGATGATTTTGACGATGTCAGCTATGCGGCAGATTCGGTGGATTTGCGTCGCAAATCCTCTCAAGTCAAACAGATATCCCAACCGTCCAGTCAAGATCGTCGTCTGCCCCAAGAATATGATGATGACGATGATTTTGACGATGTCAGCTATGCCGCGGACTCTGTGGATTTGCGGCGCAAATCATCTCAGGTCAAACATATATCCCAACCGTCCAGTCAAGATCGTCGTTTGCCCCAAGAATATGATGATGACGATGATTTTGACGATGTCAGCTATGCGGCAGATTCGGTGGATTTGCGTCGGAAATCCTCTCAAGTCAAACAGATATCCCAACATGACGTGCAAGAGCTTGATACGTCACGAGGTCGTTTGGATGATTCGGCTGCCTCGAGTGCCTTTTCGTGTGCCGTGGATTCTTTGGATATGCGCAAAGTAGGCAATAAAATTCACGCCAGGCATATTATCCCATCACGAGAGGATTTAGGCTATGGAGGAGAGGATCCCACTCCACAGGATTTGGGGTATGGAAATGATCCTGTGGCGGCGGATTTGGGATATGGAGAGGATCATGCTGATTTGGGATATGGAAATGCCGCGCCCAGTGCCGCCGATTTAGGGTACGGTGTTGACAATACCCGATCCGCGCCTACCGCCCAAGATTTAGGGTACGGTATGGATGCCAGATCCGCGCCCAGCGCCCAAGATTTAGGTTACGGTATGGATGAACCACAGAATGTCACCGCTCCTCCGAATAAAGGTCGTAGACTGAGTACCGAAGAATTAGGTTTCATGGATGATTCGCAACGAAAAACGGGAAGTGCCCATTGGCAAGATGATGACGATAGTTTTGGATCCTTCAGTTATGCCGCGGATTCTTTAGATTTGAGGAGTAAACGAAAAACAGGGGGCACGGCTACAGCACAAACAGCATCCACAGCGGATGCCGACGATGATTCGTATTACGACGACGATGATAGCGATTATGCTTCAAGTGGAACCGGCACTGTGGAGAGTACCAAGACACCCGTGGATTACATGACTCGAATTGTGATGGGATACTCCAAGAAACCAAAAGCACCTGCTCCAACAACTCCTGCATCGCCCACGGACGACGACGAAGCTGATGATTCCTCCTCCTCATCCGACGATGCGGACAGTGGAGCTGGCAGCACTAAAACCCCCATCGACTACATGACTCAGATTGTTTTAGGATATGCCAAAAAAGACGAAGCTGGACCCTCCGCTATGGGGAGAAGAAATTCGAACGAGTCGACAGCTGATAGCGTTTACAGTTACGCCTGTGATTCGGTTGTAATGAAGCCAAAGATGGCCAAGCAAACTGGCTTGAGCAAACCGCCAGTGGGAATGAGTAGTGGTCTGTATGCCAATAGAGACGGATATGACGACGACGATTGTTCTGATTACAGCGATGATGACGATTCCCATGGCAGAGGAGGAGGCGGTGGAAAGAATCCATATTTATCGGGTGTCTTGGGTTACGGAGCCCAAAACAAACCTCAAATGCAACATAGCGCAAGCCTGGACACGGGAATGGAACGAAGATTTTCGTGTGATTCCTATGCCAACGATTCCGTCGACATGCGAAGAAAGGGTGGCGACAAAGCACCCAGTGGCGGAAACCGTCGCGAGTCCATGGATAGCCTTACATCGGGAATCTCTACCACTGATTTGGATGCCGACTATTTGAACAGTGTGCTTGGGTATGCGATGGACGCCAGTTCTGGGAGTGCGAATGGGCCGAACGAAGGGAACGCTGATGCGCGCGCATACCAAATTGCCGTGGAGCGCTCGAATTTGATGGACTCGATAACAAGCATAGGTTCTGGTTCGGAAGGAGATTATTGGGCCATGTCACCTAAAGCGCCAGCAGCACAAAAGGTACCCGTATCCGTTGCCAGAAATATGAACTCCTCCTTGGGCAAGTTTGATACAGAAGACACTTCTCATTCGGAAGGGCTGGGCTATGAAGACATGGGAATGTGAACCACTGCTCTGTGATCTTTGTAATACCAACATTTCGTGAATTCACCAAGATGGTCACGGAAAAGGGAAATGTACTATGCTTTAAATGTTACATCTATGTCTTTATCCCACGATTCATATACTGTACAGAACAGAACACAACTTAATTTGGTTTGAACATTAGGAGTGCACCGGCTCACCATACTTTGATGACAAGGCCTTCGTTTGGATTCAATGTGAATGTTGGGCCATTCAACAGTGACGCATCGTTGCTGTCGTGGGATTCGCCAGCCACTGGTCGACTTGGATGAGTCGACAAAACCGCTTGAAACGTATCACCAACTGCAAAATATCCTTCGCGGAACAATGGAACCTTCACTTTTCGTTTCGTAAAGTTGAGGTAGACAAGGCGTTTTCCTGATTTGCTCTCCCGAACAAAGGCCATTGTTCCTTTGGGTGTTTTGTTTTCCAAACTAGTATATTTATGGTCGCCTTCCATGATAATATGCTGGTCGCCAGAGCGCAAAGTCTCATCTTGGCGACGAAACCAAATGCACTTTTTGTAGAAATTCAACAGACTGCCCTCTTCGGTTGTTTGGGATGCAACATTGATGTTTTCCAAGTACCGAGACAAGGGAAGCCAGGGTTGATTGGCCTCTGATGATGCCGTAGGCAACGACTGTTCTTCATCCGTCGTCATGAATCCTCCTCCTTGCACACGACTACCGTTCCATGCCATGGGTCTACGACATCCATCTCTTCCTGGATGAAAGGGCCAGAAGCGCAATCCCACAGGATCTTTCATGTCCCGAGGCATAACGGGCTCTTCCCGCATTCCAATTTCCTCTCCATAATACAAAAAGGGCGTCCCTCGCAATGTCAACAACATCAGCGCTGCTAGTTTGGCACGCTCCTGTGTCACTTTCTCCTTGTTGCCACACAGGAAGCTCTTGATTGGGTTGGGAGTGTATCGTGAAATATGGCGCATATAATCATGATTGCTCAAGGTGTACGTTGGCCATCCTCCAAGCGGCTCTTGCTTCTGACAGGCCGTGTCCCACTCGTGGATCCGTTTGCGAAACATTCCGGCACTCCACGACGTGAAAAAGTAGGCAAAGTTGAACGCCATGTGCAATTGGTCGTTGCCGCCAACGACACTTGCTACATGCTTGACCTTGGTATGATCCTCGACTTGAATTTCACCTACACTGGTTCGATCGCCCTCGTAGGACTCTAGGAGTGCCCGCAAATCTTTCAGAATGCCGCTGAGTTCTGGTTGCCGGTCTCGATCGTACACGTGGTTCTGTCGGTCGTAGGGACGGGCCGGTTTCAGATACTGTACAGGATTGTTCCGGAACTGATCATCTTTCAAAATATAATTGATGACGTCCAAACGAAAGCCATCGACACCCATTTCGAGCCATCCTTTGATCATTTCAAAGACAGCTTCCTTCACTTCGGGGTTGCGCCAATTCAGATCTGGCTGCTCTGCAAGAAAGGAATGAAAGTAGTACTGCTGTGTGTGTTCATCCCACGTCCATCCTTTGCCACCAAACATTCCCAACCAGTTGTTTGGGACTTTTCGCTTTCCTGTGACTACATCGTTTTGGGGGTCCTTCCAGATGTACCAATCCCTTTTAGGATTGTCGCGGGAGGAGCGGCTTTCTTTGAACCAGGGATGCAAATGGGAAGTATGATTGATGACCAAATCCATAATGATTTTAATGTTGCGCTGATGGGCTTCAGTGAGGAGTCGACGAAAGTCGTCAAGATTGCCAAATACCGGATCAATGTCACTGTAATCGCTGATATCATACCCAAAATCATACATTGGACTAGGGTAGATGGGAGACAACCAAATGGCATCGACTCCTAACGAATTTGGGGTGCCATCATTCAAGTAGTCGAGACGGTCAATAATCCCCGTCAAGTCGCCTACACCATCTCCGTTGGAATCTTGAAAACTTCGAGGATAGATTTGATAGATGACGGCTTCTTGCCACCACTTCATGGCATTCTCATTAGCATTAGTGGTGGTCGTAGTCCTTGGTATATCCTCGTGATTAGTAGTACTTGAAGTTAGCGTTACTTCAACGTCACTGTCGCTATCGGCAACCAAAGAATCCATTGTCACGTCTTTATCTGCAGCCAATAATGGCTGCTGATCGGGAAATAGTTGCATGGATGCCTCGATACTCTTATTGCTGCTACTGCTAGTGCTGGTAGTGTTGTAGAAAGTGTCATCCATTATTGTTATAGTTTCCCCGTGAACGATCCGAACCTCCACAAACAAAGGCAATCCTGTGAACGCCAAAAATAAGAGTGGCACGCTTCTCAAGCAAACCGGGGAATTATAATATCCCATAACAGTCTCAGTCCGCCAACAACAACAACAGTGGGGCTTTTTCCTCGTTGCTCATTCAATGAATTGATGAGAATGATTTTAATTAATTTGGTGATGATTTTGATGATCCGTTTCGCCGTTGGTTTCTTTTGGCCGAATGTGACGAAACATGGAGTCGTTGCGCGTCCAAAAATGGCGAAGCTCACGGAGAATCTGATTCATCTTCCATCTATGCGTGCCATCCATTTCCACACTTTTGGCATGGCTTCGTCGGCCACCTTCTGTTCCGGCAACGACAATTAATAAGATTAGTTCAAGTCAGTGAACTCATCAAGTAAAAGGTAACTAAGCTAAAGTTACGTAGCTGCTAGCTCTGCAGGCCAGTTAGCCCCTAGCTACTGCACCGGCGTTAGGTAAAAAAAGAAGCGTCTTGAAGCTACTCTAAAGGGCAGCCCGGGCCCCGAATGAAAAAAGAATCGTGCTACCAAGCTGAAAGGCATCTTAGTCAAAGATTTTGAGAAGATAAACTTCGTAGCCATTACTAACATTTTATGCATTTTCAAAGCTTACAAGTACGCATTGAAAAGAATTCGCACGGCAAAAGCAGCAAGGCAACTGCGGCCATCGATTGGGTGTGTGTGTGTCTACGTACGTGCCCACCATTATTGTTCCTCTCCTCGAATGGGTACAGTTGCGGTTGCCTCTTTCTTTGCTCGCAGCTTTTGCAACTTGTCCAAGAGTTCCATATTCATTCCGCGATTGACGTGGGGTTTGAAATGGACTCCATCCCAATAGTGTTCGTCGCCCAGATCTTTGGTCCAAGTGAGATCTAGGTAGTTTTCAAACATGTCACACATGACATCGTCGTGCCGATTAAAGACGACTCCGGCTGATCGTTTGGCTAGACCACTGTTGATATTCGGCAAGGTCGTGGTCTTGTAAATCCCTATGATACCCGTGTCATCCAAGGCATCTTTGATGGATTGCCGAACGTCCTCGTCTCCCAACTCGTGTTCAATCCAAAGTCCCTCATTAAAGACTAGATAGTCGGGTCGTGGATCCAACTTGCTCAGATACTTCCGAATCAAAGCCGGCCAATCATATTTCCATACAAATGGATCGGTTTGCAATTGTTCAAAATCAAGGACATGTTTCTTGTACACCTCCTCGGGTTGCCAATGCCCGTGGGGTGGGTATCCCCCAAATATTTCAATAAAGGTTGCGTAATTGTTTCGTTCCGGGTCGGAAAAATATCGATTTTCGATGGTTTCCTCTTTGTCAATGTGACTTGAATTTTTGGGGTTGTTGCGAAAACAGTCACATTCTTCATGGGGCGCCAAGGCCAGCATGGAAGCATTGTAATGATCATTCCAACTAGGAAAGTGTTTGGCATTTAAAATGTTGGGATACTCTTCGTCGTGTACCCATTGATTGGTTTTGAGATAGTACACAAAATCTAAATACATATATCGAGTCACAGAGTCTCCCACAAAGGCAATATGAAGATCCCGTGGTCGTTCCAGAATGGCAGGGGGTACTTCTGCTTGTTGTTGGTGGTTGCCATTGTTGTTTTGGTGATTGCTAGCTCGAATGGTCCCTCCTATTACAGCAGCAGCTGGTGCAGCGGATTGGTCTTCGTACATCATGCGCGCCCATTTGGAGGATGACATGGTCACGGTTGTGGCCCGATCTATCGCGACCAGAATTCCCAGACTTAGGCATCCCGCAAGAAAGAGCCAACGCGTCCGTCTTGGTATGTTTTGGACTTGGATATACTTTCGCTGTAGAAACCTAGATATCGTGTTGTGGCCACCACCTTCTGATTTCAAGGAACAGAAACATGGTAACACCTTTGCTGCTGCATGCTGTTTGATAGTAGTATCATCGGAAGGGGACTCTGCGATCGGTGCCAACATGGAAAATCTTTGTGCCAATCGTTTTCGAGATAATTGTGGAAAGTTTCGCCTGGGCTTGAATCTCTTGAACATGGCTCTATATTCACTATCTTTCTATCGCGGTATATATGCTAATAATAACTGCTCTAGTGCTTTCATTCTTTTGAATTATATACTTCGTGTTGATTTGTCAAAACCATGAATTTACAACTTGAAAAAGAAAAGCAAACTGGACTGACTCACTCACTGACTGGACTGCTTTTCTCGCCAAAATGTGAGACGGATGAAGCTGAGCGCCGGGATAGCGATCCGTGGAGACTTATTTAGCTTCGAAAAAATTGTTGGATCGCATATTTGCTCCCTAAGTCCGATTATGTGATTGGGCTAAAAAATAAGGGCACAAAACAAGGCAGCCAGGCTGGAGATCTCTGCTATCTAGCTAGAGTACTGGTTTGGAGTGTACAGAGAATACCATGGTTATTAAATTTAAGAGAGTTAACAGTTTTTAGAAATTAGAGGCCATGGTGCTGGTTCCAAGGAAGCACATCTTCCAAGCAGTCATGCAAGAAAGAATGTGACGAAGAAAGATGTTGCACGGTTGTTCTCAGTGTTGGAGTGTCTGAGCTTCCAAGAGCCTCAAGTGTTCCATTCTGCTGTAGCAACATAAGGTTGTTACAATACTGGTAGAAATGGATGGACACTTCATGCAGCAACATTGATGTGGATGATGTGTGAGATCAACAACAACACATTTGCTAGCTTGACAAAGATGGGAGTTGTGTTTACCAGCATTGCAAACTGAATGCAAGGCAAAAGAAGAATGGCACATACACAATAACCTTAGCAACAACAAAAAATGCATGTTTGGTGCAGAAAGTGAAACATTTGGTAGTGTTGTCCCGAGAAGGCTTTGCCATGTCGGCAGTGAGGCTAGCAGTTCGACAATGCTTTTTTTGTTCCATGATTTAGTGCTACCAAAACAAAGACGTTCTCAAAGTGGTGCTTTATTTTTTTGTGATGGGGTTTCCATCCAGTGATTCCTGAATAATTGTGTTAATTGCAAGAGACTGGGACACAAGGATTTTGCTAAGTGGTGTTACATTAAGTTTTATGCCAAATGATTTTTTGTGCTTGCTTTTCTGATAAATTTTCAAGGAATTTGTGGTAAGAGGGGAACCATTAACCAAAGCAATGTTTGGGTTGACCCAGCCCCCAGAATAAAAACAATCAAAAGAACCTGCTTGTTCTTGTGGTTTCGTACTGGTAAGATTATTTGCCTTTGCTTTGTTGGCATAATTTGTATCCTAGGCTCCTAATTTCATGACATTCATTTTCTTGTCCTTTTCCAACATTTTGTTGTACTGTGTGGCTGGCAATCAATGGTAAGTCCTTCAATAGTAAACCAAAATAAGTGTGCATTTCCAACCACCAGGGTCATCAGCAAAATCTTGTTTTGTCAAGGAGGTCATTATCAACAGGCCAAGGTGACCAGTCTGATCACCTCTGAAGTTCAATTACATAGATGCTGATAATTGTCAGATGGGACATTGCTGTTGAAGTGTGTAACAAGTCTGGTGACAATTTTAATTTTGGCAGAAGTGATGTTCCTCTCCACTCCAACTATTTCTATCAATCAGTTGTAGGAACAGATGTGGCATGGCAGCAGCTCCATCCTATTCATTGTGGTAATGATTGATGACCAGATCTTTCACAGTTTCTGGTGTAGAGGAGCTGACCCAGAGTCAAAGTTAGCAAAGCAAGTTGTGCTTCTTAGGCCAAGGCAAACCAGTTTTGTTGAAAAATCCAAAGACATGAAAGAGATGACAAAAGTCTTTCTTCTGGTGCTCACTGCAATGTTGTGCTTATCACTTTTAAGGTACTAACAGGCATGTTCTTGTTAAGTTTGGTGCTGTTCATGTTGGCAGGGAATGTGGTGGAAAATCAAAAGAAACAAACAAAACAAGGGGGTGATTAGTAGAAATCAAACCTTTGTGCTTTCCCAGACAATCTGGAAAGTTAGGCATGTGAGTCAATGTTTTTGGTTTGCTGATCATCTGGGCAACCTATGGTGGGATCAGTCCCAGCAGCTACAGTGAAAACATGGTGAAAACAATTTTGTTTAGAGATGTAATCAATTAAACTGTTTACCTTGAAGACACGTTAATGCCAATGTCTATGAACTTGGCATTAATCCTGTTCATAAGAAGTGTTCTCAGACCTCCTAAAACCAAGGCAAGCAGCTGATTCATTGTTTGCATGTCTTGTGTCATGGATCTTGACAGTTGTCAGGAGTGTAACATTGGTTATGCTAACAAACTCAATCCAGGTTCCTGTGCCTACTGTAATTTGGTAGCAATGGCGCAGATGGTTGTGATGTTGTTTGTATCCAAAAAAGTTAACAACAATAGTAGATTTTCATAGAGCAACTGAAAATGTAACAGCAGGGCTGGGGTTAACTCACAAACAGTGCCAGGAAAATGTGTATCTAAACTGCCTAATGAAAAAAGACCTCTCCTCTTCTTTCCTCCACCAACGCCAGAATCCACAGATGTGCCTAGCAGAGTCAAGCTCTCCCAAACTAAAAAAAGCAGGGCACAAAAACAAAAAACCAACAACTGAAGCACAAACATGCTTTGTCAGTAGAACAGACAACAGCAACAAATCACTTTTGTAGCACACTGCTCCGCATTAAAAGTTTGATCATTCATGTAAAACAAACTGTTGACTTAGATACATCTTTGATCTCTTCACGAAGTCCAATAATCGTTTCAAGATTGTGCACACTTGACTGGCACCTACTCCACATCAAACAAAACCATAATGGTGAGGTAGCTAAAAGCTCGATCATCCATCAACCCTTCCATAACAACCTGGCCACTCAGATGCCTCTTTTCCCTGTTCACTAAGTGAAATAATTATTTCTTGCAATTGACTGGGCCATTGCTCATACTGTCAAAAGAAACCTTACAGAGTTGAGTTTCAAACGCTCCCTTAAACTTAGGGGAAAGTTTCAAAATGTACTCTAACTCTACTCTAAAATAATTAGGGGAGAGTTTCAAAACTCTCCCCTATT
>ENA-ORBV01007186-ORBV01007186.1-microbial-mat-metagenome-genome-assembly--contig:-NODE-7186-length-19213-cov-4.622648_pt1 | contig 19213 bp, 14 predicted proteins | sample MGYA00237777_ERZ505514 | MGnify/ENA primary metagenome ERZ505514 (study PRJEB26160, sample SAMN06269048) | microbial mat metagenome | isolation source: Oligotrophic lake microbial mat | place... | reverse complement strand
CGTAGGTCACGTTGGCCGCAGGCCTACGTGACATCGGAGCACTGTCACGTAGCCCTGCGGGCAACGTGACCTACGACTGATGCCGCCCAGTTTGATGCGCGAATAAGCGCGCCGGGGCGACCAAGATTCTCAGCAAAGTTAGCCTGACGCGTTGATTTGTAGGTCACGTTGGCCGCAGGCCTGCGTGACATCGGAGCACGGTCGGCCATCAATGAATCAAAGCCGGTCAAGGCCAAACTCTCCAGCGGGCAACAAGCACCAGTGCAGCAAGGGCCTAGGGCTCACCGCTTTTCTACTCCCACTACGCGCTCTTGCGTGCGGGCGACTTGGCTTTGGCCGTTGTGGCTTTGCGCGTGGCGGTTTTCTTCGCGGCGGTTTTCTTCGCTGGTGCCTTTTTTGCAGCAGGCTTTTTGGCAGCCGGTTTGTCAGCGGCGGCTTTCTTGGCTGGCTTCTCGGTTGCGGCCTTCTTGGGCGCAGCCTTTGGCGGTTTTTCGGATACCGTTTTGGTTTTGCGCGGCGCTTCTACCTTGCCATTTTTGCGACCGAATCGACCTTTACCGGCGCCTTTGGCTGGTGCGGTGGCAAGGATGGCCAAACATTCGGCTTCGGTTAGCGATTCGGGCTCCACATCTTTGGGTATGCGACCATTTTTGGCGCCGTCGGTGATGTACGGGCCAAACTTGCCACGCAGGATTTGGATGGCGCCGTCCTGGAAGCTATTGATCACCTTGTTGGCGGCGGCTTCGCGTTTGGCGCGCACCAAGTCCACCGAGGTGGCAAGGTCAATCTCCCACGGATCTAAGCCTGCGGGAATCGATGCGTAGGTGCTGCCGGCTTTGACAAACGGCCCGAAACGGCCAATACCTACCGAAATCGCTTCGCCTTCGGCACTTTGGCCGAGCTGGCGAGGCATCTCGAATAACTTGAGCGCCTCTTCCTGGGTGATCGAATCCATCTTTTGCCCGGCTTTCAGCGAGGCAAAACGCGGTTTGTCTTCGTCTTCTTTGACGCCAATCTGCACAAAGGGCCCAAAACGACCCAGACGCACGGACAGTTCTTTGCCGGATTTTGGATCGATACCCAAAACGCGGCCTTGGGTGGCCTCGGTGCGTGATACCGAACTGTCTTTTTCGTCGACCAGCGCCTTGAACGGCACCCAGAACTCGCGCAATACCGGCACCCAATCTTTCTCGCCGCGCGCTACTGCGTCTAGTTCATCTTCCAAGCGCGCGGTGAATTCGTAATCGACGTACTGGGTGAAGTGACCCGACAGGAATTTCGCGACCACCCGGCCAACGTCGGTCGGCTGGAAGCGTTTGTTCTCCAGGGTCACGTACTCGCGCGCCAGTAGCACCTGAATGATGCTGGCGTAGGTCGACGGGCGACCAATGCCATGTTCTTCTAGCGCTTTGACTAGGCTGGCTTCCGAATAACGCGGTGGTGGCTCGGTGAAGTGTTGCTCGGCGCGCAGATCGTTCAGATCCACCAGTTGGCCGATGGTCAACGGGGGCAGTTTGCTGCCCGCTTCATCGTCTTCGTTTTTCTGGTCGCGACCTTCTTCGTACACCGCCAAAAAGCCGTGTTCGACGATGGTGGTGCCGCTGGCGCGCAGCAAATCGCCTTTGGCGGCTTGCAGATCGACGCTGACCGTATTTAACAGCGCGGGTTTCATTTGGCAGGCAACGGTGCGCTTCCAGATCAGATCGTAGAGCTTCAGCTGATCTGGATTCAGATAGCGGGCAATCGACGCTGGCGTGCGCAAAGCGCTGGATGGACGAATCGCCTCATGCGCTTCCTGCGCATTCTTGCTCTTGGTCTTGTAGACCTGCGGCGCTGCTGGCAATTTGTCCGCACCGAACTCGCGCACGATCACCTGTCGCAATTCAGCCAGCGCGTCATTCGATAAGCTCACCGAGTCGGTACGCATATAGGTGATCAGACCAATCTGACCACCTTCGCCCACATCCACGCCTTCGTACAGGCCTTGCGCGATGCGCATGGTGCGTTGCGTGCCAAAACCGAGTTTGCGCGCGGCTTCTTGCTGCAGAGTAGAGGTGGTGAACGGCGGCGCGGCGCGCCGCTGGCGGTCTTTGCGCTGCACATCGGCTACTTTCAGCGCGCCTTTGCCTTGCGGCTTGTGCGTCAAAGCGCCGGCCAGCACGCGGTCACGCGCGGCGCTCGCTTTGGCCTCATCGTTCAAATCAAACTGATCTAGGCGTTTGCCACCGAGCACCGTCAGTTTGGCCCCAAAGGCTTGGCTGGCGAAACAATCGGCGTCGATCGACCAATATTCTCGCGCAACGAAGCGTTCGATTTCCTCTTCGCGCTCGGCAATCATGCGCAGCGCCGGGCTTTGCACGCGCCCAGCGGACAAGCCACGCTGCACTTTCTTCCAGAGCAACGGCGACAAGTTGAAGCCGACCAAATAATCCAGCGCGCGGCGCGCCTGCTGGGCGTTGATCAGATCCATCGACAGCGAGCGCGGATGGGCGATCGCCTCTTTGATCGCTTTCGGAGTGATTTCCGAGAAGGTCACGCGGTGGATGCTGCGCTCACCGATCAGATTCTTTTTCTTCAGGATCTCGTACACATGCCAGGAGATGGCTTCCCCCTCGCGGTCCAAGTCGGTCGCCAGATAGATGGCGTCCGCCGTCTTGGCGGCCTTGGCAATCGCATCAACATGTTTTTCGTTGCGGTCGATGACTTCATAAGCCATCGCAAAATCGTGTTCGGTATCCACCGAGCCATCTTTGCTTGGCAGATCGCGCACGTGCCCGTACGAGGCCATCACCTGAAAGTCCTTACCGAGGACTTTGTTGATGGTTTTGACCTTCGCCGGTGACTCGACGATTAGCAGATTCTTGGCCATGCGCGCTTTATCAGAGCCATCGGGCGGGGAAAAAGGGCCCGGATGTTAACCGTAATCGGCTTTGCATGTCGCTCTCACTCGTGTGGTGGACAGCACACTAGCACGAGGGTCAAAAAAGGCCGGTGCGTGTCAGCAAAAAAATGGGCGCGAGTCACCTCGCGCCCATCCGGGTTTGTTGCTCGGATCTGAGTATCAATCGAACAATTGGGGCATCCAACCTAACCCCGCGCCGTGGAAAACAGACCGGCCTTTGCAGTCTTACTTTGCGTTTTAGCGTGGGATATTGACAGTCCAGCCAGCGGTCCAATTGCCATTCGGGCCCGCGAAAGCACCGCGATAGTTGGTCGGGCGGAAGAAGGAATCGCTCAATGCCTGGCCACCAAGCAATACCGGTGATGCTGCCTGCGGCAAAAAGCCGGTCAGCAAAGCTGCACCGCTGCCATTGCCGGCGCCAGCGTTGAACCACGCGCTGACCGGATACGCGGCAGCAGCGTTGTCTTCAAAAGGGCCACCGGTGCAGGTGCCCACGAAAGATTGGGTCATGGTCAGCGTGCTGCCGCTCTGCGCCGCCGAGCTCAGCGCGTAGGTCTGTGCGTCAACCAGATTGAGGCAACGGTCGCGATAGCCGGTCACCACCACATTGGAATAATTGCCACCCGAACCACGACGGATACGCATGCCTTCGTTGCCAACGGTGCCGGCGCCCACCAAGGTCAGGTTCGACACGGACGGCTGAGTGCGCGGCAGTTTGTCGCTGGCCGGATTATCGTTGTCGGATTCCAAGCCGTTCGAGTCCGAACCGGTATCCGAATTGCTACCCTGCCAGCCGAGCGCAAACTGAATCTTACCGTTGTAGCCCTGATCGAAGTCGAAACAATCGTCGCCCATGTTCGAACACACCAGATGTGTGCCGTTGATGCTGCCGCCGAACATTTCGAAGCCATCATCGAGGCCGCCATCGACCTGGACATATTCCATCACCGTACCCGAGCCGACGCCGTTGAGCGTCAAGGAGTTAAGTTCCTCGTTCGGGGCGATCTGCTGACCGGCCCAGAGGATGCGCACATAACGCAAAGCGCCTGAGCTGTCGTTGGTCACTGGCGGCACTTCGCCGTACTGCAGCTCCGGAACAGCCTCAAATTGGCAGCGTTGGTTAGCGGTGGCATCGTTGCAGATTGAGCGACCATTGAGCACTATTCCGGCCCAGGATCCCGGAATGGCGTCCGGACCGGTGAAGGTAATCGGCTGCTGTGCGGTGCCTTCGGCGTACATGCGGCCACCGATTTTAACTGCGAGGAAGTTCGGTGAACTGCGATTGGTAGAACCCTGCACCGTTACCCCGGGCGCGATCACCAGTCGAGCATTGTTCTCGACCACGACTTGGCCACGGATGATGTACTTCTTGCCAGCCGGCAAGAAGAAAGTGCCGGTAATGATGTTGGGCAGTTGGCAATCGTCACCGACCGGGGTGGTACCCGTCGGGCACTGCGGTAGCGGATCGTTACACTGACCGGTGGTGAGCTTCTTCAGGCCCAAGGAGGGCAGCAGCGTGAAGTTGGCCGGCGCCAGGTTCGAGCCTGCGGCTGGCGTCAGGTTGAGGCTGATGCTGCCGCAGGAAAAGGCGATAGTGGCCGTACCCAATGTGCTCGACACCGGTGTTCCTGCTGCGCTGAAGCTGCCGCCAGTGAAGCGCAGCACCGGCACGTTGTTGTAAGTGTTCTGGCCGTTGACCAGCGTGGTTTGCACCACCGCCCAGATCTGCGTGCCGTCATTGGCATAGGTAAAGAAAGTGCCGAAGGCAACATTTTGGTCGGGGAGAATGTCCAGCAGCAGACCTTTGTTCTGGCCGATTGCGTTGACATCGATCCATGATCCGTCGAAGGCTTCGGTGACAATGGTCGCATTGGCCGAGGCCGCGAACGCTAGCGCGCAGGAAGTTGCGAGCAGGGACTTGCGGAAGGAAAGCATGAAATGCTCCAGAGTTTGAGGATACGCGCCGAACACTTCGACGGGAACCCCTACGCTAGGACGCCATTGTTGCAGCGCCCGTGCAGCTAGATTGCAGCTTCATGACAGTGTCATGGAGGCCGCTGCTCAATACTTCCATTCCAGCGATAGTGCGATGTCTCGCCCCTTTTGGTAGCTGCGTGTGGGTTCGCCGCCCTGAGTGAAGCGAACTTCGGGGTCAAGCAGGTTGCGCAAACGCATCTTGAACTTCCAATTGGGCCAAGGCAGCGTATGCGACAAGGTGAAATCCAATTGGCCAAAAGGTTGCTCAAACACATCGGGTAAACCACTAACGCCAACTCGTGAAATACGCTCGCCGAAAACGTTATACAAGAGCGTCGCTTCGGATTTGCCCTCGGGATGCTGATAAGAGAGCGAGGCATTAGCGACATATTTGGACTGGCCTTGCAGTGGGCGCAAGGCATTGGTCTGAATGCCTTGATTTTCACCCAGATCGATTTCCGAATCGATTCGCGCATAGTTGGCGCCAACGTACAAGTCGGACCAGGGTACATTTGCAAGGAAGTTCGGGAGTATCTGTAATTGGCCAATTTCCGCCATAGATTTATACAGGTCGAACTCAACCCCGACATTGGTCGCACTATCCGCATTTCGAATCTGCAACAAATTGCCGGATGCTGGGACGCTGACTAACTCGATAGGGTTGGTGAATGTCTTGCTGAATAATGCAACTGAAAAACTCTCAAGGCTATTGAAATAATATTCCCAGCGTATATCGATATTTTTAATTTCCGCTTGTTGCAGATCTGGATTTCCCTCGACACGCACATCCAGCAGTGGATCAACGAAGTTGGCCCGCGTTTGTTCGCGTATGTCGGGGCGCGACAGTGTGGTGCTATAGGCCAGTCGCACTTGCGCTTTTTCCGAGTAGGACCAAGTAAATGCCGCCGCCGGCAAATCATCACTCGTGTCCAATAACCCAATTTCCGGCTCAGCGTTGGGGTCGAAAGGGCGCACCGTGGTCACTTGCTGCAACATATCCTCGCGACGCATGCCTAAGTTGAGCCGAAAGCTACGCCAACTGGCATCAAACATCAGATAGTAGGCCTGCAATTTTTGCGTTGCACTGTAGTTGTCGGACGACAGTGTTCCTTCCTCCACGCGCAAGCCGTTCGGACCGATATTCCCAGGTTGCAAGAGATCCTGAAAATTGAAGATCGGGCCCTGCGGGCGGCGCCCAGAAAAGCGGAATCGGCGGATGCTTGAGATGCGATCGCGTTCCAGAAGTGCGCCACCCGCCTGCACGGTCAAATCCACGGCACCCAGACTCAGGGGCTTGCGTAAATCCAGGCCGTAGTCCTGAGCGGCATCATCAAGTTGATCGAAACGCTGCTGATTAAAACTCTCGAAAGTGAAATCCTGTAGCAATTCATCAAAAGTGAATCGGAACTCGCGCGTATTCGGTGAGTAGCGCGAGGCATCGGCGTCCGTCACCTGCCATTTAACGTAAAGATCGCCAAGCTGCGGAAAGCTGTGTTCACCGTCTAGTTGCAGCGTGTCGAGCGCGTTTTCCACCCACTCGAGTTGGGTGATGCGGTCAATATTTCCGGAACTGGTCAGTCCCTCGTCGATCTGCGCATCATCGGTGGTCTGGCGTAGACGCGTGGCGGTAAAATTGATCGAATGCTGTTCGCCTATACGCAGGCCGATTGCAGCAAAGATACTGCTGTCAATATTGCGTTCGGTACTGCGCCGAGTGAAATCCTCGGCCGGAATCAAACCATTTTGGAAAATACTGTAGGTATTGCGCTGTTCGAGTTGATCATCCCAACTGTGGGCGTACCGCACTGCGCTGATATAACCCAAACTAATGCCGCTATCACCGAAAATAAATTGATCACCCATCCCGATACCCAGACTACCGTTGGCTGGTAAGGATTGCTCGCGCGTGCTGTAACCCAACGCCGCCAGTTCCCGACCGGCCGCTTGTAACTGCGTCGGGTCGATCGGTAGGCGCGGTTGACCAAACACGCTTGGGGCATAACGTTCGCCACCGTCACGCCCGCGCCAGTCAGCGTTTCCGCCATCGTAGCGCAGTCCGGGTTTGCCAGTCGTGCCATCGGCATAAGCAAGCGTCGTCGATGCGCGCAGAAAGAAACTCTCAGGCACGCCGCGGGTGCGCAACTGGATCGTGCCACCGCCAAATTCGGCCGGCATATCGGCCGAATAGGTCTTCTGCACGACGATGCCCTGCAGAACCTCGGTCGGAAAAAGATCAAGTGGCACCACGCGCCTGGTGGGATCTGGGCTTGGAACCTGGGCGCCATTCAACAGCGTACTCGAATAGCGTTCGCCGAGGCCACGGACATAAACGAACTTGCCGTCGACCAAGGTCAAACCGGTCACGCGCTTAAGCGCGCCGGCGGCATCGGAATCGCCGGCACGTGAAATCTGTTCAGCGCCGAGAATATCGGTCACCGCCGCGGAGGTGCGCCGCTCTTCAACAAAAGCCGCCAACGAGCCTTCGACAAAGGGCTCGACCACCACATACTCGGGCAGCTCCAAACCGGCCGGCGTCATTTCGATATCGCGCCTGGCGCTGCCCTTGGCCGGAATGGCGACCGCGTCCAACGTTTGCGATGCAAAACTGGGCGCCAGGACCGATACCGAGTAACTGCCACCGGGCACTTCTGCGCGAAAACGGCCTTGCGCATCGCTGGTTACATCCAGCGGGGTGCCCGCAATGTAAATGCGCGCGCCAGCGATGGGCTGGCCATTTTCGGCGTTGATGATTTGCCCTTCGAGCACACCCGGATCGGCGATTTCAACTTTCTCGACCAAATCGCGGGTCGCTTGCGCCGAGCTTTCCAGACTTACCGTAGCGCGCCCATCGGTTTCGAAATTGACGATCAGCTCGGCGATTTCACCGGCACCGGTGGTCAGGTTGAGCGTGCTTAGCACTTTGCCGGCGCGCAGGATTTCGATCACATGTTCGCCTGGGCTGGGCTCCAAACGCAGCGTGCCGTAGGCGTTCGGCTTCTGCTCTACGCCATCGATGCGCACCAAAAAGTCGGCGGTAGGTCCGGCGATCGCGTCGAAGCCATACACATCGACCGCGGCACGCTGCTGCGCGTGCGCGCTCAGCGCCACCGACAGCAACGCGGCAAGCAGAGTTTTGCGTGGTGATTGGATAGTTGGCATCGTCGTCTCACCCGCTCGAAAGGTCAATGCAGGCGCTCATCGCGACACCCGTCGCACTAAAAAAACGCACTGCATGTCATTGAAAAACCGCTTTAATCGCAAAAGGCCCGAAACAGATGGATCCGCTTCGCGCTCAAGCGCAGCGCCAGCGCTCGGCGGCGCACTCCTGCATGGATTGCCGTAACTCGGTGGCTTTGCGGAACAAATCAGGTTTGCTTAGCTTGGCTAGATGCGCCTCAGCAGCGGCGAAATCGCCTTCTTTGAACAGCGCGTAGGCGAGCGCATAACGCACGTCCTCGTCGTCCAACAAACGGGTGCGTAACAACGCGCTTTCCATACTGCGCACTTCAGCAAAACGGCCGAGTTCCACCAGAATGCCGAGGCGTTGTTTCAATTTGAGCGCTTGATCATTGATCTGCGCGTTCACGGCCAGCGCCCGCGCGTACAACTTAGCGCGCCTAAACAGTTCGGCGGCCTCTGGTCTAAGCGCCGGATTGTTGAGCGAGGCGCGATACATCAACTCGCCGGCCGCCAAGGGTGAGCCGTTCTCCAGGTAGGTCGCCGCCAGCACTTTGACGACGTTTTCGCTGTTCGGAAACTTCAAACGGGCCGCTTCCAGAAAACCCAGCGCGGCATCGAACTGCCGTGCGCGCTTCAGCGCATTGCCAATGGCGACGTAGTCTTCTTCTTTGCCTTCGGCTACCGCCAAATAGCGCTGACCGCGTTTCGCTGCCTCCTGAAACAGACCCAGTTCCATCAGGAAAAACACTTCACGGCGCAGAAACTGGCTATTGCCGGGAAAACGCAGCGCGCCGTCGGCCAGTACCGCAAATGCGCGCTCGCGTTTGCCGAGCAACCAGTGCGTTTGCGCGCGCATCAAAAACACCGCGGCCAGGGTGTCGAACGCGGCGCCTGCGCGATCTAAGGTTCGCAACACATCTGCATAGCGTTGCAAGCCAAACTGCGCCTGCGCCAAATATAAAAAGATGGTTGGCTCGATTTGGCCGGCCGCAATAGCCTTTTCAAAAGCACTCACCGCGGCTTCGGGCTGCTGTTGATTCAGCGCAATCAAACCGGCCAGCGTGTGGTACTTGATGGCGTCGAGCTGAAGGTCGGCCGCGTCGATCTTGGCGAACTCAATTTGGGCTTTGTCATAATGTCCGTCAGAGGCGAGCACCGCCGCCAGTTCCAGGTAATCGGGCTCGTCGGCGGACTTGCTCAGCGCCGGCAACGCAAGCGCCAACAAACATGCGGCCAGACAAAACGATCGGAAGCCAGATGCACAGCTCATGACAGGTCAAACCTCACTCGCTGGGTAGCCCATACGCGCACCGCCTGGCCCTGGTACTGCGCTGGCTCAAATTTCCAGCTCTTCACGCCGGCTTCGGCAGCCGCTTCAAACACGCCTGGGGGTTGCGCCTCCAGAACCTTGACCCGTTCGACTTGCCCGGTCGGGCTGATCAACACGCTGAGCAGCACATAGCCCTCGGTGCCTTGCGCTTTGGCGCGAATCGGGTATGGAATCGCGGTTTGTATGATGGGTTTCGGTGGCACATCGACCGAGGAATCGGTCATCACCACATCTTTGCCATCGCCGAGCAAATTATTGCCGAGCGCCGACAGGTCTTCGGATTCGTACTGCGGCATGCCAAAGTCCAGCCCAGCCAGTGCCGAGCCGCCCATAGACGGTGGTGCGGGCGCGCGCCGCGGTTGGCGCTTGGGCGGCTCGCGTTTTTGCACTTCGCGCGTCGGTTTCGGTTTTTCGCGCTTTTCGGCACTGATTTGCGTGGTCGGCCGACCATCACTGCCACCGGGCAAACCGCCCTTGCGGTTCATCCAGAGGATTGAACCCAACACCAGCGCCAGCCCAAATAGCATGCTCGCCAGCGCGACCGCCCATCGTATGGAGGTGCGTGAGCGCACGCTCAGCCCTCGCCTGCTTCGACCGACGTGGCCACGCCGATATCCTCAGCGCCTGCTAGACGTGCTTGGTCTACCACTTCGATCAAGCGTCCCGCTGGCACAATTTCATCGGTCACGACCAGCACGCTTTTGCTGGTGCCGCCCTTCAATTGCTCGCGCAAACGACTCTGCAGCGTCCAAATTTGTACCGGCTCGCCGTCGATATAGGTCTGCCCCTGTTTGTCCACATAAACACGCGCCGCTTTGGTCGACGCGACCGCGGTGGAGGTGGCGCCGGGCCGATCAATATCGACTTTCATGTCTTTGACGAAGGTCGTGCTGACCATGAAAAAGATCAGCAAAATAAAGGTCATATCGATCAACGGCGAGAGGTCGATGGACCCTTCTTCGGGCTTGTCTTGGTGACGTCTGAAACTCATGCCTTGAACTCCGCGTGCTCATAGGGTTCTGAGCACAAAATGTCTTTGATCTGCGCCAGATCGTGTTTGATCTGCCGCTCGCGCCGGTCGAGGATGCTTTTTAAGATGACGCCTGGCACCGCGACGATCAGCCCCATTTGCGTGGTGAACAGCGCCACGGCGATGCCACCAGCAATGCCGCCGGATTGACTGAAGAGAGTCATATCGCCGAGCGAGTTAAAGGTCTCGATCATGCCGATCACCGTGCCGAGCAGGCCGAGCAGCGGTGCAATCGACACCGTGGTGCTAATCGTGATGCGGTAGCGCTTGATTTCACTTAAATAGTCGCCGAAAGCCTCATCCAGGCGTTCGCGCAAATAGGGGCGCCGTTGCGCCTGCAACACAATGCCACGCTCAATCGCGCTATCGATGATGCCTTTGGCTTTACGTGGTTTACCGCGTAGAAAATTGTTGATCAATACGCGCACGCTCTTGTCCGAGCCACGGTTGAGCAACATCCAGCGATAGCCTAAGGTGAACCACAACACCACCGTGCACAGCAGCAGCGGCCACATGACAAAGCCGCCTTGCTGCATATAGTTGCCGATCGCCTCCGCGGCGCTGCGCAAACTATCAACGCGATCACCAATCATGACCTGGAGCTCCGAAGGTTTCTAAGCTCACGCCGCTTTGGCCAGATCGCGCTGTTCCTGGAACAGGTTGATGACCTTCAGCGCACCTTTCTCCATGTCGTCCTTGATGCGATCGGCCCAACCAGACAACAAATTGCCGACCAACAGGCACGGAATCGCCACCAACAAACCTTGTTCTGTGGTCACCAGCGCCACGGCGATACCGCCGGCTAACAGCTTCGGATCGGAGGTGCCAAATTCGGTGATGACATCAAAGGTTTGAATCATGCCGGTCACGGTACCGAGCAGGCCCAGCAGGGGCGCCACGCCGGCGATCATCAAGATGACCGAGCCAAACCGATTCAGGCGCGTGCTTTCGTGCAGGATTGACTCGGAAATGATGTCTTCCAAGTGTTCGCGCTCGCGATCCAGATTGCGCAACGCCGCGGTGACCACGCGCGCTGCCGAACCCTTGTGACGTTTGCAGGCCTCGATTGCTTCGGCAATCCGCCGCTGTTTCACCAAAGGACCGACGCTATCAATGATCGGTTGCACGGCGGCGCCGGCCTGCAGCAGGAAAAACACCCGCAGCAACGCAAACAGACCCGCCAGGAAGCCGAGGCCAATGGTGATGAAGCCGATCGGGCCACCCTTAGCCATCCACGTGAAAAAGGTCGCGACCTGGGGCTCGGAGACTGCATTTGCCGCGCTTTCAAACAAATAGGTCTTCAATACGGCGGGGCTCTGGCCGGCCTCCAGCGCTTTTGCGATATCCGCGGCCGGATCACGCCACAGTTTCAGCTGACCACCACCGGCGGGCGCCAAAGCGCCGGAGCCCTGTGCGCTGATGCCGTACACCGCGATATTACCGACCCGCACCAGTTTGCCTTTCACCTGGGTGCCGTCACCTAAGAAAAAGTCGCCGGCTTCGGTACGCACGGTCGATAGCGCTGCCAGCGCCTGATCAGCCGCGCTGAACAGCTGCGCGGTTTTGTCGCCATCGGCAGATGCCGCAAAAGCCTCGGACTTCAGTAGTTCGACGCCGTAGCCTTCCAAGGTGGCGCCGGCTTGGGCAAACGTGGCTTCCAACAAGGAGCTGGTTTCTTGGTTAGCAATCGAGGTTTCTTCCGCCACGACGCCTTGTTCCTGCAGCGTGCCGGACTCGCTATCGAGTGCCAACACGCGTGCTTCCAAGCTGCCCACTTCGGCATTCAAGCTGGCTTGCTGCTGCGCTCCGCTGGCTTTGAGCTGCGCCAATTGCGCACTCAACTCGCGCTTTTGCGCCGACAGAAACGCGAACTCTTTACGATAGGCCTCATCGACCGATACCGGCGCTGCGGCTGGGGCCGCCGGTGTGACCGGAGCCGCTGGGCTTGGCGTTGCAGTTGGCGGCGCAGCGTTTTGGGCCGGCAACAGACTGGCATAGCTGCACACCAGTAGCAGCGCGAGTTTGGCAACGCGGTTCATCGGGCACCTCCGGCGAGCGCGTTGGGTAATTCAAACCAGCCCTGGCGAATCTGTTTACTCAAGGAATCGAAGTAGGCAAACACGCGTTTTTGGTCTTCCGGATCACTCAGCACCTCGAAGCGCCAAACACCGGCAGTCTGGCGCGCCGCGCCGGCGCGGCCGTCGGAAAGCTTGAAAAACAACATCATCGAGCCGACTTTGGCGACATCGGCGAGCACGTCGGCCCCGTCCAATGCGATGGTCTGGCTGTGAATGCCGTTCTCGCGGGTGATGCGGAACTCGTCCTCATAGAAGGACCACAGGCGATTCGCCGCACGCGGCGCTGCCAAGGTATTGGCGGCAAGCTGGCGCTTCAACTCGTCTATTTCAGCCAGACGTTCGGCCTGTTTGAACGGCAGGCCAGCGGCAATCTGCGCACGCAGGCGCTCCAGCGCCGCCAACAGCACCGGTTTTAATGCATCGGCGGCGACGCCGGCGGAGCCCGCATCGGTCTGTTTTTTGCTCAAATCTTCGCGCAGCTTGCGCACATTAAGTTCAGTGCGCGCAACGGCGGCCTGCAGTTCGGCACGCTGCGCGGACAGCGAGGCCAACTGCGAACGCGATTCCTGACGGGTCAGTTCCACGTCGTTGTTGAGTTGCTCAACTTCCGACCGTAGTTTGATCAAGGATTCAGCCAACGCGCCGGGTGAAGACGGCGCCTGAGCGGACAAACTAGCGTGGCAAGACAAAATCACGCACGCTGCCAGAAGGCGCATGCGCATCGACAAAGGATTCATGGAGCATCAGACCGACAGCGCTTGGAGCAAGCGACGCGAGCAGCATAAGAAGGCTATGTGACGGTGATATTGCAGCGTCATCTTGGTGTGGCGCACCGGCAAAGCGCGGCGGGACGCATTAACAGTGGGTCCGTGCTGTGCGCAGAATGGGGTGCGGTCCAGCGGCCAGAAGCGCTCGATCGATGAAGCGCAGGTCGAACCCACGGCTTGGTCCATGCCGTGGCAATCCAGTGACTTTCGGGACGCCAAAGGCGAAGGCGCTGGATTGCCGCGGTCGCTTACGGCTTCCTCGCAAAGACCGGTCTTGTGGGTGCGGGTGCGCATGGGCAAAGCGCGGCGGGACGCATCAACGGTGGGTCCGTGCTGTGCGCGGACTGTGGTGCGGTCCAGCGGGCAGAAGCGCTCGACCGATGAAGCGCAGGTCCAACCCACGGCTTGGTCCATGCCGTGCGGTGCTTGCAGGCCGGGGTGAATGGTTGTTCCATTCCAACGAGTTGCAACGCAGCCATGTCGCGGCCGGCAAGCTGTGCTTGCGGGCGTTCGAACCGGCGCGGCGCAAGCGGCCGGTTCTCACCCCCAGAACCGTGCAATCTGCCCCGTAGCGCACTCACCCAATGGGTGAAAGAGCGAAATTGCTGAAAAGCCAAAAGAATCATCGTGATGTGGGTATTAAGAAGCGGTCAACTGAGGTTTCTAGGATTATCAGCTCGATAAGCAACAATCTGCTGCTCAATCGCACCAAATAAACTGTGTCCGGCATCGTCGAGCATTTCAATGCGCACCGTCTGGCCAAAACGCAAAAAAGGTGTGCTCGGTTTGCCGTCGCGAATCACTTCTAGCATCCGTCTTTCCGCTAAACAGGACGCGCCTACGCTTTCGTCTTGATTGGCTACCGTGCCCGAACCGACCACCGTGCCCGCGGTCAGATTGCGCGTTTTGGCGGCATGCGCGATGAGTTGGGCAAAATTGAATTGCATATCGGTACCGGCATCCGGTTGCCCAAACAGCTGGCCATCGATATAGCTGAGCAAACGCCGATGTAGCGTGCAATCTTCCCAGTAGCCGTCTAACTCATCGGGCGTGACCAGTACCGGCGAGAGCGCGGAACGGGGTTTGCTCTGCAGAAAACCAAAGCCTTTGGCCAATTCGTCCGGAATCAGATTGCGTAGCGACACATCGTTGACCAGACCGATCAACTGGATGTGTTCAGCCGCCTGCTCAGCGCTGACCGCCATCGGCACGTCGTCGGTTACCACGATGACTTCAGCTTCCAGATCAATGCCGTAGTCCTCGCTGACCACCTGCACGTCATCACGCGGGCCCAAAAACAGCGCGCTGGTGGCCTGGTACATCAAAGGATCACTGTAAAAACTCTGCGGAACTTCCGCATTGCGCGCGCGGCGCACCCGCTCGACGTGCGGCAAGTAGGCGCTGCCATCGACAAACTCATAGGCGCGCGGTAAGGGCGCGGCTAGATCGTGCAACTGCAATTCAAACTCACCCGCGCTAGCGCCAGCTTGCAGCGCCTGCGCCACCGCGTTCAAACGCGGCGCGATGGTCGACCAACCATCCAGGGCTTGTTGCAGAGTTGCGGCAATGCTGGGCACTTCGATCGCGCGTTTGAGATCGCGCGAAACCACCACCAAGCTGCCATCGCGACCACCGCGTTTTAAGGATGCCAGTTTCATCGGTTTGTCTCTGAAGTAGGTGGCTTTAGTCTTGCGTCGCGCGGGGCGAAATTGCAAATGGGTAGCAGCCTGTCGGACTTGAAAAATCGAAGCGAAAATTTGACTGGTCGAGGCCAGATTTTGATCATCTTGCAGGGCAATAGCTCCTCTGTTGCCTAAAAAGAAGCGAGATAGGGACCGACTAGGCGAATTTGCAGCCGATTTTTTTAAGTCTGACAGGCTGGAAGGTGGTGTTTTTCGCCCTTATCATTGCGTTTCCGCCACTCCTGCCTGCATGGGCGAAGGCGCAAGCTTTCTCCACCCCGGCGAACCGCCGGTCGCACTAAAGGAGTCATGCCATGAAAGGTCTTAGGTTAATCGCCGCGAGTTTGCTGGTGTTGGCCGCTACTCTGATCTCCACCTGCTTGGCTTGTACGGCAGGACAAGCTTGCAGCGCTGGCGGAGCGCTGCCGTGACCCGCTTGCTCACCTGGCTGGCATTGCTGAGCTTTAGCGCCGCGGTGGCGGCGCAATCGGAGTTTAACCATCGGCATACGGCGTGGAACGCACTGCTAGAAAAGCACGTGCATTGGACTACCGACGGCCATGCCAGCACGGTTGACTATGCCGGCATGCGTGCTGAGCATGCCGCGCTGACCGCCTATCTGGCGGAGCTCAGTGCGGTGCCGCGGCGCGAGTTTGATGCCTGGATGAAACCGCTGCGTCGGGCCTTCCTGATCAATGCCTACAACGCCTTTACCGTTGAGCTGATTCTCTCGGTCACACCGGAACCCAAATCAATCAAGGATCTGGGCTCGCTGTTCACCTCGCCGTGGAAGAAGGGTTTTTTCACGCTGCTCGGCGAAGAACAGTCCCTTGATGGCATCGAGCACGGTCTGATTCGTGGCGCCCCGGATTATGACGATCCGCGCATCCATTTCGCGGTGAATTGCGCCTCGGTGGGCTGTCCCGCGCTGCGGCCCGAGGCCTTTGTTGCCAGCAAACTTGAAGCGCAACTGGAAGAGCAGACCGAACGCTTCTTAGGCGACCACAGCCGCAACCGCTTCGATGCGATGGATGAAACCCTGTATCTGTCGAAAATTTTCGACTGGTACGGCGAGGATTTCGAACGCGGCTTTCGCGGCGCCGATTCAGTGGCTTCCTTCGCGGCGCACTATCGAAAAGAGCTAGGCCTAGACGACGCCACCGCACGCAAGCTGTCCATGGGCGAAATCGACGTTGAGTTTCTGGACTATGATTGGTCGCTGAACCGGAGTCGGCCTTGAACCTGGTAACGCTCGGATTTGTGCTCGCGATGACCGCCGCGACGCCCACGCCGCTGCAGCAACGCGTTGAAGCGCTGGCCTCAGCCATCGAGCCGCAAGTCGCCGATGTGCCGGTGACCCGCGCCAAGCAGTTGTTGCGCGCCGACCCGATGCCACTGCTGTTGGACGTACGCAGCCCTGCCGAGCGCGCGGTTTCGATCATTCCCGGCGCGCTGACCGAGCTTGGCACGCAGCCGCCGGGCACGCGGGTCGTGGTGTATTGCACCGTCGGCCTGCGCAGCGGCATCCGCGCTCGCCAGTTACGCGCGCAGGGCTTCGACGCTGTGAATCTGCGCGGCGGAATTCTCTCCTGGCTTGCGCAAGGCGGCACCCTGGTCGATCCACAAGGCAGGCCCACGCGAGCCGTGCATGTCTACGGTCGACGCTGGGATGCAGTGCCCGACGATGTCAATGCAGTCTGGTAAAGCAAAAGGAGCCTACAGCCGCAGCCGCAGCCGCAGCCGCAGCAGCCTCGCACAAATGGCTTGCGCGACTGCGCGCGGTCACTTCCAATAGTTTGTCCCGTAGGGACTCAATGTCGGTAGAAATGAAGCCCAAAGACAAGCCCCGTCCCGTAGGGACCTAAGGTCGGTAGCAGTTTGACTGACGCCCGAGACGTGCCCGTGCCCAGCCAAGCAACCGATTCAATGGCAGACTGCTGACGCCCAATCCCAGCCACCGAGGCCGTCCTCTATGTCCCTACATCGCCATTGGTCGGCTTTCTGTCTACTCACCGCGTTGGCAATGCTCGGCATCGCCGGCTGCAGCAAAAAAACCTCAATCGAGCCGTCATCGGCGGCATCGGGTGTGCAAGGCGTCAGTGCGTCAGCGGCTTTTCTCGCCTACGAGCATCAGGTGTGGGTAAAGGTCCCAACCGCCCGTCTGGACGCGCAAATGGCCGCGGTGCGCGAAGCCTGCATGAGCGGCGCGCATGGGCGCTGCAGCCTGCTGGAGGTCTCGCAGTCAGCCGGCGAGCACGCAGACGGCAAGATCAGCCTGCGAGTAGTGGCTGGCGGGGTCGAGCCACTGGTTGGGATTGCCGCTGCCGGCGGCGAGCAGACGCGACGCAGCACGCAGGCCGAAGACCTAGGCCAAGCGGTGGCCGACACGACTCGGCAAGTTGAGCAACTGCAGCTACAGCGCGCGCTGCTGCGGGAATTTCAGCAGCGCAGGGATCTGAGCGTCAGTGACATGCTGAGCATCGCGCGCGAGTTGGCGGATCTTGAAAGCAGCCTCGCCGCCGCGGAACGTGAAGCCGCCCGGCAGACGCTGCGGCTGGAGACCAATCTGCTGACCATTGAGTTCGATACGCCCAGGGAACCCGAGTCGCGCATGGCGCGCCTGCGCGAGGCGTTCGGCGGCTCAGTTGATTCGAGCATCGACGGACTGGTACAGGCCATTGAGATAGTGACCTACGTGTTGCCACTGCTGATCTTTGGATTCCCGCTGGCCCTGCTGTGGCGTTGGCTGTGGCGCCGAGCAACGCGGACCCGCGCGCCGTGACGGCAATCGAATTCCTCAGGTAAGCAATTTGATGAAGGCAGGTAGTTCAGTCGGTCGCACCCGGCGCGCCCGCAGTCGCGCCGGAGGTTTACGACTCACTTCGCCTGGAACAAGCCTATGCGCTCGTTCACTCGATAGGCTGTTGCTCTACTCAGAGAAGGCACGAAGAAAAAGCATCATCCAATTCCTCCAGTGCACCATCACAGCCGGGGCCGCCACCAGCCTGACACTGTCTCTGGACATTTAGCACAGCCTTAACGAGATCGCCGAGCTGGCTATTGCATGCCGATGCCTTTTGGTTGTGACCAACTGTCCCATTGGCCCATTTCTGGTATTCGTAGGTCAACAGCCAACTTCCTCCGAGCTTCTGAATGTCTTGAACGTGGTCTTTAACACTGGACGAATCGAGCGGACCCGCTTGTCCATCGACAACATCCACAGAGCCGATCCAAAGAATGCGTTTATTGTCTAGTCGAGTCGCCTTCCCGGCCTGACGGGAAAGTTTTGCCTTCAACGAGGTGTTTGCCCCATTGCTAACGTTGATTACCCCAGTGGTCAAATCAACATCCAAGACATGTTCTCCGTTCAACGCATAGAACGCGCCATGTTCAATGAACATGTGTAGCTTGCTTGAGTCGCTCGAAGCAGCGCAGACAATCATTGGCGTTACCGCAAGCACCACCATCAGCAGAAACTTAAGTTGACGCATTTGAGATCTCCATTTGAAATTATGGGGACGTCGCGGCTATCGCTAGTCACACTAACCTACAGACGCAACGAATGGAGTCTGACACAGAGATCGGGGGGACGATTCCGAAATCGTTACACGTAACGATTGCGACGCAACGAATGGAGTCTGACAGAGAGATCGGGGTGGCAAGCACATATGTTAACAAAGAAGAGAAAATCCAAAGCCATTTTCGTGCGCAGGCTGGGGAGCGAACTCCGCTGCGGGCTCACTCCGCCAAACGACCCGCTTTTGCGGTTGCTCGCCGGGGTTCCGCCACGCTTGCAGAACGCGGAAAAGCTAAAGCAGAAGCGTTTAGACAAGTCCAAACCCACGAAAAGCGGCGCCGCTCAGTGCTTTCATGCTAGAAACCTCAGTTGGACGGGGTAGAGCGTGCGGTTATGGGTGTGCAGGCATAAGCGCAATGAGGGTGAAAGCCGGCAAGCTTGCGCGACATGCCGCGCGCCGGCTTGAACGGCTGGCCGCTCCGCCGCCAGACCGGGGGAATAGCTCCTCTATTCCAACGAGTTGCAACGCCGCCATGCGCGGCCAGAGGCCAGAACCGTGCAATCTGCCCCGTAGCGATGCTTACCCGATGGGTGAGGTCATCAAGCAATGAAATCGCTATCGAAATCAGTAAGCTATGAACGTCGATGAGCGGTCAACTGAGGTTTCCAGGATCATGCTGCCGATCGCGCGTCTACTCGAAGCCATCCGCAAACAGGTCCGCTATGTCGCAGGCCACGCCACCCTCAACC
>ENA-ORBV01007185-ORBV01007185.1-microbial-mat-metagenome-genome-assembly--contig:-NODE-7185-length-19213-cov-5.613556_pt1 | contig 19213 bp, 10 predicted proteins | sample MGYA00237777_ERZ505514 | MGnify/ENA primary metagenome ERZ505514 (study PRJEB26160, sample SAMN06269048) | microbial mat metagenome | isolation source: Oligotrophic lake microbial mat | place... | reverse complement strand
TTTTTCAAGCAGAAGACGGCATACGAGATTCGCCTTAGTCTCGTGGGCTCGGAGATGTGTATAAGAGACAGCAATGCGATTGACCCCAGTTGGTCATGCATCTGGTCTGCAATCTTCATAGACATCCTTGACTTTTCTGACAAGCTAATCTGGAAGTCTCTGACTAACATAAAAGCTGCTTAGCTTCTCCTCAACAACCTCGAAGCGGCTGGGTTTATTGTTGTGCCTTGTGGTGATGCAAGCTCACTCTTTGGGTTGTTGTTTGGACAGTGGTGCTCAAAGCTACTTAGCTTTGCCCTCAGCAGCTGCTAAACAGCTGGGTCTGCTATGACATGTGCCTGGGTGGGAGTTAGACCCCCCATGCAAAACCCAATCGGACTTGCAAGCAAATCATGTCCAAACACAAAAGCATGCAAAATGGAGTGTTTGTTGCTCCCAACACTGTCAACAGTCCCTCTCATCCGGATGTTTGAGCCACAGTTGAACTTGGTCTGCAGTGTGAAGTCAAACCTTGGATGCTAGAACAAAAACAGTTTGGATGTGGTGCACACAATCATCACTGCTGGTCATGTGGAGCAACATGCTTACAGCTGATCCCGACTTCGTGGGTGTCCAGTTGTTGCATTCGGAATCAAAGAAATTCCAGTGTCACTTGAATTCTAGTTTTGTCAAGTGTCATTTGACTTGAGATGCTTTATCTTGGTTTGAGTTTAAAATTTCCCAAGCTTGACAGTCATTTGCAATGCAGATTTGTCCAGGGGGGGGCATTGTTGGTGACTGTGTTCTTTTCCCTGTGGTGTGACATGTGGAACGACATCTTTTCCTTTGTGCATTAGATGAAATGTTTTTCACACTTTTTGGGCATCTCAGTGTGACCCTGGATTTGGATTTCCATGTGTTATGAAATTGAAGAGATTTGTCATATCTTTTGGGCTCAGTGCAATCCGCAACCTGGTTAGAATGCATTGAAGCACTGTTTGCCGGACAGTGACTGAGGTTGCATGGTGGGTGCAAGATGCCATCCAAAACAAGTCGCAACAACAGTCATTCTTGTTATGTGCTGTCATGGGTAGAGAGACAAAATGTTGTGTGCGGATCAAGAATGAACAAAAAAACATCAATGCAACATGAGTGTGTTTGCACATGCGCGCATTGTTGAGTCTGAATCTTCACCACAAATCACACATGTGTTTCTCCTGCTGCAGCAGAAGCTTGATCAGCAGCATAATAACTCATTGCATCTGCATGTCATAAAGGAGCAACCCTGGGAATGAATCAATGAGGAAAACTTGAAAGCCAGGTGAGACAGCCTGAGTTCAAAAAGAATGGTGTTTTGTGACTTGGTTGCAGTTTTCAAGAAAACTTCCTTGGATTTCCCTGTTCATGCTTCTTTGGGCATAAACATTCCCTGCATGTTTTGTTGCTTCCCCTCTGTCCATAAAGTCGGGCAAAATGTTGCACATTGTAGCAAGCAGAGCTATTCATCAGTTATTGATGCTTGTTTTCATGATTGACACTTTTACAGGGATGCAATTGTTATGCAAAACAAAGTGTGTAGAAACCCAAGGAACACCAACAGTGAATTACATGTTGAAAACTAGATTTCAACAAAGAGAACAACAAGCTTCATACAACATTTAAAAATAAGTTAGGAAAATGAGAAAAAAAACATGCACCAGGTGTGTTCATACAAGTTCATGGGCACATTCATTACAAGATTTTTTTTTAATTCCTTTGACCTAGAAGCACACATGCAAGCAGCAGAGGGAAGATCAACTAAGAGGCATCATGCTGGCTAGCACAACAACTTTCTGTTTCTCATGACACTCAATGTTTTTTGCCCCACTGCATGGGCACAATAAATACACCGATGAAGTATGAATAATACAGCATCATCTAACAGGCAGCGCCAATAAACCAAAATAGCATTCATTTTTACTCACACATCCATAAATGTCAGTGCTGGTTAGCCGACACCAATGTGAGGGACTACTTAGTTAACCTGCATTTGAAGTCAACCAGCAATCAGCAGCGTTGATTCAAGACCAAAATAGTATCCAAAGACGAAATGATTCACAACAAGAAACAATACTAGTACACTACTTTATTGTCAGGGAACACCTTACGAACCAGGAGAAAAAGTCTCAATGCTAAGCCCTTGTTACACATCCAACATGCGAATTGTAGCTTCCAAGCTTTACTAGAAGAGCCTACTAGTAGAAAGAAGCTAGTAAGCAGTCCAATCTATCTATAATTTCAATACAAAATTAGTTGGGGTCTAGTAATAACCAGTAATGACGCCTTGCTGTGTGCTCTCTCGTTCGGCCAAAACTTGTTGACGAACTGAGTGGCCGGCCCACAAGTCACGAAGGTGTCCGAATCGCCGACTGTCAAGATAAAGCGGTCTACCTCTGGGCGTTTCACCGTGGTTGTCCACGTAAATGCTATGAATAAATGAACCTTCTCCTCGGTGCAGAATAAGACCTACACATTCTTGCAACAAAAAGCAAACGCCAGTGCCTGCACCACAGATGTAGCTGTGTCGTGTGCATTCTCCTTTACCAGATGCGTCAAGAGCTTCTCCACAGATCAAGCACACCGCTGTTCGCTCAGCGTCAGGTTTAAGTGTGCCAATCTTGGCGTACAAATCCATGTACGAGGACGTCAGAACATCGACGCATGGTCGACTGCTTTCCTTGGCCTTGAGGTCGTGATTAAAGCCGCCAAGGAGGGGGAACGAGCGTTTGGGTGGGACAGGGCTTGGCTGGCCAAGGGCAACAATGCGGTAGTCGCGTATCGATTGAAGTGGCCAGTCCCACGATCGAAATGCAAGAGGCGGCAGCAAATTGTTGGCTGTTTCAGGAATTCTCGAGTCTGCTTTGCTTAAAAACTTGCGAGCTTCACTGTACCAATTGGTAATGACTTCTTCCACAAGCGTAGACTTAACCATTCTCTCAATTGGTTCAATCCCGAAAAACGATTGAAGTATACTTAGAGTGCGAAAACTCAATGTTCGATCGTCTTTGCTGTCTTCTGTGGGGGGCATTTCAGGAATACTGGAGCCATATCTATTCATGATTCCCGGTACGAGCAGCTGAACGATTGTGCCAATATCGGCCAAGAACGACGAAGCGGCCCCAGCCGCGACAAGGCAAGCTTGTCTAAAGCTATCTCTCACCTCATCTTGCGACGGACTATCGCTGTTGGCCTGCTCCTCGCCACTGTTCCTGGCAATGACCAGTAGAAGAGCATGGCACGACTTCATCCACTCCTCTTCCATATGCGAGCCGTTGCCGCCCTCAGTCAACGACATATCGACTAAAACCCCCAATATAGATGGCGACATCCCGACGCCAATTTCTAACTCATTACAGAGCACTTGCAAGACCCTGGCCAGAAACCCAAGCTTCATGAAGCCCTCACAGTCCTCTGCTACGAGATCAACATGCCTTCGTCCTGGGGAATCTTTTTGAGAAGGCAATTCCACCTTTCCTTGCAATGCCTGCCGCCAACTGGTAGGCGCGATAATTTCGCCACAAGATACACACATAGCAGCAACAGTATGAGACAGCACATGCCCCAAGAGAAGAGGATAAGCAATGGGTGCTCGCTGAGGTAGCCTAGGGTCCTTTTGCGCAATTCGAGTAGGTAACTGAAGAGAAACCTGCACCAGGTCTGGGCCGACGCTGCCGGCAGCGGCCATAATCGCTAGACAAAAAATTCTCAGCCGACCACAACGGCCATTAAAGGGCTGTGAACCTTCGTCATCGGTCGATGGTGAGGGCATTAGCACTAGCGCTTCAGCGATGGCCCCAGAGACGCCAAACTTGGAAAATACTGCTTTGAGAGAGTTAGGTACCCCAGTAGCCGCTCCTTTCCCGGTATCGGTCGACCCTTTTTGTTCCAAAATATTTCGGCGGGCTTCGAATTCCTCGCAGCAAGCACTATAAGTCAGCGATTCAACAGCTCTAAGCAACTGAGAGATGGTTTTTTCGCGAGCGAAGGGACGAAGTTGTGCTTCTGACAAAGGATCCGCCCCAAGGCATGATGGCCATGGTTTTGAATCATTCCCTGAAGTCCCTTCACCATAATAGTGCTTCTCAGCAATATAGTGTCTGAATTCGCCTAGATCGCGTCGAAGGACGTCGTCGCTTAGACGTTTTGAATCTGCTTCATAAGATATTCCGACAAGATGCTCCAATAGGTCTTTCAGAACCATGACTTCTCCCGAGACCTGCTCGACCGATTCATCATCAGCTTCGGCCGAGGCATCAGACGCATCCCTGAACGAGCCATGCCCATCCCAGGCAATTGTTTCGTTCTGGCGTGATAGCCACCATTTGGACGTTGACAGAAACGTGCCAAGATCTGACCCTGGGCTGGTAGGCAGACACGTTGGGGAGTCAATCCAGTCAACACTAACATCAACGAACGGAATGAGACAATTGCTGGGTCTCTGACAGAGCGGACACCGAAATTCACCATTTCTTCCGCTGGATTGAGCAGAATTTTGCTGGACTTTTGCGAGGTAGGAGGCGCTGCAATCACTGTGCATTGCATGCCCACATAGTGCGACATATGACCCAGCAAACCGTCGAAGTGGGGCCATTCGAGGATCATCTGTATTGTAAGGGCCGCCGCCACCTTTCAACACAGTGCTACCTTGAGAAAATGCAATAAAACATTCTGCGTCGCTGTCGCTGCAGATAATACACTGCGGCATTTCCCTGAGCTGCTTGGTCTTCTTGGGCCCTGCTGCTGCACGCACAGCTGCTGCCTCCAAGACTCCTTTCTCGCTACCGTTTTCAAGTTCTATGCCGTTCAAAGAGGCAAATTTTGCGGCCTGAGCGTTCATTCTGGTCAGAGCCTTTTCCTTTGCAATGCGTTTTCGTTTCTCCAGATCGGATTCAACTCTATCGCCACCCTCCAACTCCAAGCCCACTGAAGCAGCAAATTTCGACGCTTGGCTGTTTATCCTCGCCAGTGCTTTCTCTTTTGTTAGCCTCTTCTTCCTTTCAAAGTCAGACTCTTCTGCACTATCAGTTCCTTCGGCTTTGGAGCCAATACCAACCCCGACTGATGAGGCGAATCGAGCGGCCTGACTATTGATTCGCGCAAGCGCTTTTTCCTTTGCTTCTCGTTTTCTCCTTTCAAAGTCACTCTCTTGTTTCGCTTCCGCCCCCCCTGACGCTTTGGCATTGTCGTTGTCATCATCCTCCCCGAGCTCAGCCTCCATCATTTTGGCGAACTTTGCAGCCTGCGCGTTCATTTTTGCCATGACATTTTCTTTAGCTAGCCGTTTCCTCCTTTCCATTTCAGATTCATTGGCGTGATCTCCCACACTGCCTCCTTTCTTCTTTCCGATCAGATCTGCCGCTGCTGGGCAATGCTCAACGGCAAATTCGCATATCCAAGCTGCACCGGCTCGTACCGCTGGATCTTGAACAACAAAGATATTAGATTTACCTCCTTCAACAGCCAAACGCCGAAGCATGAGTAGCATAGTCTCCTCCCCTGAATACCACTTTGAATCTAGAAGTGCCGAAGGATCAGCTAGAAATGCAGCTTCAATCCAGTCAGCTACCGTAGGTGCTTCTTCCTTGTCGAAGAAGATACTTCCCGGCGCCCCGCCGCCAAACTCTCTCCAACTTTTGCCTCCATCAACAACCTCTCTCCAGGCATAGCAGCCTATCGTCAAGATGTGCACAGCCCTGGCTAGCGAAGTTTCGCTTTTCGCGTCGTTCTCATAAGCAAGCTTGCCATGTTTTAGATCGACAAGATCAGAAATTTCTTTTTCTCTGCAGTGTATATGCAACATTTTATACGCCACGGCAAGCACAGTTGCATCTGCAGTCACATCGCGGCGCAGCCGCCCAAAGAAAGGGTGGGCTGCTGGCAAAGCTGGGGCATACGGCATTGGGGCACCAAATAGCCCTTTTTCATCTTCGTCTTTCGCCGCCGGCCTATTTTCAGCGGCAGTCTGGTGGCCTTCTACACTGAGGTGGAAAAACGAGGGGTCGTAGGTATCCCATGCTTGCTCCTTCAGACTAAACTTATCAGGTTCAAGTCGGCTGCGACTAGCTTTTCTTTCTGCCACATCCTCGAGGACCTGGCCAAGCATAGCTGCAGTCGCATCATCTGGATTTATTGACTTTCCCAAGTCATTTAGTAGCATATTGTCGCGATAAGAGAGCACGAGGTGAATATCGGCAAGTTCGCTGTGCGTTTTTGGGCTCGCTGCTAGCCTGTGTATTACCTCCCTGCGCAGTCTCTTTTCGGCTTGTGCAGTATGGTCGGGTTTGTCGATAGGAGCTGGCGGCGGAAGCTCTGTCGCAAACACAATCAGCAAATAGAGGAACTCCTCCACCAAAGCACGGCAATCAGATGAATCTCTTGCGGCGGAATATGTCCAGGGCAGAACTAACCCAGTTTTGCTGCGCCCATTCGCTTCTCCAGACTCACTGGGATAGATGCCTTTGGCCACTTCAGCTTCGTACGAGTCGTTGTCAGCACTGGGGGCTTTGTCGAGGCCCGCAAAGTCAAACAACCCCAATCGATGGAGCAGAAGGTGCACAAACGTAGCAACGCTGACATCGCTGCTTGGGCGAGGGGTTGGGCTCTGGTGTAGCCTTTGATAGAGGACCGCGAACTGTACCAATAACAGATCCGCATCCCGCATGGATCGGCAGTACGTAGGATCGGAGTATTTGACAACTTGTTCGTTGAGGCCAGGTCCGTTTCTTTTCCACAAACCAGCCCGTACTTGGGAAGCTCTGGCTAGCACCAGGGTAGGGAATTCAAGGAGGCCCTGAAATATGCTATCAAGAGTTGGCGCCGGCATCTGCTCTGAAAGCCTTGCCAACAGCGCTTTCGTTCCCGTATCATCTGGCCGAAGACAGAGTTCCCGTATGCAACTAGCAAAAAATCTGTGCAGTGGCACATGTAAGCTGAAGGGTGTGGTTTGCCCGACAGATAGTTGGCGAAATGCCATGGCACACCCGCGCTGTGCTGCGATAGTAGAAAAGGGGAGACTTGAAGATCTTCTCCTGTGAGAATCAACGGCGGACGAGTAGGGAGTTGCGTAGTAATCGGTCATAGCTTCCTTCTGCCACGATGCAACGCCATTGGTGAGAAGCTCGTAACAAAGTTCCGCACTAGTCAACAGACCACTGGAAAGAGGTGATTCTGGATCTTGAATCGGTGAGGCATCATCATCTTCGAAGCTCAGAATACGCTCAAATAGACCGCCCAGGGTGATGCAAAGATTGAATGCCCCAACCCAATTTTGATCCTCTTCTTCCACATGTCCCAGGTCCCAATGTCGCCACGAATGCTCATCTATAAACTGAGCTAGACTCAATCCAGCAACAAAATCTTTTAGAAAGCTGTCGTGTTCGCAAGTGATTTGTCGTTTCATGCCTTTGACATTTATTGCGTAATTCAGGTCAGATATACATGGGTAGTATCTGCGATTACTCAGAACGACGTGGCGGCAGTCTAGTCGTCCCGTATCAAGAGATTTCGCAGCTCGTACTGTAGCCAAAAACGCTTTACCCAGTTTTGACAGCAAATCGCGTTTATTGACAAGTTCGAGCACATATGTATCTCGATTCAGAAACTGTACAGACAAGGCAAACGCAGAGCGCTCTAAAACTCCCTTGCCCTTCGAGCATTCTTCTGTCAACTTTTCATATGTGTCACAGTACGCTGCCCCAAGATTAGACTTAAAAGCTGGCACAGCCAGCAGATTCAAGAGCAGAGCATACCATACTTTCGTGAACCGAGAGGAAAGAATAAAATCAGCATTCAAGAGGGGTTGTAAATGCCTTTCTGGGTGTACATAAGCAGCCACAGTCTGGCACAGAGGGTCACAGCTAAAGGCCAGAGCCGAAACCCACTGCATGATGGCAATTGCTTGCTGCTCTTGTTGTAACTCTTTGAGAGTCATTATGCGGCAGTGGAAGCCCATTCTTTTCAAGGAAACTACTCGTTTCACGACTAGGGATGCAACACTGGAGCACGCGACGGGATCGCCGCTCAACCAAGCTATTGTTTGATCTCTTCCAATTTCCGTTGCTAATTCCATTGTGCCCCATACAACCAACTGCCCTGCCGACATTAAAGTCTGGACCAACTTTCGCATGGTTGTCTCATCCAAATAGGCCGACGTTCCAATGAATTGTTGCATAGCATCCGTGTATTCCTGCTGTGTGTGAACATCATCTACCTGTAGGCTGATATACAACCCATGTCCCTGCCGACCCAATTCGCCCAATGTCGATTCTGCTTCCGCCAGGGGCATCATGGTTCGTTGGGAGGATATTTCTGCGGTTGCTACCAATCGCTGTACCATCCAATCCATAATGGCAGGAACGATCCCTCGAACACGTGGGATCAGTCCTGCCGGCATCAAATCCTCTACTGGTGTGTCGTCTTTATTACCGTCAGCTTTGGAAGCTGTTCCGTGATTGGGGCAAAACCCTTCCGGTGCCCAAGCTTCTTCATCTCCACAATCACAACATCCACCTTCTTGAGCATGAAAAAAGGCTACATCGTGACCCTCATGATTGGATTTACTATAACATTCATGACACCTGCAAAAGATCATGTAAAAAGACAGAGATGGAGAGAGTCAGGAGAAATTCCAACGCCAAGAACAGCAACAGGAACAACAAGGCATCCCGTTACGTCTTCGTTCTTTGCACTACGGTACAGTACGTTAGTCCATAGCACACAAGTTGACACGTACATGGCACAAGTCGATACGTACATGGCACAAGTTTCATCCGCTTGACAAGTTCTACACATCCACACAATATCATTCTTTTTGAAAGGATATTGACACACTTTTCGGGGTGATATCGATGCACACGCCTGCAATTGTTCTAGGGCTTGCTGGGGAGATGCTGCTGCTTGGTACGTGACGATTTGTGTCAGGGGTACTGTCCAGGGCGATGCATACACCAAATTGGCTTCTTCCTTGTCGAGACCTTCCAGTCCTTCCAACGCTGTGGTGAGAACTTGCTTGACTTTTCCACGTGTACAAAGAGAAATAATTTCTTCCTCGCCAAGAGGTGAAAGAGGTTCCAAAATTAAATCTCGAAGGTTCACAATCGAAGGAACCACTTTAGGGTACAGGAACCCAGGAGGCGATTGTTCCAGCCATGCTCGAGTGTTCTGATAGGCGGTAGCTTCGTCGTTATCGGACATGATTTATATACGACACGGTCACAACTTATAATATCCAAACCACTCTTGTAGATGTTTTTTGCAGGTGAGCGAAAAGAAACACAGTATCTTTTCAGTGCCTTTTTATGAACTTTAGCTCTCTTGGTAGGTTTTGTTCGTCTTCTCTTTTGCTTCGGCCTGGTAAATTATTACTAGCTAACGCTTGTCTCGTACTGTAATAGCTAGATCTAACTGGCTGGTTGTTAAATTGTGCCTCTTATTCCATTGCAAGAAACCGAGCTATCTTGACAACGCCATCGTACGTATCGCTCACCCCATGTGAGAAAGATGGAGCTGGGATTTGCGTGATGGCGCCAGGATCAGGTCATGGTCATATCATCCCTTATGATAGGGATAGCGCTAGTCACTTTTCTTCAGTATTAATGTTTTTATGGACCCTCACTTTCTCCAATTTCTCATTTCATTGCCTCGGACTTGTGTGCGCCTCCGTTCAACGTCCCAACGAATTTTCTCGTTGTTCCACCACACAACAAACAAACATCACGAGTACTACTCTCTAATAGATAGCTAGCTAGTATTACCATCTCCCCGCGCCATCTCATTGTACTTAAATCGATATCTTTCTGGCTTGTCAAGCAAAGCGTTTATAACTTGGTCGATCGATATACCGTATAGTTGTTATCCCCAGCGCCGCCGCCATGAAGCGATCCATTTTTCATTTCCAGCAGGTCCTCCTGCTCTTAACAATTCACCATGCCTTGCTGGAACCTCTGTTTGCCTTTCATGTTCCAATAACAGGACAAAAACGTCTTGGTCCTTCGTTTGCCGCCGCCAAAAAGGGAATGGGTGGTAGTGCTGCAGGTGGTGGTTTTGGCGCTCCAACACAAAGCAAGAAAAAGCCCAGCAAAAAGCAAGTTGCCAAAAAGCTCGAAAAGACATATGGTGGTACAACCCCACAAGAAATTGCCGTTGGCACACAGAAACGAATGAACAATTTCATGGGCCAACTACCACCTCATCTACAACGGGGACTCCAAATTTACCAAGAATTACAAAAATGGAATGCCCGTCAATCGCGTCTTTCCGTCCTGCAATTGGCTCAAATACCCGAGTCGGAATTGGAAGGGGCTAAACGTGCCCAGACGGAATTGGAAAACTTTCAAGCGGAATTCAATATCACACACGATGATTTGCACAATTTATTGCAACAAATGGCGTGGGATGCTTCCGCGGATGCCAAGGCCGCCAGAGCACTGACGGGTCAAATGCCCAAAGATATTGCCGAAAAAATTGACAAGGCGTGCGCCATCGTCGCCGACGTGGTGGGAGACCAGGGACGTTGTTTGGATGTGGGGTGTGGTTTTGGGGTATTGGTACCGCAATTGCTCAAGGCGGGTTTATCTTCCAAGCAAATTGTAGGTGTCGACCTGAGTCCAGAAATGATCCGGAATGCTCAAGAACAACATCCAGGGATCGAATTTCATGCCGCTGACTTTTCCAAATATCAAGATGATGATGAGCCTTTTGATGCTGTTATCTTTTGTTCTGCGCTGCATGATTTTCCCGATATGGATGCGGCTCTGGAAAAAGCTGTTTCGTTGTTGCGACCCAATCATGGGAAACTGATTCTGGTGCATGCTCAGGGAGCCTCTCATGTCTTGAAACAGTCATCGTCCAATCCAATATTAGTCAAACGCGGATTACCCGATACGGCAGAGCTGTCTTCCATGTCAGAGAAATGTGGCCTCACGCTCTTGGTAGAGCCCGCCGCAGCAGGATCCAAGCAAGAGTCAGAAAATGGATACCTGGCAGTTCTACAGAAAGTCAGTTAAATATGTATTATAATACTACTACTATGACACCGCAACACGCTTCATGAAGGAGGTCATCAATACTATTTTGGCAGCTCAGAAGGCTTTTCATCGCATGGACGCAGTGCCAACAATATAGCTACTGCACAAACTTTGCTACAGCATACATGCGAATTTCTATTAACAATGTTGGCTATATTTATATTTTCTTGTTGGCTGTGTACATTTATCACGCATCATCGAGTTGCCGATTTACATCGTGGGTCCATCTTGGACAAAGTCAATCACAAATTGATCCGACACGTTGGCCAAATGTTGAAGAACTTCGTAAGTTCCATCAACCATGTCGGCCTCGTGGTAGGTAACTCCCCAGTCCTTGCAGAAACCTTTCACAAATTCATGTGTTCGGGCCAAGTTGTGACGAGGAATGGTAGGGAAAAGATGGTGCTCCACTTGATATTGGAGTCCACCACACAACCAGTCCACCACAAATTGAGGAATTCCGTGTCCACCGATAATGTTACGAGTGGTGGTGACTTGCAACTTCCAGAAATCAGGGCGGGCATCGGCATCATATGTGTTCATGCCGTTGTGTCCCAATCCAAAGACAACACCCAGGAAGAATCCACTGGAGCAAGTCAACAACAAAAAGTAGGCGATCGAGTAAAGAGCCGAGAAACGTCCGAATCCAGTGCAAAGTGGGAGCATCCAGCAGTAGTGGAGGATGATGACCACCTTCTCCATGATAGGGTATTGAAGTCCCTTGCGCTTCATTTCTTCCTTGGCGTTCTCGGTGGCAGCACCCAGTCCAAAGGCAACTTTGAAGGATTCGTTCAACCAAGAAAGGCGGGCCAACAAAAGAATGGGTGCGTACAACCACGCTTGGTAGCCAATGAAGAACTTGACAAAGGGAGAGTCAGCTCCATCCTTGGCAAGCTCACGGTAGGACTGAGCCTGCTTGAGCGACCATGCCAAAACAGGCATGGTGTCAATATCTGGATCTCCATCTTGCGCCAAAGCAGTGGAACTGTGAAGGTTGGTCACGGCGTGGTGTCCGTTGTGCTTGTTCTTCCACCACTGGACCGAGAAACCTTGAGCGACACCTCCCCAGAAGAGACCGAGCATGTCACCGTAACGGCGGTTCTTGAAGATTTGGTGGTGTAAGTGGTCATGAGCCAACCATCCACACTGTTGCAAGAACAGAGCAATGGTAATGGCCGAAAGAATGTGGACCAGTGTGCTATCCGAGGAATAATTCAAGTACATGCCCAGTGCCCACAAGGCGGCATTGCTCGTGTACTTCCACGCATAAAACAGAGGACTGGACTTGAACATGCCCAGCATCATCAACTTGGAACGCAAATCACGGTATCCCTTTTCGAAATCGAGTTGACGTTTGTCCTTGCCCTTGCTTTCGAGGATCAAGTCTCCAATGTAAAACTTTTTAATCAAGTTGCGAGATCCAGCCTCGTGAAAGGCAGCAAAAATATCAGTCATGTCATCTCCTGCATGAGTAAAGATGACGGCGCCACCAGGGTGCTCATACCAGCCAGACACATCGTAAACCTTGTCGTTGTAAATGACCCATGCATCATCGGGAGTTCGGTGTTTTCCCACTTCCTCCACAGTGAAGGACTTTTTGACAGTGGCATCGTCGGCCTTGCTGGCCACACCACGCTTTACTGCTGCTTCTCCTCCTTTGCCCATATTGATAGAATGCTATTGAAAAATTTACTGAGTATTGGTTGCTATTGCTACTACTTCTTTTGTGAAAAGAAGAAGTATTGAATGGATGTTAAGAATCCAAAAAAAAAGTAAGCTTGACAGTGGTTGACGATCTTGAGGGCAACTTTTTCTCCAGTTGATCTTGCGTCAGCACAAAAGAAAACCCTTCGGTCAAACTGGTAGCCACCAAACAGTTGCTAGTCTAGTCGTTGAGTTGCTACTGCCTACACCTGGTTGCACTTGGTCGTCATCATCCGTAAACACAACTGGCCAATGCAACATACACAGTACAGTACTGGTAAAAGGTCCAGCGTCGACCACATAATCGATCGTCGCGTGGAAAAAGACGTGGCAATGGAAAATGTGAGCAGAATTTAAACTCCCCTGGCGCGTGCACAAGATACGTCTTCCACATGCATGTCGACGGAGTTCGGGTCGATTACAAGGTCATCGTTTGACGGTGGGAGAACGGACTTAGAATCCTTTAATAGATTCGTCTTGCCGTTTGCCCACTCTGGACGCACTTATACTCGAAAACACACAACGACAAATAACAGGTCACATCGTGGAAACAGTATGGTACATCATCGTTTCCATCCAAGTCTGTCAACCTGTTTCCGCTATTGTCGGCGCACACAAATAAAGTACTATACAGATGTATATATACTACTAGTAGTACATATCGCAACTGCTGATGAAAGATGTTGAAAGATGGGCGTGCCAGGCGAGGAAGGAAAGGAAACATAGCACCACGTCCAGTGTACTAGTACCGTAGCGCATCGTGTCGCCATTCCTCACAAAGCGAAGAAAGCAAAACAAGTCAAAAAACAAACACTTTTCAACTGCTACGAACGATGAGGACGATCACAATGGCGAAGCTAACATTGCTAGCCGTGATTCATGTATTATTCATCGTGCCATCAGCCGCACAAGAGATGAGCTTTCGTCAGGAACCTCTCTTGGGCTCCTTCTCCGCAGTCAGCGAGATGAAACCCAACGTGGTAGTAAACTTTTTGTCCAGCTGTACCGGTGTTCCAGTCAACACATCATCGTGCTTGGTGGCAAACTTTTTATATTTGACGTATCCACAACGACAATGGGGAAATCCTTGCCTAGCCCCATTCGCAGACGATTTTTTGAGAACAAAGATCGTACAAGCGTTGGATCGATGTCCCTATGGTAGTGTGACGCAACAAGAACGAGGGGATCTGTTGTCTGTCATGCAAAACAAGACTTGTAATTTGCAGCTTTGTACCGACGATTCCATTTTCTACACCGTTGAATCACAGTGGATGAAACAATGTGCCGGCATCTCCATCCCTTTGCCCACTGTAGCAGCAGAAGACAGTGACGAAGACGAAGACCTCCTTGCGTGTATGGTTCATGATGCCATGTCCTCCCCACCTCCCTTTTTGCAACTGCCGGAGCCACGAGAGGGATCCAAAGAGATTTGTTACCCTCGAGGATATACCTACATGAATGCAATTTGTCGAAACGGTCTCGCCCGATACAAGCTGGCCCAGTGCTTGACTAAATACAATTTTACTACTTATACGTTCGCTACATCAAGGAATACGGGAGGCAGTGGTCCAGAGAACGATGGAGACTACTTTACTCGAATTTTATCCAGCTTTTGTTCTTTGATGGTCAACTTGAGCAGTGGACGAGGTCGTGCCTGCCTGGAACCATTATGTGATCATCAAGACGAAACTATCGCTCCAAGTTGGAACGTGTATGCAGCAGCTACCTCCGCTCCCACGTACCTTCCGACTAGACCTCCCACTACTACGCCGAGCACCAGCAGTAGTCCAAGCTCCGGGCCGACTTTATCACCAAATGCGCCACCCAGCATCAGCCCAAGCGCCGAGCCAAGTTCGATTCCAAGTGCTCCCCCCAGCATCAGCCCAAGTACTGGGCCAAGTTTGGCTCCAAGTGAAGGTCCGTCCAGCAAGCCAAGTCAATCCCCCACTGGTCCACCCCATGATATCAGTGCAGGACCATGGAACGTAGTGGAAATTCAATTCTTTACAGTCGTGACAATCCAAAACATCACGACAGAAGATTGTTCCAGAATTGATACAGGAAAGCTGACCGAAAAAGCCGTGATTGATGCTTTGTCAAATGTCCTGGGTCCTATGGAGTCCAACGTTACAATACAGGTAGTATCAATGGAGTGCAAATCTCTCGATGGATCGTTAGATGTGGAGCTACAAGTGGACATGATTCGAACCTGCCCATTGGAAAATTGTGAATTGTCGGATGAAATGCTCGCCAACTTCGTAACGGCTCTTGAAGAAGCTATTAATTCTGGAGAACTGACAAACGCAATCCATCAAGAAAGCGACAGAAATCATTGGGAAGCGCTAGAGTATGCGTACGTTACCCCAGGACAAAGACCATTTGTGCGATATAGTGTCAGTGTTCGAGAGTCTAAAGAATTGGCCAGCAAGGCGTTTACTGCAGCGAGTGAATATAGTTTTCAAGCGGCCATGATTCTCACCGTTGTGTCAATGTTCATGGCAATTTAAAGACAGATGATATGCTAGACCAAAGTCCGCGCTAGAAAATTAAACGCAGTTAGTAGGAAGGCTACCATAGATAGCTCTACCCGTAGAAGTACCTATTGAAGGAAGTGTCCACGTAGTAGTTCAATCATGGAGAATCTAGCTTCTTCGAAACGGTCTCAAGAGTATGAAAGCTGATCTATCGATCTACAACCAGTAGCTAGTATGGTCCCAACTGCGCTGCGGGGATGTGCGGTTTCATTGCAATTTGATCTGCGAGCAACGCAAGAACCAACTGCCCTGCTTGTGGCTACAGTAGAAAAAAAAGAGGCTCAATTCCCGTGGGCTAGCTGGCTGGCGCGCCGATACCCCAACGACAAAAAAGAAACGCTCATTATATTGCACATTTCTAAAAAAATCCGATATTGCTTTCATTGATTCGCCATCGAAGGAAATGAGTAACTCTTTTGGTAGTTTCAACATGATAACGAAAGTCGCTTTTGTCGGCGCATTGCTGTCGATGTTTCTATTCTCTCCGGCTTTTTCCAAGCATATCGAGAACACGATGGTCGGCGACTACTCTTCGGTGAGCAACATGGAGCCAAACATCGTCATCAACTACCTAGGCACCTGCAGCGGCACTCCGATCGACACTTCCTCTTGCCTTGTTACTACCTTCATCAGCGAAACATTCGGTAACGAGAAGTGGGGAGGCCGTTGTCTTCCTTTCGAAAGCTCTGAAGTCGAATCATTGGTGGACAGCGCCTTCGAAGCTTGCCGTGGCGGAAACACGAATGAAACGGAACCCGATCGATTGACGGCTATACTTACTTTCGACTCTTGTTTCTCCAAGCTCTGCGATGACAACGCTCACAATGCCGTCGAAGCAAGCTGGTTCCGTTCTTGTGCGAATGTCCACCTTCCAAACGGGATGAATGAGATGTTTCCTGTCATGACAGATGACGAGGACCTAGTTGTGTCATGCATGGTCCATAAAGCCATGTCATCGTTTCATTCCGATTTAGGATTGCCCGATCCTTCTGAGGACTCGATGGAAAAGTGCTACCCACCTGGATACTTTATCATGGACACCTTTTGCGCAACATCCCTCGCGCCGACTTTGTTCAACCAATGCAAGAATGCAGTTTCGAGTTCGGACAGCGATGACTACAATTCGATGCGAACTGGCGTTCAGGTCAACGAAGAAGAGGCGATCAGTGACTTTTGCTCATTGATGATCGAGCTATCGTCCGATCAAAACTTGCACTGCCTTGTCCCCCTTTGTGATTTGACGTCAGTTCCAGTTCCAGTTCCAGTTTCGGTTCCAACTCCCTTTCCAACTCCCTTTCCAACTCGCGCTCCAACTACAGTTCCAACTCCCGTTCCAGTGCCACTTCCTACTCTCTACCTTTCAACTACGAGTCCAACTTTCGTGCCCAGCGCGAGCGCGACTCTCACTCGTGTACCAAGTGCCGCTCCTTCTTCCTCGCCATCCGTACAGCCGACGCATTCGGAAGTTCAAGCCATTGTGGAGACAGATGTCTTTACTGTGTTCACCCTCGTTGGTGTATCGAATGCCGACATTGGAAATTCCGCTTTTGACAGTTTTTTCCGAGTCTTGTCGGACGGAGTCGCGAAAGCAGTTGAAACAGATGTGGACGGCATCACTGCTGTGGAAATCATTGTGATCGGGGGTCTTCCGACTCGTCACCGTGACTTGGTCGTTCTCGATGTGATTAGTGAGACCGATGGCACACCTCCACCGCCGCCGACCATTGATGTGGAGTTCAAGGCAACAATCGTTCGGGAATGTTTTCTTAGCGATTGCAACGATGGATCCTTCCCCGCCAAGGTTGCCGCTGCTTTTAAGAAGGCCTTTGAGGCTTCCATCCCCGTCGGTTTGACTAAAACAATCAACCAGCAAGCAAACGTCAGAAAGGTGGAAGTTTTTAAGACCGCCACGGTGGAATCGAAGCCACTGGCGTATTTCAGCTACACCAGTCGCGTTTTAGACGCAAAGGGCAGTGTTGTTTCGTCCGGCCATTCCATGATTTCTTTCAGTCTACTAGCAGCTGCCAGTACTGCTGCGGTCTTTGCAATGTTGCCGTTGGCATAAGATGGCTCTACTAGTAGCTAGACCAAACATCCGCCACGACACAGGAATGAGCAGTCAGTGTACCCGAAATAATATTTGTCAACCCAAAAGTGCCTGTAAAGTTAATGTTGAATACTAAGATTGCCTTCCTATGTCTCTAGCTACGTTTGATAGGGCGCGGAAGGACACTTTTATTTAGAAGAACTTAAGGGTAATACACATGCATCTATTTTCGAAATTTTATAAACTATCAGCCGTCAATCAATGACATTGATAGATTTAGGAGATTTAGGAGATGGGGTATAGTTTGATTTGCGGGCGGTTCCCATACCACTTCGATAGAATATGCAACAAGAGGAGGGAAAGGGTCAAGAGACAAGAACCAACCTTACGATGACTAGAGATCTCGTCGCTCCGAATATACAGAGTACCACACGCCACTACGCAACACACATTGTGCTACATGTTCACACAGTAGCAGCATGCACATGATGTTGCTGCGGGCTCCTCAAGGATACCATAATTCCACGTCTTCGTCTTCTTCATTAGAGTCGTCTTCTTCCTCGTCCGATGGCGGTCGAATGATGGGCACCCGATGGCGTCGCAGGTACTCGGCATCATCCCCCACTTGTCCCTTGTGGTCATAAAAGAGATTGGCTTCCAATTCCTTTTCAAAGCGGTCTTCTTGGTCGACCGTATCCCAGGGTGACCGTCTTCGTAATCCCATGGCCTTGACCATGTTTTCTCGGTACTCCTCGCGCTGGAGTTCTTGTTTGCCCAAACAATAATCGCCCACAATTTCACGCATATTAAAGAGGGCTGCCATGAGAAAGAAGCTGACGAGAATGTAGGCAAAACCAAAGGTACACCCAGTCGTTTCAATGTTTCTGATTTCCGTCCACCAACTCGGCGCCCCTACACGGGCCGGACCAGCTCCGTAACGAAACCGCCGCCAGGGTCGATGACCACTGAATCGAGAGAGGGACAAGGACAAGACAGAGCGGTTGCTGGTGGGAGTCGTGGTAGCCGAATCGACTCCGTCATTATCGTTGTTGTCGTCACTGTTGTAGTCTTCCTTTTCGTCATCGTCATCTCCTACTTCGACTTCTAATAAGTCCATTCTTGTCGTTGTTGCCATCATGGGGAATTTCTCGTCCATCATGTCTTCTTCAGTGTGTTGGCCATCGTCATCCATGGCTGGGGTCATTTCGTTCATCATGGTGTGTTGTTGGTGAAGCTATTTGCTTCTGGTTTGTGTGAATGTTCAATGGATTGTCAAGTAGAAACTTCCGAAGCAAAAAGGGACATTTGGGTCAAGCCAGAGAGTAAACTGACTTCTTGCTGTCGACGTAAGACTGATGATGATGGTCGTTTTGCGAATTGGTCCCTTGGTGTTTTCGAAAAGAAACGAGCGGACGAGATTCAAGAGAAAGTTCTGAACTTTGCCAGATTCGTGGAGGGACTACTCTACTCCAGTAACTAGCTGCTAGCTAGCTAAGTCAGGTAAAATGGTACACCAGGTGCTTACACGGCAAGAGTTGACGCCAACGGTAGCTTTAAATTTGTGATGGCTTGTTGGTCCTTTTGAGATAACTCGAAGGGCGCGATGACAGTGTTGACGTTGCTCGGCATCTGGCAACTCACCGGGGCTAGCTGGTAGTACCAGGACTTGTCTGCTATTGTTTCCTACTTTGCTATCAGTACCAGCATGCATGTCAGTATGATAGTACCGGTGAAAGCTACCCTCTACTAGCTAGCTAGTCTACTTGTACGTCGTACGTGTACCACTAGTACCGGTTCATGAATCCGCTTACATAAAGTATAAAATGTTACCGTTGGTAACACGGCCCGGTGTACACATGAATGACTCCTAGTAAATACGTGTTGGT
>ENA-ORBV01007183-ORBV01007183.1-microbial-mat-metagenome-genome-assembly--contig:-NODE-7183-length-19214-cov-7.299420_pt1 | contig 19214 bp, 10 predicted proteins | sample MGYA00237777_ERZ505514 | MGnify/ENA primary metagenome ERZ505514 (study PRJEB26160, sample SAMN06269048) | microbial mat metagenome | isolation source: Oligotrophic lake microbial mat | place... | reverse complement strand
ACAAACATACTCAATTAGCTATTCTCAGTTCAGCCATTGGCAATGGAGCTACTAATACACTGTAGCTAACTGCTGTTGAGAAGGCTGAACTCATTTCTCACATTTAGTTAGGTCAACGTTGAATGTCATGATAAGAGTCATTTCATGTGTTTTTGACGGGAAAGTGAGAGTCTTTGTCGTGATTTTTGGGTTTTAACCGGGTGGTCGTACCTCTGGGAGCCGTTTCTTTTGCGAAAATGACACAAATCAGGATTCTCATCGTTGATGGACAGACCCTTCTGGTGCTGGCACTACGTGGTAAAACTAACCTCACTTTTTGGAAGACATTGCGATTAAGACGGAACAAAACGTTTGAACAGAGTTCCAACCGATGTGTTAATGTCTACATGCAATCTACCCACATTCAGGCTTGCTTGCAGCTGAACGGTTATTGCACTGTGTGTCGCGTGCAGTGTAATTTGACATGAGTAGCAGTAAACGAAAGAATAGAACAAGTCATGACAATGACGCAAAACGAGGCTCTTCCCGTCATGTGAGCAACGATGTGGCCGACATTGCACCCACGGTCCCAAGAAGGGCGAGATGGAGTCCTCGGAACATCAATTATTGCCTTGACATTGACGACATTCCAATTGAAAAGTGTTGTTCTGGGTGCGTGTGTTTCAACGAGTTTGCCACCAAACCACGAGATCAGTGCACGTCGGACAACCACAAATGCTTTCAAGCTTGGAAACTTGAACCAAATGAAGTACCTCAAATCAAACGGCATCATCATAACACTCTCAAAGCATGCATGGAAGAAACGCTCAGAATTGAATGGTCAGCTCTACAACGTCTTAATCTTCCAGCCGCGGACGCGCAACAACAACAATCCGAAGCCGAAGACGAAGCCGAAGCCGAGGCCGAGGGCAACAACGAAGGCAAAGAAGACGACAATAACCAACCAACCGTGACACCAACACCCAAAAAGAAGAAAGTTAATTGGGTCAAACAAAAGTGTGCTGTTGGTGGTGTTGTTCATTGGATTGACTTGCCATCAACCCATCGAATTATCCACTCAAATCATTGTTCACGGTGGGAAACCAACAGCAAGACACTCAAGAACGTGCGCGATAAGTCACAAAGCTCCCAATGTGACACGAGTTACACATTTACCCAAGCTCTGTGGGCGATTGGCATGGCATCGGTGCCGCATTTGGCTATGTCAGCAGCACAGTTTCTATTTCCAATCATCATCTACGCCTTCTTGAGAGACACCGGACTCTTTGATTACAACGACTTTGCACTGCCCCATTTAGCAACCTCATTCCCGTCAGATTGGTCATTTAGGAAGTTCAATTTACACCAAGCTGCAAGGGATGTAATGTCGCTTGGATTCCAATTGACAAATCAAAAGATATTCATGGCGTGTGATAAGGGTAACAAGAAAGGTGTCAGTCATTTTGTTAAGGTGTTGTCTTGGTGGGAGCGATCTGGCAAGGTCGGTGTTCGATTGCTTAACATAGATGGCTCTGGCGGCACATCATCTGACTGCGCCGATGCTATTTGAGTGTCAATGAATAAACTCAAAGCCAATGACATGATGCAACACATTTACTTTGCGGCCAATGTACCGACAGTGGAGGAGGTGGCGTGTTGGATTCACTTGCGGATGAGCTGCATTTGCTCAACAACGTCATCCATGATGGAAGGCAATACCTTGTCGCAAACTGTTGCATCCACTCTCTACAAAACCAGTTATCGAATGGTGTGAAGGAAGCTCTTGGTGATGGTGGCTTGGGCAACATCAATGCCATGCAATTAATCCACACGGTGTGGGATCTTCAAGAGTCGTTGCCACTCGAAGAGTGGCGACACATGCTCATGCGATCAAGTGAATTCGTGCACTCGCACCGAGATCAAGGCGACAATGATGACAATGAAAACTATGCTCAGTTTCTTGTCAACTTTAATGAAGTCAGTGCGTTTCATTCGAGCTTTAAAAGAGATGTACCGGATCCGAGTGCCAAGTGCGAAGGCACGATCTTGGCTAAGATGCTTGCTCCTATTCTGACACGATGGTGGACTGTTGGATCAGCTGCATCATGTGCTTTTGATTATTATTTACAGCTGTTCCATGCGGCACAGACAATCATCAATGTCTACTCAAGTGTGTCACGAGCAAACAAAATCGCAAGTGCTTTGTGTTCTCTCATGTTGGACCAAGAGAATTTCATCGATCTCTGTCTCATTCGGAGCTTTCACAAGCGATGCGTCAACAAGCATCTGGACTGTTACAATCGTCGGACGATCTAACTGAAGCGTTAGGGTTCCAAGCCCACAACATGGCAGTGAGGTGTTACCTTATGGACCACGACCACAGAAACATGTTGACAGGACGCAGCATGCCTGATCATTTGGAAGCGGTCAACAAAGCACCAAGCGAAGATAGCCAACGGCACATGGAGAAACTGAAGACCTTCGTAGGCAGCAGTCATGCCAACCTTCACAAGCATTTCTCCCGTTGGATTGGCTACTCACTTCTGCCAGTAGCACTGATGAGTGAAAGTCCCACCGCCAAGGTTGTTGCAGCAGTGATGCTTGGTCTTCCGATGCCGACAGATGCTGAATTGGGGGATGTGGTGCATTGTCAAGGTTCGCAGAACACTTACTTTCACTCCAATGTCCACAGTGACTGTGGGCGAATCAACATGGAAGGCCTGTACAAGTTTCTCCAATAAAATTTCCAACAGAACAATGACGACACGTTCATTCAGATGGCCTTGCATGCCGCCGATTTGATTCGTAATGATGTTGACTTGCGTGACAAGGAATGCGATCTTGAAGCTTCAGCACACGGTGAGTTTGTGTTTGAGTTGCACAGCACTTACTTGCCACTTGCATGCCAAACACAATTCGTAGAATCACGAGTAAAGGAAGCAAAGTTGGTGGCAGCAACAGATCGTTCGGAAGAGCATCGGTCATGTGTGGCAATCATCCGTGGCTCCACTCCGTTGGGATTCAAAGGACTGACAGAGGCAAACAAGAAGAAGACATTGGCCATGATAGAAAGTGCAAGAACGCGATCGGATCAACACTCGCGATGGAAACAAGCCAACGGAGAAGCTTACCATGCCAGACTTGAACAGATTGTCAATTCATTGTCTAGGAAGGGGCATTATCGAGAGGATCGAATGGATGAGAAACGAGTAAGAGCAGACGACCAAGGCAACGCTTACAAGAAACCCAATGTTGCACAGCGGAAGCAAGTGCAACATTTAACTCCGGCTGTCACAGGTTTGATTCCGTATGGAAAGCTTGTTAAGGCAAGAAACTACCTCGATCTCGAGGAAGAGCTGCTGTTTCGAGGCGTGTCATTAGAAGAGATTCCAGAAAAAATAACAGACCGAAAAGAATGGTTGAAGGTGCTGGAAACTGAGCGTCTTGTTGAGCAAGGTGTCAGAGAAGAGGATGCCGCGGACTTAAAGCATTTCAAGAAGCAATCTGGTGCTGCGTTCAAGCTGACCGACTGATCCGGATAACCACAACATTCACGGCTAATAACGATGCCACAACTGGTGGACAACCACCAAAATGGTGGCAAACCACCAAACTCGCTCTAGCAAAATCGAATTTTCTGCCTTGCTAGTTACGCACACAAACTCACTAACAGAGCTATCACAATGATTGACAGCCCGCCGCATGTCACCACATGGAGACCTAATTTTGTAGAAGATTGTATGAAAACAACATAATTGATTAGTTATTTACACGTGTTATTGTTCATTCACGGATCTCGCGGGACACGATAAATTTTTTTGATGAGAAGTGCGTACGGCTCGTCCACTAGACTAATCAACTACACAGCAGGAAATTCATTGCAGCTGACGCAAGAAGCCGACAACTAAATCACGTTATAGCTCTTAAGCTATAGCTAGCTAGCTAGCTCTTAGTTGAAGGAATTTAGAAGAGAAGAGAACGAGAACGCTTTCCTGCCCTCCATTGAATTTGTCAAACATTCGGTGAAGCCTACAGTACAGTACGTACTGCTCTTTGCTGACAATACAGTAAAACGGCGGGTCTAGACTTGACGTACCGTACGGATAGCAGAGCAGACGGAATCAACTGATCATCTATCGACAAAGCAAACTTTTTCACCAGGCTTCTCTCGTCCATCAACACACCGAAACGCTGCTTTGCTGAATTACAGTACTTTCCCTCCTGGATTATTATTTTGGAAAAACGACAACTCTCAGAAACACCGTTGCCCATAAAACCTTCCAGATTTTTGTCTTGCCCGTAAACCCCCGTGCGAGTAATGTTGAGAATTCCAAGGAAAGGGTCCAGAACCACCACCACCACAACAGCACCGCATTCCGTGGAAGCACTCGTCAAGATGCCCTCCTCTGCGAAGACCATGCCCTCGGCACGCCTCGCGGCTGTCGTTTGCTTGGTTTGTTTTTTGATTCTCTTCCTCCGCATGGAAACGGGATCCTTAACGACGGTGGTGGATGAAATTATGCACCCACCACTGTCCGTCGAAGAAAAGGCACGATTATCCATTGAACATTCGAGTTCCTATGCCCATCCTGTGGATTTAAAGCCATGGCCCGCCTGTGCCTCGGTACGCTTTCGTGACGTCCCATCGACGACCATGGATATTCCCGAGGCAGCCCAATACATTCATCAAGTACTGCAATCGCATCCATCGGCTTTGAAAATTGGATTGACCATTATTGAAGACAACAAAGTCTTTTGGGGCCTCAATGGAAAAGGATACATGCATCTCTTTCATTATTTGGAATTTTTATTATGGGGATATAAGTCGTTAATGGAGTTGGTAGGGGATAATGGAGCCCCATCCTTACAAAACAATGGTGTACTGCAAGTCCAGTGGGTCCATGCACCCTTCTTGCTGCGGACAGAACTGGAAGGCAGTCAGGGAATCAACAAGCTAATGACAGCATTGGCGTTGCGAACAACCTCGGATCCGAACGTCATTCCCTTCAAGGGATTGGAAGACAATGATGAGCTTACCAGAAGCCTCCATGAATCCTTTTCCGGAGGCTTTCCATGGTTTTTTCACAAGGCTTGGATATGGAAGGTCTTGCCCACACGGGAAAACCGACGAAAAATGAGAATCCCCGACGCCGCCACACGACAACGAAATTGGCACGCCATGACCGAAGCCGTCGATGCGGTACTCTTTATTGACCGCATGAAATGCGACCAACAAGCGGCACACCAGATGCATGCCAAACTGTCGGATGACGGCCAATTTCCGGCGGAAGCTTGGAATCTCGACATCTGGAATGGAGTGGAGACGACAACCCAACCTGCAACCTTGCCGGAGCCGCTTCGAGAACTGGTCCGTGTCGACACCACCAAACTTGTCGCTTGCTACGTCGACCGTCAAAAAACAGATCGTAAAATGCCCCAATTCGAACATGAATTTCTGGTCCAAACACTGAGTGAACATCCCCAAGTCCATTTCAAACATTTGTTCATGGAGAAATTCTCGGGGTTGGAACAAATCCAAATTGCCAAAACATGCAACCTCTTGGTGGGGGTGCATGGGAATGGCCTTTCCCATCAAGTATGGATGAAACCTGGGTCCTACGTGGTCGAATACTTTTGGAACAATGCCTTTGTCTTTTGTTACAGCATTCTGGCGCGCATGATGAAGCATGCCTATTTGGGCTTTTGGAGAGGAAAAAAAATGGACGACCGAGTCTTGCAGAAAAATGCGACTGTCTTTGAGGATTACACATTGTACACACCCGTGGAATCGCCACGAAAAGACTTTTTGGAATTCCTTGAGCATGCCCTGGCCGATTTCAGTCAAAAGCAGCAACATAATAATTGATTACAACCCATGAGCAACACTATAGTTACTGTGAATTTTACATCATTCCTACTGTATCTATTCTTTCGCTGGACCACGCCGTTAGCCAGCTGGCCGCATCCCTTATCTCCATTGTCGGTGTCACCGGAAAGTTGTCCATCTCCACCAGGACTCGATGTTACTAGGCGTGCCCACCGTTGAGTTACGTCCGAGCGGCAGAAGGATGCGCACTTCTTCAACAGAGCTCTCTGCAGACTGGGTCCTATGCAAAAAAAAAGGAATCGCGCAAACCGAGAACCCCTTCTCATGCATAGTACCTTTCGAAAGATTTAATTACATTTTTCCCAACATCAACATGTACACCGCCACATTTGATGGAAGCGAACACTTGACCAGGCACTTTTCGGCGGTTCGCTCGCCTACACTAGCTAGCTAGTACTTGAGCATGCACTTTTCTGCATTTGGCCGAAGTTCACTTGCTTGTGGCCATTCATTGATGATTGTCTTTCCTCCGACTTGCAAAAACGGCGATCATTTATTTTTTAAGGGTTTGGCCTTTGAGAATGTTTAGGTTATGTTGTTTCTAAACAATGTTACCAGTGGGGCCCTTTGAGAACTTTGCGTGATATTGTTTCTATGCTATGTTACAAAAATTTGTCCTAATTTACGTGATGGTGTTCGTGAGTTTCTGTCGTTCGCGGTTCTGGTTGCATTCGTGACACAAAATGAACCCCTTTTGCATAGGGTCCAATGCCACAAGATCAACCTACAAAGCACTCGCGGTAACTTATAATTTAGTCTACAAATTTAAAGAGTAACTGTCATTTTTATTGAGAGGGAATCGCGCAATTCGAGAACCCGATCTTGACAGAGAATATTCATATCTTTTGAAGGAATTGCATTTGGCCAACGATTAGTTGGACTACCTACTCGTTGTTAGCAGCACACAACTTTTGGATCGCAAGAGGCCGACCTGAAATTAGTTGAAGTAAGAGAGTCTCGGACTTTCAAGATGCCGATCAAGATGAAGATCCTGCTTATCCTTGCTGCCAGTGCCCTGCTGCTCTGCTCCTTTAGCCTTACGGTCTCCGCTAAGGTCTCGGTGACCCAATTCAGCCTCCACAACCACTTGACTACCCCAACGAGACGTGATCTTCGCGATGGCGTGGAGAATAGCCATAGACTTCGTCGCAATCTTCGTCTGCTACCAAAGGAGTCGCAAGAGAAACAAAGGCGGCTTTTAAACCTTACAGACTCTGAGAGCGACGTAAACAGGGACCTGCTGGCCGATTCTTCAGTGTATGATTATGATGCCAAAGGCTTCTTCACCCCTCACAAAGATGACGGAGATCAGGTTGATAAGAACCCCAGCGAAGTGGATCTTGCAGAAATGGTGAAGGCTCTTCCATATGGGGACGGGCCTGGGGTCAGACCAGCCCATCCTAAAGCTACAAGAGACTTTTGGGAGGCCATCCCAAACGCCAAGCCTACTCAGATGTGGGAAGTCGTCGCCTGTCCTGTTGTGGTCCGTACATCGAGAGTGCTCCTGTATCTTCTTATTAGGGTCACTTGCAGCTCACACTGGTTTTTGCCACGCGCAACCCATTGTATTATCTTCATTATAGGACCCCTCTGCTTATCTCCAAAACCCTCTCAGGTGCTTCATCGGAGACGGGACAAGCCAACTATGGAATTTTATTGAAGACGCCTTGGATCCCGATGTGATAATCGATGTCATTAAAGACCTGGTTGCTCCACTTGCTGCCAAAGTGATTGTGGATATGATTGTTCCAACGCATTTGTTTCAACCAGTAAGAGCCTTGTATCGCGTCAGTTCGAACCTATACTCATCAGTCGTCTAATAAGCTTATCTCATGCCGTTCTGCCAGATTATCGATATCATATGCACTATTTGGGATCTTGTTTCAAGTGAGTAATACCTTCTCGAACTCTGCATATGCGTCTCAGACTCGTTGTAGCCCTGGTCCTAACCTAGTCCGCTCTTTCCATCTCATGATACCATAGGTCTTGCGGGCGTAGGTGACGCAATTGGCGATTTCTTTTCGGACGTAGGCGATTTCTTCGGTTTCAGGAGGTTGGCCTCGGCCGACCTGTCTAGGACATGTGATGGTTCCCATTGGAAATCAGACTCTTGTATGCCCGATGATACCGCTGACAAGCAACTTGATTGCGATTCGTGTTTCGAAGGAGGCCGAAGTAGTGCAACTGACCCAACTTGTGAAGGCTGCTCTGTATGCTACAAACCCTTTTCCACTGTCAAAACCGACATGAAGGGAGTCTGCATGCCAACCGATGTGGCAGTTGAAATCGCAAAAAGCGGAGATCCAATGCCCTTGCCAGTACGCTCTTTCCTGTACAATCTCCTCATGGCGAACTACATGGACGACAAAAATGATGCAATGATTCGTGAATTGAGACTGGCGGTTTTTGGTGATGAAAATAAGGCCGGATCGGATTTAGATAACGTGGAGACGATCGTCCAAGACGGATGTGCAAGCGCTGATGAAGTAGAAGAAGCGTGCAGCTCAAATAGGAGGTTTCTCGAAGCGATGCACCCCGAAGAGTCAAAGACTGTGACCTTTCGACCCGAATACCTGAGGACCGTGCATAAACCTGACACCTCAAGCAGTGAGGCGAAGAAGCCAAGGAAGGACACCAGTAAGGACAACTTCGGTCAGACCTTTGATGGCGACGGTCGAGCCCGTGCCCACAGAGCAGGCTTGTCGGACAAGCGGGTCGACGACATCATGGACAACCTAAAAACTATTCTGCAGGGTCAAGGAATGGCAGATACAGAAGACGTGGTCACTGAAAAAGTGTCTGCGATCGTGAGTGATCCCAAAGTACTTGAGCAAGTCCGAGTGCGCCTGGAAAGCAATATGGCGGAAGCGGACGGTCCCGCTGTAGAGATTGCTTCGCGCCTTTTGGAGTCAGTCATAGACAAAGACACAGGAAGCTTCGATGAAAGCAAGTTTAGCTCAATCCATTCTGAGCTACACAACATGAAAGATGGCGACTTCAAAACTTTCTCCTCTTCTTCTAGCGGCTCTATGAGGATCTTGGTAAGTATACTCTCTGCGTGTTATAGTGAAGTTGTGAGTGCCTGTATCCTCAGAGCCTAAGGTTTATTCTTTTGTTACTTGCTAATTCTAGAGCGAGGAGTGCACCTATTCATGCGACGACGAAAGCTGTCCAATCCAAAAGGCCATTTGTGAGCTCAAGGGTTGGCTCAAGTGTCAAATTCAAAAAGTTATCTGCGAAGTTTTTGATGAGGTAGGAGACGGTTTCTCAGCTGCCAAGACATTTCTTGAAGACAAGGGCATCGACCTTGAAAAAAATCTCGAGGGTCCCTTGGGGATGGTCTTTACATTTGTCAAACAATTGGATCCGTGGAGTGGGGGAAGCATTGACAATGACCTTTCAGCCTTCCCCTTGTATACTTATGGATGTTGTCATCGACATCTTCCAAGGAGTCGCTGCTGTTCTTGTCTTTGGTTGCGAAGGAGCAATCAATTCTCCAGAGTTCATTGCATGTGCAAAACAATTACCATCCAAGGACAACAAAGTCATTACACTCTCGGAAGATTCCAACGGAGACGTCTACATGTCGACGGGATGCGATTCAAATTTTGAAGGTGAACTTATCTGGTACCCGCAGATCTTCAAGATAATTGTAGAGCTACTCAAGGATATTGGCAAGTCCATCCTAGAGTTTATTAACATACCCGTCAGCATCGTCGAATTCATTTTGAAGGCAGGGGAGCTCCTGTTTGAAAATATGGATGGCGTGTGCGGGTATCTGGATGCTTATGTTCAGTTGGCAGAAATTGAAGCTACCTACGAGAACAGTCGCTACATTTTGCAGGAAGTGGCATGCAGACCTGTGCCTGAACTTCTCCCCGGTCAGTGAAGATGTCTACGATCCCACTATTGATTTAAGCAGAGTCGCCGAATTTTGTGGCTCCAACAAGGTGCTATTCAAAGGCGTCTTGGGGGCAGAAGAATGTGTGAAAGAATATGCCGTCGTTGCCGACGATTGCCAAGAGGTCAGCGTCACCACCGAGAGAGTATTGATCGATAAAACCTCCATATGTGATGCTTCCTGGAGCATTACCGTGAATGGGGCCACTAAATATTGCGACCAAACAGCTTCTGAAACGTTCACTGTCCTCGTAAATGACGCCATCTCTACGGATGCATGCGAATTCCCTGTGGGCAAAGGACCAGATGTTCCACCTGAACTAGATATCCTAAATGCGATCAATCGTTGCGACGGGCAGATCTTCTCAACATTGGAAGAGGCAGAGGCATGCGTCCTCCGCAATTCTGTTGGCCGGGATTCTGCTGGCGGTTGCAGACCGGTTGAGGTGACTGTGGAGTCCGAAGTAAACAATTGCGAGGTCGCGATAACGGTCAGTGCACTCAGACTCGTGTCATTTCTTTTTAACTCGCATTCTCAAAACGTTTGGTGTTGTTGAATCTTTAGGTCAAAGCGACGACCTGTACTAGTGATATCGATATGATGTGGCTTGGAAGGACCGCGGGCCCCATCAATGTCATTGTGGACGGGACACAGCCTGTCACAGGTTGCTCTTTTGGGGTTGCCAGCTTATCCGTCACAGGATCAGGAGTGCTACAGAATCCCGACTTATCCTACACCGCAAGCGACAACTGTGGTGGATCGTTGACTTTAACTGTAGAGACCTTCAGCAATGAGTATGAGGATTTCAATTCCCAAGAGATGATTCGTCAGTATCAGCATTCGGATGATCCAACGAATACGAAGGTAGGTATGTATGTGGCTGCCACAATTTGTTCCACCAATTCCAATGGCCAATGCATCCAAGACCCATAGAAACCTTGGCAAGCGCTTTTACACGACCGAGGTGACGGCGACAGATGCAGCAGGACTTGTTGGCAAAAGCACGTGTTATGTGGAAATTCTCGGCAATGGGAAACAAGACACGAACGGTCTGCATTTCTCAGCGCAGCGGTTCCTCATTGATTCTTTTTTCAGCAGCAAGTACACTGCAGATCCAAGCCCGTCTGTACCCTAGTCGGTGGAGTTGAGTGTTTAGTTCTTATTCTGGTCGTCCTACTAAAAGAGCAAGAAAAACAGGTTTCAAAATCAAGAGCTGTGGTATCGCAGTGGATGGGCACGGCTGCCATCTTTGATACACAGTCCATTATTTATTTAAAACTTGCTTACCTCAGTTGAGTTTAGAAAGAAAAAGTGCAGTTAGGTTGCTACTATTAGAAACAGAATGGGAGGCATGCTGACTAAGGCTAGTCACATCTGTAGACTCTTGTCAAACCTGGTTTTAGGTGACTCTCACTTTTTTAAAAGAGAAGCTGCCAACTTTAAGAGCTTTTCCTTTTCCGCCAATTGGGAAGGAGTAGAATCTGAGGGATTGGAAGGTTGTGGTACTCCCAATACCAAGGACCCCAATGGATTGGAGGCTGCCGAGACTCTCCTAGTAGTAGCAGTGGTAGATTGTGCTCCGGATACAAAGGAAGGCAGTGCAATTTTTGGCATTGGTGGTGCTGCTGCCGACTCAATAAAAGCATCGGGGTCGTCTCCCCCTTTCTTCATGATATCTACCATGGTCTGTCGCCGCCTTGCCTTTTTTGTCGCTTCCTCGCTTTCAGTGGCGCCCTTCTTTTTGTTGTCTTTATGATCGGAGGCATTGTTTAAATTCATCAAGCCTGCCACAGTCTGCCGACGTCGCCGCGCAGCTTCTGCCTCATCCTCTGTATCACTTTTGCTCGAAACACTTTGTTGGTCTTCCGACAAGGAAATATTGAAAGTACTACTCTCAGAAGCAGACGCGGAAAGCTCATCATCAATATCGTCATCATCCAAATAATGACCGGAATTGTTTCGCGAATCCTCATTGGCATCGAGTTCATCGTCAAAGCCTTGTTTGGACATGTTGTAAACGTCCTTTATCGTCGTTGCTGTGGGGTGCTTTTGTAATTTTCGAAGGGTATCACTACCACTAGGCTGTCCGCGGTGCCTTCCATCTCTATCGGAATGTTGCTTCTTCAGTCCCTCTCTATCGGAATGTTGCTTCTGCATACCATCTCTATCGGAATGTTGCTTCTTTAGTCCCCCTTTGTCAGAATGTTGCTTCTGCATACCATCTCTATCGGAATGTTGCTTCTTTAGCCCCCCTTTGTCAGAATGTTGCTTCTGCATACCATCTCTATCGGAATGTTGCTTGCGCATTGCACCTCGATCGGAATGTCGCTTTATGGGCGATCCTCCCCTTGTTTTCCGAGGAACTTGTGCCGGTGAGGATCGCACACTCCGTCTCCCGTGATGGGGTGGTGGTTGTCGTGTTGGTCGCAGAGCCAATGGTGATGGCAATGCGGTCGTGGTATTTCGACGCGTTCTTCGACCCTGCCGCCCATGCAGGGGAGATTCCTCAGTTGTGGTGGAAGTTCGCCGCAGAGATCGTCTCCTCCCAGAGGGTGTGCCACTATTACTTTCATCGAGGGATTTGTGACGTCGTACGCCTGATCCTGCGGCACTTGTACGTTTTGCTCTGCTAGGACGATGATTAGGAGAAGCCACATCCTGGTCGTGGCCATCCTGCTCTGTATTATGGGTATTCTGACTCTCCTCCTCTGGTTGTTCCTCTTCGTGTTCTAATCGTGCCGCCTTGTTTCGCCCCAATGCTTGCTGGACCAACTCTTCTGTCGAAGGTTCCTTGACTTCATCTGGGATTCCCGTTTCGGCAAAGCGTATCATGGCTCGCAATTGCATTTGTTCGTGATAGGCTGCCTCGGAAAAGTACAAGCAATGTTTGTATTTGCTTTCCACAAAGGCCGCACTCGCCAGTTGCCCCATGTGCTGGTCGGTATGATTTCCCTCCAACGATGACACGTACATGGCATTGACCATTTGGTTCCCACTCTTTTCCAAGGTTTCGACGTCCTCTTCCGTCCCTGTACAATACAGTATAGTATATAATATATATGCAGGTGAGATTTCATGAAAACCATGCGGGGGTTTTGGTGAGAGAAATCCCAAGCTTTCCTACAGGCATCGTTCAGGATCAATAATTAATCATTTCTTCACTTACACTCCTCGGGTGCCTTGAGACTTTTTACAGCACAAAGTTCTGGGCCCAACTTCTCGTGATACACGTGACAGGTATTGCAACAAAAGACACCTAAGGTTCCCCGGTCCGCATCGATAGGTGCTTGAATGAGAGACATCCATTTGGGTTTATGTTTCTTGGAGTAGCATTCACTGCAGCGTTGGTTGCCCGGTTCTTTTAACAAGGCCTTGATGCGCTTTTGAAAGGATTTGATGCGTTCCTTATTAAGAGTACCAGTAGTACTACTGTCGTGGTCTGCATCGTTTCCTTCTTTATGAATGCAGCTGCCTCGCCTCATTATTGTAGATGCAACGTAATTGGTGTTGTAGAACGAGGCTTAATTGTTGGACTCCCTTTACCTACTTTACTACTAGCTAGCTACTAATAGACACGTGTTATTGCTTGTGTTGCCACTTCTGTTACTGGAGCTATCTAGCTATTCAATTGTCGGAGCAATTTTCATTGATGTCTGCACCTGTGACAGCGACACACCAGAATTCAAATTTCGAACAAGAACCCGCGAAGAAGGGTGCATGCAAGGATGCGTTGTTTGAAGCGGATGGCCATCAAACCCCCAGATGCACACTTAATCGAAATTAAGGTTAAGGTTTAAATGAACCAAAATCAGTGTGTTGGAGAAGAGGAACAGCTGGGAATTGATAAAGGACATGTTGCCCCCAACATCACCACTGCTTCCTGTTGCATGGCTGAGGCTTCCAAATTGACAAAGAAGAAGAAGAGAAACACCGGAAGTCATTGGTTTGGCTCAAAACCGAATGAGAGAGAGGCAATGGGAAACCGTTGTTCAACGTGGAAAAAAGGTCATTCAACACGGAAAAGAAAGATTTTCAGCTGACTGGATGCCAAGGTTTTAGGTAGAAGTTGGATGTTGGCATAGCATCAAAAGGAAACTCATGTATTTTTGCTGACATCATTGTGCGCACAATTGATCTGGCTTGTCGGTGTTTTTGCCACCAAATGCCCTTCATTTTCAGTTAGATTCTAGCCAGATGACATGTAAATCGATGGAATGATTGCATTTGAAAACAATAGTGCTTCAGAGCTTATGGTGTGCGGCATTGGGAATGTCACAGATGTTTGACAAGGAGTGACAAACAAAAACAACAAATCATGGTGCAAACAGAATGAAACAAAGACAAGGAAGCAGAGAAAACAAGCTCGTGTGAAATGAGAGACATCACAACAAATTTTGGCTGCACCTGGGAGTGCAACAACAGACTAGCACAAATTTGTCAAATGAATGTACAAAGGGCGTTCCAGCATTTTGGCAGTGTTGCCATTGGAAGCAAGCACATTGCTGTTTTAGCCAATTCGATGTTGTTGCTGCAACAAACATTTGGATGTTTTCTTGTGGGTGGCATTTCTGTCTCATTCAGCTACTCACAGTTTTATGATTGTTTAATTTTGAAGGAGTTGTGTTTCTGGGTTTTTTTTTCTGTGAACAATCATGTCTTTACTACAAAAACTTAAGTAGCTAGCCCGATTGATTCATTGGCACTCACAGTCACATCCACAAAGACGATTGGAGCAGTCAAAGTCCAGAGAGCAATTGTTCGATTTCCAAGGCATTAAGGCATCCACATACGTGCAGGAACTGTTTTGTAGCATACAAAGTCCATGCGCAAGCACGCCACCTAGTAGAGGATTGCCCTCCACATGGAATGAACTAAGATTGTAATATGCCACCAGGGTGCTCATCTCCAAAGGAATTGTACCAGTGAGGGCATTGTAGGGAAGATGTAGCTCCTTCAGATCCGTGAGCAACCCTAGCTCGGTTGCAATCATCCCTGTCAACAAATTGGAATCTAGATGCAAAGCCAACAATCCATCCTCGAGCAACCCCAATTCACTTGCAACAGACCCTGATAGATTGTTTTGTCCCAGATATAGCTCTGTCAGACTTGTTATCATGCCCAGCTCGGTAGGGATAATGCCCGTAAAAGAACAATTTCGGAGGTCCAACACTTCCAAGCTTCCCAGCAAACCCAAGGAACTAGGAATCGTGCCTGTAAGATCATTGTTGTCGTACAAGCCAAAATGCGACATGTTTGTCAATCTCACCATCTCGCTTGGAATGGGACCTGTAAAAAGTGTGTCGAGAATGTACAAAGACTGCATCTGTTCCAACAAGCCCAATTCGCTTGGCAGCGGTCCTGGAGAAAAGGAGCGACCCGAAACAACGAGTTCGGTCAGGCTAGTCATCCTTCCTAGCTCTGTTGGAAGGCTGCCGGTCATTTGCGTGTTGTTCATCAAAATCAAGTGTTCCAGATTGGACAACCTGCCCAACTCGGTTGGCACAGTCCCCGACAGCCTAGGATTGGCTCCCACAAACAATTTCGTCAAATGGTTGCTCATCAATCCAATCTCGCTGGGGATGGAACCAAAAAAATGATCGTTGGAAAGGGATATGCTTGTGAGGCTGGACATTTGGTACAGTTGACTTGGCAGCATTTGATTGAGGGAACAGTTGTTCAAGCCATTGCCCGACAGTTGAAGGAGTTCCAACTTGGTCAGCAATTCAATCTCGGGTGGTATTATGGGTTGAAAGCCTGTCAGATTTAAAGTGGTCAAGGAAAGATACGCGAGTTCGTCTTGATCGTTGCAAGAGGATCCTCCAAGGTAATAGACACGATCGACATCGAGATAATGTGTCTTGCCCGAGTACCAGTTGCATTCGTTGCGTGTGACATCCATCCAGTCCTTCCGAATCAGCTCTGGCCAATGGGGACCGTCAAAGGCATAGAAGAACGTGGCCATGGCAAACAATTGTTGCTTTCTCCATTCTGGGAACAAGGTAGCATTGGGATGGTCCAAAAGCCATTCGTAGGCCATGCTTTGAGGTGAGAACGGGTCTTGCAAACTTTCCAGGGTGTAGTTGGGCAAGTCCAAGTCTGCTAACAGCATCATGGAAGGAGCAGCTGACGGAGCTATAGTTGGTGGAGACGTGGATGGAGCAGCTGTTTGGTTTGTAATCACCAGGGTGCCATTATCGCGAACTGCAATCTTTGGAAGTTGTGTCACCAAGACGGCCCCTATTGCGACAGCCAATAATGTCACACAACCAATCGCCAGCAAAAAAAGATGAAGAGACCTTTGGCGTTCTCGTTTCTGCCTCTCTAGGTTTTCCAAATCCACAGGAGTGGCCTCTGCAACATCGTCCTCATCCCCAATGTCATCATGAACGGCACTCGCTTGCACAAGACCACTATGATCCGGTGCTGAAGTTCTAGCACAAGTCGGCGGATCAGTCGACGCTCCCCTGGATGTTGTTTCACCACTGGAAGAACGATGCTCGGCACCACTTTGGCTACTCGACGGATGCCGAGCCAGGCGAATTTCGACGTCGGATCTACGAACTCGTTCTTGACCTGGTACATATTCGTAGGCTCCATGCCGGGTACCAGTTCCTGTACTATCGCATGCTGCAGCTGTGTGTGGAAATATAGGTGTACGTGTAGGTGAGTCTTCTGTCACTCTACTACCGGCGAAAATTAAAAGAGTACCTGGCCGAGGAACTTCTGGTCTAGGTGTAGGTGTAAGTTGTGGCGAGTCGACTGTCACTGGAGACCCGACTGCAATTGAAAGATTGCCTGTCACTGGAGACCCGACTCCCACTAATAGAGTACCTTGTCGTTGCGGCTGTTGCTTCTGTTCCCCGCCAACCCCGTCGTCGGGATGCCGCTTAAAGCTTACGCCTTGTTCTTCGTCGACGCCTTGTTGCCTCGCGTCTTCTTCTCGTTTCATCTTTACCCCTTCCTCTTCGTCATGAGACTCGTACATGCCTCGTGCTTCTCTTCCATCTTTTGCTGGTCGTTTCACATCTTCTTCTTCTTCGTGTTGTTGTTTCATTTGCTCTTCTGCGTCTTGTTGTTCCTCGTTAGTCTCCTCGTTCAACTGCTGTGCCTCCTCATCCCGTGTTGTTGACTTCTCCTGCTCCTCCTCCTCGTGGGACGACATGGTCGCTGTTTTGTCTTTCGGTGGTACCTCGAAAATGAGAAGCAATGAATACTCTAGAAGCTAGCTTATAGTAGTAGATCGATTGCGTGTTTTGTATATCACTCTATGCCAACACTATGAAGTAACACCTAGCTACTAGAGTAGCAGGTACTTCAGTAATAATAACTTAGTAACTACTACCTGGTAGCTACTACCTCGCTAGTAGATAGAAATAGTAGTAGCTAGCTAGCTAGTTAAGTACGGCAACACACACTCACTGGCCATGGGGGGAAGCAAAATTGAACATTCGGGAAGGTAATAATACGTCGTACATTGAAGTAGAAGAGAAGTAGAAGTAACTTTTCTTTGCTGGTAAAAATCCTACCAGAGATACAGGGGTTCTTTTATTATTGCTACGTTTTTGAACTGTAGACATAAGGGTCGGGACCCAATTAGTGGGCAATTGCACTTCGACGACCAGAAACCTATTACCGTAAAAATGGCAATTACTCAGTGAATTTGTTTGCTAAAGCTTTATTTAATGTGGGGTACTAGTACGTACTAGTACATACTGGTGCACAGAAACATGATGCGAGACAACCGACCCTAAATCACAACACACGTGCTGACACTGGCCAGCTGGCTCAAGGCATGCACAATAAGGCAGCGGAGCTGGATGGCTCCGCTAGAATCTGACTTTGCACTCCACAACAAACATCAACGGAAAAATTTAACATTTTTAGCTGAAAATCAACAGTTGTCCAGTGCCACACCAATGGGAAAGTAGCAGACGCCCCCACTCGAGCAACCAATTTTCATTCAACCTGTTCGGTCATCAACAAACCTGAGCCAAACAGCCAATGGCCAGCAACAACAATGACAACAGGTACAAAAGTGGGCAAAACAGGAGCAAGTGTGGCACCAGGCAAAAATCACTGCAGTGGGGTTAGAGTTGATGGAGCAATTGTCCCAAGCAGCAATTCTTGAAACAGTTTTGTTAACATGTGTGGGGTTAGGGTTGAGCGAGCGAATGTGCCAACCAAAAGTAGGAAAAAAAGATGAGCAAATGTGCTAACTGATAGGAGAAAAAAACCAAAAAGGGTCAGGGTTGAGCGAGCGAATGTGCTACCCAACAGTCTTAAAAACCAAAAAGCATCCTCCTCCTTTAACCTCCACCAGAATCCGCAACATGCGTCTGGCAGAGCAATTTCACACAAACTCCCGGAGGCCAACTAGTGTGGCACAAAAAATCATTGGGTGGATCCAGTGTGTCGAGACCATGATGCTGAGTCCATCAGCTTGTTATCACAGTGTTTCACACTCAAAAACATCAACATTTTGTTGGAAGACAAGAAGGATGAGGACAGGAAATCTGGTTTTGTTTGTTCATTCATCCACCACGTCATGCAACATTGGCTCATCTGGAAAAAAGACAACAAAATTGCAATCGACTTTCATCATCCATGATCAATGTCAAACCCATCTTGAGTGACAATTGTCAATTAAAAAACCAAATTGCACACAGATCATGCCACACTTGAAGTTGATGTTCTGTTTTTGCACAGTGTTGTAAATGTTGTTGGGAGATTTGAACAAAAAAATGGTGCAACTTTTGAGTTGTTGACGAACAATGATGCAGTTCTGGACAAAAGGACATCACAACCAGACCTGCAATGACATGTGTGCATTGTGTTGTTGATTTTGAATTAAATTTTTATGAGTTTCACAAAGAGATTTGTGCGCAAGGTCTTCTGCATTTGCAAACAAAACATTTCTGTTTTGGCATGCATGCATGTGTGAACCACATGATCACAGATTTTGACGCAGGTTTCATAAGTTTTCCATCATGCTTTGCACACAAGGTCTTTTGTGTGTTTGGAAACACATGGTTTAAATGATTTTTAGCTGCTTTGCAAAGCAATTTAACGCTGAAGAACTGCAATTACAGCTAGGTTGTTGGCAACTTTTGCAGTTTCATGCTGAACAGAAAAGTGTGACTGATTCACAGTGAATTGTTGGAATTGTTTCTGAGGCTAGTGCTTTGGAAAAAAGTAGAAAATAATTTCTTTTTGTTGGTCCTCACAGTGCTTCCAGTCTGTGGTTTAGCAACAAAATGTTGCTAATCAGTGCCTAACAGTTGCAGACTCATGTGCTTCTTTGTTGAATGGCACTTTCTCGTGTGCAAAATTGTCATTGTGCTGCTATCAGATGCTAAAGTTTAACACTTTTGTTTGTGTTTCGGGACACTTTCACCAAATTAGGATCAATTTTGCAACATGGTTGGTTTGAAGCAAATGGGGATGGGT
>ENA-ORBV01007182-ORBV01007182.1-microbial-mat-metagenome-genome-assembly--contig:-NODE-7182-length-19214-cov-9.677692_pt1 | contig 19214 bp, 15 predicted proteins | sample MGYA00237777_ERZ505514 | MGnify/ENA primary metagenome ERZ505514 (study PRJEB26160, sample SAMN06269048) | microbial mat metagenome | isolation source: Oligotrophic lake microbial mat | place... | reverse complement strand
TAAAATTTATGAGCAAATCAACGAAAAAGTGATTTTGGAATGCAGTCAAAATGCGTGCTTTTTGATTTGATTCTCATCACTGCTTCCGTCTGCACGCGGAGTTTGCACGATACCCCTACTCTTTGGCTGATGCACATAAGTCCAAAAAAGCAATGTGTGGACCCAAATTTGTTATGACATGACCATCCTGCTAATTACAAAACTTGTTGGGTAACATTCATGTTAGCCATCTAGATGGAAGGTAACCTTTTAGCGACAGAAATGAGTACCAACTGTGTCACTTTAAAATCCAAAATGCGATCCGCAACTGATCAACCATAGGATTGTAGCACAGCTTTGGCCATAGTTGGATCTTGCTTTGGTCGTGCCAAACTATGTGGTATTAATGATAAAGGTAAAGCATACCAGTTTAACTAGTGGTCATTCATGTGTTTGCTATGTTGTGTTACCAAAGGTCACATTTTGCCTTTAATGCTACCATGCTGTAGCACAACGTGTAGTGCTCTAGGTCTAGTACTGTCCCTTGGTCAATGCTGTCCTGCAAGGGAATGCATCGTACCTATTGCCCACGACACTCCCACAATCCACATCATGCTCAAATGCATTTCCATTTTTTGAGTCATCCATGGCATCATCTTGGGGGAGGTTTTCAATACGAACGTTCAGCATTAAAAAATAGACGACAGGGTATGGGGCGGTCAGGAAAAGCAAATAAAACACCACCACGTAATTTTTTTGTTTGATCCTTCGTTTCTTTTACACACGAAGACTTAATTTATAGATGAAATAGCATATGGACTAGAACTTTTGGTACGTTTCGCATTTCAATTATAGGAGCACATTCGCGCCACACATTACCCCAACCCATCCACGATGAACTCCTTTCTGTCGAATGGAAATGGCCAACTTCAAGTCCGACCATCCCACTCTCTCTTACACAAAGGTAAGCCATGATGGATTCATTCATCGGATGGACGGGTTCATAATGACACGCGAGTCAACATGATTGGAAGGTTTGCTCTCCAAATCCATATCGGTGGTGGAGGTTTGTGTCTTTTCCGGGTCGGTAGGGTCGACCATCATGCTATTGCCATTATTGCTGTTGGTTGTCGGTGGCGGTTTCGGCTTTTCCCAGGCACCTCCCAAGGGTTCACGATTCTGTTTGAGCAAATCTTCCACCTCCGCATCCGCCTCTTCTGGAAAGTGGGCATTGAGCATTCGATTCGACATTTGCCAAGTAAAGTGCACGCAAAACATGACACTCAGATCAATCAAATCGTCGCCATAGGGATCGTTCATTTTTTGTCCCAAAATCCGCAATCCAATGACAAAAATAGCTTGGAGCACCACTACCAAACCCCGAATGACACCATTGATCCAGTGGACATTGTCTCCCGTACCAGCTTGCATACCGGCGATAATGGCAAACAAGGGCAAATGCAGGGTGGTCAGGAGGCACTGTAAGTAAACACAAAGGGAAGAAGGGTATGAGAAACCATTTCGTGGCAAATCCAAAAGAAGACAGTTTTTGTTACCAATGAAGACTTTTAAGAAAATGGACATAGAAAAATGGGATCGGCAGATCCTTGGCATTGTAGAGTTTTCCCGTCGAAGCACGTAGTCGCAATACATGTTCCCGAAATTCTCGAGCAAGTTCTGGATCCAGCAGTCCCTTTTTCTGTAAATGATGATGGCGTTGATGATTGTTGGTGTGTGGATTGATTTGGTCCAGTGGATTGGGCATTTAAAAAATGGCACATTGTTAGTAACAGAGACAAGAAACTGACAGCATCCATCCATCCATACAAAACGCAACGCACCTTTGCCGTCGCAATTTCATTCATACACCAGACAATGACTTCTCGATTGCAAGACCCTCCCTTGTCCAAATCAATTTGGTCCAGTCGCGCTCGTTCTTGTTCAGTCAACAAGCCCATCGTCTTATTAACATAATTGAAATAATTTCCACTGGGATAAATCTCGGACAAGCCTACATGCCCCGCCGCATGTGCGCAATTCATGTACCGAATCAATCGTGTCGCTTGCGCATACGGCAAATGCGTGACCGCCAGTGTCGCTGCATCAAAGATCCGACCCTTGCATCCCATACTATTTTCATACAACGAAAAGAATCGTTTGTGCGATTGATTGACCCAAAAGACGAGAAAAAACGACAAGAATCCACCCAGCACAGCAATGGAATCCGTCGGCAATTCACTAATGTACTCGGGCAATTCCCATCGTGCCACAATCCGGACTGCCACATACAAGCCCAGCGTCAACCAAAAGGCCACGTCAAAGGCCAGAATGCACAGGACGGTCCCATCCCAATGCATCAAGACGCGCCACCACGGTTCTTCGACATTCAACAAAATGGCGCGACGCTTCTTTTCAATGTGTTGCAATTGTTCCCAACGATAATCGTCCTTGATGGGAGCAAACAAAATATTTTTGCCGGGTACGACTGCCTTGACAACGGCCACAGACCGAGCTGCAAATTTCAACGAGGCGTCGACCGCATTCGTCGCTTTGTTTGGGTTATTGCTCTTGTTGGTACTGCCGACACTTTGATGGCTCGCGCACTGATTGTAATTGAAATTGTCGGCAGTAACAGTGGTATTAGGAGTACCGGGAGGAGGAGGTGGAGCTGTCTCACTCTTCTTGCTGGACTTGGACATGGTGAACTAGTTTGGTTGTGGCTAGCTATGCGTTGTTGCTTTTATTGTTGCTGGAATGGAAATTAATAATTGAAACTGTGTTGTGAGTGCGTTTGGTGTGTCTTCCTTGTGAGGGGAATCAATGATGTTCATTTGGTGGCCAGAATTTTGAATGTGTGTCGTCGCCATCAAGAGTCAATCGCAATTCACCGAAGCCAGAGAATATGAGTGTTCCGGGCGGCGAAAAATGACACGATGTGCGTCAACGGACATCCTGTGCTTTCTTTTGGGCGCACCCGACCTCATACGAGCTCGCACTCACATGACAGACATTGCAAGATAATGATGTGGCGCACATTTGTTCGCTGACACTAGCGCGAATGCATCCTGTTATGTCATCCTTTCTGCAGTGCAGTAGCTACTGGCTAGTGCTTGCCTTTTATTTTGTAAGTTTACAAACAGTTTCTTGCCAGCTGAGTCCTGGGCACACGAACACAAATTCGCGGTCCCTTTGCAATGCCCATTGCACTGATGTGATGTCACAATTGCTCTTCTTCAAGGAGAAGATCAGTCGTGCAGAGAGGCTCATCTGTTCATTTGCACTGAGTGACATTGCCGTGCACACAATCCTGTTGGTAAATTGTGAATGGCAACAACTGGAATGTGGACCCAAACAATGTGGTCTTTGAATCACAGAATGGTGTCATCGTGACTGGCTCTCTGCAACTGTTGACTCTGCAATGCATCCCTTCAAGGCAAGTGATTGATCTGCATGACACTCATTTGAGCAAGATCTAAGAAAAAGAAGAAACCTCATTCTTGTGGTGAAAATAGTTGATGATTCGAGTCTGAATCATTTAATTGCATGATGGAGGGTCAGCCCCTGCAGCTCTGTTTGCACAAATGTTGTGTTGCTTCAGTTGACAACCTAATTTGTTTCTCCATGCAGAAAGGGTCCAAGTGGAACAAACACTGTGCACAAACATTTAACAAAGCAGACCAGAGCCAAAAGAATCATTGTTGTTTGTTCTCACTCCAGGCAGGCATCACACACTTTTGTTTGACAATGCTGCACCACCTTCAACAATCACAACCAGCACTGATTGTGATGCATTCATGTCTTCACACAACACACAAGGAATTGATGCAGTCTGTTTTTGTGTTAACCAGTGATCAGGCACTGCAAGCAAAATCATGTTTGTTGTTTTTGGCGCAAGGACTGAAAACCAGAGTTGTGAATGCAGTGTCAAATCATCATTTTGTCAAATTGATGACATTGTGTGTTTGGAAGGATTGGAAAATGTGCAACATGGGGATCCTCAAGACTGCTGCAGCCTGCTGCAGCAGCATGCAGCATCCGTTGTCCTTGCTTTGGTGCTGCCAGCAGCACTGACACAGCACCAGTGACATTTGACAAACAGCAGCCAGCAGCAGAAATGGCTGCAACAGCTAGCCAATCACTTGTCCGTTCCATTTTTGAATGACTTCAAGAAGGGATTTGTAAAGGGCTACTGTGCGATTTTTTTGGCAGGCCCTCACTAATTAAAAAGTAGCATTTGTGGGGTCATTTGTCAAGTTCAGCAGGAAGCCAAAAATGTTGCATCCAAATCCATGTCAAAACATGCGAGAACAAAACCACACAACATCACAGCACATAAGGGATTTCTGGTTGGTGCTTCGAGTTCTTACAGACACGGAATAAGTGTTTAACTCTTGACATAGAAGCTGTTCCAGATCACCATGCTTGGGGTGCAACACTCAGGGGGGCGAGCGAACAGCAGCTCATCACCCTGGACTCTGCTGCACCCGCACAGCTCCTGAAATTGAACTGCTTTATCCGTTCGATTTTCGAACGACTTTAAGAGGGGATTTGTAAAGGGGGCAGTTGTGCAAAAAAATTGCAGGCCCTCACTGTCTAAAGCTAGGTAGTTTAAGAAAGTGAGCACAGAGCCATTTATGTCTCATCTTAAACCATGTTAAAACATGCCAGCACAAAGTCACAAAGGATTGCAGTAGAAAAGACGTTTTCCGACTTAAAACAGCTTCATTTGAGACACGGAGAGAAAATTTTATTCACTTAACAATGCTTGTCATACCGGGTCTCCATGCTTGGGGTGCAATGCACAGGAGGGGAGCGACGAGCGAAGCGAGGAGTGAGCCGACTGGCCGTCGCACACATCTACTTCTCCATCAAGACACTCTTTGCTGCACCCCTCCTGGGCGAGAGCGAAGCGCAGCTTCACGCCACTGGCTTCTGCTGCACCCCTTAGTGAAATCCCTTCCATTTTCCAACCACTTTAAGAGTTGATTTGCACAAGGGTTAGTTGTGCCAAAAATCGAACAGCTCTTGCTGCACAATTTGCGGACTATTCAAGGCGGATGTGCGCAAGACCTCAATGCACATTTGATCCAGAACCGATGTCCTCATTGATTCATTCAATTGACACAAAAGATCCTTTTGAGCAAAAATCGACTATTTTGAACTGCATGATGTGCGAACCGCAGCAGGTGGATGCTAGAATGCAGCATTCATCGGCTCATCAAAAGCTCTAGCGAGCTAGCTAGCTAGCAGCAGCAGTGTCCATCTGCTCATTGATCGGAGTCATCGGACCAAGAAGAACATTCGTCAGTCCTACGCAAAACAACTTCTCAAACGAAGAAACGATGACCAGTGCTTGTAACAGTGCCACTCGCCACAGCGGCGGTGCTAGCACTACCAGCAAAAAGTGACCACGACGTCGAGCATCCTTGGGGACCGAGCACTTTAGTCTCGCCACGACTTCTGATTATTTTCGTCAAGTCCAATTCAAGCCCACCAAAATTATCGGCGTGATGCATTTGGACGTTGCTTTTCCCAGTGTGGATCTTTTGCGGGCAAGGACTGCGGAAACATTGGTGCGACAACATCCGCGCTTTGCCTCGCGAGTAGCCTTTGATAACGACGAGGAAAATCATGATGCATCGTCATGGTCCTCTTTTGTCCGTCGCCATTTCTTTCGTCGGTATGTTGTTTTTTATCCCTTGTCCCTGGAAGAAATTGATATGGACTATCACTTTCAAGTAGTTGATGGCAAGGGGACGTTTGATGACAATAACGTGAGTGACTTGGTCTCGGACGCCCATTTATTGGATTGGGATCGTTCCAAACCACTTTTTCGGATCATTTTGGTATTCAATATGAAAGGTGGCCGTTCCATGTTGTTTGCCATTGTGGATCATACCGTGGGAGATGGGGCTTCCATGGCGGCGACATTACTGTCACTTTTTGACAAGGAGGACACGAACAATAAAAACAAAGGCAGAGAAAAGGGCAGTTATCAGGACGAAGACAAATCGTCAACTGCTACTACGACTAGTGCTTCATCGCAAACAAAAGAACAACCCCCCCCAGAACACGTCGACGGCCTCGGACGGTGCTTTCCACCGCCACCAACAGCAAAAACGACTTTGTCATCGCCTTGTCAATTTTGGTTACGCCGTCTACCTGGGAATCACGGGATTGGCTCAACTCCGACCCGATCCCAACAATTGCTTCAAGTTTCCCATGCACTTGAGGCGAAAGACGCCCACGGGACGAAAATGTAGCACAACACGACAATTCGCATTCGCGGAAGTCAAGGCCATGAAGCACACACTTTCCATGTGGTCCGGGGAAGGTGTTACCATTAATGACATTGTGACGGCCATTGTCAGCATTGCCATTCAACGGCATTTGACACAGCACGAACAACAGCGACAAGAAACAAATGAAAACCAGAAAGCATCATCAGCAGCATCAATGATGAAAGGAGGAAAGATCCATTTGCACTTTCCCATAAGTCATCGTCCGCCGTCTGTCACCATGGGCGACTTACAACGCCAAGGAGGAAGCAACCGCATTGTACCAGGTGTTCTCCAAATCCCATTCGTAACAAACGAGACTCTTGCTGCTGCATCGTTTCCCGTTGACGTTGTGTGGCAATGTCGACAACGCATGGGCCTCTACAAAAGCTATCCCTTTGTGGCAGCCCTAACATGGTACATCATGACGTCTTCGATTGCTCTCTTCCCGTGGAGATTGCTGGAACGACTGGCACTCCAGGTCATTCTGAAACCTGCGGGTGTCCTGAGTAATGTTCGGAGTCCTACGGAGAAAGCCTCCATTGCTGGATATGGCATTGATAACATTATCTTTTATGGGACGGCTCATTGTCAGGGACTGTGCGTTGGGATTCTGTCCTACAATCAACATTTGCAACTGTCCGTTAGCATGGACAATGCGGTCGAGGCGGATCCACACAAATTTACCGCCTGTTTGGAATCTGCCTATCAAGAGTTACAAGAAGCCATTCACAATGCACCTCCTGGCGGATGGAAACCGCCGGAAATGACGCCCTGGTCCGCTCGGATTCTGGAATGGACACTACCCGTGCTGGTAGCAGTGTCGCTGGGTTGGATCTACGGGACCTAGTTAGTAGCTACATCTAGCTAGATCGTAGCGCAAGTCAGTCAATCTTGGTGGTGAAAGATGGCTAACCCACCCCCGAGACAATCATGAATTACTTCTTATGTGCCTATGAAGTTTTTCTTCATTTTGGCCGCACTATGATCCTCGCTTGATCACTAATCAACAACAACAGGATCCGAATCGACTTGTCTCGCGTGGAGAGTCCTACACTTTTGATTGTTCTTTTTTCTTCAATTCGTTCTTGTCCTTTTTCTTGGTGAGATAAGCCGAACAAGACAACTTGTGCTGCTTGAAGTCGGCTGCTTGGCATGCCTTGGAGCAGCATGCAGTGCAACGGCACGGACATTGCATGAAATTCCGCTCGTCAGTGTCCCAGACTTTGCATTTGGGGTTGCTACACGATCGCTTGAAGCTATTTGCGCCATCCTTTACAAACCGCCTGGCAGCCCTGGCGCTTTCTTTTGTATCCAACGTGCCCTCCGTGCCCAACCAGACCCATGACAAAAAAGAGGGATGGAATTGCGACTTGTCAATGACCTTGAGAATGGCCTCCCGGAAACCTTGAACGCAACCTGTTTGGACTGCATACATGATAGCAGATTTGGCCCGGTCAGGTTCTCTGAAAAATGGTTTTATTGCAGCTTTGAGCATCGGCCCATTCATGTTCACAAGAGCCTCCAATGGGCCACTTGGAGACGTCGACGGAGCGTTCAACCCGGCGCAGTGGACCAGAGCCCAGAACATTACCGTGGCGGTAGTGGCTGCTTCATCTGCGTTTTGACTTCGGCGCAACTTTGTGTTTAACAAGCTGTGTGTCTCCGCCAGATGAACAAACACTGGCATCAGCGCATCCATGTCCCAGTTTTCCCCATCACGTAGCGAAGAAACTTCCAGCAACTTGATGCTGTGTTGTTCCGCCAATTCCAACTTGCCAGCTAACATGAAGGCCAAGCTAGCATTGCCATACGAAATACTAACATCTCGCATGCCAAAATTTATTACGCCAGCATTGGAACATCCAACATTAGCATCTCGCATGCCACCATTTATGGCTTCGTGAAATTGTACAAGTTCCAAATAGATGTGCGCCGCCTCTTCGAATCGCTTCATGGCTTGGAGAAGCTCTGCAATTGCTGCTTTTAGGGAATGCAGCTTAAGTTCATACTCAGCGTCGTGGTAATGAACATTCATTGTGACATCACATACAACCATGAGAACGTCAAGAGCATCCTCAAATGTTCGTTTGCGCTGCTTGTATTCATGCAACATTTTTTCCTTAATTACAAAAAGGAGCTCACAGGATAAAAGGTGCCCGTGCTGCCTCAACAGATGATGTAAGATGCGACTGGTCAGGGCATCTTGGTGATCCTGGGTCAACTTGAACCTGGATTCGCAATTTTCAAAATGTTCGAAGCACGCGCAATTCAAATCGCCGGTTGGGGTTTGAACAATCCCTACAGTTAAGAAGAGTGTTGGCCCATTTCCCATGAGTGATGCTGGCAACGACAATGGCGCTGACGGCGAAGGCGAGTTTGAAGAGCCTTGACTCTCCGGCTCAATGCAAACACGCAGCGTCAACCAATCTCTCTCCAGCATGTACGTGCCAAGAAAAGTCCCATTCCAAATATCTACTAGAGGCTTTTGAAATTCTTTGAGCTTGGCTCGATGTTCACAGGTGCTTGACAGGTGCTTGAGACGCGGAAGTTTCCCATGTGCAGACTCTGGATCTATCCTGTTGTCGTTGTGATCTGTCCTGTTGTCGTTGTGACTAATTTCCTCCCAACGACAATCAGCGCCAGAAGACACAAGCAATTTACACGGCTTTGCTGCAGGGCCCATTACTAAGACACCCAATCCCTTTTGTACATCACAAATCTTCCTTGCGCCTGGCAGTTCTGTGGATTGAACTGGTGTCAGAATGCTGCTGTTAAATTTTAGCATTGGCATTGGCGATGATGATGACTCGGCGTCACTATGGTCCCCAAAGACGGCGTTATGTTGAATAAACGTTCTGCAAAGTACGTCATGAGTTCCCGAAAGCTCCTTGAATCTTTCGTTCATCGTTCTAGAGTCAAACTCGGCTTCTCCAAAGTTTGGTACTTGTAGAAAACTCGGGATTTTCTTCGGGTTATTCATGGTGTCAAAATGAATGTTGTCCAAAATATAGAGAGACGCCTTGAATCTGAAGAGAAGTAGAAAAATGGATGCATATAGACTTGCTAGTACGGTATAGTAGTGATAGACGGGGAGATTTAATTTGTGGGGGGTACAGTTAGTATCGAGGAGTAGCTATAGCTATATCGATAGCTATCGTTGATTCATTGAGGCCGTGTTAGAGGAGTGAAAACAATGCAATGAAGCCATCCAACCAAAAATTCTTGTCAATGCTATTTGGGAGACAGTGTGCTCGCAAGTCGTTCGCGGAGAGCAACTCTTTTTTTCTTTTTTCTGTTGAGTTGCAAGATGCATGCATGACAAAAAAAGTAGCTAGGACAAGGTCATTGATTGATTAAAAATGAAAGAATCATTTACTAAATGACATTATGTTGGTTTCTTGGTTGTAGATGCCCCTGTTTTCTTTTGTGTAAGCTATTTTTTTATGCCTCGCAATGATGGTGATTCATGAGCACCAATCCAATCGGAATGGCTCCTGCGGCAAACGCCAGAAAGGCAAAGGCCCGATCCATAGCCGTTTTGGCCAACCTATCCACAATCGGCATGCACTCTTTGGCAGAAATGTGAATGTAAAGACCACACGACATGCTGAGAAGGATACCAATGGTATAGTTGGATACATCCGTGGCCAGCACAATGAGTCCACCCAACATGACGGAAAGGCCACTTAAGAAATTGAGACACTGAAACATAATGAGACGAGTGAAAACGAAGTGTAAGTCTTGGATCACTGCCAACAAACGGGGCAAACCTGTCGGGGCTGAATACATTATTGTAAGAGTGACACACACGTACCAACGCTATCAAGGGCGGCAAATGACAATGCTGCGTCAGGAGAAAAAAATCCGACAATTCTTGGGCCAATTCATGATAAATGGTCGACGCCAAAATACTCCACGCCAAAGCATTGTCACAAAGTAAGAATCCAACACCGACAAAGACGCCATCGGAAAAATTGTGCAAGGCATCTCCCAAGATAATGGCACTGACGAGCCGCTTGTTAATGGCGGGTTGAAAGGACCCGGCGTCCGAGAGGGAATCTGTGGATTCGGAAAGGAGGTCGTCTTTGGTCGCGGGGATCTCCTTCTCGTCGGCTTCGTCCTGGATACTCCCCGTGGCGGCATTATTACCGGCTGGCAAGACCTCCTGGACCATAAAGTCATCCACGTCAATTTCATGGCATACGTTCTCGTCGCAGGCTTCGCATTGGCCACTGACAGCCCTATTGGTGGCAGTCTTGTTGTTAAGACCACCACCAGTAGTGTCAGCCGCACTGGTGGAGGCAGGCGTATACTCATGCTCCGCATCATGATGATGTGGAAAAAAGGAGGATACCACCCATGGAAAGAGAAATCCCGCCAACACGCAGGTTCCAAAGACCCAAGTCTTGTTGCCGTGATCGTGGCCTTCATGCTCGCCTTCGTCCTCTTGCAAAAGTCGATGATCGTGACCCGAATGGTCATCCTCTTCTCCTTCGTCTCCTGCATTGATAAGAATAAGAGCTTCCGGAACGATCAAAAAGACCGCCGTGGCCAAAAGAGCCCCACACGCAAAGGAGGTCAGTGCCATGTTGAACAAATCATGACGACGAGGATCTCGAAAGGGAACAATATCGACTTTGGTGGAGCTGTACATGTCCTTCAAGAGTTGAAAAAAGGTTTGATTTTGATAGGCCTTGGTCATGATGGGGGCCAAAAAGATGACACCAATCAAGGTTATCGTATTGACCAACAGGGTGGCTCCCACTACGGCCCCCCATGGTTTGTTGGGATGGGATTCTTCTTGTTCTTCGTTTGCCAACGAGGAAGAAAGGACCCGTATCGTTTCGGGCCAAATAGTGTGGCCTTGGGCGTCCTTAAGATAATGAGTTTGGTTGGTTTCGACTTGAGACGGGGCCGCGGGGAAAAACAAGACAAAATGTTGGGGTGTCGTTGCTGTGTTGTTGTTGTCGTCGTCGATTTCAATGGAAAAAGCACTAAGGGCCGTTTGGCTTTCAAAAAAGAGTTCGTATATGATTGTGACCGATGGAGCAATTGTATCTCCATTTTCAACGCCTACAATACTATCAGATAGTAGTTGCCTTGTGTGATCATGATCCGAGTGATCCTCTTCTTCGTCTCCTTCTTGCGTCAAAAAGTGGTCGTCGTCAGGGAAGTGGTCATCGTGCTCGTCGGCATTCTCCTCCTCCAAAAGTTGAATCGCTTCATCAATGCCAGCTTGACCAGATGTTTGGACCGGCACAAGCGCCATTCGGAAATAAAATTCCGTCTCGTGATCATGTCCAGAATGGTCGTCTTCCTCGGGATGGTCTTCTTCGAGGTGGCGCCACAAAGCTCTAGCCGCCAGATCCCGATGATTGTGAGCACGTGCGGCGTCGACAACGTTGCCGTCTTGTGGCATTTGGACCGTCAACGTGTAAGGACCATCTTGGGCTGCCAATTGGAAGATGCCGGCCCACGCAAAGGCATCCGCATTACTGCTAGCAGCCGCATCCGGAGCTACTGTATGGAGTATTCCAACGAGAAACAACACGAGCAATTTCGTCATCATCGTCATGTTGCCAGATGTCGGCAATTATTAGTTTGTGTTGTGATTTGATGGTTGCGATAAGTGTTTGTGGGTGAAAGATGACTGCCGGTACTACGACGTACTGTAATAGTACGTACATGTACGATGCCAGGTACATTAACATAGGTCTACCCGTAGCAATTGAATGGAAGTGTTGTTTGGCCTATTAGTCTGGCGCACCAGGCTCTTTATTTCACTTTGTGGCCTTGTTGGATGCAATTTTGCTTCCGCACGCGCCAAACACGTGCTACAGCACTAACGAAACCAGGACAGAACCAGAAGATAAGACACAACGCGCCGGCAAGCTGGTTAGTTAAGCCATTTACTACCGGTACTTTGAAAAATTCTCAATTCTTGTACCGCACACTCATAACCTGATAGACCATCATTCTGTTCTCCAATCCCAACACTGGTGGGGGGAAAAAATCCTTTCTTCCCTCCCTTTTCAACAACAATTGTGAATGTGTCCTTTTCCTCAAGAGAAAGGAGGACACATGGTTGATCACAACCTTCTTTCTTTTGTCAGATTGCATGACATCCGGATGTCCATTTGTGCACACCTCAAATGTCCAGTGACCATCACGGATGGATGGACACAAACAGAAACACAACTCAACAGCAGCAAATCAATCAGACTTCAGCAGGACATTGCACCTTGAGCTGCACAGAACTGCTTGTCTGTTGACATGTCAACATCAATGCTTGTGTGTCACAGACAGTTGTGAAAAATGCATGCATTCAAGTTGAGCCATGTGGCGAAATGTTCCACAGGCAAAATTTGGTGATGAGTGGGCAAGTTTGGCGACTTCAGAAATCTCTTCCTTTTTTGTTCAACCCCATTGGGGAAATTTGGCATGCGACAACTTCAGCACAAGTCATGACACTGCAAAGAAAGCATGTCTGAAAGTCAAGTGTCAAGCTGAGAAAACAATGCAGGTGCACTTGGTCCGTGGGACAGTCTTCTTTTGATCTCAAAAACAAGAAATGTTCAGTGAAGCAACAACTGTCACATTTGCATTTCTCAATGGAGGAGTTCAATGGTGGAAAACATTTTGAAAGGCACAATTTGCTTGACTGCCAGCTGAAGCGCAGACATGTCAGATGTGTCTGTGAATGCACAAATGAAGTGCAGTCAAACACAAGGCTACAATGGCATCAAGGAGATGCCAAAAGTTCCTGTGGTGAACAGGAACAACCGCATGACAAAACGTGTGAGGACCAGCCAAACAATTATGAACTCATGCTTTGAGAGACAAATGCACCCATGTCAGGTTTTGAACATGCAGGAAGAGAGCAATGAACAGATGCAGAACATGTTCCTGTCGACATGGCATTCTTTAAATTCTGAGAGAGATGCCCTGTTTAAATGGATAGGTTCACACAAGAACACACTAGGACATTCTACATTTGTGTTTTCTTTGTGACACTGGGACCTTCCCAGTGCACTGCATCTGCCAATCACCGGCATGCTGCACTTTGCGGCTTGCAGCTGCTTTGTGCGTGTGATTTCTAAATAAAATGATGTAAAGATTACTTCATGAGATATCGGACACAATGTCTTATTTGTTCCTTTCATTTTTGGTTTCTATATCTATTTCTTAGTCTTACTTGCTAATTGCCCGGAGCGGATTCAAAATACGCGGTACCACTCATGCGTAGGGCACCAATAAGTCAAGCTGCAACATCCAAAGTATCTCCGAGTGCCCTTCCGGTCCGGCTCATACCTTTGAATCTTCTCGGCCCGTTGTCGTTCATCAACACAAACAAAAATACAAATTGACGGCGCAAACTTATTCCACAATTTTGAATTTGCCCTTTTTGTCGCAGCAGCAGCTCTCGAAGACATCGTGACAATCGGCGCAAATCTTCTTCCCGCAATCAGGGCATGCATACGATTTAGTGCAGCTTGGACAAGTCACAGTCTCACACTCGCTGCATTTGAAAGCACATTCAGAACAGATCCATTCGTTGCACTCCTCGCAACTGTCGTGCCCTCGACAGGACTTGCAATACTCTTCATCGCAAGATTCACAAAGGAAGTTTGGCTTGCAAGAGGAACAGATGACGTCGCGACATTTCCCACAAACATAGTAATCCTTGCATTCATAGCAAAATATATTGTGGCAGAGGTAACAATAAAAGCCATTGTCCGAGTTCATGTGGCAATCAAAGCAGCCGTGAGCATGGTCACATCTATCGCACCATGCCATCGGCCTGCAATCAGGACAGAAACAGGCATCACAGCATTCGCAATAACCAGTGTCGGGGCATTCTTCGTCTGCGCAAAAGTAAAATTCACATATGGAACAGAAGCCCCCTTCCTCATTATATTCACGGCACGTTTCACAATCTTTCTTGTCGCAAGCTTTGCAGCGAAAAATGTCTGAGATGTTGTCAAAATCGTCACATCTAGCGCAGCGTTCTCGACCAAATGTAGCCTCGACACAATCTTCGCAGTTCAGCTTCGTAAGGTCCAATATTTCTTTATCAGTAGGCTGCTGGTGGCTACATTTGTTACCAACTTTGCATTTCCCTGGTTCCTCCAATGACACGTCCGCGTCGTCATCCATTTTGTCATTGGAATGGTGCTTCTCGTCCTCTTCTTCGTCGTCGTCGTTCTCTTCTCCATCCTGGTTTTCATTCTCGTTTTCGTCTTCGCCTTTGTTGTCGGTTTTTTCTTCGTCGTAGCGATCGGGGTCTAGCTTTACGAGTGCACGGCCATGTTGACGGCAGTAAAAATCTGCCAAACGAAAATACTGGCAAATCTCCTTGACTTGCAAGACTTGCACTACGTCGGCTCGCTCCAGGAAACTCAAAATGGAGAGGGCGAATAGCGTTCCCGGCATGTCCGAAGAAAGGAGGGGACTGCCGCTGCTACCACTACTGTTGCGACCAGTGGTAATCATAGACGCGTTGTCATCATCCATGGTGGAATTCGGTTTGCCGGACGACTCCCGTGGAAGAGAATCCTCCGCGTTGTTGCTGTTGCTGTTAAGCTGAATTGCTCTCCTTCTCTAGTAGTAGCTTGGCGGCTCTCTTCTTTATTACAATCTGGTTTCAGACAATCCTTGTAGGATTTTATGGTTCCGCTTCTAAAAGTGTTGTGGTAAAGAGAGAATGCATTGTGGTTCTGGGTGGTAATCGTAATGACCCTAGCTAGGTCGCCGTCCATGGCAGCATTGGTCCGCTGTACAGTATTGTACTGCATGCATCGTTCTCGTCTTCGGTTTTCGAAAAAAAGCTTCCTCGCACGGATTGAAGTCATAAGCGTCCAAAGGGATTTCTGATCTCTAACTCCAAAACTGCTCTGTTGGCATGCATGTGCAGGCACTTTGCACAATAGCAACAAAAGCTAGCTGGACACACATGGGAGTAATTGCCCATTGAGCATTATTAGAAAGTGTGTGATTTCTTTAGGATTAAAAAAACACTGCCACCAAACAATGGTTTTCCCACTGAAATTCAGTTGGAAAAATGAGGATTGTCGCGCTTCTAAACTTTCACTTTTTATCTGAAGAGCACATGCAATCCTCTGTTTTACACTCTAGGGTTATCTAGATCATTGAGAACACATGCCTCTGTTTTGTATTCTAGGGTTTGTCTGATGGTGGCAATCTTGCACGCATCACAGGACAAACTCAGATGAAACAATCAAGTCAAAATGAGCACAACAAATTTCAACTGTAACAACATTCCTCTAACATAGAACAAAAAAGTCATCTTGGACAGAGACAGTTGTGGTGTGCACCATTTTGTGCATGTCGGAACGGGAGTGTGGATGCTCTTGATCTCCACATGGTTGGCCTCCATTTCCTTTATGGGCTATGAGCTCCTCTTAGGTCTGCACATTTTAGACATCAATGAAACAGTTTTGCTACAAAAATTAGTTTTGCATTGTGCCTCACTTTGGATTAATCAAACAAACACAAACAATGTCTCGTCGCATGAAATGAAGTCGGCCAATGCAACCATTAAAAAACGGACACACACAAAATAATTTTGGCTCTTTGGATTAATGCATTTTGGTAGCAATCTCCAGTGCAATGTAAGAAAGCACATTGCTGCAGTTGCAACTTCCAATGACCACTATCAAAATGATGTTCTGTGAATCTACATTTCTCTGATCAATGTCTGTGCAAGGTGATTACAAGTCTTGTTTGCTTTGAATGGATGGTGCATGGGGTGCATGCATTCATCATAAACAATCATTCTCAACAGACTTACAAGGACAGCAATGATCTGATTCTCTTCTTCTAAGATCAAAAGTTACATTTTTGTGCATGCACAATGTCGCTTGCCTAGCATGCATCATTGTTCTTCAACCACTTGCCACCAGAGTTTCTGATGCAGCTTTGCATGCATCTTATGCAAAAGCAACACTACAATCAAAAAGGATGCGCAGATGTATGAACTGCTACTTGCTCCAGCAAACGAAACCAAGAGCTAAAAGACAAGCCATGGAAGGCATTCAAAAATAATATGGGTCCCTCCGGCCACTGTGCGGTCGATTAATCTGAAACTATGCGCGACCTTTATTATATCGGTCTGTCATTCCACCGAAGCAAGTATATCTCTCCAAGATCGTCTCTTCCCTTCCCATCGAAACGATCAAAACAGCAACCACAAGCCAAGGCAACAACAAAAAACAAATTTGTGGAACTCTCCGTCCCCTATTGACAGTTTGATCTATGTTAGTTAGCTCTGCTGCATTAGTACAGTAGCTAGCTCTTCCTGTCTCAGACGGATATCTGCACGGGCTGCTGTACGAAACAATACAAAAACCATGACGAGGACTTCGACGATTATTTTCTATGGTGTCTTTTCCTTGTGTCTTTTTTTCTTGGAATGTACAAGAGCTTGGACGAATGCGCCGTTGCCACATTTATCCTTGTCGCCCCTCCGGTCTTTTTCGTGCCAACGCGAGGACACTCGTCATTATCACTTGTCGCCTTTGGTGCAGCGCAGTTCTGCTAATATGGCAGTCGGTCGTGCTGGAGCTGCTTTTCCTTTGACTCGGGTTCATGCTGCTGGTAATAATAAGGAACAAGAAAAATCAAAACAAGGAGTACAAGACAACAACAACAATGAAGGCGTGCTGAAGGAACAAGAACAATTGCAACAAGAACTCGAAATGATGATGATGAACATTACGGGCAACAGCGCGGCTGCTGCGGACGAGGAGGAATATGAAAGTGTGATTCCCATTCCTCCTTTTACGGCGGCCGTCATTCTCATGGGAAGCTTGTATGTCATGGGATATGGGTTTTATATAGGTCTCATGGGGTTCCCCGACGATTGACAAGCGTCTTTCCACGATACTATTGTGATCCAACCATCCAATATCTACACATGGATCGTATTATACATTCAAAAGCAGACAGATCCGATGCATGCATGTTGACGGTGACGTATACAAGGCATTCTTACCAGGAGTTGGTGAAAAGAAAAAAAGGACTATTGATTCGTAACATGCTTGGGATTTCCCTGCATGCATGACTCCAACCCTCGTCTACCTTTTTGTCCAAAAATATTGCATGCATTCTTCCGGTTCTCCTTGAGGAAACGAATACGTATGTGACGGTGACAATCTTGCCTGTTTTTTTTTCATGCTGTCTCTGGAACGTCATTGTGGATTGTGCATGCTGGATGGGTGGATAGATGGATGGATAAATTCATATACAGAAGAACAGTATACAGCATGGCAATACAACAAATTGAGCAAACCAAAAGATATCACAGGAAAGGATCAACCAAAAGGCCATTCAGATAATGATTATAATGACAAGGTTTCCTCACTCTCGGAATGAGTAAATTCTATGTATGATTGGAGCTGTTTTTATCAACTATATAGCATGTGTTCGTCTGGTTCGCTCTGAGTACAGTAGTTGCCTGGCAAGCTAGCTACTATAATAGGGTTCTTCTAGTGTGGGTGATTTGTGGACTCGTCGTCGTCGTCGTCGTCCGTAGCAACACAAGCATCATGGGCCAAGGCCAATAAGCTCACCACGGCAGTATCGCTTCGTAAAATGCGCTGTCCTAAGGTAACTTGTTGAAACTTGTACGACTCGAATCGATCCAACTCGTCGGGTTCGTCCCAACCCCCCTCGGGTCCTACCGCCAGCAACAATTTCTTTTGGGAGGCGGATGGAAATTCGACATTTCTCATTCTTATGGGCGGTATGCTTGTTGTAGGACTGCCATCTGCTGCTGCTACAGTAGTTCGTTGAGGGTGTGCCACCACACGAGCATATTCCGTCACGGGAAATAGATCGTCCAAGTCATCCTCCAAAAAGTGTTGTAAATTCTTGACGATGTGCAATTGTGGCAACTGCACATCTCCCGCTTGACACAATCCCTCAATGAGACTGGCCCGTAGTTTTTGAGGGTATCGAAACAAGTGCGACCCAAAATAATCTCGGGGAACCTTGTGAGCGCCCGTCAAAATCAAATGAGAAACTCCCATTTGGGCAATCATGGGCAACATGCGACCCAATTGGAGGGGTCGTGGCAAGGCCAACAGCAAGGCGACCGAAGCGGATTCTTGACGTTGCGAGGCCGAAGGGGGTTGCAAGTCGTCGAGTCTTATGCACAACGATCCTGGTGGTTGGCCATTGGCCAATGGTTCGGCCTTTTTGACTTTGCCTTCTGGGATCCATTCAATCACGGCCGTATCGGTCAAGAGTCCTTCTTGACGATTGTCGTGGTGTGGTTCTTGTGGATTGGCATTGGCATTTGGACCAGTACTGCTCGCACTGCTCACGACGCCGGCTCGGACCGTATCGCCGTTGTGCAGACCCAAAATCTTGGCGGCGTGAATGGTACGATAATCATCTTTGGGTAAAATCACAAATGGCGATCTTTTGGGAGCTTCCTCGCCGAGTATTGGCTGTTCGTGTTCTACATCTTCTGGATCAAAAAGAAATCGATTCAAATAACGTAGTTGATGCTTTTGTGCGGCTGATCGATTGGCAAGGACTTGATAGACGCTTTTTCGACAAGTTGGGGTGAAAGCCAATGAGGATGCTATTCTCCGTGAAGTTGTCGTGAATGTTGGGGCGGATATTCGAAATGCTCTTGTGGTTCCAATGGTACTGCTACTAGTAGCCACCCAACTTTGAAGGATCCAACTCCATGTCAGTCTTGATCGCCTCATCTATTCGATAATTAAAGGATGCTAACTGGATTTGATTTGAGTAAATGGAATTGCAAAGCTTTGATATGTTGGCATGATGCCATACACAATAAATTGAGTGAAAAGATTCATGACCAGCAAGCACTTTCCGTAACCGCACATGGCTAGCGTAGCAAAGGACGTGTGTAGAAGCTAGGTAAAACTAGTACCAGAAATCGTTACTGCTTTCCTGATA
>ENA-ORBV01007181-ORBV01007181.1-microbial-mat-metagenome-genome-assembly--contig:-NODE-7181-length-19217-cov-4.259718_pt1 | contig 19217 bp, 16 predicted proteins | sample MGYA00237777_ERZ505514 | MGnify/ENA primary metagenome ERZ505514 (study PRJEB26160, sample SAMN06269048) | microbial mat metagenome | isolation source: Oligotrophic lake microbial mat | place... | reverse complement strand
CAGTGAATGGGCCGGGCGCCGACAGCGTTGCACCCAGATTGGCAGCGGTGATGGCTGTAACAAGTGTGCTCAGCTGCGGAGTGGCTTGCGCCGCGGCCACAACCGTCGCGGGCGTACCCGGCTCAACGAGAGCATTGTCGTCGTCGCCGCACGCGACCAGCACGCTCGTGGCGAACAACACCGGAACGACACGCGCCGCGCGTAGAAGTCGAAGCATGAACTTCTCCTGATAGTAGTGGATATGAAACGCAGACACTCACGTCCGCTTGCCACCACTACTCAATGCTGCCCTTGAATGACTACGTGGCGTGTATTCTTGTGAGCAGCGACACAACGACACGACACGCTCACGTCTCAACGCTGCAGTCGAACGCTCAGCACGAACTGTCGCCCGATCGCGGCTCGCGAGACGGTTGTGAACGACGCGCCATCGGCCGAAGACGCCGGTTCGAGCCACTGATCGAGAACATTGGCACGCCCGAGGGCATTCAGCACGCTGACATGCACGGCGGCGCCGATTCCGCGCACCGAAAGATCGTACGACGCGCCGAGGTCAACTTCTTGCCAAAGCGGAAGGCGATCGCCACCGGGATTGTTTGTCGGCAGCCCGTCAATCGTGAGATCGTAGTACGAGCGACGCAACGCCCATGATCGGTTCCACACGCTGCGAGACTGTGCGGACAACTCAATCGAGGCTCGCGGCTGCCACGCGAGCGCACTCGTCACCCGTAGAGGTTCGTTCCACGGCGTGGGTTGCAGGCGCTCCGCGAACCGTCCGGGGAACGTGCGCTGCGACCAACCGGCATCAACACCCAGCTGCGCGCGCCACTGTGCTGCCTCACGGCTCACACGCACGCCACCACCGTAGCTCGTCCCACGACTGCGTGTGATAAACATGCCCTGGGTGACGTCCAACGGCATCGTACTGTTGTGGTCGAGCAACACGCCGAAGTTCACAGCGGGAATCGTGGGCAGCCGTTTCGCATACCCTTCCGTGCGTATCTCCCATCCATTTGGCCAGCGCCACACCGCTTCAAGGGCGGAGTGGTACGATTCCGGGGGACGGATCGTCCCGTCCACCGGAAGCCAGAATCGAACGCCGGAGACGATCGACGCAGGCCCGATCGACGGGAGCTCGTACTGCGTCACGAACTGTCGATGCACACCGGCGGCAAGTTTCCAGGCAAACACGTGCGAGGTGCGCTGATGGTCTCCCGAAAGACTGAGCCGAGGCTCGCCGTACACGGTTGCGAACGTGGGGACCCACGTCAGCCGAAGTCCGGCATCGACTCGTACCCTGGATGAGAGTCGCTGCGACCACTGCGTGTACTGGGCCACACGCCACGCGTCGCTGGCGCTGCGTACCGGGCGGAATACCACGTTGTCCATTTCCATGGCGCTGCTTGTGCGCGCCGCTTCCACACCGAACGTCAGATCACTCCGCTCGGTCGCGGCATAGCGAAGCGTCGCCTCCACCGCCACTTCATCCACGCGATTGCCTTCGTGCGGCATCGCGTCCGCCTTCGGGCGCACCGAATCCTGCAGAGACGCGTCGTGTTGATGCGAGAGCGCGTGCCGACTGTAGCGGACCCGCACGTCGTGTTGCATTCGAGCGGACGGAAACCATTCGTGGCGAAGCTGTGCGCCGAGTGTGGTCCAGCTGTACTGATCAACTGTGGCCAGCTGTACACGTCCACTGGTCTGGCGTGGAGCGCTGGCCGACACCGTTGTGTGCGCCAGATTGTCGCTGTAGTAGAACGAGGTAGCGAGTGCGCGGAACGAACCGAGATCCAGCCGCGCTGCACCGTGCACGTCGGCCATCTGCAGTCGGGATTGCGACGCGTCGGTGATGAACGGTGTCATGGGCGCAATGTCCGGTACGCTACCGATCGCGCGATCGAGCAGTACACGATCCACGCGCGACCACCTGTGAACAGCGTTGCGCACTGCCGAGGAAGGAAACGCGTTCCAGAGACTGCGTCGCGCCGCCAGCATGCCGCGTGCCTGACGTCCCGCCAACGGCATCGCGCCGCTGACCCTCGCACTGTACGTGAAGGGATCAACCGTCGCCGTCACCCCGGCGCGGCCCCCGGCCAGCGAGTGCTCGAGATCGATCACGCCGCTGGTGTAGCTGCCGTGTGTCACGCCGAAGCCGGCCTTGCGCACCGTCAGGCGCTGAATGGCGAGCGGTGTGAACGAGCCGAACAACTGGGCAAGCGAGATGGGATCAAACACCGGCACACCATCGAGACGGAACTGATGCTCGCCCGCCTCACCGCCCTGAATATGCAGATCACCGACCAGCGCGCGCTGGCCCACACCGAGTTGATTGGCGGCCGCACGAAACAACGCGCCGGGCCGCAGCATCGACACGGCGGTGTCCGTCCGCACCGCGCCAGCGTCGGTGAGTGACACCGACACTGGCGCGGTCAAACCCGTCACGGCCACAAGCTCAAGCGCAACCGGCAAGCGTTGCATCGGCACGCGCCAGCGCTGCGGACGGCCGGGAACGAGCTCCAAGTCCGCACGATACGGCGCGTAGCCGATCGCCTGCACGCGCACACGGTATCGTCCGGGCAAGACGGCCGGAAACGTGAATGCGCCACCGTCGTTGGCCTCGCGCGTGACCACGGCCTCGTCAAGCGCCACGCGCGCCTTCGGCAGCGGCTCGCCGGTCTGTGCATCAAGCACAACACCGGCAAAACTGGCGAACTGCGGCGCCTGCGTCACGGAGGCGATCACGACATACGTGCCCGACGACAAACGGTAGAAGTCGAGGCCGGCATCGCGTACGATGCACCGCAAGACAGTTTCCGCCAACTCACGCTCGGCTTGGCAGTACACGGCTGAGATTCCCACGACTGCGGGGTCATACACGAGACTGATGCCGGACAGCGCGACCAAACGATCGAGCGCGTCGACCACTGGCACGCCGCGCAACGACACGGTGATGCGCTCGTTGACTCGTGCCTCCTGGGCTGTCAGTGTGGCACTGCACATCAGGCTCACACAGAGCGCTGCAATCGCGCGTCGGATCACTGGATGACGTAGCCGTTCACACGGCGCTCCCAGCGAAGCGCCTGGGTTGTGGCCAGATCAGACAGAATGCGCTCGAGCGAAACGCTCGCGGGATAATACAGGGAGACGCGTCGTGAGGCGACCGACGTGTCAGCGATGGCAATCGTGGCATCAAATCGTCGTTCCAGTGCGCGCACGACACGAGCGAGCGGTTCGTCAAGCGCCACGAAGCCGCCGGTGCGCCATGGCGCCACACGGTCTATCGACACCGCACTGGCCGCCAGCGGCGCACGTGCAGCGTGCGGAACCCGGCTGCGCTCACCTACCGAGAGCACAACGGCCGACGGCCGATCGGCGACCTGAAGCCGCACGCGGCCTTGGGTCACTTCCACGCTCGTACCCCCGGAATCAGCCGCACGCGCGTCAACACTAAACGATGTGCCGAGCACGCGCACGGTGGCGTTGTAGGTGCGCACCTCGAACGGACGACCGTCCGGTTTCACGCTGAAGAACGCGGATCCCTGCAGCACGACTTCTCGCCCGCGTGAGCCGCCGCCCCACCCGCGAAACGCACGACGGAAACGCAGCGACGAACCGGCGTCCAGCTCCACCGTCGAGCCATCGGGCAGCTTGATGCGCGTGACCTCCGCGCGCGGCGCACGCACGTCCTCCCATGCGCCCGGACGCGCCACCAGACCGACCGCGAGCAGCAGCGACGCGGCGAGTCCGAATGCCACCGGCCAACGCCGACCGCGCGGGCGAGCACGCGACATGACGATGACCGAGGGCGGTGTCGGTAAGACCGGAGGCAGCGTCGTGATCACGCGTGCCTCCCTTCCACCGCTGGTTGTGGCTGACGCGATGGTCGCCCACATCGCCGCGCGATCCTCGGCACCTGACGTCGCGCGAGGCGCCGCTGCCCCGAGTGCGGACCAGAGAGCAGACAGACGGTCACGCTCAATATCATCAGGTAGATCGGCTGCGACCTCAGCGGGCAACCGACTGCGTTTGTCGTTCATCACATCAGCTCCTGCCGTTGCTTTGCCTCAAACCGTTCCCGCAGAAAGCGCAGTCCACGCACCAGATGGTTGTTTACGGTGCGCGGAGCGACGCCCATCACGCTCGCAATCTCCTCATGCGAGAGTCCTTCAAACCGACTGAGCATCAGCGCCTCACGCTGACGTTCGGGCAACTGTGCAATCCATCGCTGCAACGACTCGCCAAGCTCACTCTCCTCGAGCAGCGCTTCGGGTCCGGGGTCACGCCACTGCGGCGGGTCGTCCCAGTCACTGAGGTGACGCTCCTGTGTGCGCTCATCCCGAAGCCGCGTGAGTGCCAGATTGCGCACAGTGCGATACAGCCACGCACGCACCGGACGCTCCGGGTCGAGTTCCTCGCGATGATTCCACAATCTGATAAAGGCTACCTGCACCAGATCCTTCGACATCGATTCATCAACAATCATGCGCCGCGCGTACCAAACAAGCCCGTCGTGCGTTGCATCGAAAATCAGTTGCAGCGCCGAGTGCTCAGACGCCGCCAGTCGGCGAGTCCAATCGGGAAACGGATCGTGTTCGGCAAGCCCTGAGTTCATAGGTTGATGGTGCTACTCACCACACCGTTCGGATGACCAGCGAGTCCCGACGTGAGCCTCGCCCCCTACCAAAGGCCTCGCGCAGTGGAAAGGTTGCCGCGCTCCCTCGAGCCGATACCACGCCGCACCGCGAGGGAACCGGAAAGCCCGATCAGGGTTTCGTCGCACATGACAGATACGATTGCTCCAGGGTACCTCTTGTTGGGCGGCGCTGGTGGCATCGGTGCCGCCACCGCGCGTCGCCTCGTCGCCTCGGGCGCCCGCGTCTTCCTCGCCGGCCGCAGCGAAACACCGCTCGCCGCGCTGGGCACCGAGCTTGGCGCGGCATGGCACGTGGGAGATCTCACCACCTTCGATGCGGTGGACGCGGCCTTTGCGGCGGCCACCGCATCGCTTGGCTCGATCGCCGGTGTGGCAAATCTGGTGGGCTCGATCATTCTCAAACCCGCGCATCTCACCCGAGAAGACGAATACCACGCAACGATTGCCCAGAATCTCACCAGTGCGTTCGCCACCGTGCGGTCCGCCGCGCGCAGCATGCCGGCCGGTGGCAGCGTTGTGCTCATTGCGACGGCGGCAGCGCGTCATGGGCTGGCCAATCACGAAGCCATTGCGGCCGCGAAGGGTGGCGTGATTGCGCTTGCCCGCAGTGCCGCGGCCACCTACGCCAGCAAGGGACTACGCGTCAATGTGGTGGCGCCAGGGCTCGTGCGTACGCCGATGGCGGCGCGCATCACTTCCAACGCAGCCGCCGAGCAGGCGTCCGCGTCGATGCATGCTCTGGGCCGCATCGGTGAACCCGACGACGTGGCGCCGGCGGTAATGTGGCTGCTCGGGCCCGACGCGGCGTGGGTGACCGGACAGGAAATCGGTGTGGATGGTGGACTGGCAACGGTTCGCTCGCGCTGAGGAGCGCGGCACCGTTGCCTACACCGGCCTGAGTCGCTTGAGTGCCGGCGCGACAAGGAACGCGTCTTCTTCGAGGCGCGCCCAGCGCCCTGTCTGCACAAACGTGCTGTAGTGCACGAGCGCCGAGTCGGCGGCACCGGCGAGGTCGAAGACGCGCGCTTGCTCGCCGGTCAGGCATTCCGTCTCGTACCGATCGCCCGGATGCTTCGCGAGGCAGCGCTCGATCACCGCGTAGAGCGACTCCGGGACGTGCGCGCCGGCAGATTCGCGTCGCGCGCGCTGGTGATGGCTTTCGCTACGCCGACGTCAACGACAACGGCATGCGAATCGTCGGCCAGAAGAATGTTGTCCGGCTTGATGTCGCGATGTACAACGCCACGCGAGTGCGCATACGTCAGCGCTATGGTGTAGTACAGCACACCGGCCGCCAGCAACGGGACGATATGTGGATGCTGCAGCGACGCCGCCATCTGGATTTCGCGACGGAAGCGCTCCTGCCTCACCCCCGGCGACAGCTCCGGAGGCAGCACCTTGACGGCGACCGATCGACCGAGCGCAACCTCGGTCGCCAGAAAGACGCGGCTCATCCCCCCACCGCCGAGCTCGCGCTCAATTCTGTAAGCGGGTCCGAGGTCGATCGGGAGGCTGAAAGCGCGAGGCATCGATTTCCCTACGCAACGGGGACGGCGGCGTTCCGGTCCGTCCGGCGCCGGGTGGTGTGGCGATTGGACACGCCACAAGGACAGAACGTTGCGTGGCCGCCAGAGTTTACGACACGTCGCGCGGCGCAGCTGGCAGCATCAGCCCCTCAAGAAAAAACGCCGCCAGTTCCGCGCGTCCTCCCTGTCCGGATTTGCTGTACACGGCGACCGCGTGCTGCCGAACCGTACGCTCACCGCGATTGGTCTGGGCCGCGATCTGTTTATGTCCGTAGCCCTTGAGCAACAGCAGCGCGACCTCCCGCTCGCTGGGCGTCAGCGTCCACGCGTCGAACTGCTCGTCGATGGCGTGTCCGAGACCCTGCAGCGACTGCTCCGCCCGGGACCGCCACGACTCCCGATCAGCAACGGATGCGCTCAGCGAGCGCTGCGTGACGGCCAGGTGCTCCGCTGTACGCCGCCAAGCGCGCCAGAGCACCACGCCGACAGCGGCGCTGACGACCATAAGCGCCACTTCAACGAGAACATGCGCCGAGAAGAGCTCGGTGGGCGCGTCCATGTACAGATCGAACGCCCCGCCGAGAACTACCACCGCCAGAATTGTGAGCACCAGCGCCCGCAACCGTCGGTCGTCAGTGGGTTCTTCGTTGTCCACATCGTCGTGCATCGTCATGACCTGATATTGCGAGGTGAACGAATGCCACGCTATCAGGCATTTGCCGGAATCGTGCGACAAGTGTCTCGGGCATCACGATTCGCGTCACTTGTCGGATACTTCTGGCGCTCGGCGGAGGCGATGATTGACGTGAGGGCTCGGGATTCCCCCGGCCTCACACGCCCGTGGAGACCAACATGATCGTCCAGCTATCCTCTCTCATCCCGACTCCGCTTCATCCGGCTGTGGTGCATCTACCGATGGCCTTGGCCGTGCTTGTCCCGATTTTTGCCGTTGTCGCACTCGTCGCCGTCCAGCGCGGCGCCCGTCCACTGCGCACCTGGGGTGTGGCGGCGGCCATGTTCGCGACACTCGCCGTGAGTTCCTGGGCGTCCATCGAGACCGGTGAAGACCAGGAAGAGCGCGTCGAGTCACTCGTGCCTGACGCGGCCTTGGAGACACACGAGGATGCCGCCGACCAGTTTCTCTGGCTCGCGGTGGCCGTGTTCGGCGTGGCAACGATCGGTGTGCTGAAGGGACGGATTGGCACAACGGCGAGAATGATCGCGACGGTTGGCTCGCTCGGCCTGCTGGTCGCCGGCTATCGCGTCGGCCACTCGGGCGGCGATCTCGTGTATAAGTACGGTGCGGCGAACGGCTACACTGACAGCACGCGCGTGGGTGTAGCAACGGCATCGCGAGCCGACCGCGACGATGACCGCTAGTTAAACCACGGCACCGAACAGGCGGCCAACGCCATACGTGGCCGCCATCGCAATCGCGCCCCAGAAGGTAACGCGGGCCGTGCCGGCCACTCGGCTGGAACCGCCCGCGCTCGCCGATGTCCAGCCGAGCAACATGAGAAACGCCAGCGCGCCGGCCGTGACGATCCAGGCGAGCCGATCGACCGGCGCGAGCCAGGCCGCCACCAGTGGTAGGGCGGCACCAACGGCAAAGGTCGCCGCCGATGCCAGCGCCGCCTGCAGCGGGCGGGCGCGCTGATGCTCGACAATGCCCAGCTCATCGCGGGAGTGCGCACCAAGCGCGTCATGCTCGGTGAGCTGGAGAGCCACCTCGCGGGCGAGCGCAGGCGTGAGTCCCCGTGCGACATAGATGCCGGTGAGTTCATCGAGCTCGTGCGACGCATCCGTGGCGAGCTCAATCGTCTCGCGCGCGACATCTGCCCGCTCCGTGTCAGCCTGCGAACTCACCGAGACATATTCACCGGCCGCCATCGACATCGCGCCCGCGACAAGACCCGCAACGCCCGCGATCAGGATGTCGCTTTTCGCTGAACCCGAGGCGGCCACGCCAACCACCAGACTCGCCGTGGACACAATACCATCGTTCGCGCCGAGCACAGCGGCGCGCAGCCAACCAATGCGATCGAAGTAGTGCCGCTCAACGTGAGGCATCATGAAGTGTACTTGACCAACGCACGCTTCCCTACCGCCCCGCCATTGCACTATTTGACAGCTCTTCCCGCAACTTTCCGTAACTCTCCCAGCGCGCACGGCTCACGGCACCGGACTCGACGGCCTCACGTACCGCACATCCCGGCTCCACGAGATGCGTACAGTCGGCAAACCGGCACGTGCCGAGATACGGTCGCAGCTCAGGAAAACAGGCCGCGACTTCGCGTACCGAGATGCCCCAGAGGCCAACCTCGCGCAGTCCGGGAGTGTCGGCCACAAATCCACCGCCGGGCAGCGGATGCAGCAACGCACCAACCGTAGTGTGGCGCCCTTTGTTCACACTCTCACTGATCTCGCCCACGCGCAAATCAAGCCCTGGAAAGAGCGCGTTCATCAATGACGACTTGCCAACACCTGAGGGACCGGAAAGCGCCGACACCTTGCCTCGCACCGCACCGCGCAATGCCTCGAGCCCGCGCTCCTCCACTACGCTCGTGTAGTGCACCGGATATCCCGCGCGTTCGAAATCGGCGAATGTGTGCCGCGCCTTGTCTTCCGCGATCAGGTCGCACTTGTTCACGACAATGCGCGCCGCGAGTTCATTGGCTTCGGCAATCACCAGAAACCGATCGAGCATGCGCGGATGCGGATCCGGATTCGCCGCCGCAAACACGACCAGCACCTGATCGAGATTCGCCACCACGACCCGCTCGCCGCCGGCACGTCCCGGAGCGCGACGCGCGAGCTTGGAACGCCGCGGTTCGATCGCTGAAATCGCCCAGGCGGTGCCACTCGGATCGGGCGTCACTTGCACGACATCGCCCACCGCGAGTTTGAGCATCGCTTCCGGCGCACGTGCCGCGTTGCCGAGCGAGAGTCGTGGTGTCGCGCCGAGTTCTTCCTGTTTTTTGAGTCGTCCGCGCAGCGAAGATTCCACCACATCCCCGCTCTCGAGCAGCACACGCCAGATACCACCAGTGCCGCCCAGCACCGTGCCTGCGCTTACCATGCGGTATCCGGCTTGATCACATCGCCCTGCGCACGGATCAGTCCATCAAGCGTCGCTTTTACCACGAGCAACGACATCGCCCCAACGGCGAGCCGCACCGCCGCCTCGCTCTGCCCGCGCACAAGAAAGCCGGTTTCGAGATGCGCTACCGCTTCCGGTTCACCGCGGCCCCAGCGAATGAAGAACAGATACGCGCCCCACGGCGCGCTGTCGTCACCCGTGGTATCGGTGAGAATATCAGCCGAGTACGACGCCCCGTCGACGCCTTCAAACGCCGCCGGTCGCGCGTGCACGGCCATGTAACCGCCGAGCGTACTCTCATCGCCCGCCGACGAATCGGGCGGCAGATGCTGGCCGCGATGCGCGATCAGAGTGTGCTCACTCAATGCGCGCCATTGTGCGGCGCGGATGATGGTGAACGATGCGTGCCGTGCATGGCTTCCCGCACAATGCTTCCCGTCATGAACGCAATGTTCGCCGGACGCTCGGCGAGGCGACGCATGAGGTACGGATACCACTGCGTGCCGAACGGGATATACACGCGAACGCGCCACCCGTCACGGACCAGCTCTTCCTGCAAATCGCGACGTACGCCGTACAGCATCTGGAACTCGAAACGCTCCGACGGAATACCCTCGGCGCGCGCGAAGCGTTTGGCCTCGTTGATGATCACTTCGTCGTGCGTGGCGAGCCCGGGGTAAAAGCCGCGAGACATGAGTCGGTGCATGGCCTGCACAAACGTGCGATCCACATCGGCCTTGTCGGGAAATGCGACGGTATCCGGCTCTTTGTACGCACCCTTGCACAAGCGAACGCGGGCGCTGAGTCCGATGGCGCGTTCGACGTCGTCGAGCGTGCGACGGAGCGCACTCTGCAAGACCACGCCGACGCGCTTGGGGTAGCGGCTGTAGAGTTCGCGCTCGAAGGTGTCGAGGGTGCGCTGCGTGTACTCACTGGACTCCATGTCCAGCCGCACGAACGAATCGTACTGTTCGGCCCGCGCGAGAATCTGGCTCACGACATCGACGCAGAGCGCATCGCTGATGTCCTGACCCAGTGCGGTCAGCTTCACCGACACATTGCAGTCGAGCTTCCGCGCATGAATCGTGTCGAGCAGTTCCAGATACTGTCGACCGGTGTCGCGCGCGTCCGCTTCGCTCGTGACGCTCTCGCCGAGCAGGTCGAGTGTTGCTGAGATGCCGTGCCTATTCAGATCGGCGGCCGCTTCACACGCCTCCGCGATCGTTTCACCGGCCACAAAACGCGACGCCATGCGACGGGCAAACCCGTTACCACGAATAAAGTCAAAAATGCGCTGCTGGCGCGACAGGTACAGCAGAGAGTTGCGAAGCATTGAGTTGATGACGGGACCGGGAGACACGCGGCGTCTCCCGAAATTGCCTGCCCCCATTCGGGGGTATTTCGGAAATATAGCGCAGCATGGTCACGGCCAGCCGACTCAGCGAGGGGTCACGAGTCGCCACACCGGTGCCGGTTGTGCCTTGCTCAAGCCTCGGTCCAGAAAATTCCAGGTCACCAGCCCGTCGTCACTCTCCGGCTCGAGCAGCAGCATGGCCAGCCGATCGCGGTTGGTGCCCAACGGGATTCGCCAGCTGCCGGCCGGTACCGTGCGTGTTGCCCGCTGCCAGCGACCCGACAGGGTGACCTCCTGATGCCCCTGGAAGGGCCGAGCCGCGCGCGCGATACTGTCGACAATGAACAGCTCGACGTCGGCGGTGAAGGCGGTCGCCACACGTTCAAACGTCACGCCGTGCGCGCGGAGCCGCGGCAGCGCCGAGTCGGCGGCGCTGGCGTCGAGAATCCAGCCACCGGCAGGCGCGGTACGATCGAGCGCCGATTCAAACCGGTCGACCACGGGCATGCGTACCGACGCCAACCGCCCGGTACGCTTGAGTCCAATCGGCATCCCCGGTTCGTGACGCGCCGTGCTATCCGTGAGACGCTCGAGGACTTCCACCAGCACCGCTTGCGTATCCGGCTTCGACCAGAAGCGCGAACGCACCGCGACCGGCGGACGTGCGCCGGTTGCACTGAACGTGGAGGCGGCGCGGCCCGCGGCCACACGCGACCTGATCTCAGCGGGACGTTCAGCGACGTACGACAACACCTCCTGCACAAACGCGCGCGTGGAGGCGACGCGAACGTCGAACGCATCGTGCGAGAACGCTTCGCTGAGGATGGAGATACCGCCGCGCAGCCCGTAGTAGTTGGTGCCGAAGCGCTGCTTGTGTTCGTACGTCACGAAGGCCGACTTCATGGTGTCGGTCAGCGAGCCGCGTCCGGACTCGCCGGTGAAATTACCGTACGGGAAGATGCGAAAGTTGTGGCGCTGCTGCATGCGCGCCCGAATGGTCACCAGCATCGTATCGCCCACGTATGGCGCCAGTGGGGCGGCCGGCTGCAGTGACGGTGAGTAGGTGAGGTGATACCCGTGATAGCTGCCGTTGGTGGTGTGCAGATCCATGAACACATCCGGTTCCCAGGCCGCGAAAGCGGCGAGCGTGGCGCGGGTTTCCGGCGCCTCCGCTTTGATGTAGTCGCGGTTGAGATCGAGGTTCTGTGCGTTCGGGCGCTGCCCGACCTGCGCCGGTCCGTTCTGTGCACCGCGCATGCGCGCCTGATCACCGAAGCGTTCGTTCCCGTCGGCATTGTAGATGGGCACCACGAGCAGCACGATGGAATCGAGCACGTTTGGCGCGGTGTTGAACGACAGGTCCCGCAGCAGCGCCTGCACGGCTTCCTTCCCTTCGACTTCGCCTGCGTGAATGTTCGCCTGCACGTAGACGATAGGTCGGCGCAGTGCGCGCGCTTCGGCCGGTGTGCGCACCGTCGGCCGTGACGCGATCACCAGCGGCAGCACGCGCCCTTCACCGGAGCGACCGAGTTCGGTGACCACGATCGGCGCCCGCATCAGTATCAGCGAATCGAAGAACCGGATCACATCGGCGTGACGTGACGTCTCGGTGTAGCCGGTGCGTTCGGCGCGGGTGGCCGGACGGGGCATGGGAGCTCCCTGCGCCGGAAGCAGCCCGCTCGTGCCGAGCAGGAGAGTCACGGCAAGTCCAATCGACACGCGATTCACAAACACTCCTGCGGAAAGTTTTGAGGAAGCGGCGCACCATTGAGCGCGAGCCGTGCGTTCAAATGTCATACTCTTCAGCGAACGTGGCGCGGATCTCGCGCAACTGTCCGGCGTGCCGCTGTTCGTGGCGGGCAATCATCAGCAACCACTCGTAGAGCGTGAGTGGACCAAGTCGCGGATGCGGAGCTGACGCCTCGGAGAGCGGCAAGCCACTCGCCTTGTGCATGGATTGCAGCAATCTCGCGCGTGTCGCGCCGAGTGCTTCGATGGCGGCCTCGAAGTTGGAGTCCGCGGACGGCGTGACCGCTTCCGGTGCGTCAACCGCACGCAGGCGTGTGTCCACGCGAAAGCGTGAAAAGCCATCGATAATCGACGTGGCGTCGTTGTCCTGCTCGTCCGCCGCGCCTGACTCGCGAAGGCGTCGCGCACCAACACTGAACAATCGCCCCGATTGATCTTCCACTTTCACCATGTGCTCCAGCACTTCGGCCGCCGACCAGCGATCCGGTGCGGGACGGGACGCACGGGCGGCCGTCGGGATTTCGTGCGCGGCGTCGAGCAACTCACGACGTGCTTCATCAAGCACCACGGCCAGTGCCGCGAGACGTGGATGCAGTGCCGCAGGCTCCGTCTGGAATTCCGGGTGGGTCACAGTGGCTTTCCGGTAGAGGGGTAGAATCGTTCCCGAAGCACGGCCATCTCGCGCAGCCGCGTTGCGGGCGTGTAGCGTCCCGGGAATCGGGCGTCGAGCGCGTCGAGACGACGCACGACATCGGGAGCGCCCATTGCGTCGATCGTACGGAACGGACCGCCGCGAAACGGCGGGTAGCCGATGCCGAACACGGCACCCACGTCACCGTCACGGGTGGACCGCAGCACGCCGTCCTCAAGACAGCGCACGGCTTCGTTGAGCATGGGCAACACCGTGCGATCGGTAATCTCACTGCCGGCCATCGTGCGACGCGCGCCGGCAATCGGCGTGAGCGCGTACACGCTGCCCGACGGGCCTTCTTTTTTGCCCGCCGCGTCGTACGCGTAGAAGCCGGCGCCTCCTTTCCGGCCGACGCGCCCGCTCTCGATCACACGTTGCAGCGTGCTTGACGGTTCCATGCGCGCGCCGAACGCCTCGGCCATGATGCGGCCGGACTTGCCGGCAATGTCGAGCCCGACTTCATCAAGCAGCGTGATGGGGCCTACTGGAAAACCGAACGCGACAAGCGCTTCATCAATCGCATCCATACCGACACCTTCATCGAGCAGCTTGCCGGCCTCGTTGATGTAGGGTGCGAGAATGCGGTTCACGTAAAATCCCGGTCCGTCCGACACCACGATGACTGTTTTGCCGAGCTGTTTGCCGTACGCGACCGCCGTGGCGATCGTCTCCTGGTTGGTCGTGGGTGCAACAATGACCTCCAGCAACGGCATCTTGTGCACCGGGCTGAAAAAATGCATACCAATCACCCGCTCGGGACGGCTGGCCGCTTCTGCAATGCGTGCAATCGGGATCGTACTCGTATTCGATGCGAAAATCGCATTCGGCGCCGCCGCTTCCACTTCGCGCAGCACCTCATGCTTCACCGCCAGATCCTCGAACACCGCCTCAATGACAAGATCGCTCTTTCGAAATCCGGTGTAATCGGTGCCACCGCTCACCAAGCTCAGCATGTCGTCGAACGCGAGCCGCGTGATCTGCCGTTTGCGGCGACGTTCGTCGAGCACGCTGCGTACGGCGCGCACGCCGGCCGCGATGCGATCGAGTGAGGCGTCCTTGAAACGCACCGGCGATTGTTTTTGCACGGCGACACCCGCGATACCGGCGCCCATGAAGCCGGCGCCCACGAGGCCGAGTCGTTTCACGATACGCGCGGACACACCAGATGTTGCGACGCCCGGATCTTTCTTGAGCGCGGTGGTTGCGAAGAACAAAAACGTCAGCTCCCGCGATACCGCCGTCATCGCGAGCGCACCGAACTGCTTTGCTTCGGCCTCGAGCCCGCGGGTCATGCCGTGCGACTGTCCTTCGGCGATCACGTCAATCGCCGCCAGCGGCGCCGGATATGCGCCGCGCGTCTTCTTCATCACCTGCTCGCGCGCCTGCCGAAACACCAACGCGCGACCCACCGGATTGTCCTCGAGCAGCAAACCACTCGCCGACGTCTTGCGATCGGCACGCACACGAGTGCCGGTTGCCAGCTCACGCGCACGCTGTACCGCGACCTGTCGGAGAATCGCCGGATGCACCAGATCGTCGACCAGTCCGAGCGAGCGCGCCTTGCGCGGCCGGACGTTCCGGCTGGTGAGGATCAAATCGAGCGCGGCCTGTAGTCCGATCACCTGCGGCAGTCGCTGCGTTCCGCCGGCACCGGGCAGCAGTCCGAGTTGTACTTCCGGCAAGGCACAGACCGACTTGGGATGATCGCTGAGCACGCGCCAATGACACGCGAGCGCCACCTCGAGCCCTCCGCCTAGACACGCACCGTGAATTGCGGCGACGACCGGCTTGCGAAGCGCCGCGAGCCGATCGAGCATACGCTGTCCACCGCGCGACAGCGCCTCCCCTTCGGCGGCGGTGGTCAGCGACACCAACTCTTCGATATCCGCGCCGGCGATCCACACATCGGGCTTCGCGCTGAGCAGCACCGCGGCCACAATCTGCTCGTCCGACTCCAGCTGTGCGAAAATGGCATCGAACTCGCCCGCCAGCCGCGAGTTGAGCGCGTTGATCGGTGCGTTCGGTGCGTCAAAGGTGATCATGGCAATGCCGTCCTCAACCACGACGGACAGCGAGCGTGACTCGATAGCGATGTTCATGCGCGCTCCACCACCATGGCGTGTCCCATGCCACCCGCCGCACACACCGTGAGCAGCCCAAACTGACCGCCACGGCGTGCGAGTTCGTTGAGCAGCGTAGTCACAATGCGCGCGCCGGTCGCACCGAAGGGATGACCGATGGCGAGTGAACCACCCATCACATTCAACTTCGTGGGATCCACCTCGCCAACCGGCGAAGAGAATCCGGCGCGTTCGGCCCAATACGGCGAAGCGAGGCCGTGCAGATTGCTCAACACCTGCGCGGCAAACGCCTCGTGCATTTCCACGAGATCGATATCGTTGAGCGAAAGACCGGCGCGCTCCAGCGCCCGCGGCGCGGCAAACACCGGCGCTTGCAACAGTTGCTCCGCAGGATCGATCGCCGCGTAGGCATACGAGCGAATGAATCCGAGCGGGGCATAGCCGTGTGCGTCGGCCACATCTTCGCGCATCAGGAGCACGGCCGCAGCACCGTCGGTGAGCGGCGACGCGTTGCCGGCCGTGACCGTGCCGTACTGTTTGTCGAACACCGGCTTCAGCGAGGCGAGTTGCGCCAGGGAACTGTCGGCGCGGATGCCGTTGTCCGAGGCAAGCATTTCCATGTGCGTGGGCGGGATCGTGATCGGCGCGATCTCCGCCAGCAGACGGCCATCGCGTGTGCCCTCGGCGGCACGCAGATGCGAGCGCAGCGCGAACTCATCCTGCGCGCTGCGTGATATCCCATTCAGCTTGGCCATGGTATCGGCCGACTGCCCCATCGTTTGACCCGTACTGGGTTCGGCGATGGCCGGCGTAATCGGAATCAAGTCCCGCGGACGGATCCGGCCCAGCACCCCGAGTCGCTGCGACAGCGACTTGGCCTTGCTGGCCGCGATCAACGTGTCGGCCATACGCCGCGAGTGCAGTATCGGCACCTGCGTCAGCGATTCCGCGCCACCCGCAATCGCCACCGTGGCGTGTCCGAGCACGATCTGGTCGGCCGCATCGGTAATCGCCTGATTGGCCGAGGCGCACGCCCGCCCTACGGTGAACGCCTGGACATCGCGAGGGAAGTGCGGCAATAGCGACACTTCGCGTGCGATATTCGGGGCAAGCACCGACGGCAGCACCGTCCCGAACACCAGTAGATTCACCGCGGCGCCATCGAGTTCCGTGCGTTGCATCAGCGCCGCGACCGCGTGCCTGCCGAGGTCCAGCGCGGTGTAGTTCGCGAGCGCGGTCCCCGAGCGCGCGAATGGAGTGCGCACGCCGGCCACCACGGCCACGCGCTGTCCTGGAATGCCATAGCGAATCATGTGAGGAACTTACCGCCTCGCGCGGGGCGGTACAGCGCCTGAGACGATCACCGCGTAGGAAGACGATCGGACTCTTGCGCTCAGGTCGCAGAAGGCGCACGGTTGGCGTGATCCTGTCCTCAGTCCGGCCGATGCTCCCCCCCACCCTCCTCTGGAGACTCCCCTCGTGAAGGTCCCGCGTTCCTCGCGCATCGACGTCCTCGGCCGAGCGCTGCTGTCGCTCGGTGCGGCCGTCTCACCGCTCTCAGTGTCGGCGCAGACGTCTCCGACTGTGGCGACGGAGTTTGAGTCACTCCACTTCCGGTCCATCGGGCCGGCTACCATGTCGGGTCGCATCGCCGGCCTCGCCGTGTACGAGGCCAACCCGGCGATCTTTTATGTCGCCACCGCACACGGGGGGCTTTGGAAGACCACGAGCAAAGGCACGATGTTTACGCCGCTGCTGCAGCACCAGGGGCTGATGTCGACGGGTGCCGTGGCGATTTCGCAGTCGAATCCCGATCTCGTGTGGGTGGGCACCGGCGAGTCGAACAACCGGCAGAGCATTTCGTGGGGCGACGGCATCTACAAGTCGACCGATGGTGGGACCACGTTCACGCACATGGGGCTGCGCAACTCGAAGCATATCAACCGCATCGTGCTCGATCCCGCCAATCCCAATATCGTGTTTGTGGCCGCGACCGGTCCGCTGTTTGGTGCGGGCGGCGAGCGTGGCGTCTACAAGACCGTTGATGGTGGCAGCACCTGGAAGCGCGTGCTGCACGTGGACGACGAGACGGGCGCCAATGACGTGGTGATGTCGCCCACCAACTCGCAGGTGCTGTTTGCGTCCACCTATCAGCGTCGTCGTAGCACCTGCTGCTTCAACGGCAGCGGACCCGGCAGCGCGCTGCATGTAAGCCGCGATGGCGGTGAGACGTGGAGCAAAGTCGCGGGTGGCTATCCGCAAGGTTCGCTCGGTCGGATCGCGGTCGACATTGCGCGGTCCAACGGCAACATCGTGTATTCGCTGGTGGAAGCGGCGGTGGCGGCTGGCGGCGGCGATCAGGGATTGTGGCGCTCCGACGACGCCGGTGCGACGTGGAAGAAAGTGAACTCGGTGAATCCGCGTCCGATGTATTTCAGCAAGCTCGTCGTCGACCCGACGAATCCCGAAACGGTCTTCTATGGCGGTGTCGGGCTGCACATGTCGGTGGATGGCGGCAAGACGGTGGAGACCGATGCCGCGCGCGTGCTGCATGACGACGTGCACGCGATCTGGGTTGACCCCCGCAACGCCGATCACATTCTCATCGGCAATGACGGCGGCCTCGGTGTGTCGTACGATCGCAGCCGCACCTGGCAGTTCATTCCGAACCTGCCGGTGGGTTTGTTCTACCATGTGTCGTATGACATGGAAACGCCGTTCAATGTGTGCGGCGGCATGCAGGACAACTACAACTGGTGTGGCCCGAGCCGTTCGCGCTTTGGTGCCGGCATCATGAACTACGACTGGTTCCAGATTCTCGGCGGCGACGGGTTTGTCGCGATGCCGGACCCGCGTGACTCGCGCATCGTGTACACCGAGTCGCAGGACGGCAACATGATCCGCCGCAACAAGGTGACCGGCGAATCGCGCAGCATCCGCCCCACGGTGCAGAACGTGTCACCGGCGGTGCCAGCCACCGAACGTTTCCGGTTCCACTGGGACGCGCCGATGACGCTGTCAGCGCATGAGCCGGGCACGCTGATTGTGGCCGCGAACCGTGTGTTTCGCAGCACCGATCGTGGTGATTCGTGGACGGTGATCAGCCCCGACCTTACGAAGAACACGAGCCGAGACAGCCTGGTCACGATGGGGGTGAAGGGCAGTGACATTCGTATCGCCCGCAATGACGGCATCTCGCAGTGGCCGGCGATTGTCGCGCTGGCAGAGTCGCCCAGACAGGCCGGCGTGATTTACACCGGTACGGACGATGGCACCGTGAGCGTCACACGCGACAACGGGAAGACGTGGACGAACATCACGGGCAACTTGCCGGGCTTCCCCACGGGCGCGTTTGTCTCCGAGGTTGTGCCGTCACGGTTGAACGCCGGCACCGTGTACGTGACGGTGGATAATCACCGGGAGAACGACTTCGAACCGCACGTCTGGATGAGCGCGGATTTTGGTGCCACCTTCACGCGCACGACGAATGGCTTGCGTGGCGAAGTGGTGCGCACGCTCACCGAAGACACGCGCAATCCGGACGTGTTGTACGTGGGTACGGAGAGCGGGATTTTCCTGTCGCTCGACCGCGGCACGAACTGGCGCAAACTGCGTACGAACTTGCCGAACGTGCGCGTGGACGAACTCACGATTCATCCGCGTGATAATGCGCTGCTCGTGGCGTCGCACGGTCGTTCGATCTGGGTGCTCGACGACCTGTCTCCGATTCAGGAGTATTCGGCGGCGCAGCGGGTGGCCGATGTGGCGCTGTTCTCCGTGCCGAACGCGCTGCAGTGGAAGTACAAGGACGATCGGAACGACGAGTTCTGGGGACACCAAACGTTCGTCGGTGAAAACCCGCCGGCTGACGCGACGATCTCGATGTTCGTGAAGTCGGCGCCCTCGTCGCTCGCCGTTCGCATCAGCAGCGGAAGTCGCGTGATTCGTGAGCTTGCCGTGCGTACGGACAGTGCGTTTGCCGGTATCCAGACGGTGTGCTGGGATATGCGCGGCGCGCCGATCACGGGTGCTGCGGCGGCCGCGCCCGGTGGTCCCGGTGGC
>ENA-ORBV01007180-ORBV01007180.1-microbial-mat-metagenome-genome-assembly--contig:-NODE-7180-length-19219-cov-6.015516_pt1 | contig 19219 bp, 10 predicted proteins | sample MGYA00237777_ERZ505514 | MGnify/ENA primary metagenome ERZ505514 (study PRJEB26160, sample SAMN06269048) | microbial mat metagenome | isolation source: Oligotrophic lake microbial mat | place... | reverse complement strand
TTTTCAAGCAGAAGACGGCATACGAGATTCGCCTTAGTCTCGTGGGCTCGGAGATGTGTATAAGAGACAGGCAACAGATTGGCGCAGCAAACAGTTGTAGCATCTTCCTCGTCCTCGCCAACGCTTTTGAAAGCCACTCCTCTCGAAGTGTGGGATGCCACCACAGCAGCAACGGCATCCACCACAAATTTGGTTTCGGCTGCAACCTTGGACCCTACCACGGTTTTATCGGATATTTTGGGTGGATTTCTCAATAGCAATCTCATCTTGGCCGTCCCTATTATCGCAGCATTGGGAGTTGCAGGCTTGATTTCCTGGGGTATTATCGCATATGCCAATCCTGCCGAACCGGATGATGAATATTAAAGAAAGAAAAGGAGTATGGAAATTAGGAAATGGAAATGTCAGTTTCCATCCAATGCGCGGACGATAAATGACGAATATGCGGTACATGCATGGGTGTGGTGGGATTAAAAAAAGCATTTTTTATCACGATCCATGGGTAGATGAAGCGACAATCTTTTGGCTGGTGTCTTGGCGATGATGAAAGTTTTCAGGAGCATTTACTTCTAACGAGACAATGAGTAATATCGACGAATAAATTCATCAAAATAATTTGAAGTGCAGTAAAAATTAGAACTCAAAAATCAATCAATCAATCAATCAACGATGGGGGACGTGGAAAAAAAACTGCTTTAATCGCGCTACTTTCTAGGGAGTCTGCGTTTCCTTTTAATTTGTAGCAGTTTGAGCGGGATGAAACGTATCAGATCCTTTTTTTCTCCTTCGCATGCTCTTGAAAGTGTGCCTAGATTCCACTAAGAGTCGCATAATAAATGTCTAGGAGGCAGCTGTTGACTCCAACAACAAAGCCTCTCACAATATCCTTGATGGAATCCTTGGCCCGTTTCCAAAGTACAGTATAGTTCTATGAGATCCAGCCAGTCGTGCAAGCCATTCATCACCGGGGCCTCCAACTCGGGTTCAACAACGCGAAACCTGAACACCTTCTCTATTCTTAGGTCTTAGTTACCCCCCCTCCCAAAAAAAACTTGGTTGCCCCCTGTCCTGCTCAGACAGTGACTCGTCGGCCCTCTACAGGAGCGTTCAAAATAGAAAGATTAGAATGGGTCCTGGTTTCCAAGGTCCCTGCAGTGGTTTGGGAGGGTGGGTGTTTGTTTTACAAGGAACTTGTCTAGACCGCACTCCTCGATGAGCGTGAATCCTTTATAAGCATCCCCCGTACTTTGCAAGTCGAACAAGACCAGGTTTCCACCACTAGGGCGGCCCAATGCCTGGCCCATTCCGCCCAAGACACCTGCACAAAGGTCTGCTTCCGCCCTATCAGACGTGTACGACCAAAAGAAGAATACGGTGGCGCAATTGAACAAGAACTCGATATCTATTTTACTTCACACTAAACTAGGTGCTCATCCCAGCGGGTCCTTATCCAGACTAGACTAGAGGAAGTGAAGTGGCAACTCCAAGTGTTATCCAGGAGTGGCAAGAGAAATACGGTGGTGCAAGACATTGCCATCCACCCTATCTGAACCCATTGTAGGGCTTCTACGTCATAGCAATCCTGACTCTCCTTTCTCAACTAAGCACTGGTGGGGTAAGGAGATTGAGCAAGCAGAGGAGGAGCCATTGCTAGAGCTTCATGGGCTAGAAATTTGATCTGTTTCAGAAGACCAAACCTGCTGGCGGGGACCCTATCAGGGATGGTTGGATGGTTCATACGTGCCAGCTCCCCCGAAAGCCGAGAGATTGCCACACCGACCCCATAGGTACGAGTATGGCTGACTGCGCACAGAGCTGCTGTGTACAAGTAAAAATGGCTTTTTACATACAAGATTATATTTATCGAGGAAAGAATATACTGCAATCATCGCAAAACTTGTTTCTTAGGATACACTTTTATTTTAGCCTCCAATTAACGTCATGGGCCGGTTAAGATGGGAATCCAGGAGAATGTCCTCGGGTGAATTATGTCCTCCCAGCGAAAAGTGTTTCTTTCGCAAGGCGTGCTGGATGAGTAGATCCAAGTCGTTTGGGTCCGCCCCTTCGCGCAAGGCATCGCGGAGCGATATGGTAGAGTTTCCGTCAAACAAGCACACCTTAATCTGGCCATCCGATGTCAGGCGTAGACGATTACAGGTTCCGCAAAAGGGTTGTGACATGGACGTGATGAATCCAATTTTACCAATTCCATGTTTCGTTTGGTTTTTATCTATCACACTTTGGCCATTTTGGATGGCGGCACTTGTGCTGCCATTATTAGTTAGGTGCCCCATGAGTTGGCTGTTTTCCAAGGTTGTATACCATTTAGTGGTATCATTGGGGTCCATTTCGGGTAACTTTACCAGTTGGACTTGATCTTGTTGTTCCAATTGTTGTAACAAGTCCTTGTAGGGAACCCATCGATCCATATTCCAACCATTCTCCGTAAAGGGCATGTATTCGATAAACCGAACATGCAGATTCGGGAATCGTTGTTGGAGCGCACAAAAATCAGCAATTTCATCATCGTTGACTCCTTTCATGACGACAACATTGATTTTGGTCACCAATTTATCCGGATCCATGGCCGTTGCTACCTCGATGGCCTTCCACACCTTGTGAAAGTATGCGGCCGGTCGTCGGGTCAGTGTCTCGAATTTCTCGGGATGCAGTGTATCCAAACTAATATTGACGCGGTTCAATCCAGCATTCACATAGTCCTCTAAATTCTTTGCCAACGTCACACCATTGGTAGTAATGGCCAATTCGTCAAAGCCACTCATTTGCTGAAGACCTTGCAGAATATCGACCAAATCTTTTCGCAAGGTGGGTTCGCCTCCAGTCAATCGAATCTTGTTGACGCCGTGTTTTTGAAAGTGCCGTGCCAGGGATAAAATTTCCGGTGTTTGTAGTAATTGTGACTGGGGTTGCAGTGGTACACCTTCGGGAGGCATGCAATAAGTGCATCGTAGATTGCATCGTTCCGCAAGGGAAATTCGTAAATAATTGTGCTGTCGACCGAACCGATCCGTCAAGACGGCCGTCGTCCTTTTGGCTTCTTGTACTTGAGGAAAAACTTGGTCGTCATCATCCTCACTGTCAATCCGAGGAAGCGGCGGAGCTTCTTGGGATTTCTTCAGCAGTTCCTTCCAGTGTATAACTTTTGGCGCTGATTGCGGTTGAGTTCCATTAGTGGTCTCCACAGCACCATTAGTATTGGTCTTGGACCCAAGAAAGGATTGTACAGACGGTTCATTCTTTAATTGTTTTCGAAGAGCCTCCAATCGAGGTTTGCTGCCAGAATTTTTCACGACATGGACTTGTACATGTGGCGTCTCTACTGGCTCTTCCACAATAACAATATTGCGTCTTGCTCTTGTTCTTTTACCGGCGTCAATTTGTTCCTCATCTTCTTCTGGATCTGAATATTGAGTTGCTACGGCCGCAGATGTCGAATGTTCATGACGGCGATGTTGTCGTTTCTGGTTGCTAGCCAAGTGAAATGGATTCCTCTGAGAGAAGGTTTCCAAGTGGGATGGAATGGAGGAAGCGGAAGAAGTGCTTCTTCTCGTGACACTGCTACTGACAATGTCGTTTCTCACCGCCAAGTGCCGCAATCCATTGATCCAACGCGTCGGTCGAAGCATCGTACTGTATTTATTTTCTCAACGAAGATTCAAGAATCTGGCGTAATGCAAGAAAGGAAATGATTCTCAATATTTTTCAATCGAGAGGAAGAGAGCTCAAAGCCTTCAGAACTTTGATGTAATAGAGACTTGCTAGTGTTTAGAAATCTATCTTCGAATTCATCCAGGACAGGGTTGTAATAATTCGAAGTAATTTGTTTTGTCAACAAGAGAAATCATGCCTTAGCCATTTACCTTCGAGGTCGTGCGTGCCAACTGTGCCAACAGTATTTTTCTGCTGCATCATGGTACAGCTGCTACAGTAGGCTGAGTACCACGACGTAGTACATACCTGTAGTACTGGCAACCATGTTCATTATTGTTCTTGGTGCGAGCTCCTGTCTTCCTTTTGCCGGACTTTTTAAATATTAATGTTGCCTGCCTCGGTGGTCATTGACAGCCAAGCCGTCGTCCGTCTGGCGAAGCAATAAATTGACAAATCGTGACTCATGCTAAGTCATGAATAAATCCACGTCGGAAAACGTGGCCTCCTTCGTGCCGGAGTTTTCGCCTACTCTTACGTGCGCCTACTGCGCTGGCAGATGATTCCTGAAACTCCAACTCGTATGCTGCCAGAGTCTTTTACATCATTCATTTGCGGGACGACAAGGTTCTAGAACCTGTCTAGCTTGCTAGTAGGTGGCAGTCTAGCTAGAGGGCAGTAGCAACTAAGTTACCGGTACTGTAGCTAGTAGCTGGCTGACCTTTTAGTTAGATATTAGTTGGATAGTACTGTATTCCCATGTTCCTGAATCTTGAGCTTTTGTTCCCTCGCTCGATCTTCGCGCCTTTAGTTGGATCTAGGTCTATCTTGCTTGTTTGGCTTGAATTGGCTAGATGTACCTGCCGTGCCTACAAGTACTGAGTGGCGGCCTACTAGTGCCCATGTCCCTGACTCTGAGCTTTTCATTCAATTGTGCCGGCCCCGCCTCACTCGACGGATCCGTGCGAAATTGATTTTGTTGTCTCCATCAATGTCGATCTTCGTGCCTTACTGTAGTTGGATCTAACTTGTATCTTGCTTAGTTCTGATGGCTTCAATTGGCTACAGTGAGAAATGTTGTACCTGCAGTCGGTCGGTGCCTCAGTAAAGTGGCGACCTCACTACCCTTACTAGCCGGCCGGGCCGGTGCCTGGATACGACTTGACGGACTCGAATATCATACTTGTCCTTCTGGCCACAGACCTACATGGCGGCAGCCACTAGGGTTGTCTCCCCTAGCTATCACCTCTCCCCCACCCCTCCCCATGCTTGCTTGCTTTTTTCAATTATTATCATGATACAGCATGGCGTGTAAAGAGCAACAGTGCTAGTAACTTCCAGCAAAGATCGCGGCAGTTTCAGCAAACCGTAGTAAGTAAAATGGAATAAACGTGCGTCAAAACACAAATACTTCCGAATCCACGTCAGCTGCCAATAGAAACTGTGGGGACCGAAGTTCCTGCACTTCAAACTTTTGCTTCCTGCAATTTTCCACCGAACGTTCATATCGGAAGTGATGATGCTCTACCTTTCAAGTGGGTGATGGCAATATCGCGTAAAAGGAAAGAATAAATACTACTGTAGTTCAGGAGGTCAACATTAATACCACAAACGAACTAGTTTATCTCACCACATCATCACCAAGAGTCCGCACTTTTGAACCAAAGTATCCCCTGCGTAATATAAATAGATCGAACTCCACAGCTGCTCATAATTTTTTTGGTGAGCCAATCGCAAGCTTCTTGTGTGCGCTTATTTTTTCATTTCATTATTTTCTAATTTGAAGGCTGATTATTCCACCACAACAATTTTATTTTAATTCTTGACTATGGCCCCTCGACCTGAAGATATTTCTACCAAAATTGACAATATGGACTCCTTAACCATCAGTGACAAATCCTGTGAGGAGATGTACGGCCCCTACCCCAAAGCCATTCCGGTTCCCTTTCTCAGCAAGGACAACAATGTCCCACCAGCAGAAGTCATCGACAATGCCAAGACCATCTATGACGTGAAGGAATGCGATCATCGTGACAAAGGAACTCCCGATGAATGGCTTCCACGTGATGGACGCTTGGTTCGATTGACGGGTCGGCATCCCTTCAATGTGGAGCCACCCATGTCGGTCCACAACAAGTACAAATTTATTACCCCCTCCAGTTTGCATTACGTTCGTAATCATGGTGCTTGTCCCAAACTCAAGTGGGAGGAACACTCCATCACCTTTGGAGGACCTTGTGCGACCAGTCCATTTGAAATTTCCATGGACGAATTGGCCGCCATGGAACCTCGTGAATTGCCCGTCACTTTGGTCTGTGCCGGAAACAGACGCAAGGAGCAAAATATGATCCGCCAAACCATTGGATTCAACTGGGGACCTGCTGGAGTCTCGACCAATGTCTGGAAGGGAGTCTTGCTTCGTGATCTCCTCATCAAGGCCGGTGTCTCTGAAAAAAACATGGCTGGAAAGCATGTGGAATTCATTGGCATTGAGGATTTGCCCAATAAGGTTGGACCTGGTCCTTTCGCGGATGAACCCTGGGGCAAGCTGGTCAAGTATGGAACTTCCATTCCATTGGCTCGCGCCATGAACCCTGCTTATGATGTTCTCATTGCCTACGAGGCCAACGGCGAACAGTTGCAGCCGGATCATGGTTTCCCTGTCCGTCTGATTATCCCTGGATACATTGGTGGTCGTATGATCAAGTGGCTCAAGACCGTCAATGTCATTGAGCACGAAACCAAAAATCATTACCATTACCACGATAACCGAATTCTTCCTCCTCATATCACAGCTGAAGAATCTCTCAAGGGTAACTGGTGGTACAAACCAGAGTACATTTTCAATGAACTCAATATTAACTCTGCCATGTCCTCTCCTGACCACAACGAAACCTTGTCCATTGCCAAGAACATCACCAAGGATTACGAGTGCGTTGGATATGCCTACACGGGAGGCGGCCGCATGATTACCCGCGTTGAAATTTCCACCGATGGAGGTGTCCACTGGGAATTGGCCACGTTGGACCGCAAGGAAAAGCCCACCGATCACGAGATGTACTGGTGCTGGGTCTGGTGGACCTACAAGGTCCGCGTCGCCGATTTGGTTGGATGCAAGGAAATCATGTGCCGTGCTTGGGACGAGGCCAATAACTGTCAGCCCAATGACCCCACATGGAACTTGATGGGTATGGGAAATAATCAAGTTTTCCGCATCAAGGTCCACATGGACAAGACTGCTTCTGGAGAGCATGTCTTCCGCTTTGAACATCCTACCCAGCCTGGTCAACAGACCGGAGGGTGGATGACCAAGATCTCTGGCAAGCCTGTGTCGGCTGGCTTTGGAAAGCTTTTGGAAGTTATGGAGCCCAAGGAGGAAGCTGATGCCGCTCCTGAACCGGCCAACGGAGAGAGGAAGCTATTCACCATGGCCGAGGTCGAGAAGCACAACACTGAAGAGGACTGCTGGATCATTGTCAAGGACAGAGTTTACGATGCCACAGAATACTTGGAGTTGCACCCCGGTGGTATTGATTCTATCACCATCAACGCCGGAGCGGACGCCACGGAAGATTTTGTAGCCATTCACTCTGCCAAGGCCACCAAGATGCTTGAGAAGTATTACATCGGAGACCTTGACACATCTTCTGTCAAGAAGAGGGATCCCGCGGACGATGAGTTGACTGATGCGAAGGGCAACAAGCTGGCTTTGAACCCTCGCAAGAAGACCGCCTTCAAGCTTCAAAACAAAATTGTGCTGTCCCGCGATTCCTTCATGTTGGACTTCGCCTTGCCAACCCCTCAACACGTGCTCGGTTTGCCAACGGGAAAGCACATCTTCTTCTCTGCCAAGATCGGCGAAGAAATGGTCGTCCGACGATACACTCCGATCTCGTCGAATTATGATGTTGGCTGTGTCAAGTTCGTCATCAAGGCTTACCGCCCATGCGAGCGATTCCCCGAGGGCGGCAAGATGAGTCAATATGTTGATAGCTTGAAGATTGGGGACGAGCTTGAAATGCGTGGACCAGTTGGAGAGTTTGAGTATGTTGCCAACGGAAACTTTTTGCTCGACGGAGAGGAACACCATGGGCGCTGCTTCAATATGCTTGCAGGTGGAACTGGTATCACACCTGTCATGCAGATCGCTTCTGAAATTCTTCGCCACCCCGAAGACAAGACCAAGATGTCGCTCATTTTCGCCTGCAGAGAAGAGGGTGATCTTCTCATGAGATCAACCTTGGAGGAATGGGTCGCTAACTTCCCCGACCGATTCAAGGTTCACTACATTCTCTCCGACTCCTGGCCATCAGACTGGAAGTACTCCACCGGCTTTGTGGACAAGAAGCTCTTTGAGGAGAACATGTACGAACCTGGTCCGGATGTGTTCAGTCTCATGTGCGGACCTCCCATCATGCTTGACAGAGGGTGCACGCCCAATTTGTTGGCACTTGGCCACAAGCGCGATTCGATTTTCTCGTTCTAAGAAGTTTTGCCCTCATAATTTTGTACAGCGTTGGCCAATTCTTTTCTGCTTGCTGCAGTGTGTGGCGCAAAGATATATGTATTTCTATCGCAAAGAGAAATTTAGATTTTATGATAAAGATTTAAAAAATATTATTATTTGAAAGGATGTTCCCTACTAGCTAGTTAGCTACTAGTAGCATGCTGCGGTGACGTCACGAAAGAAACGCATGTAATTAGTGACTCGCTTCAGCCCACACGCAACTGTGAAGATAACACTCGGGCGCAGATAGTTCAATGTGGCGGTTTTGACACTAGCAGAAAAAGGTGGCCATCTTGACACCTGGACAAATTAATTGAAGCACACAATATGAATTGGATATCCCTTGTCAAGCGCTGCGACTAGATTAGTTTTTAAAAGAAATTATTCAAATAATCAGGTGCAAATAATTGAACTATCTTACTACGTACTAGTCCGGCCGCTTTGGCACCTACCACATTGCTGCCATCTGGAGAGCAAATCGCACACCAACACCACAAGGAGTCCCCAACACAAAAAGAAAGGAGACTTCCACAGCCACAGAATCCCAAAATCATTACTAGTCGGCTTGTTGGACCAGTAGATATTGAATGGCCTGCCACAATTTTGGGAGTGTCTCCTGGGAGGGACCCATAATATTCTCGGCATTGAGCCTCCGTGTCGAATCCAACATGTCGGATACATTGAAATTAAAGACGGGGAGATTTTCGTCGCGCGCATGATCCAATGCCACCAGTGGCAACGTGACGGCAAAGGATGTACCGACAAAGACCAGGACATCCGCGGAGGCAATCCAATCTTCCATTTTGGTAAAATTGTAATGTTCATGACTGTGATAGCCTTCATCAAACAAGAGTGCTTGTGGCAAAACGGCATTGCCACATCCTGGACAACAGGGAATTGTCGTCAAAGTGTCCTTCGTTTGCTCTCGCTGTTGATTGCTGGCGGGATCTAAAACGTCTCGCACCGATGGAGGATCCAACTGATCTACCGTCAATGACGCTATCATTTGATAACGACACGAGGGAGCCCCTGCACAATCACTCATGCTGCTACCGCTGCTAACATCCGTACTCGTGAGAGACCCTGGAGGGTCTTGAGCACAGGATGATGACCTGGTTGCTCTTTTTTCTGTGGGCGGGCATAGATCTGGAGCCATACTCCTGCGCCGAGGACGTTGTGGTTCCCTGATGGGAGCCGTAGTTGTCGTGGACATGGAACTCATTCGTCGTCCAGGAGGATCCCTTGATCTTGTTGCTGTTGTTGTACGCGGTGGCGACGGTGTTGTTGCAATGGATTGTGTATGTTTTTGTTTCCATGCCCGATATTTTCTTCGATGACCTAAATGTACAGGACGGTCATCATCTTCATCACTCGAGGAATCCGTATCACTGTCTTGTGCCGGAATGCACTTGTACAATCCCAATCGTCCATGTGCTTCAATAATATTGTCTTTCAAACGGGTCGTCACTTCTTCGGGGTCTTCGTCTTCTTCTTGACATTGTCGATCCAGTGCGACATGTTGTAAGCCATCCACATTTTGTGTGATGATTCGGATATTGCTGGGAAAAGCCCGCTGGAGACTGGCGAGGGTCAAGTGCCCCGCATTGGGAAGAAACTTGTTTTCATACTCTTCCACTGGAAAGTAGCGAAGCCAAAAGCTATTCCACCATACCAAAGGGTCCTTTCGAAAGGTTTCCCGTTTGGCGGTGGTCCAAAGAACCGCATTCCAAATCCCCAAGGGTTGTTCTTCCACCAAGCCGGCCTTTGTCTCGGAAGGTGATTTCGTTTTGGACGTTGCTGTTGCTTTGTTATTCGTTTCATTTTGCGTAAATTTACGACGTTTTCCCGTGGCCCCTTTGGTGGTGGGAGTAGTGCCATTATTCGTAGAACCGGTTTCGTCTTCGGGTGATGGATTTGGGTTCTTCCACGACGCATCGTTGGAATACAATTTACTGCCATTGTTGGTAGTCCGAAAGGCACGCACTCCACTGGCGACACTCAATCCAGCACCGGTAATAAAGACAACTTGTTTGCCCTGCTTGATGAACCGCGCCAAATCCCACAACGACGAGGTCCCTCGTCCCGATCGACGTTTCGTGGCACAGGGTGGTTTTAAAGTAGCGGCCAAGGCATTGCGTTTGCGTCGTGTCATGTATTGACCCACGCCACTGTCTTTGCTTTTACTACGACTCGGAGGAGTGCGATTTGGAGAAGGAGCGGCACGAGAAGAAGGACGGTTGGTCGAAGGTTCTCTTCGTGGCAATCCATACGCGGTTTGTTGCGTTTCTTGCGATCGTCGTGAGCGTGTGCTCATGATGGATGGATGGTCAACACTTAAATCAACAATGAGTGAAGCGGTTGATGTTATTGTATTGCGCCTGTGGTGAGAACTGTTCTCTGTGGTGACGGCTAGCTAGTGTTACTCGTGCCAGTAGTAATATTCTTCGGTAGTAGTATTGCAGTGCACGCTCTCACAGACTGAGTGGAGTTCTGATTTCCTTTGTTAGAAATCAATGAAAAAGAAAGGCCTCTGGTTGTGGTCTTCGTACCGCTTTGGGCAACTACAGCTTTTGGTTTTATATTAGTAGATAGCCTTGTAGTGACAAATAGATAGAAAGTCAGCGTGATATATTGAAAGTGATGTGATCAGCAGAGGAACTGCTGGTGAATGATGAATGAGCGACAACTTCCTTCAAAGTAATAACTCAGTTAGTGGTGATCATGCATTTCAACACAGAAAACTCTAAGAAAAATCGAAGGACCGAAAGTAAGGAAACCGTGAAAATGGAGGCCATTGGAGATGGTGACGACGGCAGTTAGTTCGTTTCAACGTTCACTTTTGAAGCCTGCACCCTATCTAACCCGTTTTGAACGGAAGGGTCGAAAAAAGAGAGTCATCGTTGACATTTTAAAATTCAACATAATGACCGGCAATCAGGTGATGACTAGGGACCGGACGTATCCGTGATTCAAGTGAGAACTCATTTTTTGGTCGGCGCTTTGGAAAACTGCATTGTACTCCATGCTAGTCTAGTCTAGTAGCTAGCTAGTAGAATAGTGTATGGTAGGTGTCTTGCAATCCAACCAAAAATTATGGCAAAATATATTGCGGATACGGCTCAATCGCAGTACAGAATTGGGTCTGTTTTGGACCAAATGGCAAATCCACAAGCTGCGCTGGAAGAGTATTTCAAATGTCTTGCCATCCGGGAATCTCTGGTGGGAGAAGGCCACCTTGACACTGCAGATACGTACTATGGTATTGCAGCCGCTACTCTCCACAACCAAACAAGAAACAACAACCGCAAAAGCAACAACTACAAGGCGAAGAATGCATTGAAGCATGATAGAAACGGTCTTGCCATTCGATAATCAGTTCTTGGGGAAGACCATGCCGACACACTGTTGGTAAGGAACCGCACTAGCGAGCTAACCTCACAGGGTGCTTGAGCAGTCTGGTAGGTCCAGATACATTGGGCAGTGTTAGAGGCACGGTTTGCGAAAGTAGCTTTAAAAACACTTGTTAGTCGTTAATACTACGAGGACTGCAGCCAACATAGTTGAACAAGCATAAGTTGTTGTACATCCTGGGCCCATGGCAAGTATCGTGTTGGCTCTTGCGGGACTATCTGTTGCCATAGCAACGCTCACTGCGTATTGGCATCCTTGTGAATGTAGTTCCATCCAATCTATGTGTCCAGCACGCACATATTGTAATATTTCTCGCGGGTCTAGTCCTCTTTCATTCGGCGTAAGAATAAGAAAAAATCTCCCTAGGCTACAAGAATTTGCAGCTCAAAGAGTTGACATCGTTGTCACCTGCACCTTTTCCACTGCTGCCACAGACAGCCTGCAATTTCCTGGCCCATGTGGAATGGGAGATCACCACAACAGCTCTTTTTCAGAAGCTTCGTCGGAGAATTTTCCAAATGGACGCTTAAAAAACTGTCGCAAATTGCCATGATATATCTCATGAAGGGATACAAAGCGTCGATGCTGATATATTTGCCAAACCTTGAGCAAAAGTAAAGGTTAGGCAGTCTCCAAGAAGAAAGAGCACGCGGTGGTCCACAGGACTAGCATCAAGGATGGCAATGTGGCAGTGGCAAAAGAAACAGTTGATGCCCTGCTACTACTGCTCATCGTAGAGGATGGTTCATCCTGATTCCATTCATTCTCTATTTGCGCAGTAATCAAGGTGCGTGGAGGTAGTAGCAACGACGATGAAGAAGTCGAATTTATTGAGATGTCATCGCTACCAGCATCATGATCTGTTGCATTGATGCTGCTATATTCCTCGTCGGAATCAAGTAACGTACCCGTACCCGTACTGTTGGTGGTGGTTGCGTTTTCGGCAGGGGTAGCGTCTGTCGTCATCCCTGTAGTAGTCTCGTCCTGGAGAGTCAGTTGATAGGAATCTCCGCAATATCCTAAAACAGAATCACGGGCTGAAATGGTCACTACATTTACAGTGTCTGGGATATTGACGCCTGACAAACTTCTCGTAAACGGTTGCTCGTCAACATGGGGATGTCCAAGAGTCCGTGTACCAAACATTGTACCATCTTCTGAGTGTTCCACTTTCCATTCATCGGAGTACTTGTCCCATCCTGTTTCCGAGGAGGAGACAGTTGCCGAGATGGTCTCCAACTATTATGATTTTCCATCGAACTGCTGCTGCTCTTGGACGCCGTTGCTCCTACCACATGAGCACAGCCTTCCCCCTCATTCTGAGCAGAAATTGGTGTTGGTGCGAGCACACATAAAGCCAGTAGGGCCAGCGCAAAACGTGGCGCCATTTCGTGTAGAAACTAAGAGAAATATACTGCTCACAATTAGACTACTATGATGAGTTCAGTTGGTGTTGGATTTGTTGGTAAAAGAAAGAATGAGAGATAATAGAGGATATTGTAACCGATTTCGAAGAAAGACCGCGACCACCGAGTGAGTCAAACAGTCACGGATGAGGTGCGAAAATGACTCGTGGCTCGAAATAACCGGGACTAACGAATAGATATGGACAAGGATCTCATCTGCGATCATTTCATTTGACTTTGGTTTTTAACTTGAAGGAGCTCTAAGGCGTATCTCCAAGTGGATTACCAGCCGTCCATCAGCGCCACAGTACGTAAGCCAATCATTGTGAAGATGCATGCAAGCAATGATCGCCAATTCTACTGCAAAAGCTACTGCAACCCAAACAACCAGCCGCTGAAAGACGGAGATAGAGAAGCCCAGTGTAGGCTCTGCTCTATCCAATACGGCGACGACGTTTTAGCTGCCAACAGGAAAACTACTCCTCGTATTGCTGCTGTAACCTCACACAGGATATCGTTTGTAGTGGTAAGTCAAAGACCTCATGATGTGTGGAGATTAGGACTAGCCTTGATCTGATAACCTCCTTAGCTGTACCTAGCAACTCTAGGGTGTCACCTGCTCCGATTTTTTTAGGCGATCAAGTCATTGTCTCACCATGTTGTGCTGTTTTGTCAATACTGTAGTATCAAATAAATAATTAGCCATGGCGAAACGCAGTACTTGCAATAGACGTCGACTCTTGTTGACAGGATGGGCGGCAATCGTGGTGCTGATGATGTTGGCATTGCCATACACAGTCACTGCTGAAGGAGGGGAGACTGCTGAAACCTACGAGGAGCCACCCACTCCATCGGAGCCAGTCGTACCTGAAGAGACTGCCGAGGCACCGGTTCCTGTGGAGCATGATTTGCCACCAACGCCACCTGTTGTTGTCGAAGAGGATCCTGAACCCGAGCCAGAGCCTGAACCCGAGCCGGAACCTGAACCCGAGCCTGAGCCCGTGAAGACCAAGGCTGAGCCCGTAAAGACCAAGGCGGCCCCTGTTAAAAAGGAAAAGGGAGAAAGTCCCATGGCTGCGATCAAGGCAAAGACAGATGCTTTGGTCAAGCGAGTGAAGGGCATTAGTCAACAAGACGCCAAGAAGATTGCAGCTGCTGTTGTTGGTGTATGGGGTGTGAGTGCTGGAGTTGGTTGGATCGCACAGAACGCGAACCAAAAAGCTGAGCCTGCTAAGAAGAAATAGATATTCTCTTTACAATCAACCAGTCATGCATTCATTCAGGCTGACCATTCCTCCCATCATCGCCGGCATGACAATAACATGCATCTGCGATGAAGGCAATTTAGTAGAACCGACTTCACAAAACCATTGAATTAGGCCGCTTTGGTGGAGATCTGTGTAGAGTTTTTGTGTTACATCTTTTTTAAATCTTAGCAGCTGGAGTCTTTAAAACGATGTCCTGTCGACAATAGCTTTATCTTGCTTAATCATAGTCAAAATTCAGCTTTGGTTGAGATCTGTGTCGGGTGTTGTGTTGCATTTTTTTCGCAGGTGGAGTCTTTCAAACGAGGTCCAGCTTTATCTTCCTTAATCATAGTCAACTAGTCAAGTACAGCTTTGGTTGAGATCTGTGTAGAGTTTTGGGTTGCATCTTTTTTCGCGGCTGGAGTCTTTTAACAGAGGTCCTATAGACAATAGCTTTATCTTCCTTAATCACAGTCAAGTCCTATCAACTGGCGATGTGATTGTGAGCTTGAAGATTCGCGGGATCTTCACATGCTTCTTGGCTTTCTGTGAAAAATGCATATGCAAGAACTTAGAACCCGACTAGGAAAATAGGATAAACCTCAGATAGAACTAGTTACCGACCGATCGCCTAGCACTATCATGCAATTTTCTAGGTCTAATCAATATGCAAATTCTCGATGGTGCTGCGACTCATTGTTTTGAGCAGCCAAATAGTCAGTGATGCAGCGGAGCATTTTGTCAAAGTTGGTCATCACAACAAGTCTCATCATCGGTGCATTCCTTGCAAGAATTTCATAGCACAAGTGGACGAAATCTGGGTCCTCAAGATGCCGCGAGAAGACATTCTGTTTCACTTCTACTACTTCTCCTTCATCATCTCCAGCCTCCGCTGATCCACCATTTTCCTCTTCTTTAGAACGTTTCTTCATCTTTGTCGTGATCGTCTTCTCCACAACCAAGTCCACAACAGGCGTGAGAACATTCCGTAATCGAGGTGTAACCCTACTTGCGATTTGGTCCTGTGTGCTATTTAGTTCGTCATTCAAAAGTGTCAAGTTTTGATCGGAAGCACCACTCCTGTCTGTACCCCATCTGTAGGTCGCCGTAGATACACAGCACAACAGCAAACCCAACTCTTCAAGGACTACTTGTAATCGGCTCGCCCAAGTCTTGATCAACGCTTTATCCAAATTATCAGGGGGCTCGCCTATAACGGGGGATGTCGCGTCGGGAGCAGCACCCTCCTTGTAAAATCCTTCTGAGGGGATTTCAGGAACTTGATTTGCCAGTTCTTTTATTCGATCGTGAATGTCTCGCAAAGACAGGGCCTCAAAGCCGTTGTTATCGGCATCTTTGGCATTTTTAGCAGCACTTCTAGTTGCAGTCTTGGATTGCGACGTACTGGAATCTTCATTTTTAATATTTTTCTTGGCGGTTGCCACCGGTGCAGGTTTCTTTTTCGCTGGAACCGCATCTCCATCACCATCTTTGAGTGCGGCCTTTCGCTTCTTGTGAACATCTTTCATCTTTCTCCGGGAACTTGACGGCTTTATCTGCAATATTGTTGAATGTTTGTGCTTTTGATTTCGTGTCAGGGTGCCGCCAACGCTTACTTTGCTTGTCCGCGTATCAAGAGTTGATGCTGCTACAGTATTAGACGCCCCCAACGAAAATGCTGAATCTATCAGCAGGCGAAAAAGATGTTTGTCAATGGTTGTTATTAGATAATAAAGAAGAATGATGATAGTTACGTATATATGGACGCAAATCTCGAACCACCAATAAATTTGCTGTGAACTTCTTCGTCGTCGACAGCTGTACTGTATGCTTGCATGGTGAACCGCTGTGCTTGCAGGCTTGCACAAGGTAGGATTCACGTTTAGGTACGCACACTCACTCAACCACTCACTTGTCCTGTCCCAACTGAACATACATGTTTCCAAACAAATTGAAACCAATTTCTGTAGTTTAGATACTGCAACTTGTAGGGATTGTTACTACATCATACGGCAGGAAAGTGGCAAAGCTTTGTATAAAGAAGCTGAGTTGCAGGGCCACATTTATGACATCATTATGTTTGCAGCTTTCAGCTGAATGAAACCAGATTGAGAAACAACGAGCAAAACATTCACTTCACAATCATGTTACATGCCTGTCCTTCTCAGTATTGGCAGCAAGCCAAATGTACACAAAGATATTTATAGTAGAGCTCAAAACCAACAATTCAGGAGAATTTGCATAACCAACATCGAAGGAGTAGTCTAGCTACCGCTGCTGGCATGCTAAATATTTGTTTGAAAGCTGCGCTTCAATTTTGTTTTACAGATATCGGTGCTCTCTTTTATACAGTCTGGATATTAACGCCTTGCATCATTCAGTTGCAGAAGCTTGAACAATATCTGCTTGAATAGCGCTCTAAAAGCTAACCAGATTGAATGTTGAACTATTTTGCGTGTAAAAGTTCAGGCGTAGTTTCGACTTCCACGCAGAGTGGAACAGATTTACATTATTTGATATCATCTATAGTTGTTATGCTTGGATATCCTCCAAAAGCATGTATCAGTTGCAATGTCACAGCCGCGTGTGATTTTTGAAGTGGCATCAGTATGACATCGCAGTGTCGTTATCCAAATTATGTGTCAATAAGTATATACATGAGAAGGCGTCCAGGTCGAGCATCCTTCTGCTGGCCGTTCTTAGTCAGTGTAAACACATGACTAAGACTAGCATGGTCCGGAAATGCTTAGAAGAAAGCAGAGAAAGAGTTGAAGAACTCTTGGACACCTTCCGATCCCATCAATCCTTCGGCGCTGAAGAGCAAACCTTCCGTTCCGAAAAGGCCTTCCAAAATTGGTCCCAGCACAAGGCCAGCCTCTCCTACGGAACCCGCGCCCAACAGCAGAATGAGTCCACCAAAAAGGGTCAATCCAGCAGCGTTCTTAAGATCAACAGTGTCGTTCTTCCAGCCATCATAGAGGAATGCGAATTGAACGGCAAAGAAGATTGGCAAGATAGGACGCAAAATGGAAGTGACAATTCCAGCGTAGTTGAAGTTTTCAAACTTGATACCTCCATCTTCGTTCTTGACAATTTTGGCAGGGGTGTCGAAACCACGAATGATGATATCGGAAGCAAAACGGCTCAGTCCTTGCACAGCCGCGGATCGTACCAATCGCCGACCACGGTAGTTGCCAAGAGCACTGGCAAGCTCATTACGAGTCGTGCACTTTTCAAGCTCTTGCACGATAACGAAAGCATCTTCAATAGCCTGACATCCTCCTTGTCCCAAGTTGGGCATCATGGCATGCACGGCATCACCGAGCAGAGCAACGGGACCATCCGTCCATGGTTTGCGAACGGATGGAGGTCGGTCGTACAAGTCGCGTTGCTCAATTTCGTCCTCTTGTGTTGCCTTGAGAATGTGGTGGCAATCCTTCGACCAGCCAGTAAAGATGTTTTGGAGGTACAGGGATTTACCATCAGGCATTTCCTCAGTCGCGGCCGAACCAGGGGCGCGCGCCAAGAAAGCGTACCATTGGTATCGTCCATTGCCAATGTCGGTAATAACAAAGTATCTAATCAAATTGTAGAGGTGCAAAATAGCCAAGGTTAGAGGATTGTTGAACAGCATGCAATAATCGAGGCATTTCAATTTGAATAACAAAAGACTTACTGTCCTGGTCCAATGTAGACCTTGTATCCGACCAAACCATTGTCGAACGAATCGTAATTTAATTCGCCGGCAAAGACAGTGTATCCGGAATAACTGACCCCCGACTCGTCTCCACGAATAGGTTCATCTCGCATGGTAGCCCGGACGGCAGACCAAATACCATCGGCACCAATCAGTACATCACCTTCGACCGTAGCTCCACTGTCGAGAGTAACTTTGACACCGTGGCCATTCTTGTTCCTTTCGTATCCTACAACGCCATCTCCATTGCGGACGACGCCTTCAGGAAGATTCTTTAAGTAAATATTTTGCAAATCCGGACGCTCAATCACACCGGTATAAGGAAGGTTCCGAGATACGGCAGGAGAGCCAAGATCAAACTTGGCGTACCATTCATCCCGAATACCATCCTTGATACCATTTTCTTTATCTCCCGTAAAGGTGAATTTCGCCATGACTTCGTTGTACACGGGCTCATCCATTTCCTTGAGAATTGCCAAGGCATTCGATGCCAATTGAATGGGTCCTCCAAATCTCTTGAACTGATCCGTTCGTTCCAAGACGGTCACATTGATCAAGGGATTTTTGCTCAGCGATTTGGCCAAGGCAAGACCTCCCACACCAGCTCCAGCAACCAACACACGAAGAGGATTTTCTTTTGTGATTTCATCAGGAACGGGAGCAAATTCGTACACACCGTCCTTGCTCGATTCTTTTGTGGAACTGGGGGCATCGATACCTGCTGCCACGTTCAGAAATGTTGGGGTGGAAAAGGAAGCAGCTGAACGTGCCTGTGTAGGGAGGGAGGCACTGGAAAATGCTGCACCATCATGGCCCAAAAAGAGGGAGGCCAGGGCGCCCAAAGCAATACGATCGATTCTCATGTTGACACTTTCTTTTCTGGTACCAGGAAAAAAATTAAAGTGAATTGGTTTGTGTCTGGAGGTCTGCTACAATTATAAACGACTGCAATTTTCAAAACGGAGTGCTACTTGCTTCAAAGTTTCTCCGCTTGCAACCGTGGCGATCTGGCAACATCATCCGCAACATCAATCTCTTCGTCATAGTTACGGCCACGATTTCGGTCAACAACAGCTAGTCAACAGCGAGTGAGTCAAGAACTCTGCTGAAGTCTCTTTTACGTACCTACTGGGCGAACACTCTGTTTGTAGTGCTGACGCAGCAAAAAGAACAAGAGCGGAACGCCGCGAACGAGAAATCAATGAAAAGGGCCATTGACCTGTCTCTTATACACATCTCCGAGCCCACGAGACTAAGGCGAATCTCGTATGCCGTCTTCTGC
>ENA-ORBV01007178-ORBV01007178.1-microbial-mat-metagenome-genome-assembly--contig:-NODE-7178-length-19223-cov-6.084561_pt1 | contig 19223 bp, 15 predicted proteins | sample MGYA00237777_ERZ505514 | MGnify/ENA primary metagenome ERZ505514 (study PRJEB26160, sample SAMN06269048) | microbial mat metagenome | isolation source: Oligotrophic lake microbial mat | place... | reverse complement strand
CGATTGTAGCATCTACAAACCACGACAACAAAAATTAATCCATTTTCTGCATTGCACACAATTATTGGTTAAATAGACTAATTCGTTGCTTCTTTAGTCTAGTACTTCTTGTTTGTACCCCCCCCTCTTTGTGAATTCATTTTGCTGCCTAAATGTTGGTTGCAACCAATACCAGCTGCAGTATGTCCAGTGAGGGCCCACGAAATTCCAAGAGGGAGAAGAAATTCGAAGATGCCGTCAAGCTCGTGTCCCGGGCTACTTCGGTGGGTGCAGAATCGCAGCAAAGAGCTTCCGATACAGCTCCTCCGTCTTCATCTTCTGCTGCTGTGCATGATTGGATGATGAATTGGCAAAAAAGTCCTGCCACTTCTCCTGATTTCAACAGTGCCGACTTTAGTGTGGACAAGAGTGTGGCCGAAAAGATTCGTGAAAAAAAGGAATGGAATAAGAAACTAAAGGCAGCTCCTGCTGATTCTGGACCAAGAGATCAGCCTAAAGTTCGGGCCAGTGTTACAGACATTTTAGCCAGCGACAGTGACGCTGATTCCGATTCCGAAGACGAGTTGGACCAAAGAAAGTCCAGTCCTGCGGTATTGGGAAAACCTGGCCTTAAGCGAACCTCGAGTGATGATGCCCAAGCCCGACAACGTGGGTCTGTCAAAATTAGGTTGAGCGATTTAATGGGTGGAGGTTTGGATTATGAGGAAGAGGAAGATTCCGAGGAAGAGGATGACGCAGATCAAGATTACGGCAAAAAAATGATTGAATTTTTGAAAATCAATGTGAACTCCGAATCGCAGTGTGACAATTCTCGGGGCAGTCAAGGAAGTACGGACAGTAAAAAAATGCAAAAACAAAATTCATCCTCCAATTTAACACAAGAAAAAGGTATTCGAAATCGACTAGCCTTTCGTATGGGACTGGACCGAGCTCGAAGTGAACGTGGTTTGGGCAGCATCTCGTATGCCAAAAAGAAAGATTCGCTCTCTCTATTTATTCCGGTCATGGGACGATCCAGTTCTCTTGCAGATGTACTCAAGCCTCCCACAATGAAACGTGGAACAACAGAAGGCTCTTCTCCTAATCTGTCGGGTCGGTCTCACGCGAGAAAGCATGGCGGTGGATTGGATAGCAAGAGCGAGCATGTTCATACATCTACTAGGCGAGGTGGTTTGAATGGTACGCCTCCCAGTTCCAGAGAATCTTCCCCAGTTATCCGAAAGAGTGCTGGAACACGTCCTACGTCCAGAGAATCTTCTCCCAGTTATGATTGGCGAAAGCACACCGGATCCAGAGAAAGTTCTCCCGTGGAACCGCGACAGCGCTCCTCGCGAGACGAGTCCAAGCCTGCTGGTAGGCCCAAGTTGTCCTCCCGAAGTCCGAGTAGGCGAAACGTCAGTTTGAGGCCATCGGCGTCGAGGAGTCCGAGTAGGAGGAACCTCAACAAGCCACCCGCTCTATCTCGGGAAGCAAGTAAGTGCAGTCCAAGCCCTGAACGAAAGTCGAAAGGAAAAGATGACCTGGAGGGCATGGCAGCCCTACCCATGCCACCGACTTTGGATAGAGGAGTCTCGGCGGGTGGACCTAAGCAGAGGCGAGGACATATTGACATCAATACGGACAGACTTCCAAGGAGCATGCGATTGGGCTTGGAGAAAAGTTTAAGTTGCAAAGGTATCGGCCAATCAGGCGAGGGCAAGGATACTCTCAGACGAAACAAGTCTGGGGGTGGTGACGATCTTACACATCGGATGAAAAAGTCTCGTCCCAAGCACGTAGAAGACGATAGTCCTCGCGGCAGAAAATCATCAGGTCTGAAACAACGAAGAGCCCGCAGAGATGCATCCGAGGGTGAAGTGCGTGATCAATCTGGGAGCCCCTCGGGCAGTCCGGCCAAAGCAGGGCACAGACGAAAAGACCGAAGAGATCATTCAGCGGATGAAGATGGTCAGGATACATCGGAATGCCCCAACCGAGGAGCAGACAAACACGACGAAGGTGAACGGCGGCAGCGAAGGGAACGAGATAGACGCAGAAGGGGCCCTCGGGCAGCTCCTGCGCGAGCACGAAGTCACTCTCCAGCGCGAAAAGCCAATCACCATGATATTGTTCGTTCCCAATACGAACATGTTTTGAAGAACTACAATCCGGATGAAGTTCAGGCCATCTACGTAGAACAACCCGAAAATCCCACAGAAGAAGAATTGGCAGCGGCGGAAGCTGCTGGTAAAGAGGCAGAGAAAGCTGCCGAAGGCACGACGATGAAGTCTCTCATGTCCTTTGCAATGAAGGCGACAACAGCTACAATGAAGACAGCAACCAATGCCACTGTTGCTACTGCAGGTATTGCAGCCAAGGCGACAACTGCTACCATGAAAACAGCAACAAGTGCAACCGTTGCTACTGCAGGTATGGCAGCAAAGGCGACTACCGCAGCGACAAATGCGACGAAGAAGACTACGATGACGGGATTGAACGTGGCCATGACTTCAGCCAACGCAGTAGCAAAGACGACTACTTCAGCCGCTACGAAGTCGGCACAAGTTGGTTTCACTGTAGCGTCTTCCACTGCCAAGACAGCTGCAAAGGCAATGTCATTGGGCGCGAGCAGCCACCATAAGGTCAGTCAGCAGCCAGAGGGCGAGAGCGGAGCACTGTCGGATTCAGACACTGGCACACATCAAATTCGTGCCAATCGAGGCGCAGTAGCGACATCCCTTTCTGAGCTAGTTGGAGGAGGCTTGGGCGAAGCATCATCTGAATTCGACGACGGCTTTCCTGCTTATGATGATGATGAAGGAGGCCTTTTTTAGATGGCCCCAGAGCTGGCGGAATTCCAAATCTGGAAGTCTTACATTGAAAGCATACATAACTTCATGAACAATACTACGATCCTCGGGACTGAATGCGCGACAGTTGTGCCGTTGACGTACTTTGATCGTTCAGCTAGTCCAGTTTATAGTGTCGTAGTGTAATTTGTCTACTAAGATCCCATTGCGACCACAACTAACTTGTACTAAGATCTCATTTTGACGGTGCTGCCTTGCTTCGTATCAGTAGATCCAAGTGAGAGAGAGTAAATAGCACCAATTAATGGATGGATAGGTGGGAGAGTACTATTTTGAATTCAGTATGCTGCATACGCATGCACCATGTAGCATTGAAAAGAGCAAATGCACCTCATAAGTTATGACTGGCAATACAGACAATCCTAGTAGCAGCAAGCCAATGGCATATTTTGGGGTGACATAAGATTAGTCTCACCTTGAGTTGTGGCATGCCAAAAATACTCTCTGTGGAGTTTTGAGTTGTTCTGGCTACCAGTGCTTGTAAATATTAAGATAGGAATAAAGATTCCTCCTGACGAGGCGATTACCATTCTCACTGCCGAGCGCGTCAATGCATGCCATGCAAGATACTACGAAAAGCGAGTTGCCTACGGGGTGCTCGAGAATCCGTCGCCGTCTACTGAAGGGGTAATAATGGCACAAGAAAATGTTTAAAAACAATGCTACAAACGTACGTATGCAGCGCCAGCCTCGCTGTAACCGCACGCAAATGCCCGAAAAGACCTGGAAGTATTATTTTTCAATGTTCTGCAACCATATCCAATTGAAATTCTGGTTCGTCTTCGTCCAACATATTCCACTGATTTGCGTTATCCGAGTCATCCAAATCATCATGATCCACCATTAGTCCAGCCGTGGAGGAATCCACTTCCTGCATCTTATGACCTTTCATCTTCTTCCCAAACCCTAACACTCCCTTCATCGCAGATTGTGCTGCCTTCGCTCCTGTCTTGGCAACCGTCATTGTGGCATTGGCCCCTGCAAGAACGGATCAATTTTGAAGAATGAGCAAAAAAATAATCAATGCAACGCACATTCACCTCTCAAGTCGGAACTAACCCGCCGCTATCCCTAACTTACCGGTCTTTGCAACTTTCATGGAAGCTTTACCTCCGGTTTTCGCGACACTCGCCCCAGTCTTTGCTACTACCATGGAGGCGCGGCCCGCAACTTTTCCCGCGCCCTTTAGGGCGGGTTTGAAAGATCGTTTGTGATGTTGCATATCTGGGTTGGAAGAATTCAAATCTGGCGACAGCTCGTCTGGTTCACCGCTGCTGGAAGCGTCTTCCTCTTCTTCTCGTAATTGCGACAGCTCGTCCTGCTCTTGGTCATCGTCATCGTACAAATGTACCATATTTACAATTTGAGATTGCCGGACGTTCGCGCCACGGTTCACCCGTCCTGGTCGTCTTTGATTGGGTGCTACGGGAGAAGGATTATGCCCGGCCTGCGCTACCGAGGTTCGTCGTCCATCATTTCTGGGAGATTCCCCACCTGATCCGTCTCCCATGATGGAGCGCCGTTGGCGCCGTCGGCCTGGGTGATTGTCCGTCTTACGCTGCCAACCCATCTCAAACACTTGCCCACCCTCCTCCACCTCTTCTTCCTCTGGCATGCTGGGCAGCTGAGGACGCGTTAAGCTTTCACGCCTTGGTCGATTCAATCGGTGATCCGTCGGAGGAGCAACATCACTGGGACCACTACTCCTGACGGGGGCATTTTCATCATCCGAAGGACCCCCACCACTTTGACTGGGTGGAGGAATATGCGCCTCTTCCGCTCTTACTTTCTCCTTCAGCCTCTGAGCGCGCTCACGGCGTTCGCGCCTTTTATCCGATTCGCTCCCTTGTCGACGGGACGAGGAGGAGGCACCCTGCTGACTACTACCACTGTGTGCCCGTGGTTTTCGACTACCACCTTCTCCAGAGGAGCGACGTGGTTTCCCCTCTCGCTTCTCCTCAGATACGCGGCGACTTGCGCTCACCCGACTATCATCGTCTCCACCCGTGCGCAGCCGGCGGCGGCTTCCATCTTTTTGGAGTCGCCGATGCAATCCTTCCTTTGTCCCACGCCTGGATAAGCGGCTGGTGACGGAACCTGTTTCCGCGTCCTTGCTTGTGGTGGCGCCACTCCTCTTTAAAGAAGCATCTAAATGACCAGCGCCGCCTTGACTGCTCGTTTCTCTTCTCTGCCTCGTACCAGTGGATCTTCGTGTTCGATTTTGTTGATCCGAGTGGTCCATATTACTGCCGCTATTGTTGTTGTGTGGATCTTCGGATGTTGAAGCTTCTCTTCGCTGCCTCGTACCACCGGATCGTCTCTGTTTAGTATTGGGATCCGACCCGTCCATATTACTGCCACTATTGTTGTGTTGATCTTCTGATAAGGAAGCTTCTCTTCTCTGTCTTGTCCCGGTACCGGATCTTCGCATTCGTTGATCCGATGCGTCCATATTCGTGCCGCTATTTCCGTGTGGATCCTCGGAGGCTGCATGGCGATTTCGGCTGGCCCTGCTGACTCGTTTGTCGCCTCCTTCGCGTTCCGTAGTTGCTGCTCCTTCTTCCGGGACGGAATGCGCGGAATGAGCGGAAGTCGCGGAATGCCCTGAATTTTTGTGATCACTTAAATTCCTGCCATCGAGGCTGACTCGACCAGAACCACTGGGTCTTCTGGGTGCCTTGGTGGTTCTGTTGTTGGATCGTACGGGCGATCGACTGCTGTTGGAAACATCCATGGCATGAGTATTGTTATTACTGTGGTGGTGTCGATCCGATCCATCTCGTCGATTTCGTCGAGAGGGCGTCGCGGCGGCTGCTGTGGAGGATGATTGTGGATTGTCCTTGTGACGATGATGTTCTCGATCACGTTCTCGATGCTCACGATCTCGATCGGATCTTCGTCGACCGGAGGATTCCATGGGCGCATCACCACGATCTCGGTCCGATCTTCGTCGACCAGAGCCATCCATGGGTGCTTCTCTGTCACTACTCGTTTTATCCGACCTTCGCCGCGCGGAATTATCCCCCATGTCTCTCTCTTTATCAGATCTTCGTCTAGCAGCACTGTCGTTTATAGAGCTGTCCATGACTTCGACACTGCGACCAGACCCTCGCCGCCTTGCTTGTTGGTGAGGTTGTGGTTCTTCCATGATGGTATCAATTTTATTCAAAATTTAATGAAAATAAAATAATTATCCAAAAATAAGTCCTTGCTTCTTGCCGTAGTGCTTGATTGAAGTTATCGTTAGGCGTCCACCCCCGGCCACGGCTGCTACCTTTGCTGCTGCTGCTGCTGCGTTGCGTGTGTTCTGCTCTTGTTGTCAAGACAAGTGACAACCAAAAGGCGAACAAACAAAATAATGAAGTGTTGTTCCTGTCTGTCTGCTTGCACAATCAATCAATCAATCGACAACATTCGAAGACAGGCTTGCATGTATTGCTAGCTTATTGTAGAGGCCATGGAGGTAGGAAGCAACAGACCTGCTACTTCTACTCTTAGTACCAGGTAGCTACTCTAGCTATGACAAGCAGTGTAGCTGTTGTGTCTGTAAAACTCTTCTTTGTTTGGGTAGAGCAGGTGCTCCAAAAGGGAGTGTTGGTGCAAGAAGATGCGTTGCGTCCTGAACTAGTAAAACTACAGTATATTTCTGGTACTGCAATGTACAGTCCCAGTTGTTTCACGGGCACCTACTAGCTAGCTAGCACTACGGTAGCTAGGTAATGCTGCATACGCGTAGCAGTGGTACAGTACGAACCGCGGCTGCTTGTCAAGAATACTGTAGCCTGACAGACTATTCAAAACCACCCAGTTTGTTTTGTGTAATTGGTGTACAACAGTCCTGAACACGACTCAGCCAAATTGCCCTCCTAGCTAGCCTGCTGGCTACCTCGTACTGGAAGACTACCAGCCAGGAGTTGCAGTTACTACTAGCTAGCTAGCTAGTGCATCGTAGATCTACAAGCAAAAGGGCCCGTTCTCTTTCTTTTGTGCAGTACCCAACACCTACTAGCTTGCTAGCCAGCCTTCAATGACTGCACGGAGTCAAGAGACCTCTGAGTGTAGCATTTTTTCTGTGCCGTCAAAATCTCTAGTGTGCTCTAGCTACTGACACAAAAAGATAGCAATCTGCAAAATCCCGAATTCCCTTCTCACAAATCCCCATGCCTTCCAAAGTAATTACACTACTAACATGATGTGATCAGTGTGTAATCTGTAGTTTCCAGAGTGCTGTCAGTCAGTGGATCAATTTCATGGATGGCTGTCAATGACATTTTGGGACTGCAGCTTCTTTGAACACAGCCAATAGAATAACCCGCGCGCCTTGCATGTCTGATCAATATTTGTTTTGAATTTAATAAAGTAGCAGAAGGCGGCGCACGTCTTGATTATTTATTAGGAATTCAAATGATCTGTACCTTTATTACTACAACCACCACATCCACTTTAGAATCCGTCACCGAATCCACACTCTGGTGCACTGTCATCAAATGGTTTTTCATCTTCAGAATCACTATCATCCAAGGCTGAATGGCTACTAGCACTTTTCAACGACCTGTGAGCAGAAGACACAGCGGCGCCCAGTATATTCGTTGCCTTGCCAGCAACATCGAATGTTGCGTTGGTTGCCATACCAGCAACTCCCAGCGTTGCATCGGTCGCCTTACCGGCTACATCGAATGTTGCGTTGGTTGCCTTACCGGCTACATCCAATGTTGCATTGGTTGCCTTACCAGCCACACCCAATGTTGCGTTGGTTGCCATACCAGCCACATCCAATGTTGCATTGGTTGCCTTACCGGCTACATCCAATGTTGCGTTGGTTGCCATACCAGCCACACCCAGTGTTGCGTTGGTTGCCATACCAGCCACACCCAGTGTTGTGGTCGTTGCAGCCGTAGCATAATTGGTAAATCCAGCAAAGGTGGTGTACAATCCATATTCAGACGCCTGAACACCTTCGGCATCCACTTTTATTTCTTCTTCATTTGCATGGGAACTTTCCGATTCGGAAGATTGATACTCGAAATCGTCTTCGTTGAACACTTTGTGCTCGGTTGCGGCACATTGTAGTATTTGTTGCGATCGAATGTCACCCTTCGTAGCGCCAACACCTCCATGTCCACGTCGACGACGTCCACCATCAGCGCTTTGTTTCCTGACTTCGCCGCCACGGGTACGACGTTCCCTGCTAGGGCTGCCACTGCCACTGCCACTGCCACTGCCACTACGGTCACCCCGACGTCTTCCTTTGGGGGATTCGTTTCGCTTTTTTCGCCGTCGTTCACCAGTACCCGGGGTCTTTTCTACATCGCCTCCGCCAACGTTATTTTCTTCCTCGTCATCAATATCCACATCTTCTGCTGGATTGTGCATTGCCTTTTCTTCTCGTTCCCGTTCCTTTCTTTCGGTATGGCGTCGACGACCAGGACTGTTGTCACCACTTTGATGTCTACCGGGACTGTGATCGCTTTTATGAGTGTTGCGACGGGGACTGTGGTCACCGCTTTGATGTCGACGGGGACTGTGATCACCACTTTGATGTCTACCGGGACTGTGATCGCTTTTATGAGTGTTGCGCCGGGGACTGTGGTCACAACTTTGATGTCGATGAGGACTGTTATCGCCACTATGATGACGCTCATGGTGTCGAGGTTCATTCTTGCTACGACTGCGTTGTTTTGGTTTTGGACTATGACCTCCTCCTCCTCCCTCTCCTTTTTTGCCGTGCGGATTTCGACGCCGTCGGCGTGCTTGTCCTTCCTCTTCGTCCTCCTCGCTTTCACCACCCGTAGGATTATTGGCCTCAAAATCTCTACTCAAGGATTCTTTGACTGCTGCTTGCATGTCCAAGGTATTGAGAATGGCTGGACTCAAACCTGCTTTGGAAGCAGCGGCTTCGGCACGCTTCTCTCGAATACGGTCAATAATTCCACCACTATCAGGGGCTTCTTCAACTGGCGTTTGTTGCTTGTCTGCGGCAAGTTTTTCCCTTTTTCCTCGCAATCGGTCGATCATACCACCACCACCACTAGTAGTAGTAGTAGTAGTAGTAGTAGTAGTAGTAGTAGGGTTTTCTTCTGGTTGTTTGTTTTTGGAAAAGGCCGACATGATTCCTGGGCTCAAGACGGACGAAGCTCTTGCCGCCAGTTCATTGACTTCTTCGGCCAAGCCTTTTTCCTCGCTTTTCTTACTATGTCGTTTTTGCAACAAAGTGTTGGTGAGGGCTTGGAAATCGACCGTGCCGGGTTGTGGATCTGCCGATGACGACGACATGGTAGAGGAGGGGTTTACGTGTTGTTATGGAATAGTGGGAAACTTTTGGTTGGTTTTGTAGCAATTGGATTATGCTTCATTCATTCATTCAGTTTTGGTTGGTCGTCTCGGCTCATTCAATTGTCGTCAACAGGCACTAGACTACTGTAGCTATGGAAGCAGAGCTGTTGTGTGCTATGCAGCTATCGATAGTGGCTACGAAAGTAGGAGTCGATCTATTAGTAGTAGAACCTGGTTATGGCTAGAGTAGCAGCAGGCAGGCAACTAAAAACTCACTGTAGCTCGTGATACATTAGAATTCGTTCCAGTAAGTTTATTAATTATCTTCTACGGTACTAGCTAGCTAGCTAGTAGGTAGTAGCAGATAGTACGGTACGTATTTGTAAAAGGGAACTGCGGAAGCCAAGTCGAAGAAGTGAATCAATACGTAGGAAAACTGCGTGCGATGACAGGGTCATTATTCATTGATTCATATGCGAGGCAAAAGCGAAGTCCGTCGTGACCAGGTATTTCCGTATTTGAACCCCAACTCTACCACACGAAACTCAGTACAACAGCCACCAGGGGTGTGTGCCCTAAACTATTGAGCTTGTGCATTGTGTAATTTTTTTGTGCAACAAATTCGGTGCATGTTTTTGCTACGCAGAGAACCCTCCCGGCAGTTGCATGACATCAGAGTTCTGTTTTCTGTCCCACAAGTTGCCACTGTGACACTTTTCCAATGTGATGGGCTGCCACTGTGACACGACCCTTATGTGACATGTCCCTTAAGTGACAGACAGAAAGACATGCATGCAGACAGACAGACAGCCAAACAAAAATTGCACAGACACCACACTTACAGTTTAGGGCAATTATAAATCACTCACCGAAAATCGGATCATCTTTAGTGCACGATAAACTAGAAGCCACTGATGTGGTTAGCCCCCAACATTTTTAGAACTGATGTCTCACTCATGACTAGCACCTTTCCACATTTAAGCACTGTCTCATTGACATCTTTTGTTATGGGAGCACTGTCTCACTGGCACCTTTTTTTAAATCAACACTGTCCCAGGGGCACCTTCCCTTATGTGACACACATGCACACATACAACCACGCCATTTTCAGTCACTTTTTGAGTCCCTTTTGTCAATAAAATTTGGATAGACCCCACTTGACTAGTTGGGGGCAATAAAATTTGGATAGACCCCCACTTGACTAGCTAGTTGGGGGCAATTTTATTTTATTCCAAGACCTGGCATTTTGGGGAGCGTGCTCCCGAGCCCGGCGAACTTGCATTAAATAAAGCGAACTCACAAAACCATTGTTGAAAGTTGCGAACACCACTCGATCGTGTCAACGCTATTGACTTCCATAGAGTGGCAGCACATGCAACGAACTTTCAATTGATGGGCTTCGCATACGAAAGATACCATACCTTGAAGACTACTAGTACGGTTTTGACGGCAGCGAAGGTTCTCGTCAACTTGCGCACTGTGGCAGTAAAACAACGTAGGAGCCTGTACGAACAAGGCACAGAGTGATGAGAACCGTCGAAAGTTCTACGAAATGTCCTACTCTCGTTAGCGGAAGACTTTCAGTGGCCCCACCAAAAAGAAATGTTACACTTGATTGTTATGATCTCATATTCTAACCACGAAAGAAGAAAAAAAAGAAAAAAATCTATCAACAGTCAAAAATAAAAGAAACATTAACCATGAGTGCTACTTACGCCCAGTATGTCATTCCTTTTGGAGGATCTGCCATCCCCCAAGACAAGCCCGACAAGAAAATTGTGGGAGGCAAAGGTTTGGGATTGCAGGAAATGTCCCGCATCGGTGTGGATGTTCCTCCTGGTTTTACGTTGACCACGCAAGGTGCGACAAAAAGGAAGCCCGCTCAATGAAAAAAAAAGTTGACCTCACTCACAGCGTCCGCCGTTTGTCTTTCTAAATTTCCACACGCATACACACACAAACAGTCTGCCAGCTGTATGAAAAAGATGGTGGTTTGCCCGAGGACATGTGGGAATGCGTGAAAGCCGCCGTTGGTCGCGTCGAAAGAGACTTTGGGAAAAAATTTGGAGACAATGATTCTCCCTTGCTTTTCTCGTGCCGAAGTGGAGCCGCCATTTCGATGCCAGGAATGATGGACACCGTCCTGGATATCGTGAGTATTTCGATTAATTTATTTTCTTTCGTTACCCAAACATGTACTAATACTACATTTTGTGCGTCCTTGCTTTCTTGACAACCCGCAGGGTCTCAACGCCAAGACTGTCAAGGGTTTGGCCAAAGCCAGCAACAACAAGCGCTTCGCATACGACGCGTACCGCCGTCTCTTGGACATGTTTGGTGATGTCGTTCTGGGTATCCCTCATGACGCCTTTGAACGGCGCTTGGAAAAGCTCAAGAGAGAGACGGGCAAGGTTGATGACACGGAATTCACAGCTGATGACCTTGAAAAATTGTGTGAATTGTACAAGGAGGTTTATGTGGAACACAAGCAAGTCTTCCCCGAAGACCCCTACGATCAGCTCAAGGCCTGCATCAAGGCAGTCTTTGGATCTTGGATGTCGGACCGCGCCATTAAATACCGCGAGATTAATGGCATCACCGGTCTCTTGGGAACCGCGTGCAATATCCAAACCATGGTGTTTGGAAACCTTGGTTCCAACAGCGGAACAGGTGTGGCATTTTCCAGAGATCCCGGTACTGGCAAAAACGAGCTCAAAGGAGAGTACTTGATTGATGCCCAAGGTGAAGATGTGGTTGCCGGGTAAGTTGGTCCAGCAAATGGAAATGAAAAATTATGAGTCGTGGTAAATCATGTCTACGCGGGCCCCAAGTCACTCCGCCATCCCTCATTGATTTTTCTGCTCCATTTTTTTACCTGCTCTTTCAGAATTCGTACTCCTGTGCCCATCTCTCGCATGGCCGAGGCGTTGCCCGAGGCATACATGCAATTTATTCGAAACATTGAGCTGCTCGAGAAGCATTTCAAAGACATGCAAGATGTCGAATTTACTGTGGAAAATGGAAAGCTATGGATGCTTCAGTGCCGTTCTGGAAAACGTACGGGACAAGCCGCCTTTAATATTGCAGTGGATCTGGTTAAGGACGGAATTTGCACACCCCAAGAAGCTTTGCTCCGAGTGGAACCTGACCATGTCAGGCAAATCTTGCATCCTACCTTTTCCAAGGAAGCTATCAACTCGGCTGCCTACAGAGACAATGTGATTGCTGTCGGTCTCTCTGGAGGACCTGGAGCCGGTACGCTTTACTTTGTCATGCATCTCTTGATATTTTTACTTTTTGTTTTGTTCTCTCAACTGAATTGGCTTTCCTATTTTTGGATCCAGCTGTCGGAAAACTGGTCTTTTCGCCCCAGGTAGCCGAAGCTCGTAGTGAGGAAGGTGTCATTCTCGTTCGCGAGAACACGTCCCCTGAAGATGTCGGTGGCATGTGGGCTGCCCAAGGCATCTTGACATCTCGAGGTGGAGTAACATCTCATGCTGCTGTTGTGGCACGAGGGTACGTTTGGGGTCCTGTCCGGGCGAATGCGTCCTGTTGATGCGTGAGAGCTTTGGCAAATATGCAAACTAACTTCACCTTCTCCCGCAATCTGTGCTTTTGAGCAGGTGGGACAAACCCTGCGTTTGCGGCTGCGACGAGCTTGAAATTGACGAGAAAAAGCTGACGATGACGGTGAAGAAAACAGGCGAAACCTTCAAAGAAGGCGACACCATTAGTATTAACGGCAGTACAGGAGAGGTCGTTCGCGTCGCAATTGAAAGAAGTGAGCCAACTTTTGAAGGAGCCTTCGGCATTGTTTTGGGCTGGGCTGACGAGGTTGCTGACAAGTGTAAGGTTATGGCTAATGCCGACTCAGGACCAGATGCCACAAAGGCAGCTGAGCTTGGTGCGAAGGGAATCGGGCTGTGCAGAACTGAGCACATGTTCTTTGCCCCAGAACGCTTGCCAGTTGTAAGGCGATGGATTCTTCGCGGTGAGGGCTTGGAGAAGGTCCAAGAATTCCAAAGGAAAGATTTTGTGGAAATCTTTACGGCCATGAACGGCAAGCCAGTCACAATCAGGTTACTTGACCCCCCTCTTCATGAATTTCTTCCCCGCGTCTCACAAGTTGATGAAGCCATGGCGAAGGAACTTGGATATTCTGAAGTGAGTACACTGATCAGCGACATTGAAGCCATGCATGAGGAGAACCCTATGCTTGGGCTTCGTGGTTGCCGTCTTGGTATTGTGCGCCCTGAAGTTACAACGATGCAGGCCGAGGCCATCATCAGCGCGGCAGCCGACGTCATGGCAGCTGACCCCAAGAATGGCAAGCCATTCCCCCGCATCATGGTCCCGTTGGTTGGTAGCGTGCCTGAGTTCACGAACCAGGCGCTTTCGGTCAAGCGCTCAGCCGAAAAAATCAAGGCTGAACGCAAAATCAATGTTCCATACGAGCTTGGCACCATGATTGAGGTGCCCAGGGCTGCTCTGATCTCGGAGAAGATTGCTGCTGCTGTGGATCCTGCGGACGGCCGCGTTCTCTGCGACTTCTTTTCGTTCGGAACCAACGATTTGACTCAGGTACGCTTTTTGGTTTCCTGTTTTCCTCACCTTGCTTGCTTCGATACGCCGAAATCTCATAATCTAATCAATCGTAACATCAGATGACAATGGGAATTTCCCGTGATGATGCTGGAGCTTTCATTAGTGCCTATCAGGAGCAAGGTATCTTGGAAGAGGATCCTTTCAAGACTATTGACGAGGACGGTGTCGGTTGGCTAGTTCGTCGCTCCAGTGTTGAAGGACGCAAGACCAATCCACTCTTGTCTTTGTCAGTTTGCGGAGAACACGGCGGAGATCCGAAGTCCATTGTGTTCTTTGACAAACTAGGCCTGGACTACGTGAGCTGCTCTCCATTTAGGGTACCTGTGGCGAGGTTGGCTTGTGGACAAGCTGCCATCAAGAGAGGTGGAGTTGCATCTGTGGTCCACCGCCGATACAGTGGAGAAATTGTGACGAACGTCTCTCCAGAACTAGTTTAATCTCTTTGACATGTGAAGTGATTTGTTATCGCCCTAAAAACAGGAAACACTCGTACGTTGCATGAAACTGTCTATGGTAGCTTTTCTAAAAACCATCATAATAACATAACCAATGATGAGAGAAAAGATCTTGTCTGTTTACTATGGTCGTTGCAGTGGAAGAGATTCCAGAAATTTCATGTTCCGTCCTTTTGTGGCGGAGCTGAAAGGGAACACAACATAGGTCGTAGAGGAAGGCTACACAGAGAGATAGCTAGCTAGACTAGCTAGATAGTAGTAATAGTACAGTGTAATATTAGCTGAAAGGTTCAAAATTAGAAGTCACCGCCAAACCAAGACTTATCAGCCATCACCGGCTGTTTCAAAGGAATCTAAGTAGGCACTCATGCTTTCCATATGAGGTCGCACTCGACTTTGCGTTTCTTGTCTTCCCACCGCAATTCTGGCTTTTGTTTGATCAACCATTGTAGCTTCTATTGAATCACCCATATCGCCAAAAACACCTGAATCCTCAGGCGCTTTGCCACTGTAGAGCAAGAACGCCCAAACAAATTAATCTGGTGAGTGATGACAGAAGCATTCATTGCACACATTTGGCTAGTCGTAGATATGCTTCGTACCTCGAAAATGCAGCGAGCATGGATTTCACGAAAACAGCAAACTCAATTGCAACGTTAGCGAATTCGCCGGCTACTGCCTTCGTTTTGAGCTTACGTTTACCCCAACCAAAGGTTTCAAGGACTTCCGCCACCATTCGAAAGATAGAGAAAAGTGGAACAACGCTCGCCGGTAGGAGACGACAGACAAAGGCAACATCCGTTCTGCCGTCCAGAAAATTTGAGTTATTGGTGGCATCTTTGATCGACGAGGCTGCATAACTCAATTGGATGATTGTTTGTTTCTCCCGCTCGTCGAGGGAATCGTCCGTACCATCATTAAGGCCAGTTCCAGAGGTAACAACCAAAAGCGCTCGACAGAGCTCTAGAAAAGCATGCATCAACTCCACGTAAACAGCGTCAGGCGACTGTAAGCAAAAGTCTTCCGCAGATTCAACACCCGCCAAAAGCACCTGGCAGGATTTCGAAAGATCTTCGCTGGGTTTTACTAATTTCCCCTTCTTTGGACCTTTGTTGAAGTGCACACAAAGTGCGGCACGAATCAAGAGGTTGTGATTATGACCCCGCCTGAGTGAATCCATTATGATGTCATCTCGGGTAGCAACCTTCCTTTTGTAAAGGATCTCATAGGAAAGAATCGAAAGGTCTCGGTTGTCGACTATATCGTCAAGATTTGTCGCATTTACAGTACGGCCTAGTAGGCTCAAGGCACCAAATGGGTTGCGTACTTCTATCACCATATCGGTAGCCCTGTCAAAATCAGCCTCCCCGCCGACTAATCCGTGCGCCACGCCGAGGCTCGCATCCCTCACATCGTGCGCAAAAAAAGGAGCAGAGTCGAGAATCAATCCGGTCGCTTCCAATGCCGTAAGACTTTTGGTCATTTTCTCACGTTGGAAAAACATAAATTCATCAGCTTTGCTCAGAATACCGTTTTCCATTGCCCGGCCCATAAATTCAGTTGCTTCCCTCACGACGCTTGTGTGAAGCATCAATAGTCCCTTTGAAACCTTCAAAATTTCTTGATAGTACCCTCCACATTGCAGAACAGGCAGAATAAGAAATGTGCACGTATCGAGTTGGATATGTTTGATCTGAAGTTCCTGATAGATTGACCACGACCTCGATGCTGCGTCAAGTCGAGAGTAAATATCCAATGCTGCGATCTTCAATGTCGAATTGCTCGGCGAGTTTTTAATTCCCGCTTCTACAAGAACGGCGGCGACGAAGAAATCCTCTTCGCTTGGATCCTTTCTCAGAATCTGTTGAATAGCCAGCAAGATCAAGTCGTCGCCGGGAAGGCTCTCCTTCTGTTGGGGGGAGGGGGGGGGGAGACAGTGAGAAGGAGAACGACTCCAAGAATTATATACAGATAAAATCCAAGTCTACCAACCTGCATGGGTTCGTCCGTGGTGTGAGTTTGCTTCCATGTGTGCACTAACTCCTTCCAATCAGGAAGCCAGACTTCCATCAAATCACCACGTTTCGCCAAAATGATGTGAGTCATTTTTACGGAGAAAATGTACATCCTCTGTTGGCATCGCCTTTCTGTCGCATCCTCTGAATCGGGCGATACTCTAAGGACTTGAAGCCACTTCAAGACAGAAGTAACCTGATCGTCGCTGCAATGTTGCAATGTCGTATTGAGATGCTCCTCCAAATCGGTGAATGCACAAGACACTTTGGAACCAAACATTTCTCCATATTCCATTATCGTCCTGATTGCTCTGTCGATCATTTCTGGTGAAACAGATTCGCCTTTCGCTGACGATCGATGGATTTGATCCGTTGCCAATGCTACGACCATCAAGTAAGGCGCACGCTTTGGGTATTTGTCGTTCTTGCTTTCTTCCACCACCCTGTTAACAAACTCCTCTGTCGATAAATCTCCGCCTTCATCCCCGGGATGTTCTGCTAAGGAGCACCGCAAGTGACCTTTCCAGAAAGAAAAATTGTCGGGATAATCCTTCAGTAAGTCTTCAAATAAAAGTTTCGCACCCTTGAACATTTCCAGATTCTCCATACACATGGCCTGTTTCTCTACTATTTGTTGCTTCGGTGCAATTGAAACACCAGTGTCATCACTTGCTTTGAAAACATCGCTCTGTAACAAGTCCAACATCTCCCGCCATTTGGATTGATATTCTAATGCTCTCAAAGAAAGCAAATAAACCTCTCGACGTGCGCTAACCAATTCACCAGGCACGGGATCACCCACGCATTTGGACGCTAGATTTTCTGCCAATCGCGGCAACAGAGCTAGCCGTTGTTGCTCTTTCTTTTCCTCGTCAGCATCACTTTCTGATTTGCTAGTATTGTCATCTTTGTTGTTCTTGGATACCAATTTTAACTGCCACAGGGCTGTTTGGGCTACCCAAGATGTGGCCATCCTGGTGGAACCTACATGTTGATTGACACGCGCAAGTTGGAGAGCCAAAACCTGCATATTGGCTAACACGTCTTTCGAGATGGCAGCATACTGTGGTGCAACAATGACACCCAGTCCATAGAGGAAAGCCTTTCGAAGAAACAAATCCACTTCGACCCTGGAAGCTGCCCAGCAGTAGAGTTGATAGCTTGTTAAGAAAAGCTTCAAGTTTTGCATCGTGATAACCAATGTTCCCAGTACCGTCTTTTGGGGAAATGGCGAGGATGACACGGGGGCAACCATGAGTTAGAGACAATTCGTTAGTATCCATTCAGTTTGGCTGGCTGGTTTCAAAAGTGATCCTTGCCTAGCGCCGATACCTACCTCATCGGCAATCGCCAGTTCTGGGGGCGGCAGTTTATCCCAATTTTCATCTATATCCGGAGGCGAGGCAAGATGTTCTGCGAGAGACCACTGATTATTTCCAGAGTCTCCAGTAGGGATGTTGTTGTTGGTAGTTGGGGTTGGGGCTGCCGATTTCTTTTTGCCCTTTTTGCCTTTCTTGGAGGCTGTGGTTGGCTGTGGGGCAGCTGGGGCGTTTGTAGCGGCTTGTTGTTCATCCCATGCTTCCTTGGAATACTTGCACTCTAATTGTAGCTCTTGAAAGCCCTCGGTCCCTAAAATGGACTGCAATACAAGTATGGCTTTATGTCGTTGCATGGACTTGTGGTATGCGTGCGCCAATAAAGCTTGAGCCAACAGATTGTCTTTTGGCATGCCCAAACAGAGCTTAATGGCGCGATTGTATTGACTGGCGTCCAACGCCACGTAGACAGGGTGAATTTTGTTGTTGGAAGACATGATCAGATTGACTTCTTTAATCTTTTACATCCAAACGAGAACAAGCCGTTTGCTTTGCCTTCGATGTGTCGCCGATGGAATGTGAGGGATGGGCAAGTATTCAAGGGGCGGTGACTTTAAAAGCGCTGTGGCACTTTTTAGAAACTTCAAGAGCTGACTGTACAGTCTGCTGATCTGATAGTTTGATTCACAACGAGTGGGGAAAATTGGAGGAAGTGGGAGATCTAAAACTACAAGCTAGTAGTAGTAGCACAAACTGCAACAGGGTTGGGTTTGTCCGTTTTGAGAAACAGCTCCACAACCAAGTACATAGTACTGCTGTACTTGGCTAGCTACTAGTAGTAGCTACTAGCTAGTAGCTAGCTAGCTAGCTAGCTAGTACTGGTAGCTAGCTAGCTAGTAGCTATTACGCATTTGTTGCTTGGAAGCGTCGTGGTCCAATTGTTCTAGTAAAAGGCACGCGTACTAACTAGCTAGCTAGTACCGTATGCATGAAAGGCGAAAGATTTTGCGCCACTCATTTATCTCAACAAGTGTGCGACCTATCTCATTGCCCCAACAAGCATGTCGTGAAGGAAGAGGGCCAATCATTGAATTAAGGAGCTGTTTGTCAAGAAAGGACATTGACTTGGAGCACTAGCTAGTCTAGTAGTAGCATCTAGCTGGATTTGTATTGCAGAACGCAGTGAAGGGAAAACCAAATGATTTCCTCAATGGGAGATTCTGCCTCACAACTTGGCAGCAAGCATGACATGCATTGTTTCATCTACTTCAATGCATCTTCTCCTCCTGACAATGTCTAACACTGCCTGAACAATTTCATTTTGGCCTCCAAGTGTTCACATTTTTCCTCTTGTTTTGCATTTGGTCCATTTTCCATATCACACATTAATAGTGATTCCATGCTGAATCATTCTCTCACTCATGTTTAAAGTTGTTCGGTCTCACATGAGATCGCTAAGAGAGGGGAAGTTTGAAGGGGGAGCTTTGATTGGTAAACCCTGCGCGCAGACTGTGCAAACTTCAGTACAAAAAGTGTAACAGTAACGTTTTGGTAAATAGGGTTTTCATGATGATCTATTTAACGAACAGTTTCTGTGAATACTAAATTGTTTGTGCTTAGAGCTCGCCTTGCTCTGATAAACGATATTTCTTCACCGTAGAATCGCCAAACAACAAGGGGCGAATCAAGCAAAGATTACCTTAAAAAGAA
>ENA-ORBV01007175-ORBV01007175.1-microbial-mat-metagenome-genome-assembly--contig:-NODE-7175-length-19229-cov-9.494518_pt1 | contig 19229 bp, 13 predicted proteins | sample MGYA00237777_ERZ505514 | MGnify/ENA primary metagenome ERZ505514 (study PRJEB26160, sample SAMN06269048) | microbial mat metagenome | isolation source: Oligotrophic lake microbial mat | place... | reverse complement strand
AATGATACGGCGACCACCGAGATCTACACCTCTCTATTCGTCGGCAGCGTCAGATGTGTATAAGAGACAGGTCCCAAACGCGACCGCTCGCCTACGTGGCATGTCTCGCGGACCGAAGGCGAACCGAGGGGCTACCTCACGATCGCTCAGGAAGGTTTTTTTGGAGGCGCCGGCATGACGCTCGCCGCCCCTGGAACCTGGGACGCGCATGAGGCGATCGAGAAGCGGTATCTCGAAGCGGAATACCTTCGGCTCAACTATGTCGCTGGCACGCGGCCGGGGTCATGCCTCGTGGTGTCGGCCTACGTGAACAAGGATGGCGAGATCATGGGGGGATGGCAGGAGCTTTCGCCCGACCTTGCCGGCATTGCCGATCTGCCGGCGCTCGAGCCTTGCGTCGAGGTGGAGGCGGCGCGATTGATCGCCGCCGCACGTCCCGTGGACGACGCAGTCGCGCGTGCGCGGGGTGCGGAGCTTGCCGCTGCCTCACGCATGGCGACGTACGGAACGGTCACTCCGCGCGACTTCCTTACCGAACCCGCCGAGGCGATTCGGCACACAGGCCGTGGGCTGGGCCAGGATTGGGGCACGCTCATCCACCGGCTCCTCGAGCTTGCCGCCCAGAACGGGCTGGGCCACGTCGACGCCACCGCGCTCGAAGTGGCTGCGGCGAGTGCGATTGAAACGAGCGACCTCGCCGACGTGGGCCTCGATCGCGAGGACGTCGCCCGTCGTGCCGCAGCTCTTGTGAACGACATTCGCACGAGCCCTCTGTGGCAGCGGATCGAGGCGAGCTGCGAGCAACGCGTCGAAGTGCCGTTCTCCATTGCGGTTGATTCTGATGCGATCCCCACGGGCGTCGCGATCGACTACGGCCCGCGGGCGAGTGGCCTCGCTGGGCCGGCCCTCGCGGACCTCACTCTCGCATCAACTCCCGTGCTCATTCGCGGCCAGATAGACGCCGTCTTCCGCGACGGATCCACGCCGCCGCCGCCCGGCATGACCGACTGGGTGATCGTCGATTGGAAGACCACGTCGGTCAGCGATGCCGACTCTGCCGCGCTCGATGCCCACTACCGTCCGCAGGTCGAGCTCTACGCCCGCTGCTGGGCTGCCGGGCTCTCCAGCCGATCGGCGTGATGGTCGTGGCAGGTGAAGTAGATCACCTGCGATCGCGTAGCGAACCGTCGGAGGATGTCGGCGGCCGCGCTCATTCTCGTTGCGTCAAAATGGACGAGCGGATCGTCGAGCATGATGAACCCGTCGCCGTCAGCAAGATAGGCTTCGGCCATCGCGAGCCGCACAGCAAGGGCGAGCGCCCCGCTGCCCCCCTGCGAGAGCCGTTCGGGTGGGAGCGTCACGGCCTCACGCACCACGTTCGCGGGCACCTGCCCGTCGAACTCGAGCACGGCCGCGGCCCCCGTAATGCGTGAGAACATGTCGGCCACTTTGACGCTGAACGCCGCGAGGGGATCGTTGCCCGAGGTCGCAGCGATCCGATCGAGCTCTGCCCGGATACGGAGGTAGGCCCGCCCCTTGGCATGCGCCCGCACAAAGGCTCGTTGAGCGGCCTCAGCTCGCTCGTCCTCGTCCTCGCTGCGACGGTCGCCGAGCCGCTCGGTCAGCGTCGCCAGCTCCTCGCGTTTCCCGGTGAGCTGCTTCTCGGCGGCGCTACGCTGCGCGATGGCTCCATCGAGTGCCTCCACAAACGCCTTCGCCGTGGCAAAGCCGGCGGACAAACCAGGAATCGCCTTCAGCCGTTCCGCGGTCTTCTTGAGCTCGCCTTGCTCCTCGAGGAGCTGCTCGCCCAGCGCGTCAGGATCTGCGTAGTGCTTCGTCCATCGGACGATCGCTTCGTCAGATTGTGCGGCTTCGGCCTCACCGCTTGCAAGCCGCTGGCCGACGGTCGCAAGCTCGTCGTCGATAGCGGCAAGGTCGCGGGTTGCGGGAATTGCAGCCAGCACCATGACCTGCTCGGCCCATTCCTCAAACGGCTTCCCGAGCAGGAACCCGTCGTAGATTTTCTTCTGCGTCGCCGCTGAGGTGACCGACTCGCGATGTTTGTGAGCGATGGTCCGTGCATCCTCTGCCGATGCGACACCGCATGCTGCAAGCTTCTCGGAGAGTGCCGTCCGATTGCTCGCGAGCGACGCGAAGATCGCGTCCACGGCGTCGGCCCCACTCTCGACGGTCAGCGTGACGCCTGCGGTGCGAAGCCGCACGCGGCCCTGCGCAGTGCCGCTCGCCGCCTCCGGCCCCGCTGTGACCGTCTCAGCGGCATCGTTTCCCCGTTCGATGGCAACCGCCTCGGGGTTCTCCGACTCGATTCGCCACGACAGCGTCCGCGCCGCGAGCTGATTTTCGGCTCTCGCGATCTCCTTCTCGAGCCCCGCGATCTCATTGAGCACATCGTCGCCCGGGTGGGCAAGCTTCCCGACTTCCTTCTCTGCAACTTCCGATACCTGCTTGGCCTGTTTGATGCGATCAAACGACGCCGACGTCGCGGCCCCTGCCCGTCTCGCGTCGGCATCGGTACGTTCCTGCCTGAGCTTCTTGAGCTGCGACTCGATCTCCGGCTTCCGCTTTTGCCAGGCGTCGATCTCCGCCTGTGCCTTGGGCCAGCCGCTGAACGCCTCCTTCATCGCCGCCACGCTCTGCGCGAGTCGCGGTTCTCGCTCCTCCAACTGCCCTCGCTCGGCAAGGTCGCCGCGGAGGCCGCCGTGCTTCGTGACGAATGTTTCTCGTTCGCGGATCGCCTCCTCGATCACCGCGACATCAAGGCCGACGCGATCGCATTCCTTTTCCACGTCGAGGATCGCGTGATGCTCCGCCTCGCTGGCCTGCCAGTCGTACCAGGCCGCGAGGATGTCACCGATCTCCTTTTTCCATGGGTTGCTGATGCCCCGTTCCTGGCCGTTTTGCCGCTCGGGCCGTTCTCGTTCGTCGTCCCAGCGGCTGAAGGCGGCGCGGACCTTCGCGTCGAGCAGCGTTCGCAGTTTCTGCTCATCGACGTCGGCTCCGGCACTGGCTGCCGCCCCGAGCAGATCGCGGATGTCCCGCAGTCCGCCAGCGTTCTCCTTGATAGCGTCGATGGTGCGTTCGAGCTCGGCCTGCCCGGTGAAAAGCACATGCCGAAACGTCGCCTCGCTGTGCTCGAGCATGTTCGCCAGCCGCTTTTGCACGGCCTCGGGATCACCGAGCGACGTGGTGCCATCACTGAGTCGGCTGGCCGGCCCGGCACCCCACCGCTTCTCGAGCGTCCAGGCTGTGCCGCTGTGTTCGAACGTGAGCGTGACGGCGGCGTAGTCGCCCGCCGGCAGCGGCAACCACGGTCCAATCGCAAGGGCCAGTCGCTTCGGGGTCAGGTTGGTTGGCGTAAAGAGCGCATGAACGATGGCCTGCCGGAGCGTTGACTTGCCGATTTCGTTCGGTCCATGCACGACCACGAGCGGCTTCGCGAGATCCCACGAGGCGTCTGTGAATCGACCGAATGGACAGAGCCTGACGCTCGTGAGCTTCATGCCTGCGACGCCTCCTCGATGAGCTCATGCGCGAGGGTCGCAGCGTCGGGATGTTCCGCGTCGGCCAGGAGCGCCGTGATGAGACGTTCGGCCAGGCCACCGCTGCGATACGTCTCGGCGATCTTCGCGGCATCGATCCGATCGTGAATGACGTTCTCGTGACTCACATGGAGAAAGGTGTCGTCCAAGCGTCTGATTCCTTCGTCGAGCGAAGCCTGCTCGTCTTTCGCAAGACGCCCCGAAAGCTGAAGGTCGAGAATCGTGGCCGGAGCATCGAGGGCCCGGCACTCTGCAAGGAGCGTCGTGATGTCGTCGGCCGCGAGGAGCTCGCGTTCGATCCTCGCGAATCGAATTCGCCCCGGCGAGAGCCGCTCGAACCGAGTGACCTGATGCCCCTCGCACTCGATCCACCAGGCGGAGCCTGCGTGGCGGCATCGGATGGAGTCGGGCGAGTGGGTGCCCGCCATGAAGTACGGCGACTGCGTGCCCGACTCGAAGGTTGGGAATGGCACATGAATATGGCCGAGCAGCCAGGTGGCGACCCCCGATGCCTCGAGGGCCGCCGGTGTCATGTTGAAGTATTGAGCTGCCGCGTCGAGGCCGAGGCCCGTGACGTTACCGTGGGCGATCCCGATCCGCAGGCCATCGGCATGGTCGCGGGTAGCGGCCGCGACCCAATCGATCGTCGGCTCGCGGCCGGTCTTTGACGGACAGGGGCAGGGGAAGAAGTGCACTGTCTGGCCATCGACCTCATACGACTTCACGGCAGGCGTGGCCAGGATGTCGATGGTTGACGCCGCGGCCGACGCATCACGAAATCGCTTCCATACCTCGGTTTCCGGTCCGGTGAAGTGATCGTGGTTGCCCGGAACGACGATCACCGCCGTCCCCGTAAAGCCACTCAGAAGTCCGACCGTCTTGGTGATGTCGTCTGCCTTTACCCGCGTCGAATCAAAAAGGTCCCCCGCGACCACGAAGAAGTCGGCCTCGCGGGCGTTGGCCATTTCGACAAGCCGGCCGATCGCTGCAAACCGTTCAGCGACAAGCCGATTCCGCACCTCCGTCGGATACTGCTTGAATGGCAGCCCAATATGGTTGTCCGCGGTATGAACGATTCGAATCGGCATGGGCGACGTCCTTGCCTCGACTCCCAACAACTGCGGCGGCGTCCATCCGCCACGTACGACGCCGCGGCTATCACTACCCCCGGGCAGGATCGAACTGCCGACCTACGGTTTAGGAAACCGTCGCTCTATCCACTGAGCTACGGGGGCGTGTGGGCGGAAATGGCACTCCCGCCCGAACGATTCTAGCGGGCCACGACACCGACGCGACTGGCCTTATCATGGTGCCCGGCGGCACCCGAGCCGCCACGACTCGGCCTAGCCCCCCACCCCAACTTGCGGAGACTCTGGTAGTGGCACGCGCGGCACTCGCCCTCGAGGACGGAACGGTCTACTTCGGCGACTCTTTCGGCGCCCAAGGCACCGTCTCCGGCGAGGTCTGCTTCAACACGTCGATGACCGGCTACCAGGAGATCCTCACCGATCCCTCGTACCGCGGCCAGATCCTCACCATGACCGCGCCGCAGATCGGCAACTACGGCGTCAATCCCGATGACGTCGAAAGCGGCAGTCTCCAGATGGCCGGCTTCATCGTCCGCGAGGCCAGCCGCATCACGAGCAATTTTACGGCTACCGGCACGCTCGGCGACTACCTCGCCAAAGCCGGCGTCGTCGGCCTCACCGGCATCGACACGCGAGCGCTTGTCCGCCATCTCCGCATCCGTGGCGCAATGACCGGCGTGGTCTCGAGCGAAGTGCTCGATCGAGCCCAGCTCGTCGCCCTCGCCCGCGAAGCCCCGCCGCTCGTCGGCCGCGATCTCGTCGGCGAAGTCATGCCGGAGCACGCGAGCCACTGGACCGAAAAGCTCGACGCGTGGGCCACACCCATGCCGCAGCCCTCCGAGGGAGGCGTGATGCCAGCGGCTCCGGCTGCGCTGGCGTCCAGGCGAGTGGTGGCCCTCGACTACGGTATGAAATGGAACATCGCCCGCCACCTCGCGAGCGTCGGCTGCGACGTGACCGTGCTCCCCGGCCGTGCGACCGCCGAGGATGTGATGGCCCTCCAGCCCGACGGCGTCTTCCTCTCGAACGGCCCCGGTGACCCCGAAGCGCTCGGCTACTGCGTTGAAACAGTCCGCGGGCTGCTCGGCAAGGTGCCGATGTTTGGCATCTGCCTCGGCCACCAGCTCCTCGCCCTCGCCTGCGGTGCGAAGACATACAAGCTGAAGTTTGGCCATCGTGGCGCGAACCAGCCGGTCATGGATCTCGCAACGGGCAAGGTCGAGATCACCTCGCAGAACCACGGCTTTGCGGTTGACGAAGCGTCGCTTCCGCCCGAGCTCGAAGTGACGCACCGCAATCTGAACGACGGCACGATCGAAGGGCTCGCACATCGCTCGGTGTCCGCGGCGAGCGTGCAATATCACCCCGAAGCCGCCGCAGGCCCGCACGACTCGGCCTACCTCTTCCGCCGCTTTCGCGGGATGCTGACGTAGCCCGCGGACGGACGGGGCATCGACGATTGAAGCCCACGGCGATAGCCGTGGGACGGCGGGCAGAAGGCCAACCCGTAGGCAATCGCGAACGCGCTCACCCAACGACCCGCCGTCCCATCGCTCGCGCGAGGGGCTTCTATGGAAGAACGCATGCGCGACGAAAGGATCGGGACTCGCGCCCGTTCCAGCGTCCCTGGCCCGCGGGTGGCACCATCGTCACAACCCGTTTATTCTGCTGGATTTACCCACAGTTGCAGCCGCTTGCCTTCGGCGCTGCACCCGGAATTTTTTGACATTTCCTCAGAATAAGCAAAGTTTTCAGTGGAGCCGCAGCCACGTGGCTTCCCGCCGACCCCACCGGCGGCCCTTCTGATTTTGCCTCTCGAGGAGCTTGTCATGTCCCGCGTTTCCTTTTTGTCCGCCTGTGCCGCGGCTGCCTTCGTGCTCTCGGCTGCTTCAGCCGAAGCAGGTCTCCGTCATCGTCATGCCGAACCGAGCTGCGGCTGCGAGCCGAGCTGTGGTTGTGTCGAGCCCGGCTGTTCGGCCTTCGAGCCGGTCTGCTGTGCTGAGCCCACCTGCTGTGCTGCTCCATGCTGCCCGCAGCCCTGCATCACGTATTCCCACAAGCACGCGCACCGTCACAAGAAGTGCGGCAGCGGCTGCTGCCCGGAGCCGATGTACGAGACGGTCCTCATGGCGACGAGCCCTGAGACCTGCTGCACGGTTGCGGTTCCGGTCTGCCTGCCAGCCTGCTGCCAAGGTTGCCCCTGCGAGTCGTCGCGGTGCACGCTCTTCGGCTGTGGCCAGGTGCGGTACGACTACTGCGGCGGCTGCTCGGTGATCGTCCGCTTCAAGAAGTGCGGCGACGTCCACGTCATCTACGAAGGCTTTTGACTTCACGGCTGCCGGGCCTCCGCCCGGGCGGTCGCACCTCCGGGCTCCCGTTTCCGTGCGCCCTGAGGTGTGGTTCACCTGAGTAGACGAATCTTCATCGTGGCACGCAGCGCGGTCTTTGGCCCGCTGCGTGCCACATCATTTTGGTAAACTTACTTTCATGGATCGCACCCGCTACGACGCCTTCGTCTCGACGTTCTTCGACTGTGACCCGAAGGCAGTCACCGGCATCTTTCAGGAGTTTCTCGACGCCCTGAAGGCCGAGTCGTCGCTCCCGCCCGGTCACTACCTAAGCCAAAACTACGAGACCGCGCAGGCAAACCCCGAAATCCACCTGCTGCCGGGCAACCTCAAAGACGCCCGCGATGCGGTGTTTCCATACTTCTGGGGCACCGACGGCTGGAGCAGCCCGCTGCACCTCGAGAACGTGCGCGGGCCGGCCAACTACGCGAGCCTCATCGGGGCCATCGCCTGCCTCCTCAAAAACCCCAACCTCTGCACCGACTCCTACAGCCAGCGTTCGAACGAGCTGGAGGTCAAGGCGGTCACGGCGCTGGCGAACCTGGTCTTCTATCACACCGTCGATCCGTGGGGCGTGTTCACCATGGGCGGCTCCATCTCGAACATGTATGCCGGAAAGATCGGCATCGAGAAGGTGGTGCCCGGAGCGATGCGGAACGGCCTCAGCGGCGTGCGGGTGGCCGGCATTTGCAGCGAGGCGGCGCACTACTGTGCTGCGACCGTGGCCGGCTGGCTGGGCATCGGCACCGACAACCTGCACGCCGTTCCGACCGATCGGAACATGGCCATGCGGCTCGACCTGCTCTCTGAAAAACTCGATGAGCTTTACTGTCGCGGCGACGCCGTCGCCTATGTGATCGGCACCGTCGGCAGCACCGACGCCAGCGGCGTGGACGACCTCGCCGGCATGCGCCGGGTGATCGAGGCGAAGGCACAGCACTACGGTCGACCCGTCCCGCAACTCCATGCCGACGCGGCTGTGGGCTGGGGGCTTTGCTTCCTAAACGAGTACGACACGGCGGCGAACCCGTTCCATGTGAGCGCCGACACGCTACCCGCGATCGACAAGGCGAAAGATCTCTGTCGTGGCTTGCGGGTGGCCGACAGCGTGACTATCGATTTCCACAAGACCGGCCGCGGCCACTACCCGAGCTCGGCGTTTCTGGTGAACAAGCGGAGCGACCTGCGGTGTCTCGCCCGCACCACCGCCGCCATGCCCTATTTTTCAGATGCCATCGACCGCCGCGACCCGGCCCTCTTTACCCTTGAGACATCCCGTCCGGCGCTCGGTCCGTACACCGTGATGGCCTCGCTCGACGGCATCGGGCTGTACGGCTGGCAGATGCTCATCGCTCGCAGCTTGGAGCTCGCGGAGTACCTGAAGTCAAAACTTGAAAGACTCGACCACTGCATGGTGCTCAATGCCGACACGGTGGGCCCGACTGTCGTGTGGTGGGTGCTGCCCAAGGGCCGCAACGCCAAGCAGATTTACGCCGACCTCGAGGCCGGGAGGCTCTCGCCCGAAGACGTGCAGCGTTACACGGCCGAGGTGCGGCGGCTGTTTAACAAGCGGGAGTACGCCATGGATCCCGCCATCGACGCCCGGCTGAGTTTTACGACCGACATCGGCTACCGCCCGCACGGCCACAACGTGCCCGGCTGGAAGTGTGCGTTCTTCCACCCGAAGACCGACGAGGCCATCCTCGACCGGCTCATCGGCAGCATCGAAGATCTTTGAGACGTCGTCCTGGAGCCGAGACTAAAGGGACGGGCGTTGCCGGAGCCGGCCGCAAGGCTGAAATCGCCAGGATGGCGCAGAATTCCTGCGTGGCTACTAGGCGATTCGAATCTCCGACATCTCCCCAGTGCTGTCCGCGAACGTATCCGTCGGTGCATCGACCGCGTTGAGCATGGAGACGAAGAGATTCGCCAGCGGTTTCTTCTTGTCGCCTTCGAAGGCGTGCAACGTGCCATGCTTGAAACCGAAAGCGTTACCGCCAGCGAGTTGGATCGGGTAGTTCTTTGTGCTGTGCGAGCTATGCAGATGGGCGGAACCCCAGAGGACGACTGTGCGGTCGAGCATAGTGCCGTCGCCTTCCTTGGTATCGCGCAGCCGTTGCAGAAAATAGGCGTGCTGTTGGGCGCGCCAGTTGTCCCATTGGCCGGATTCTTCGGGGCGTTTGTGGGCGATGTCGTGGGTAGCCCCTTTGTAGCCGAGGGCGTAGGTCGCGTAGTTCCACATTTCACTATCTTGGGATTGTTCGCTCTCCAGCATGAGCGTGGCATAGCGCGTGGAATCCGTCTGGAACGCGAGATAAATCAGGTCGTACATACAACGGATATATTCCTGCGCCGCCTTGAATGGCACTTCCAGATTCAACCCCGTGGGATCCACATTGGGCAGCGGGTCTTGTGTCCGTTGATCTGCGCCGCGAACTGGTCAATGGAGATGTTGTTCGTCTTCTCGTCGCCAGACATATTCGCGCCGGTGGCAAACACATCGCCGCTGCTGTGCCCACCCAGTCCGAAGCCGCCCTCGTGATCGAGACCACGCAGATAGCTGACATAGTCCTTCAGGGGCGCACACGGCGCCGAAGACTTGTTGAAGGTCAGCGGCCCTGCGTCCTTGCACGGCCACCAGTTCCAATCGTGGTGCGGCTTTCTGGCCATCGGCATGCCGTCGTGGGAATCTGGCATATACGCACCGTAGGCACAATAACTGACCATCAATCGCTTGGGCAGTTCTTGGCCTGCCGTAGCCTTGGCCCAGCTCATGCTCTCGAGAAACGGCAGTGCCAGTGCTATGCCGCCACCTCGAAGAACGTCGCGCCGGCTCAGTCGCAGGGCTTTCGGCATTCCTTTACTCCTTTGATGGCGGACCGTCCCAAGAACACTTCGCTTTGACAGATCGCAATGATCATGTCCTGAAAAAGATAGTCGTTCGCTTTCGCTTGCTCGCACAGTTTCTCCACCGCGGAAAGGTCCCGAAAGGTCAGACCTCGCCCGATGCCGTAGCTGAGCAGCCGTCGCAGCACATTCTCACCGATTTCGTCTTTCCGCTCCTCGAGCAGAAACGCCTTGAGCTCCTCCATTCCATCAATCATCGGGCCGCGTGGCACACGGGCGGTGGCATCGACCGCCACGGTGTTGATGGTCTTTAGATACGCCGCATAGCCCGTCAGATCCTTGTCGATTGCCTCATTGAAACTCCTGATTGCAGGGCGCCCCCGACTTGCGGCATCCTGCGGAACAAAAGCCTGAAGCTGCCGGTCACGTTGTATTTCTCAAACGGGATTCCCCACGGATCCAAGCTCGCATGGCACACGTTGCAGCTTTCCTGCTTCCGGTGCTGATGCAGCAGATCCTTGATGGTGATGGCATTGGCCGCGGCATCCCCGACAGAGTCCGACAAGGCCGGCACCTCGGCTGGCGGCGGCTTCACATCTTCACCGAGAATCGCCTCGCGCAACCACACCACGCGATAGATCGGATGCGGCGCCGAGCCTGTCGAATTTCCGACCCACACCGAGCCCTGCGTCAGCAGTCCGCCCAAATGGTGCTCCGGCTCGATCGCCACGGGACGAAGCTGATTTCCCTCAACGCCTGCTACGCCGTAGTGCGCCGCGAGCGGCTGATTCAGGTAGGCAAAATCGGAATCCAGGATGGTCACAACGCTGACATTCCGCTTGATCAGTTCCTCAATAAATCCAATGGTTTCATCGTGCATGGAGTCCCGGATGGCCGGACGAAACGACACCTCCTGGCCCAGTCGCTCTCCGACATGAACCGTATACAGAAAGCGCGGAAACAGATCGCGATTGATGCTGACGGATTTCATCTTGGTGATGCTCAACCACTGCGTCGCGAAGTTATCCACGAAGCCGTGGGAACGATTGTCTGCCAGGAGTCGCCGCACCTGCTCCTGGATCACTTTCGGATCGTCCAGCTTTCCCGTCACAGCCAGGGTCATCAATTCGTCATCAGGCATGCTCCCCCACAGGAAATAGGAGAGCTTGGATGCCAGTTCGTATTGCCGCCACGCCACGTCGTCCTGCGAGACTGTGTGATAGAGGAACTGCGGCGAAACCAGAACCATCGCCAGCGTTTCCCGCATGGTGGCTTCTTTGAAGCCGGCAGGCAGGATGGCTGCCGCCTTCACGCAGACACGAAACTCACCTGTCTTCGGCCAGCTTTTTACGCCCAAGCCCAGCTCAAGGTTATAGACGCCGATTTCGTCTGATTTCCCACCGATCTGGGATGTTGTGGGATCGCGGACAATCTCGGTCCGATGAATCTCCGGTTCACCGGGATCGACAATCGCACTGGCCATGGCCCGGCGGGCGCACTCGAGGTAACGCTCCATCTGCTCCAGCCCAATGAGCATGAACTCTGCCGTGTTGTTAAACCGGTAGGGCTTCACCGGATCCTGAGGCAGGTTGTTGATGAACTTCAACTCGAACCCGATCAGGTCCCGCATCGTGTTCTGATATTCGAAGTTCGTCAGGCGGCGGGCTGTCGGAGCCGTAGCCGCCTCACCCACACTGCTCGAGGAAGTGCGCATGCCCGACTTGATCCACGCGATCACCGCATTTCTGTCGGCATCTTCCGGCTGCTCTTCATCCTCGGGAGGCATCTCACCGCTTTTGAGCTCCTTGAGGATTTTTTCCAATCGCTCCATGGCGTGCCCAGCAAGCTGGCCGCCATCCAGATCGTGAAGCGTGATCTTGCCCTTGCTCTCGGTGGGCCCGTGGCAGGAGACGCAATAAACTATCAAAACCCGTCGCGATCGGTGCGGGCACTGGTGTCAGCGTGGCCTCTGCTGCCAACGATGCGTTCTGCCCGGCCAAAAAAAAACAGGCTTGCAACTGCGCGCAAAGAAGACAGGACAGCACTCCGCTGCCGTCTGATTGGTTCAGTCAGTGACACGGAGGGATCGCTGAGGTGGGTCCGCGGAGGGCTCGCTTCTTACCAGCGAACATCATGCCGTTGGGAACGGGCCTCCAATTGGGCAACCCCGAAGCCACGGCACACTCGGCTTCAAACGCCCCGGCGGCCGTACAACTAGCGGTCGCCGCGGCGGAGGCGGGTGAAGAGGCTGCGGTAGTCGCTCGGGCGGACGCTCAACACCGGCGCGGCGGTCTCGCTGCCCACCTCGTACATGTCCTCCTCGATCACCACCATGTCGGTGTCGTCGAGATCGCCCTCGACGGCTATCGTCATGCTCAGGTGTGATTCGGAGTTGTCACTCGGCGCGACGCTCTCGTCGCAAGGGGCCGCGACGGCCTCGGCCGGCTGAGACACCTTCGGCCGCTCTGCCATGTCGCGTCCAATCGACGCGAGGAGCCGTCCCATCGAGTGCCCCTCGCGGCTCTTCACCTGACGACGCTCCCGGAAATCATCGGGGCCAGTCATCACATACCGCTCGACGACCCGCTCCTCGTCGGCGAAGAGCTCTTCAAAGGGATCGCTCGAGGGATCGAAGACGAGCTCGATGTCGGGCCCATCCCACGGGTCGGCACTCGCCGCTTCAGCCGGCTCACGCTGCTCGCTCACGGGCTCGTCCCCGGCACCAAACTCGATCACGCCCAGGCCTTCGCCACCAAAGTCGTCGTCAAACGCGGCCGACATCGGCTCGTCGTCCATCGGGGTCGTCGAGGCGGTCGGTTCGACGCCGGCTGGCGCCGGCAGCCGCTGGATCTCCCGCCAGGCGGCGGCGATATCGGCGGACGTGACTCGTCGCGACGACTCTGCGACGAGCACGAGGGCCTGGTCGCAGAGTTGATTCATGAGCCGGGGCACCCCTTCAGTCGCGCGGTAGACCGCGTCGTCGGAGCCAGTCTCAAAAACCTTGTCCCACACGAGGCCGGCCGCCGTCATCTGGGCCCGAAGATAGGCGAGCGTCTCGGTGTGATCGAGCGACTCAAGATACCCGCGCACGGCAATCCGCTGGGCGAGGCTTGCCATCCGCGAAGCACCGAGCATCTCGTCGAGCCTGAGGGTGCCCGCAAGCACGATGTGAACCGCTGGCATCGGCGTGGGGATGTTTGTCAGCAGACGAAGTTCTTCGATGAGTCGCGTGGGGAGCGTGTGGGCTTCGTCCACGAGGATCACAAGACCACTGCCCGTTGCGGCGAGGCCACGGATCCGTTCGACGACGGCGATGCGGAGGTCGGCCTCGTCGATGCCTCGATAGGGTTCGCCGATCGCGGCGAGGATCGACTGCCAGAGGGCGCGCCTCGTGCAGATGCTCGCGCCCGTGAGGAGGGCCACATCAAAGTCGTCGCGGATATGCTCGGCGAGCTTGAGGAGCAGAAGCGACTTGCCTGTGCCCGGCTGGCCGACGACGAGCGCGACACCCTCGGCTCGCCGGATGCACCGCTCGATGCCCTTGAGAGCGCCGTCGATCTCGGTGGCGGCGTAGTAGAACTGCGTCCGCGGGGAGGCCATGAAGGGACGGCTCGATGGGTGCCTGCTGGGGACGTGCATCGCGGGTGTCACCAAGGAGGGGAGCGGCCGCACAGGAGGGGCCGGACAGAAGTTGGTTTCGACCAACGGCGGGTGGTTCCTGTACCGCAGCATCCCGCCATAGACTCTTCCGGTCAGGAAAGCCCGAACTATGCGACCGGTCGCGCGGAATGCGCCGACGGTATGCGAACATCGCCACGGATCAGATCCCGAACCGCCCACGCCCCCCATCTGATGCACACACCGTCGTCTTCGCCCATGCCCCTGTTCCACGTGAAGGTCTGTGGCGTGACCACGGCCGCCGATGCCCGGCTCGCGGCTGAGGCTGGGGCCGATGCCGTGGGTTTCAACTTTGTGGTCGGCTCGCCTCGGCGGATCGAGCCGGCCGCTGCCCGCGAGGCGGTGGCGGCGCTCCCCGCGGGCGTCCTGGCGGTGGGCGTCTTCGCCGGCATGCCTTCGAAGGAAATTCTGGAGATCGCGAGGGCGACGGGGCTCGGGGCGATCCAGCTCCATGGCCATCTCGACGGTGATGGGCGGGCCGTCGATCCACCGTCGCGATGCGCTGAGCTCACTGGGCTGCCCGTCATCCGCGCGGTTCGGATGGATGCCGACGGTCTGAGTGCCGCGCGGGCCTGGCTCCTCGCGGCCGAAGCGGCTGGTCGCCTCCCAGACATGCTCATCGTGGATGCGTCTGTTGCTAGCACTGCGAGCAACGCTGCGCTCGGCGGCACGGGAAGCCGCGTGGATTGGAAGGCACTGTCTTGCGAGGCGCGGATCGGCATCCCGATGGCGCTTGCCGGCGGCCTGACGCCAGCCAACGTAGCGGCGGCCATCGCTGCCACCGGGGTCGTGGCCGTGGATACTGCCAGCGGCGTGGAGGCATCCCCCGGGGTCAAGGATGCCGCTCTCGTAAGGGCCTTTGTCGCCGCAGCCCGAGCCGCATTTGGGGAGTGAGCCCAAACCCTGTGCGAATCGGGCCAGATGGCTAAGATGTGGCCGTCGAACGCTGGACGAAGCCCGGCCCACCCGAGGCCAACTTCGCCCGCTCTACCATTCCGGATCTGTACGTTCCCATCTCGCCATCTAGGAGGCTCCCCTTGTCCCACGTCGAAACTCGCGTTCCTTTCAAGGTCGCCAATCTCTCCCTCGCCGAATGGGGCCGTAAGGAGATCCAGCTCGCCGAGAACGAGATGCCTGGTCTCATGGCGCTGCGTGAAAAGTACGGCCGTTCGAAGCCGCTCTCTGGTGCTCGGATCGCGGGCTGCCTCCACATGACGATCCAGACGGCCGTCCTCATCGAGACCCTCCAGGAGCTCGGAGCCGAAGTCACCTGGAGCAGCTGCAATATCTTCTCGACGCAAGACCACGCCGCGGCGGCCATCGCGAAGGCGGGCGTGCCGGTCTACGCCTGGAAGGGGATGAACAACGAGGAGTTCGACTGGTGCATCGAGCAGACGATCTTCTTCCCAGACGGCCAGCCGCTCAACATGATCCTCGACGACGGCGGCGACCTCACCGCGATGGTGCATCAGAGGTTTCCCGAGCTCCTGGGCGGCATCCGCGGTCTCTCCGAAGAGACGACTACGGGCATCAAAGCGCTGCACAAGATGCTCGAGAACGGGGAGCTCAAGCTGCCCGCGATCAACGTCAATGACTCGTGCACGAAGAGCAAGTTTGACAACCTCTACGGCTGCCGGGAAAGCCTCGCCGACGGCATCAAGCGGGCCACCGACGTGATGGTGGCCGGCAAGGTAGTCGTGGTGGCGGGCTACGGCGACGTGGGCAAGGGCTGTGCTCATGCCATGAAGGCCCTCGGGGCTCGGGTGATCGTCACCGAGATCGACCCGATCAACGCCCTCCAGGCGGTGATGGAAGGTTATGAAGTGACCACAATGGAAGAGGCCGCTCCGCGTGGCCAGATCTTCGTGACGGCCACAGGCTGCCGCGACATCATCCGGAGCGACCACCTCTCCGTGATGCCCAACGACGCGATTGTCTGCAACATCGGGCACTTTGACCTCGAGATCGACGTCGCCTGGCTCGAGAACACCAAGGGCATCAAGAAGGTCGAGATCAAGCCTCAGGTGGATCGCTTCACGCTCCCTTCGGGCAGGTCCGTGCTGCTGCTGGCATCAGGCCGGCTTGTGAACCTCGGCTGCGCGACGGGGCACCCCTCGTTCGTGATGAGCACGAGCTTCACAAACCAGGTTCTCGCCCAGCTCGCCCTGTGGACCGAGACGGAGAAGTATGATGTGGGTGTCCACATGCTCCCCAAGAAGCTCGACGAGGAAGTGGCTCGGCTGCACCTCGACAAGCTGGGCGTGAAGCTGACCAAGCTCACTCCCGATCAGGCGGCCTACATCAACGTGCCCGTCGAAGGGCCGTTCAAGCCCACCTACTACCGGTATTGAGAAGGCCCCAAGCCTGCGGGAGCATCCGTGCTCCCGCAGGCTTGCCCTCGCACCGGCGTCCGTCTTCGTTTCCCGTGAAACGTGACCGTGGCCAACGGGTCCACGTTTGGAAATAGAAGCCCCTGGCGCCAGCCGGGGGACTGCGGTTTGAAACACAACCTGCCTTCTATCCCAAGCGGGCCTGCCCATGACCCGCCGTCCCCTCGCTATCGCGAGGGGCTTCTATGGAGCATCACTCGCATCCATGACCCGCCGTCCCCTCGCTATCGCGAGGGGCTTCTATGGAGCATCACTCGCATCCCATGACCCGCTGGCCCCTCGCTATCGCGAGGGGCTTCTATGGAGCATCACTCGCATCCCATGACCCGCTGGCCGTAAAGCATCCCGTCCGGAGACAGGGCACGGGCAACCCCCGAAGCCGCGGCACGCTCCGCTTCAATTGCCCCACCGGCCGTGAAATCAGTTCCACGTGAAACTCGGCGACGTGGGAGGGCTGGAGAACATAGGCAAGTCGTGCGGTTTCACGTGAAACTTCGGCCGCGACCTTGAGCAGTGCGCGGAGCAGGGGGCGGTCGCGGGCGCAACGTATCGGTCGTGCCCGATGTGGCCGATACACCGAAAGCACTGAACGTGCCTGGGCGACCGTGGGGAAGGATTCTGCGCGTGGGAAGGATTCTGTGCGTGGCTAATCAGAAGGGCGGCGTCGGCAAAACGACGACCGCTTGCAACGTCGCCGCGGGACTCGCCCACGGAGGCCAGAGGACGCTCTTGGTCGATCTCGACCCGCAGTGCAACGCCACCACCGCCTTTGGGGTCTCGCCGGCGGCCACCCATCCGCTGGTCTCAGAGTCGCCGCTCCACGAGTCGATCGTCGCGACCAATCTGCCGGGACTCTTTGTGCTGCCGGGCAGCCGAAGCGTACGCGATGTCGAACGGATCGCCGCGCTTGCTCAGCGGGGCTCGGCAGTCCTCGAGGGCCATCTTGCCAGGGGGCTTGCCGCCTGGGACTACTGCCTCATCGATTGCCCACCGTCGGCTGGCGAGCTCACTCGAGCCGCCCTCGCCGGGAGCACGGAGGTACTCATGCCTATCCAGTGTGAGTACTTCGCACTCGAGGGCCTCACGCAAATGATCGAAGTGATTCGCGACGTGATGCAGGAGAGGCCGGGCCGGCTTTCCTTCAGCGGCATCGTCCTCACGATGCACGACGCGTCGCTCGAGCTGACGGCCGAGGTCGAGGCTGAGGTGCGGGATTTTTTCGGGGAGATCGTCTTCGAGACGGTCGTGCCCCGCGACGTGGCTGTGTCGGAGGCCCCGAGCCACGGCCAGAGTGTGTTGGATTACGCGCCGCGTTCGCTGGGAGCGCGGGCCTATACCGAGCTTGTGATGGAGGTCCGAGACTGTGAGTAAGGAACGACGCCTGGGACGCGGACTCGAAGCCCTCCTCGGACGCGCAGGGATAGACCCCGCCGCGCCGGCACCAGTCACGCACGGTTCAGCCGCCGTCGCCACCCAGCCGGCCCCGCGGTCGGGCCTGGGCACGGGCGCGGCCCGCCTCATGCTCCATGCCGCCGAGGAGATCGAGGAGGCGGCAGCGGCGGTGCCAATGAGCGACCTGGCCATCGCACTGATCGACCCGAATCCGTGGCAGCCGCGAAGCGTGCTTGGCGACGCCGACCTAGCGGATCTCGCCGACAGCATCCGCGAGCACGGGCTCGTGCAGCCGATCGTCGTGCGGGCGCGTGGTGATCGCTATCAATTGATTGCCGGTCAGCGGCGGCTCGCAGCGGCGCGGAATCTCGGATGGGAGCGGGTGCCCGCGCGGGTACTCGATGTCGAAGATCGTGAGATGGCGGAGATCGCCATCGTCGAGAACCTCCAGCGTCGCGATCTCGACGCGCTCGAGAAGGCGGCGAGCTTCAAGCAATACCTCACCACCTGGGGCTGCACCCAAGACGAGCTTGCGAAGCGGCTCTCGATCGACCGCTCGCATGTCGCGAACTTGATTCGGCTCCTCGAGCTTCCAGGTTCGGTTCAGAAAAAGCTCCGCGAGGGAAAGCTCTCGATGGGGCATGCTCGGGCGCTGCTGCCGCTTGGCGACGAGGACGAGCAGGTTCGCCTGGCCGATCGCGTGGCCGCCGAGGGGCTCTCGGTGCGGGCGGTTGAGACGGAGGTGCAGGAGATTCTCAGGCGTGATGAGGCTGGGCTCGAGGCCGACGACGAAGACATGCTCCCGCCGGCACCGCCGGCGACCGGCGCCAGCGCTGCGGCGACTCCGCGGCGGAAGCCGGGCCGCCCGGCCACGCGGCGGTCGAGTCAGGTCGCGGCGGTGGAAACGGAGCTTCGGCAGGCGCTCGGGGTGAAGGTGGTGGTTCACGCCAATGGCAAGGGTGCCGGCCGAATCGTGATTCCGTTCGCGTGCCTCGACGAATTCCAGCGTCTTCTCGAGCACATTACCGACTGATCCTGACACTGGTGGCGAACCTGGTACACTTCGGCACGCTCGGGGCGTAGCGCAGTTGGTAGCGCGCCTGGTTTGGGACCAGGAGGTCGTGAGTTCGAACCCCACCGCCCCGACTTGATTTGAGACTGGAAAACAAGGGATTTTTGATTCGACCCGCGGCTCGGACGGATCAGCAGAGAACGTTCGGCGCTACCTCGGCGCTACCGCAGGAACGATTTCGCGGCCGGGTCGTGGGCGGTATGCGACCCCCTTGAGCCCCGTGGACGATCGCGTCCGCGACCAGGACCGCCGCCGTTCCCCGGTCAGGCCCGGCCTCCCCGCGCCTGCCACCGCGGGAAACCGCGTGAACCGCGTGCTTCAGCCCTGCAAGGCCTTTTGTATCCGCGTCATCGCCTGGGCCTCGCTGGCGGCCTCCAGGTTCTGGGCGTCGCGGCCGCGTACTCCCCATTGGTGGTGGTTGGTGGACTTGTACAGGGCCAGGGTCTTGGTCCCCAGAATGGCTGCGAGGTGGCTCACTCCGCTGTCGTTGCCGATGAAAAGACCGGCCTCCGACAGCAGCAAGGCGAGCTCCAGGGCGTCCGGAGGCTCGACCACGGTGAAGCGTTTCTCGAACAGGGGTTTGAGATCCCGTTCGGAAGGTCCGAGGAGGATGCGCGTTTCCGGAAAGCGGCGGCTCTTGAGCTCGTTAGCCAGGAAGGCGTAAAACTCCGGATCGTAGTTCTTCTCCCGGCTCCCCGAGCCGGGGTGGATGAGGGCGTAACCCTTCTTGTTCGCGGCGATGGGAAGATAGGGATCCTGATCGGGAACATCGGGCAGGGCGAACGCCCGCAGGCATTGGAGATGGTAGTCCATCACATGTTCCCCTGATTCCGGGAAGGGGGGATGGATATGGA
>ENA-ORBV01007174-ORBV01007174.1-microbial-mat-metagenome-genome-assembly--contig:-NODE-7174-length-19230-cov-5.633895_pt1 | contig 19230 bp, 18 predicted proteins | sample MGYA00237777_ERZ505514 | MGnify/ENA primary metagenome ERZ505514 (study PRJEB26160, sample SAMN06269048) | microbial mat metagenome | isolation source: Oligotrophic lake microbial mat | place... | reverse complement strand
AGCAACAAAGCAAACAATTATTGAATAGATCTTTGTCATTAGTTCATCATGAGCATGTTTGAAGATATGACTACGGTACCAGCGTACGAACGACCCATTGTCGATCTCGAAGACCCGTCCATTGGCGGAGCCTTCATCAAACGCCAACAACAAGAACAAGCGGCGGCGCAACAACAACAGCAACAGCAACAATCACAACTGGACCCAAAGCAAAAGCAAAAACAAGAGGCACAAACACCACCTCCTTCCTCCTCTTCCACCACCTCCCAACAACCCTATCGTTTACTGTCGCCCGAAGACACGTTGACCCGCAAAGAATCGACGGCCGTCGTACGATTACGGTCCTTGGTGTTTCTCATATTGTTCTTGACGGCCGTCGCTGTCAGCGCGGCCCTCTTTTGGATTACGCGACAAGGCGAATCCTCCGAATTTGAAACCCAATACGATGGGGCCGCCACCAAAGTTTTGGAGAGTTTTGCCGATATTGTCTACGAAATGGGAGCCATTTCGGGCTTGGGCGTGGCTTCCAGTGCCCACAGTGTCGATCACAAGAGTGATTGGCCCTTTGTGACGCTCTCCAATTTTCAACAACGGTACGTACTAGTACTACTGTAGTACTGTGCTTGGTTGTGTGTGTGTGTGTTTTGAGTACTACTGTGCCGTACTAGTACTGTGCTGGAGCTGCGGAGTGACAGGCAGTCATTGCTGTTGTTACTGCATGAACTGACTCTTGTCTCACACAATCAATGAATACTAACGTCACGCCTGCCATCTCTAATTCTCTGTATAGCGCTGGGAATGCACGGCATTTGAGTGGTGCCTTGATGGTGAGCATTGCTCCCATTGTTCATCATGATCTATTTCAAGAATGGGATGACTTTGTCACGGATCCTCTCAACAATTATTGGATGTACGTACACTACAACTTACTATCTCTATTGAATCAATCAATTCCATTCCATTCAATAGTGTACTTAGGAAGCAGCATTCAATTGTACTTTCAAATGCAAATGGACTGCACACACTCACACGGCCCGCCTTTTTCTCTTTTTTCCAAACGCAACCCCGCTATCCATGACACAACAACAACAATCATCCAAAACAACACACAATACGTCACGTAAAATACACAACACGCATGTAGTGATGACGGACATGCCTTTCAGCAAGAATTGGGTTTGAATGAATTTGAATACACACCCAATATACAACGCTCCACATTGAATGAAAGTCGCAAAGTCGATATCATGCATCATTTTGATGCCGAAGGGATACCACATCCCGAAGATATTGCGCTCGCCGAACGAGAACAACGATTTCTGTTGCCCACATGGCAAGTCAGTCCCATTTTAAAGACACGGCATGTCAATGAAAACATATTACGGAGTAGTACCATGACAACCCACTCGACACAAAGTCAATATAGTATGGGTCAGAGTCATGCCAGCATTATTCACAGCGATAATGATACCACCACGGTACAACAAGCTGCCGTGGCCATTGAAAAGGAAGCGGCCTTTGTCGGAGGATTTGTCATTGCGCCACCGGGGACTGTCCAAGATTCCGATCCGACCACGGCCTTTTTTGCCACGCTCATGAGTGTGGCGGCCAAACAAGAAGTTCCCTACCTAGGGGATCCCATGGCCAATATTTATATTCCTGTCTATGATTTATTTGATGAAGCCAAACGCAAAGCGGTCGCCGTCATGACGTCCACCATTCATTGGAGACACGTACGTACTGTGTACTGTATACTGTAGACATACATACACTGTAGAGACGATCTGTATGCATCGCTCACACACCTACGGCTCTGTCTCTTCTTTTTCTTTTTCAGTATTTTGAAAAGATTCTACCCTCCAATATCCGAGGCATTGTGGTCATTTTGGAGAATTCCTGTGATGGTGCCTACACCTACGAAATACACGGTGCGTACTGTAAACAGTCACAACACTTCCTTACTTTGGAGTCTGTCTTGAGACCCTGTGTGGGCAAATGCTAGCTAGTAGGAATCCTACAGTACTTTACAAACCATGCTCACGCTTACCCATCTTTGACCACAACAACAAAATACTGTAGGGGATGAAGCTCATGTGATTGGCCCGGGGGATAGACACAATCCAGATTTTGACCATTGGATTCGATCGGGAACATTCACGACGCACACACTCGAAGATGGGACGCTTCGTGGAATTCCGTTACACCAAGAAGGCTGTCAGTATTCCATCCAAGTATTTCCTTCCCAGCAGTTCTATGATATTTACAATACATCCTACCCCATCATCATTACATGTTCCGTAATTGCAGGTTCGTTTGCACTACCTTGTTGTTGTTGGACGTGGACTGTACCATTCGTCATTGCCTTTCGCCGTTGGCTCACACTGCGGGCAACTGTACTTCTGTTCTGCTATAAATACACAGCCTTTCTCTTTACCATGGGAATGTTCTTTGCCTACAATCGGCTTGTCGACCGCCGCCAACAAATTGTACTGACGAAAGCTATCCAATCCTCCGTCAACGTTTCTCTGCTGGAAAGCTTGGTCCAAGAAAGAACAAAAAAGCTCGAAGACTCCAACAAACAACTGGAAGAAGCCAATTTTACCATTCGGCGGGCCTCCGCAAAACAGCTGCAGCATTTTGCCTGCATGAGTCATGAGATTCGAACGTACGTACCATTTCCTTGATTTGGTTCGGAGCTGGCTTCTTGATCTGTGTACAGTATGGATTGCCCTTGTTCTCCTCCTCCTCCTCCTCCTCACACGTTTGTCCGCCTAATTTCACTCTACTGAAGCCCGTTGAATTGTATCGTTGGCATGTCGAGCCTCTTGAAGGATTCTATGCCTGATCCAGAGAAAACCGAGTCCATGGGAATGATTGTAACGAGTGGGGAGCTCTTGCTTCGGGTCGTGGATGATGTGCTAGACTACGCAAAGCTAGAATCCGGCAATGTCGAGATAGAGGTGGAAAAAAGTTGTTTACAGGAGACGCTGAACGCTGTTGTTTGTGCCATTGAAACAAAGGCAACGTCTTCCAATATTTCGCTGCAAACAAATTATGATGTCTCGGTGGGTGAGTTTTTTGAAACCGACAGTCGGCGTCTACAGCAAATTCTGTACAACTTGCTGGGGAATGCCATCAAGTTTTCGAAGGACAATGGCAAAGTTGAGTTGAATGTTCAGCTCCGCAGGTTGTCACGCGAGTCCCCAAACAGCCAAACTCTTCGATTCATCGTAAAAGACTATGGAAAGGGTATCGAAGAGAAGGACTTTGAGAAAATCTTTCTCCCGTTCACGCAAGCCAGCTCTGAAACCGAAAGACTGTACGGAGGCACGGGGCTAGGGTTGGCAATCACCAAAAAACTAGTGAAAGCTCTTGGTGGCACAGTATCTGTGGAAAGCATGAGTGGCAAATGGACCAAAATGCTGGTCGATTTTCCTCTTCAAAACGACTCGGCTGTTGCCGACATGAGGGCGCTTTCATCGCAGCTATGCAAATCCACTCTGTTCTTAGTTGGATGTTCGATAGATGAGCTTGCATATCTTGGGCGTATTTTTCATGCCTATGACGTCAACTTTGTGCCGTATAGCGACCTGGAGGCACTGGAGAGGGAATTACCCAGTCATCCTGCTGGGGCAGAAAATGTCGACATTTGTCTTATTAACGAAGACATCTACAACAAAGAGACATGTCGCCGCATTGATCGCAATGCGGAGCACAAAATGCTATTTCTGAGTTTTGGGCCACAAATGAAAGTCAAGGCACCCCATGGCCACTACCGTTCGTTCCCACGAATGCTCCCTTCTGTCTTTATGAAGATTTTAGGAACTCTTGTCAGCGAGGCTCTAATGCCAGCGTCTACGGTTCCCAAATTGGTCCGCAAAGCAAGTACCCCATCATTTAAAGATCTCCGGATTCTGATTGCAGAGGACAACCTGGTGAATCAAAAAGTGTTGGTTAGAATTCTCAACCGGATGGGCATTAACAATGTGGAAGTTGTTGAAAACGGCAAACTAGCCGTAGAACGGGAGGCCACTGTGATTTTTGATCTGATCTTTATGGATGTGCAGGTAAGTCCGCAGATGCGATGATGTATGTACGTCTTGCGCTCGCCGCAATTAAGCCTTTTGACGACACTCACGCACGTTGCATTCTACTTCGCATTGATTGAATTACTACCAGATGCCTGTCATGGATGGATTGGAAGCATCTAGTATCATTGTGGATCGCCAGCAACAGGACGGAGTTTCGCACAAAGCCAAGGTTGTTTTCTGTACAGCTCATGTTCTGGATTCTTTTAAGCAAAAGTGTTCCGACGCAGGAGGATCAGGTTTCTTGTCCAAACCTTTCCGGCTTCAAGATGTCAAGTCTTGTCTTGAGGACATGCAAGCTCAGGATCATCCTAGATAGCAGTAACTGTTGTATCTAGTAGCTGGATTGCGCCTATCTCGACGATTATTGTGCGGACTGTCTGCCAAAATACCAGCTCAACTTCTTTACAAATGCCCTGCCATGAGCACGGCGAAGGTCGTTTCCATCAAAACGTAATGGATCTTGATCGTGTGAATTTAGTCCTACTAGTCCACCCTGCCCCCTGTGCCATTCACAGTGCACTCCACACCCCACCCCGGGATAGTTCGCTTCATTGGCATTTGCTGTTTTAGGTCTTCTACTAGTACCGACGTCACGTCACCGCATCTCTGGGGGTCGTTCAAGTCGCCCATTGCTTTTTGCAGCGCATGTTCAACGTTTGAAGAATGTTCTTGTGTCACAATTTGTTGATGTAATTGCTGCGATTATTCCTCGGAGGAAAATACACCTGATCGCGCAGCGAAGCGCCAGCGATGGGATGTCAGCAGCGCAAAGAAAATACTTATAAAACTGTCATACGAGATGTTGGCGGTCCCATTGAATTCCAAGTGGAGCGTACCGTAGTTCCACCCGCGGAAGACGAAAAAGATGATGAACAGAATTGATCATTTTCCGCCTAAACGGAGGGGGCACAGTCTGCTTACATGGACGAAGTGGGGTCAATGCTGTACACGGCATCTCGAATTTCAGATTTCTTTCTTACGCACACTTTTTTAAACAGTAACAACCATGGAAATCTATTTTCCTTACCATTTCTCAGGCGCCATTTCCCTCTCCTCTGGGAGGAATTGGACTGGGCGTACAGCTGGGGATATCAATTGGTGGGTCGGTGTGGGACGTACTGTAGAAACAAAAAGATAGAGTCACAATTTTGGAAAAGATTCTTAACAGCACCATTTATCAAGCAGTAGGCTCAACTATTATTCTGCCGGCTCAACTATTATTTACCTGTTGTACTATCAAGCTCCCAAGGTACAGCTGATCTGCTGAGAACAAAGAAGGACAGTGGCAGACTATTTTTACATTGACAATTTGTTGATGTAATTACTACTATATACCCATGGAATGATTATAATCTATGATTATACAGAGTAAGAACTGCTGGGGTCACTTTCTTTGGAGGGACCGCTTTTGGCTGGCATTATCGCTTCTTGGGTTCTTTTGTTGAACAGGTTTTCAAACGCAATCCAGAGCCGATCCGGAATGAAAGCCCAGTAGGTTGGGTACTGCCGTTTGGTACTCATGTTGTTGACCAATGTAGCCGGGATGATGGAAATCACTGTTGACAGCACGACCAAGGCATAAAATCCGAAGTTGTATTTTCCACTCGCATACAATACAGCGTGGGCCCCAGCTGGAGGATGAGTGAAACCCAACTTGACCATGCAAGCAATCGCCACGGCAGGCCCCACGGCCCGTCGCAGCCACACGGGCAGGTTGTCCTCCGGGATGTAGGTAAAAGCCAGCGATACGGCTCCACTAACCGCTTGGCCCATAACAGCATTTCTTGGTTGCGATGCTGGGGCTGCCGTCAGACCATATTGGAGCGTCATGAGCGCACCAAAGGGGCCAATCAGTAAATAGTAATCGTCTTCCGACAAGTATTGGTAGTATTCATTGAGGGAGGATAATACCAATAATCCACAAAAGGCGCCAAAGCAAGTCCATAAGGATTGACGATGTGAGAGCGTTGGTGGTGGCGTCAAGCCACCTCCCTTGCATTTGGTAGCCCAAACTTGCACCCGATGCGGTACTGTAAACCGATGCCAGCAGCGGGCAAGTTGGTACGTCCCATCCTGTGGGGCTTTAGGATCTTGGGAATGATCCTTATCGTCTTTGTCCGCGTCACGCTTGTCGTCGTTGCCCTTCTCCAAATCGGCCATGAGGATCGCTCCAAGACCTTCTGGGATTTTTTGCGCTCTAGTGGCTTCTGGATTTACTCGCATGGACTTGGTCCATAATTCTTGCTGGTGGGCCACACAAGCTCTCCGAGCATACGACATGGCCGTTGCGGCTCCAATAAATTGGGAAGCTTGTCTCAAGTAAGCGGCATTGGCCAGGCTATTCAATAGGAGAAATTTGATCTGGTGAACTTCATCTTGAGGACACTCGGCCAAAAATATCACCATTCCTTGGTTGACGCCAGTATGAAAGGTGACTCCTGTTGCTTGCCCAAATCCCGCCTTGGCCATCATTTCCAAGCGTGGTCCTTGTTTGGCGGTATCTGGATCGTCGATCAAGCTCTGAATGTTCCTCCAAACCATCTTCTTTTTATGTTTGGACTCTGCGGCTGCCAGAGATACTTGCGAATGAGAGGACGTCAAATTGGCATGGGATCCAGATTTCTTCATGAGATTCTTGACACCCTTCTGGTTGGTGGATTCCATCCAAAGCAAACCGGCAATATCCACGCCTGGAATGACAGGCCGTGGCGGCACAAAGTCGTCTCTGGATGAGTCTGTCAGTCGGCGTATACACTCCGAATCCTCTATATTATCCGGGTGCACCCAAAAGCCGCCTGGTGGCATGAGCAGGCGGTCCGTATTATCGTCAAAGACCCAGACAGCGATTCCTTGGAGTGTGCCACCATACGCATACTGGCCGGCTTCCTGCAGAGCTCGTTGCAATCGTTGCTCATCAATTTGCATATTTTCTGGATCGACAATCCTTCTGGAATATAAATGAAAAATTTCCGATTCGTTTCCCATGGGGTCCACGTCGTCGTCCTCCTCTTCTAGTGCTGGAGCCAAATCCGTTATAGGGGTCTCGTCAAGATCCTCCATGAAGAACCCCGAATCTGGATCTTCTTCTTGTGCATCCGATGGCGCTGTTTGTGTCGTTTGCTGCTGGTTCTGCTGCTCGCCTGGTGTGCTTGTGCTTGTCAGGGTAGGAAACGCAGAAGCTTTGACTTCGTTTCGGACATCAATGGTGTCATCTGGAGGCAACAACGATGCAAAATTTTTGATATTTGGCGCCATTGTTTTTTGATTCTTGGATAAATTGTTTTCGTTGTGGGTTTTCTTTCACGAATTTTTACAAGAAAAATGTGCCGATCGTTTACCAGCTACTGTACAACAAGTACTAGAGTAGAAGTACTCTAGCTAACTAGTAGATAGGACAGTCAGTCAGTGCTGTGATTTTGTGAGAAGAAAAGAGCCAACCAATTGAATGATTGAAGGAACCAAGCAGCGACCAGCGAGTGAACGAATGAATCCGATCCGGTCCATACCGTAGAACACACGTTGCACTGGTACGTAGCATTCCGTGTCTCTTAAAAATGAGGAGTGAAAAAAGTCCTCACACCGAGACCACATCCCTATCAATTGGAAATAAATGAGAACTCAAAATACCCAAATGAAGAACAGAGAACTCTCTTTCAACAATTGGCGCAGTGCTGTAACGAACAGGAGTTGTCAACATGTCAATGGCATGTCATGCAGCAGTGATAGTGCTGTAGCGCACGAATGCATTTTCGCTCCGGTGTCACGACAGTCAACCAAGTTCCAGCACATTGAAATCTATTTGGTTTAGTGTTGGGGTTATTGATGGGCGAGAGAAACATTGTTCTTTGTCAGCAGAGCTATGGAAACTCAAGTTGCAGAGTGGGCTGCACACTTGGCAGCAATTGTCCAGTCAGAACAAGGGTGCATTGGACCGGCGACAATCAATTGTTGAGGCATGCGCAGAGCTGGTGTCCATCTGCAACAAAGCCAAAGGATTGCTGAATGTGGAACATGTGAAACGTGACTGACTCAAATGACAGAAGACAGAACAAATGATCATCTGACATGACACAAATGTGAACAAAACACTTTGCATTCATAGGAATGCATTCTTTTTTGACCCCACATGAATGAAATGTCATTTGGTTCCCACAATGCATCGCTGATTTTCCTGAAGATGGCAGTGAGTGCTTGCACACAAACATGATCCCAGAGACCATGATTGAAAGCAAAAGAAGAGGTGGAAAATGATCCCATTCTCAATTCACATGGCAAAAGACATGGCATGGGTGCAATGAAAAGGGTGATGTTGGGAACAAGATGGAACCCCTGACTGAGAAAAAATCAACGGTGAGAAATGCACATTTTTGTGTCTGTGAATGGAACCAATCCTAGCCATGAACACGGTTGCAGAACACAAGATCCATTGGTGCATGACTGCATGCAATGCTGTTATGAATTTGAATGTGTTCAGCTGCATGCAGCACAAAGTCCAATGTTGTCCGGCACTCAATGTTGTGCAGTTTTTTGACAGCATTCAGTTGTGTGCTGAACAATTCCGTGCATGAGTGCAATTGTCCACACAAAATGATGCCAAGATTTTGGACACGAGCAAGCCAACAAAAAATCAACATGTCAACATTAAGTGATTTGATTGGTTGCTGAGTGCTGGTCAACATTCGACATCATGCAAACGGGTGACAACTGACAGTGGGATTGGTCTCAGAGGCATTCTGTTTTCTGCGGGCTCCGTGCAAAGCAATCTACGCAATTGTTGATTGTTCACATGACACCCAAAGTGCCAGCACCCCCAAAATGAACTGTTGCCTAAAGGAGCAACAGTGCTAAAAAAAATGGGTCATTGCTCAAACAACAATTGTGGTGTGGACTTGTGACCAGAATTGCACAAATGTCAAGATCTCTGCCAAGGCCCAAAGCTGAAAAATTTACTCTCATCGTGCAAGCTCCTTGGCAAATGTCTTCCCAAGAATGGATGAGAGTCATCACCTTGGGGCAAAACCATGTCAATGTCAGTTGTGATTGAACTGTTCCTTTGGTTGGGCTGACTCTCAAAATGTCTCTGCAGGCGACTTTCTTGATCACAGAAATTCGTTCTCAGTGCTAAGAAAGTCTGAGCAAGAAGGTCTTATTCAGTTTTGCTCACTGCTAAGAAAGAAAACATGACTCGTGTCATCATTTGGTTGAAATTGACTAAGACTTTCTCAACACTCCGTTGTTCTTGTTCAAACTTTCTCAGCACTGAGAGCTTCTTGCTGCTTTGGAAACTTTCTTACTCAATGCCAATTTGGCTGCAGTGCTCTCAGGCTGTGCTTTCTCCCTTTGGAAAACCAACCTTGGCAATCCCCCCCCAGGTGCAGGTGTGAACAATTCGACCCTGTTTGTTTTGAAGCTTTTGTCTTGGTCCACCAGCAGGAGGAGGGCTTCGGGGTCAGCTCTCGACCCAATGGTGTCTGAACGAGGCAACATCCATGACTCTTCATCGAAGAGAGCCATTCTGTTTGTGTCTGTGGGGTGTTTGGCTTTTAACAGGTGAGACATCATTTGAATGCTGGGTTTTTGTTGTGGACATCTCCATGTGACTTACTTAAGTGCTCCTATCTGGCGTGCCGTTGGTTCCCCCCTCCTTCCATTGAATGGGTTCCGTCTTTTATGGGTATGCCCCTGATTTTCAATTGGGATTTTTCAGGGGATTTTACATGGCCATCAATGTTGGATACTCGATTGGCTTTGGTTATCCCATGGATAAAAATACACCTTCCATTTGGTTCAGCACCATCTACAGTATGTCTTGCTGGGTGCCTCGTTTGTGGGAGTGGCCTTGGGATTCTTTGCCGAAAACATCACTGAAGACAGTGAAACTTGGTTTTTCCGGCTCCAGGATGAAAAGAAAATTCAGGATTTTATATTACTGGGACATGACAGTTGGAAGAAAAGAGCCCGGGCATTTTTCTACAGTCAACGATCCGTCATTAAGGCAGTTCTGGTGTGGTTTGTTTTTGTGGCGGCCTTGGCTATAATCAGAAGCATTGGAGTGGGCTGGAGCTTTCGAGAGGCACAATATTGTGCCATTTCTACATTATCGACAGGCAGGCATTGGTCCATTCCGGAAGATTCTCCGACGTGGCTGTATGGCCTCACTGCAGCTTTGACTTCCATTGGAGTCCCTGTCATGGGTCTGGCCATGGCTGCCGTTGGGCAGGCATTAATGGAACAAGGCGACGTCACAGAGGCCCAAGGCGCTATTGATGAGCCCATCACCATCCAGGAGCTTCAGCTTCTCCAGGACATTGGGTTGGAAGATGGTGATGGGACTATTGACATGTCGGAATTCATTTTGCTCTGCATGATGCGGACAGGCACAGACCCCAGCCTCCTATCTTATATTCGGCGACGATTTTTGGCACTCAGTCACAATGGAGAATTTTTGACCATTGAAGAACTGACACAGCACACAGGTACCATTAAAGACGGAATTTTACGGAACAAGCAATCCGTTATACGTGAAGAAAAACTCTCGGAAATTGATCTCGGCTTAGTCAGTAACTCCTCGGACGAGAGTGAGACGCCAGACACGACCAGAGGCCCTGAAAATGTCGAAGATGAGATTGATGACATCAACAATCATCAAGCATTAAATGCTGGACAAGACGAAGATGGCGAAGTCGAGTCGCAGGATACAAATAAAGAGCGCTTCAACAACTTAGATGTCGGCGTGGACCAAAATGTCCCGAATAAATCCACCGAACAGATGCTCCTACCTCAGCATATTGAACCAAAGGTTCGGCCGCTCAAATCTAGTGATGACTACGGGATGGCACTGTTGGACAGAGAGTACGTAATGACGATGGAGGAAGAAATATCTGTTTTAAACACAGCTCGCGGACAAATGAAGATCATGGTGGAAAATGCGGAGAACAATGCAGGGTGGTCAACATCGGCTAAGGTGGGACAAACTAGAATATCCAGTAAGGAAGGTGTCGATGGCAGCCCATATAACATGATCAAGGGGGTTACAGAATTGGGTATCGCAATTCCCATCGATTTTGTTGCAGCACAAATTAGATACGAACGTCGAAGCCCGGATTCGTTGTCCCAATTCTTCCTGGGTTTGGATCCATCAGCGGTGCAACTGGGAGTAGTTACAACCATCCGCAATCGAGAACTGCTCGATGACGAAGCATTTGAAGAATGCGGAATTGTTTGGACTGCAATTAAGCCGCCTCAAAATGTTGTTGACGATCGCGATGTTTGCATTATTTTCCTCTCTCGAAAGGCCAAGTGCCCGGTGACGGGTGACGATATCGTTACCTCTCCTTTTTTTAGTACACACCTTCCGGGGGTGCCGGATATGGAACTAGCCCTTGGTCGGGTACGAGCTGTGATCACGATTGGAGGTTACGTTCTGAAACAGCCTAAAGATGCCTCGCGGCCCCCTACATAAACCTTTATCATTCAATATGACCCCAAAGGTAAGCTTCGGAGCGACAGCATTTTGTTTTGATTCTTCGATGTACTAACTCACTCCTCCCTCGCAGGCCACGTTCCCACTCGAGTGGTGAATGCTGTGACTATATCTCAGGGCCTGAATGTGGCGCGCCTTCGCGACTGTTTTTTGCATTGTTTCAATAGGGCGTTGGAGTTCAATAACGCAGCATGTCCAGTGGGCTGGTACCACTTGAAGCGAATGATGGCTGCAGCTCATGATTTGCAACTGCATCTCCCTGATGCCGAAGAAGAGGACCTGTTTAGCGGACTCTGAGCGGACTTTCAAGTTTGAGGTATGCGCATACGCTGACCGCTCTGCGAGTATGAGAGTCGTCTTGGTTGACGCCGATGGTATGCCAGTGCCTCACACCCTTGGAAGGGCGAAAAAGTGTGACCTGACCACCAAGAACTTTATGGCCGGGAGATTGGTACCGTTCGGGTACAAGGGTCGCCACCTTGTGAGGATATCGCTCTTCGTGACCTTTAGTGAGCCGATTCCCAAACCCCTTCTTCTCAGAATACGGGTTCGAAACTTAGGTTTGCGAGGACACAAGGTGTATTTTCCCGCGGTTGCCCGCCTCGAGGAAGTGGGCACAGATGTATTGTGGACCGGGCAAGACTCATCTACGAATGACTGACCAAGTATAAAAAAGTAAGCGTACATTATACTCGTATTGCTGAGCCGCAACAATGGCTACGTGGTGCCTTTTTGCGGTCAATAGTCATTTCGAGGCATCGCTAGCTGTGGATTGGTAGCTTGCTTGCTGTGTACAACTACATCGCGTCAGAATGTGTGACTAGCATATCCGTTTTTTGCAACAACCAACCAACATAGACAAGTAGAGCTGTATTTCAAAACGTTTTTAGTATAAATTATACGTCGTAACAATGTATTAGTTCATGCATGTAACATTATCCAAACGGTCCACACAGTCATTTATCATTACGCAACAAGGCTCCCTGGATAGAAGACATTTTCTTCCGAACGTCGCGAGTGACTCAAGCGATGGTCTTGCCGCCAGCAAGCGTGTAACCACTGGAAGGTTCTGCTGGACCTGTGGCTCCACTACTACTTGTGGATAGACTAGGTTGTGACAAACGAGTTAGAGATCGACGCAAAAAGAGAACCCATAGACCCAGAATCAGTGACGCAATAGCAAAGACAATGGCCAAAGCCTTGTAAACTTCCAGTTGATCCTGCACTTTCATCCATTGGTGGCTGCTGACTTCAATCTCGGTGTCTTCGTCTTCGTAGTTCTCTTCGTCATACTCATCGCCATCACTTTCACTGTAGTATTCGTCACCTTCGTAATCACTATAATCGGAAGCCTGATCATCACCGTAGGACTCAGCTTGATCGTTTTGAGCTTGGTCATCGCCATTGTAGTTGTTGTAGTAATTGGCTTGCTCTTCACTGTTGTAGTTCTGGGCACTACTACCGTCGTAGTTTCCATACGAACCATACGATCCGTAGTTTTTGCCATAACCGTTGGCGTTTTGGTTGTTATCGTTGTTATAGTAAGTGTTGATGTTATCTTGGTAGTTTTGGTAGTTATCGTTCAACTTTCTCTGGGGCTTGTTGATTTTGTTAACGTTGAGCTTTCGCTGCGCCGCGGCCTTGTGGTGCATAGCATTGAGCTTTCTCTGGACGTTGTTGTTGTGGCCGTCTGGCTTTCTAGCCGCCTTTTTGTGGGTCTTGTGACCAGCAGCAGCCAGCCTTGCATCGGTCACGGCAACGACTGCCACAAAAAGAACGGTGGTGAGGAATCCAATTCGCATCATGATTAATATCTTAGTATAGGTTTCTTGTTATACTTTTATTTCGTTTATGTTGTTATCTTGTCTTTTAGTTTTTGTTGTTGCAAAAGCTAAAATTGTGAAAGCATCATCAACTGCAAGTGGATGTGATCCGACCTTGTACAGTTTTAACGATTGTCAAGAGCAATCAACGCTCCTCTCACTGAATTCATCTGCTATAGGATTCTTTTATTTAGACGCTGACGACCGTTCCAAAGGTTTGGCTAAAGCGAATGGTGAACCGTTTGAATTTGGAGGTGCGCCGCTTCCTGTGGAGATCTTCCTTTCCCGTTGGAGGTGCGCCGCGTTCTGTGCACGTGGGATCAGATTTATTCGTTGTGCGCGGGTTCTCCTTGGACCTCGAGGTGCGCCGCGTTCCGTGGAGCTTTGGTTCGTTGTTCCCCGCTCATTTGTGAACGCACACTTTGCCATCGTTGGTTCCAGTCCCGTGACAAATTCAAATACTTCGACGCACATTTGTTTATCGAGCCAATGATGAGCTTGCCGGCGTGTACGTCGGATCTTCCCGTTTCGAATTTTAATGCGGAAATAGAAATAACGGCTGAACAACACACACAACCGTTTCGCTTCATCCAACCTCCCGCATTCAAAAATACGCACGACACACGCTACCAAATTCAGTCGACGTCAAGTGTCATTTCCGGGTGATTGTACATTTTTGTTGTCGTTGTCGTAACCTGACTGCTAGCGACAAGTAGCTAGTACTTCTTTCTACTACTGATTACAATATTGACGTCCATTCTAGATAGTAGTAGGACCATGGCAATGATGATGTGGATGCAACGGTGTTTGATTCTCTTGTTGTTGTTGGGTGTTCCACGAAGTTGCAGCGGTTCTGGTTCTTCCACGGAGACAGAGGCAGTGACAACTCCATCTACCTCGGACCCCACCATTGACAAGAAGAATGACAAGGAAGAAAAGGAGAGCAGTCAATCCTGCCGTGCTGATTTGCAAAGCCCCGAAGGAACGTGTCAAGCAACGGCAGCTGCTGGTGCGGCCGCCAACAACAGCAGCACCGGCAACAACAACAATAACAACAAACCTATCGACTGCGGCTTGTACTTGGCAGCTTCGGCCATTCCCATGTCGGGTTGGGGCATGTACACGGGAAAAGATATTCGCGCCCACACGATTATTCCTCCGGTCGATGTGGTGATTCCGTGCGTGGATCATGCTCGGCATCGCAATCTATTGACGCATTTCAAGCGTCTCGAAATTACGTTGGGGGACCATACACCCATTTTCAGTACCACGGGGCCGCACTATCCCAATTATTATGCCCGACAAGCCAGACATAATAATGCCAATGTGACGCGATTGTTGGAACCCAAAAAGTTACCACCGTGGTTGATGAAACAGTATTATTGGTAGGTAAAAACAAATGTGTGTTTTGTTTTGTTTGCCTGCCAAAGCCGGCGTGTTGGTATTTGCTAGTAGACACCTCAGATCATTCGATAATTTCTCACCTGTTCTTGGCTTGTTGACGAATATGACAGGGACTCTATGATGACCCACAATTACTACGATGCAGATGTGCTCGACTCGATTGTTCCTGGTCTCGGTATGTTGGCCAACTCTCATCCAGGAATGGTTCTAGCGGACAATATGGGACCCGTAAGGCCCACTATTGGAGGACCTCGCTCGGGTTCGTCAACCCCCTATCAAGACCAGGCCTTTGAAGCCTTGAAGGATATACCCGCGGGTCATGAAATCTTTGTTGAGTACGGAGACAGGTAAGATTAAAAGAAGTGCTTGTTGCAACCCCAACAGTGAAAGAGGCTTGCTTTCTAACCCACGTTTTTTTCCAGCTGGTTCGAAGATCGCTTTCCACAATCATTTGGTTTGTCGAAAGATTATTCCGCGGGGAACAAACTTGCCGAACGATGGCAACAAAAAATCATCAATGTCCATTACGACCCATTGAAGTACAACATGTTTCGAGACTTGTCCACCTTGATGTTAGATATGATGAGGCCCAGCAATCCGCGATTGCACGACGTCATGCGGCGATTGAACTTCTTGCCCACTGCCGGTGATAAACACCAACCCTTTGAAGCTGCGAAAAATCCAACCGCCTATGCTTCCGTGCCCACGGCGCCTCAATCGATAGAATGGCTCCAACAAGAAGGTCTATGTCTTGATCACATTACCGTGGCAGATAGCAAAGTTGCACCCGGCGAACGGGGAGCCTTTGCGTCTCGTTTTTTGCCAAAGGGAACCGTTGTCGCACCGGCTCCAGTGGTGCACATGTCGCGCGATCATCTGGCCATGTTTATTCTGGATGATCATGATTCCGATATTGTGCTTTGGAAGGGGCATCAGCTATTGTTGAACTATGTCTACGGACATGTCGAGTCGTCCCTCTTGTTCTTTCCTTACGCACCAGCCGTTAATCTGATTAATCATTACAAATCACGCAACAACAAAAATAACCAAACGCAACGTCCCAATGTCAAACTCCAATGGTCATCGAAAATGCCACACCCAGAATGGCTGGCATCTTGGACGCCGGATCAAGTCGTTGAAGAGGCAGAAAAGGCAGGTCTGGTGATGGAAATTGTAGCTCTGGAAGATATTCCAGAAGGATCCGAAATTGTACTTGACTACGGTCAGGCATGGCAATCAGCCTATGAAGAGCACATGGCTACCACGCCTCCTACACCTGATTTACCACCGATTGATTGGAATCCACCTCAATTGCTGACCATCAATGACAAACAACGGTATCCACCGTATGTTGAAACAGTGTGCTGGATTCGCGAAGAGCAGCACCCCGTGGAGTTTTTCAATCGAGCCAATGGCGATAAGCGTCGTATTCCAGATGAGTGGATCCCTTGGAAGGCGACGAACCATTTCGATTATTTGAGTGATACCATGCCGTGTACTATTGTTGGCAAGACGCACGATGGAGCTTTTTACAACGTATTGGTCAAGGATATGGTACACATTGACCACGACGATGAAACAAAGGGTCAAGCTAATAAACGCAAGCCTAAGGACGAAGTTGAGGTAGAAATCAAGATTTCCAACATCCCGCGCGAAGGCGTGACAGTTGTTCCCAAGATGTACATTGGTGCTGAAATGCGTCGAGATGCCTTTCGACACGAAATTCAACTTCCTGACGAAATGGTCCCAGAGCACTGGAGGGACTTGAAAGAAGAATATAGTACGGAAGTGGAAGAAGCACAATGCAATCTGTACATGGCGGAATCGGCCATTCCCAATGCCGGATGGGGTCTTTACCGTGGTTTTGCATACCACTTGGCACCAGAAAACATCTACGAGCTGGATCGCTTTTGCGAAGATATGATTATTCACGTCGAAGATTTCGCGATGAATCAAATGTTGCGCAACCGGTACTTCAAACAAGAGCCCGATCAGGAGATGGATGAGTGGCCGCTAGCTTCGTACGCGTGGAGCGGAGAAATGACGAAGGGAGGGAACTTGGAAGCCGAAACAGTTCTTGCTTTTGCCCCTGGCTGTGGAATGCTGGCCAATTCACATCCAATGGCCTACAATTCTCATCGATTAGGGGCACAACGCATCACATCCAACCATACGGACCCCTCATTTGGCGCCACTACGGCTTACCACCATAATCTTTTTGTAGAACAGTACATGAAGAAGGGTGACCTGAAGATTCGAACACTCTGGAATGGAATGGAGATTCTAGTGAACTATGGCGACGAGTATTTCCAGAAGATGGCGGAAAACGACGAACTTCCCATCCCATTGCGATCCGATTACATCAATGTTGACAAGGTTCTGAGGCGGTTACGAGTTCTGAAACAGAAGTTCGGTGATAAGGCTGGAGATGCCCTCTGGAAGTTGTTGTGGAATACTATAGAAGTATTTGATCTCAAGCTTATTGCCTCCATTTTGCCCAAAGATTTCACGGAGGCACCGAAAGTTTTAGAAGCTGGGGGCTCTGCGGTATACACCATGCCAGATCGCATCAGAACCCCCGAGTGGTTGGAGAAGCATGGAAGTTGTGTCGACAACATCCGACCTGGGGAATCTACGGTGGACTTGGCTGGGAAAGGTGCATTTGCTACTCGAGCTATTGGCAAGGAAAAAGTCGTGGCCCCGGTCCCTTTAATTCATCTCCATCGCCAACACATGGATGTGTTTGATTCTGACCATATCAATGATCCATCCGTTCCGGTGTTCTGGGTAGGAAAGCAATTACTGATGAACTATGTATACGGCCACCCAGAATCAAGCCTTCTGCTATTTCCTTATTCGCCTGTGGTCAACTATATCAACCACGCCTCATCCAAGGACGGCAAAGCAAATGCTAAGCTACAGTGGTCAACACCATTCAATTCCCAAGATTGGCTGGATAAATCTCCCGAGGAGCTTCTTCGGATGCACAAGAGAGCTGGACTGGCGATGGAAATTGTTGCTCTCAGAGACATTGCTCCCGGCGAAGAAATCTTCATTGATTATCAATCGCACTGGGAAGATGCCTGGAAGAACCACACAGAAGGCTATAAGCTGCCCGGGGAGTGGGGCTACGAACCGCCCAGTAATCAATGGTTTGATTGGGTATCGACGGATAACGAAATACTTGATCACGAACTCATTGTCCAGTACGACCGGGACGACAAGTATTTAGGTTGCCATGTCCCACTCCCTGCTGATCTACCAGCTGGCCCGGTGGAAGATGAAGACCTTCCACAACTCGAATGGCGCCAAGCAGAAGGAATGTTTCGAACTACTAAACATGTCTATCCCTGCGAAATCATCGAACGAAATGTGGATGCCGACCATCCTGTTTATGCTAGGATTCGCCAAGCTACTGTTGCTCCGCTGCCCCAGCTTTATGCCGCGATTATCACTGTACCCCAGGGCCCCGACCGAGATGGGAAGGAGCCAAAACGCTTTATCAGTTACAACATGCCCCGCCGTGCTATTGAAATCTTCGACTCAGATTATGCGTCTCCACAATTCCATAGGAAAGCCTTTCGACACGAAATCGGCATTCCTGATGAGATTTTCCCGGAGGCTTGGCGCGATTTGAAACGATAGAATCTGGGGGTGTGCCATCGCAAAGGTGTGCCCGCAAGCGTGGCTGCAGGGGCATTCTTTCTTATCTCTGGGCTCGAATTTTCGAGCTCAACAATGAAGTTGAGCCACTGTTGTAATCTACACTTTTAAACTATGTTACGGGTCTAGCTATGCATGTTAACCTAATTGTAGGTAACAGTTGAACGCAATGCGATGTGTTTAGCATTGTCCCTCCATGAGCTCTTCCTTGTGCAACTGTTTCTGATTTCATCGCCTCTCTTTCTTGTCCAAGCATGCCCGCCGTCCCATTTCAAAACAGAAGGAGCAGCTTTGCCCTGGTCAGAATGACTCTTGGTTTTGGCACCATTGTCGGCATGCTCCACTTCCCCGAGAGGGACGGTGATGCCCTGCTCTGCACAAAGAGGACAGCGGGCCATTTTCCGCCGTGTTGTCGAATCTGTCTCATTGTGCTTCTTGTTTTCTCGGTCTTTCTTTGGCTTGTCGTTTGGTTTGTTGGATGCATCTGACAATCTTCGCTTCAGCTTTTTGCCACAGCTGGTCGAGCTCCCCTTCGTCTGGCTAACGAAGCAGGAGGACAAGCCCTGCAGCTGCTGCTCTTATCGACAGGTGTCTGGATTGACAATGATCTAGGGATGTTAGCGTTAACGAGGCTGACAGTTATGGAGCTATCAGCTTGAAGGAGGACGATCGAAGCTGTTGTGCTGCTGCTGTTGTTGGTGGTGGTGGGGTTCGCGTTTCGGCCCGCAGGATCCCTAGGGGGAAGGTCTGTCATCCATCCGTGTTT
>ENA-ORBV01007172-ORBV01007172.1-microbial-mat-metagenome-genome-assembly--contig:-NODE-7172-length-19232-cov-5.790446_pt1 | contig 19232 bp, 21 predicted proteins | sample MGYA00237777_ERZ505514 | MGnify/ENA primary metagenome ERZ505514 (study PRJEB26160, sample SAMN06269048) | microbial mat metagenome | isolation source: Oligotrophic lake microbial mat | place... | reverse complement strand
GTAATTTGGTATTCCAGATGAACTGCGTTGACGTTTTCGTAGCGCCACGGGCTGGCGGCCAAGCGCCGCACGTAGCCCACGTATAAATCACCGGTAACGTAGGTACCCGCTTCGATCGCGGTAGCGGCGATCGACAACACATCGATGGGCAGCTTCCGTAGCACGGTATCGCGCAGCTTCGATGCCAGCAGTCCACCCACAATGGAGGCGGCCTTGGCACCTCCGCTGGCGGGGTCACCGCTGCCTTGCCCAGCCTTTGACCCCGTGAGCAGCATTGTGATGATTTCCGATTCATCCGCAATCGGATCGGAACGAAACTTGATCGTCAGATCGTCGGGCGTTCCGCTCAATGTGATAAAAATCCGCGTTCGTGCTGCGTCAACATAGTGTTGCAACGTGACATCAAGCATCGGTTGCGCCGTGGGCCCCGTGAAGCGAATGTTCGCTCCGTCTTGCAGATCAAACCTCTTGCCCAGAACTGAAACGGTGCCTCTGCGCACGAGCACCGTTCCGAAGACCGTGGTTTCACCGTCGACTTTGATGTGGAAGTCTTCGCTTAACCCCAATTCAATATCGCCCTCGGGGGCATACACCCACAGGTTCTTGGGTGCCTTGATGCGGATAACAATTGGCGCGCTAGCGGGCAAGGGCAAACGTTTGCCCTTGCCTGGAGTACGGGCGGGCGCGCCGAACGGCGCCGGCGGGCCCAGCTTGGCATACTTGCGTGCTTCATCTTCATTGATGGGATGCCCGTTGCGCACGAACACCACGTCGTTCGGAAAATCCAATTTCTGTAGTTCCTTGGGACTTTCGCCGTCGAGAAAGGCCTTGGCTTCATCGATTTGCAGCGTTGCAATCGAAAGGCCGTCGGCATTGAACTGGCCCTTCGCGGTCGCGCGCAGGAACACAGCCCCTATCTTCCGCTGTGGCGTCTGCAACGGGAAGCGGTCTAGCTTGACCCGCCCCGCCAAGGCCAACCCACGCGCGCCCGTGCGCTTCGCCTCAAAGCGTATGACGCCATCCCCTTTGCCGCTTTTGAAACGCAAGGCATCGAGTTTCAACATGTCCTCGGTGGCTTGCACATCCATGCGAACATCGAAGAAACGCCCGACTTCGACAATGTCGATGGCGCCGTTCTGCAGCTTCATGCTGCCGGCAAACGTCGGCTTGTCGATCGTGCCGGCGAAGGCAAGGTTGCCATTCAGCTTTCCTTGCACGTCTCGAATGGTTTTGACAGTGCCTTTGAAGGCGGCCAACGAGAAATCCTGCGATGAGAATTTCACTGTCAATGGAACGGTGCTGGGCTTCCAACCCGGTAAGGTGGCTTGCCTCCACGGCAACGGATTCTGTGTCCGCGCCGTGAAGGTAAGTTTACCCGCAGCAGGAGGTTCGATCGCCAGATCGATTGAGGGTACGTCGCCTTCGTAACGAAAGCCCAATTGAGCGTCCCCAATGCGCGTCGCGCTTGTTCTAAGGTCTTCTGCGTCTACATCCAAGGAAATTTGTGGATGCGAAACAGAGCCGCTTGCCCTGAAGCGCGCCTGTACCTGTCCGCGCAGGCTGCCAAGCGCATCGTCTGGAACTGCAAGGTGCTGGAACGCGAGAGGGCCCACGTCGGCCTTCACAGCAAAGGTTGCTTCTTGCCACGCCTCGGGCCGCAGTCGCGTTTGCACGGGCACGTTGGCGCTGGCGTCAAATGCCAATAACTTTATTTGTTTTCCGTTGCGACCTTTTTGAAATGCGTGCGCTTGCACGCTGACTTTATCGGGCTCAAGCGAAAGGCTCAGGGTGGCGTCGGTTGCAGGCCACTCGGCTTGCCTTCCACCCGTCAAGGCGACGTCGACGGTGCCAAGCGGCTCGCCCACCGTTCCCGCCAGGTCGATCTTCAGATCCACCAACCCAGCCACCCCTTGTGCTTTGGGCGCGACCTTCGGATCGGGTGACATTTGTGCTGCGGTTAGAGAGACTTGTCGCAGATCCACTCCCACCACGTCAGCTTGCAGGCGCATCGGCTTGCCGCGCGCCGAAGCTTGCAGTTGAGCAGGTTTCTGGCGCAAGAGGTCGCCGACACTCAAACGTGTCTCAAGGCCGATCTCGGCGCTCTTGGCAAAGTCCGAGTTTGCCAAGCTCATCGTCGCGCCCAAGGGTGCCGTGCCGTCATCAACGATGCGAAGATCGATGTCACCGATGCGCGTCCGATCAAGGGCTAGTCCTTTGCCGCGCAGATCAACTTTCAGAGTTGGGTTGCGCGCGCGTCCGGCGAATGCCACATCAAGCACAAGCGCACCCCGTGGTTGCACGGGAAGTTTGAGCCCGAGGCGCTGCACGGCGTCTTGCAGCGATGGCACCGCCGCGTGGATGTCGATCTCGGCTGCCAGTTGTGCCGGCCAAGGCCACCTCGCAGGCACATTGAATTTGCCGCTCGCTTTGGCGCCCGCGCCGGCAACCGAAAATTTCTCACCGGCGCGCGGCGCAACATGTGCCACCGTGAGGTCGCCCGAAAAAGGTCCGTACACGCCAAATGCCGCGTCTTGCATTTGCACGGCTAACTTTGCCCGCGGCAGAGGCATCCGGCCCTTGGCATCAAGCTGGACCGAGATCGTGCCTGAGGCAGGAAAAGCGGGGCCAGCCAAAGCCCCCAACCGCTTGAGATCAAGGTTTGCGATTCGAACGGAGGCATCGACGTTTTTATCCACCAACCCGAGATCAGCCGCGACGCGCTGGGTGTCGGCCCGTAAGGCGAAGTGTTTGACTTGCAAAGCTGGCGACAGCACGATCTGCGCTGGCCCTTCGCTGCGCCACTCGGCCCCGGGATAGTTCAGTGCCACCGACTCAAGCACAAAGCTGCGGCCAGGATCGAGCCAGCGCAATGCCGCGCTTGAAGAGGTTTGCACGGGCGCACGCGCACGCACGTCAATCCGCAAGCGGTCGTCCGGCCCCGGCCGCGTATCAAAGGCCACGCCCAGTATCCGGGTGCTGCCAGCGTCGATGCGCGCGGCAGTGACGTGCAAGTTGGGCAGCCAGGGATTGAGCAGCGAAGGCACTTGCAGGTTTGCTTGCAGCCCATGTACGCCCGTGGTGCCAACGCGCAGCATCGGCATGCGGGCATCGACGCGTGCATAAAGCGCCAGCAGGTTGCCTTTGACCTCGACCTGCACTTGCCCCGAACCCTCAAGGTCAGGCGCCTTGAATAATCCAGTGGCTGCGATGGCGCGGGCGAAGGTTTGCAGATTCTGCATGTTCAATTTCACGCTCGCCTGGCCGCGTGACAACACGGTGCCCACCCCCTGCGCGGATCCCGTGGCCTTAACGTCGATGCCAGGCAAGGAAACGTCAAAACGTTCAAGCGACGCACGTTCGTTCTGCATTGATGCTGCAATCTGCAACGGCCCCGTTTTCAGACCCGCCAGATGCCCCGGTCGCAACGACGCCGAAAGCTTGCCTGTTATCTTGCCGAGGGCCGTGCCGCGCGCTTGCAGGTCCAGGACGAAAGGTAGGCTCGACGAAGCGGCCCCACGAACGATCCGGGAAAGATCCAGCGGATCGGATTCGATGTGCGCTTGTCCGTTCGGCACCGGTTCGGAATTGCCCGAAGCCACAATATGGATGGTGCCCCCCTGGGTGGCCAGTTTTAGATCCACAGCCGCTTCGCCGGTTTTCATCTCCCGCAATTCACCGGCGAGGTGGCCCGTGAGGTTCAACGGCGTGATAAGCGGCGATCCAGGCATTGCGGCATTCGCGAGCATGGGACTAAGTTCGGCGCGCTCAAGCTGCACATCGATGGTGGGGCTTTTCAGATCAGGCACAAACGTGCCGCTCATCGTCAGCCCGCTGTTTTCGAGGGTGGTTTGCAACCGCAACGTGTGCGTGGGGCCTTGTTGCGGCGCCACGGCCAGCGAAAAACCAAGCGACGCCACAACCGGCTGCAAAACTTTGGCGCCGGCGTTCAGATCAACCGTGATGGGTCCGCCAGGCCACAACACATCGGCGCGCCCGCGTGCATCGAAGTCCTTAACCTCGACAATTGATGGTTGTTGCTGCGACGCTTGATAACGTATGACGCCGGCTTCGATGCGAAGAACTTCAATGACAGCGCGCATGGGCTTGTCTGAAGGTGGCTTCGTGTCTTTCTCTGGCACCTTGGCTTCGCGGGTTTCAAACGCGCGTGCCAGATTCAGTCCGGCAGGATCGGCGTGCAGGTCAAGCTGCGGCTTGGTGACGATGAACGAGCGTAAAACGATCTCGCCGCGCAGAAGGGGCCCCAGGGCGGGATGGACAACCACGCGTTCGATCGTGGCGGCGGTGCGTCCTTCGGGGTCTTTCACGACCACGTCCGTAAGTGTGATTTGCATCCCCTTGCGCTTGATTTGTGCCAGGTCGACGTGCCCGCGAATGGTTTCGTTCAACGCTTTGAGCGCGCGTGGACGAATACAATTTAGGCCATAGTCAGACAGCGCCACGCCGAGCGCAACGGATACGAAGACCAGCAAAGCTCCAAGCGTCCCGAGCGGGATCTTCCACCACAAGCTTTTATGTTTGCCGCTCAAAAAGCTTCCCCAATGGAAAGGTGAAGTTGGCATAGGCCGTCTGAAAGCACGCCTGGCCCCGAGTTGCCGCCAAAGCCGAAGCAGCTTGTGTTCTCGACGAAATTTGACCCGGGAGGGAACGGAACGTCCCGCGTCACGCCGGGAAAGCGTCGCGCCACATCGAAGCGAAGCACACCGACGGGCGTCAAGTACCGGATCCCCACGCCCAAGGCATGGAACATGTTGTCGAAGATCCCTGCGGCCCAAGTTTGCCGCGTCACCGCACCGGCATCATAAAAGGTGGCCAACAGCAGAGACTTGCCTATGAGATAGCGCCCCTCAACGTTGCCAACCGCCAGGCCGTTGCCCCCGATCGGAACGGTGAAGACGTCCTCGGGTGTTCTCGGATTCGACACCGCCGCCAACGGGGAAAGACGGCGGAAACCAAATCCACGCATGGACATACCGCCCCCGGCATAGAGGCGCTGCAAAATGGGTGTGTCGTCTACCGATCCGGAAGAAAACAACGAGCCCGCTTGCGCGCGAGCCGCCAGCGTCAGGCGGCCGAAAGACGTATAGCCGCGGACGTCGCCAACCGCTCGGATATAGGTAAAGTTGCCAGCCAGAGGCCCTCCCGCTTCCTGCAATTCCATGTCGACATAGAAGCCTTCGCGTGGCTCGATGGGATCGTCACGCCGGTCGTACGTTAGGCGCTGGCTTAGGTAAGATAGCCACTGCCAACAGCCTTCTTCGCCCACTGGACAGCCCAAGATGTTGCTGGTGTAGGTTGCGGGGAGTTCCTTTACCGCAACCAAATACGTGGTGTCCACGGTGTAGCCGAGAGAGAACCGAAGATCCGATCGTATCTGCCAGATAAACTCGGGCCCCAGGCGACCGGACGAAGACGTGTAAGCCTCTTGCAACTGGCGCTCGACCTCGGAATGCAAACCCAACTTTAGCGACGGGGCGTTGAACAGCCGAGGTTGTTCGAAGTCTGTGCGAAGGCGGCCGACAAAACCATTGCGGATCCCGTTGCCGCCCGGGCCACCGAGATTTTGGTACGCATCCGGCACGAAGGCCCAACCGACCATGCTGCGCACCCGCAGCGATCGCAGGCCATACAGGAAGTTGCTGTCCGACCACTCCCCTATCAAGCGCGCTTCATTGCGCACTTGATCGAAACCGACGCCACCACCCAGACGCAACAAATGGAAGGGTGCTGTGCTGGTTCGCACCACAATCGGTACCTTCTGCGTCTTTAAGTCAGGCTTGCCCGTTTCAACTTCCACCTGTGAAAAGACGCCCATTCCGAAGACACGCTTTTGCGCTTCAACAATTGCCTCGGGCGAAAACACTTCGCCGGAGGGGGCGGCCAAACGCACCTGCTCGTCTATCCAAACAGGATTGATGTGCGGCGCCCGCATCTGCTCTAGCTGCAAATCGCCGAAGCGATAGACCTCGCCCGGGCGTATCCAGATGGTACCGTCAGCCTCATGGGTCACCAAATCTACCGTGGCCCGGCCGGTGACCTCCGCGGTGGCGTAGCCTGTTTCCAGGAGCCGTTCGGTAATCAGTCTCTTCGAGTCGTCCCAGCGCGGTTCATCGAAGTTTTTTCCGGGGGTCAACAGGGGCTTCGTCCGTAGCTTCTTGCGTTGCGCTTCGGTGAGAGATTCATCTCCCGAAATCTCCATCGTCCGCACTTTGGTGGCAGGACCCTCCTTGACCGTGATCTTCAGATTCACCTTGGCATTGGGATCGCGGGCCACTGTCTCGGGTACCTTTGTGGCCGTCACCTCCGCCTGGTAGTACCCGTGGGTGCCGTAGAGCCGCTTGATACGGGCTTGGTCCTTGTCCCAGGTTACAGGATCGTAGTCTTTTCTCGATGCGAAGGGCCACCAACCGGTGGGTTCGGTAACGATCTTCTCTTTGATCTCAGACGACGTGTAGGTGTCGTTGCCTTCGATTGTGAACGACGTGACTTCGGGACCTGTATGCGGCCGTTTGGTGTGGCCACAACCCGCAGTGCCAACTGTCGCCAAATATCCGCCCAACACCAGAATCAACGTGCCCGCGCGCACACGGAAACATCGCGCGTTAACGCTCTGGAGTGGGAAATAACGGCCGGCGGCCACGCGCCAAGTTTGAGTGAGGCGTGGCTTCACTGATCAGCCTATTTTGCGGGTTCGTTACGCAGCTTTTCAGCGAAGCGTTCGAAATACCCGGCAACCTTGTCGGCATCCTTTGCCAGGGCCTCGTCGTCCTTGGCCATACGTTCAAGTGCGGCGGCAAGCTGTTGATGTTCGGGCGAGCGTAGCCGTTGGCCTTTGGCATTTTTGACCTCACGATACGCCTCGGCTGCCTTCCGATTCTCGTCCGCTTCGGCGCGGTACGATTTGGCATGGTCTCGGTAGATGCGCGCTTTGGCCGTGTACGCCTCCGGCGTGGGCGTTGGCATTTCATCGGCGTTTGCGGACCCGAGGGTACCAAGTGCCAAAAGAGTTGATCCTACAGCGAGGATACAAAGGGTGTGTGCGATCTTATTCATGACGTCTCCTTGAAGTTGCGCGGTGGGCCACCTTAACTAAGTTTACAAGTTCATATGGAATTTTTTCGACCGGTAGAACGAAATCAACACAGCCAGTAGCCACCGCATTTAGAGGCATTTGGTTTACGCCAGCAGACTTATCCTGAGCAAAGGTTGTTCCTCCCTTTGCCTTGATGTGTTTGCATCCCTCGCTGCCATCACCATGATACCCAGAGAGAACAATGCCTACCGCGCGCGCACCCATTGCCTCGGACAACGAAATAAAGAATAAATCAATCTGTTTATTCCTTAGCGCGCGAGGAGAGACGACTTTAAAAGCATCCTTCTCAATAAATAGATCCGAATTTGGTGGAATCACATAGACGTGATTCGCATGGATCGGCATCGCCTCGGACGCCAACATCACGGTCATTTTGGTATGACGGGACAAAATTTGAACCAGATGGCTACTGGCCGTGGGCATGAGATGAGAAATAATGACGAAGGCCATCCCCGTACGAAAGGGCAGATCGTCCAAGAGCTCCTTGTATGCGCTTAGAGCTCCTGCGGAGCCGCCAATGCCGACAATGAAAATAGGACACAATCCGCCAATTTTTGCCACTAAACACCAGAACCCTTAGCAAGACGCAGACTGTGCTGCTTGGTATCTTGTGCAGGCTTAAATTTTTCCAAGTTAACTCCGTCATCAGTCAAAACCATCCTGTGGACGTCACTTTCATGTCCTGTGCCGCGGGACTTCACAATGAAAAGGCTGCGGGTTCGTTTTCTCTCTACTTCTAATTCTCTCACGACGATCCAAGTGTCGATTAGAGACGAAACTCCGATTTCACCACTGGTGTCGTTTTTTTCGCTTGATGAAACAAGACTTGTGAAAAAGGTCGTAATGGAACGAGATTTTAAAAGATCAATCATGCGCGTTATCATTGAAGTAATCTCACGATGATCTCCCTCTCTAGTGAGACTAGTCAGTGGATCTATAACCACACACTTCGGTTTAAAACCATCTACGAGCTTATATACATCGAGCAAATGCATCTCAAGGCCAAAGAATGAAGGTCTAACAGAGACGAACTTTAAGAGACCCTTCTTTATCCATGGGGCAAAATCAATGCCGATGGACCTCATGTTTTGAACGAGTTGCCCGGCAGATTCTTCATATGATATAAACAGACACCGCTCTCCACGTTTACAGCTAGCCACTGCGAACGCAGCGCCCAGACTGGTTTTACCTGTACCCGCAGTGCCTGATACCAGTACCGTACTGCCTCTTGTGTAGCCTGGTTTTCCCTTGAACATTTTATCCAACGAGGGAATTCCTGTTGATACTTTCTCATTCGTACCGGCCTGCTCGAGTCCCGCCGATGTGATCGGAATGACAGAGAGCCCTGATTCATCAATGACAAAAGGATATTCGTTTACGCCATGATTTGAACCGCGATATTTAATGACTCGGAGCCTACGAACAGCAATTTGTTCTCTAACTCTGTTGTCCAACAGAATAATGCAATCAGAAACAAACTCCTCCAGACCATGGCGAGTATAGGCGTCTTCCCCTGGCTCGCCCGTCACAATTGCCGTAACTTTTTTATCTTTGAGCCATCTGAAAAGTCGTTTGATTTCTATCCTCAGAATGCCGGCATCGTCAACACCGGCAAAAAGAGATTCAATCGAATCTAAAACAACCCGTTTGGCACCAATAGAATCAATGGCGTGTTCTAAACGTACGATGATCCCCTCAAGATTAAAGTCGATCTCTTGGATGTCCTTGCGCTCCAAAATAACATGTTCGATCAAGATTTTTTTCCGGGCAACAAGTTCTGGCAACTCCAGGTTGAGAGAAGCTACGTCCTTGAAAAGTTCGTCTTCTGTTTCCTCAAAAGACATGAAGACACCGGGCTCCTTAAAACCGGTTGCACCTTTGATGAGAAAATCGATTCCCAAAAGGGTTTTTCCAGAGCCAGCACCGCCGGAAACCAAAGTGGTTCTATTCTTCGGGAACCCACCTTGGGTTACTTCATCCAGGCCGACGATGCCAGTTGGACACTTTTCCAATGCTTTGGGTTTGGTTACGGTTTTCTTTTTGGAAGTTTTTCGCATGAGCTTATTCGCATCCACTAAGGGACAACCCCAACGCATTGGGTTGGACATTGAAACGTTGATTCCGAGCATGACTTGTCATCAATGCAGGATTCACAAGCGTCGGCTTTCGCCTCGAAGCTCTCATCGGCGTCAGCCTTATTCTTACAGCGGCTGCGGCATTCACCTACGTCGAAGGAATTATCGAAACAGGTTTGATAGCGGCTACAAACCGTTTGACAATCAAAAATCCTGTCCACCTCCCCGCAACCGGCGAAGGACAGAAATACCAAGGTGCCCAAAATCATTTTCGTCATGGTTGATAGGCCCTGCACAAACTGTGCCCGAGTACGCTTGGTCTTCGGCTACGACGCTGGTTTCGATCGCACCGCCACCTTCTTCGGATCCAAGTTCAGCTTCATAAGCGTCTCGTCGTCGGGCATTCCCGTCTCAGGGAGGCCCTCTTGCTTTTGAAACTTGCGTAGGGCTGTCTCGATCGAAGCATTCTCAGACAGCAAGTCCCGTTTGCGCAACGACTGGCGTAGCTCATCGCGCCCGTCTGGCGTGAGCATTTGCAACGGGTCGCTCACGAGTGGCACCGACCCGGCCGGCACCGCTTTCTTCTTGGGCGCATTGTTGTGTCGCTCGACAGGCTCGGTTGCAGCAGCAGCCGAGGGTGGAGCGGGGTCCTCCAGGTTACGCGTGTGACTGCACGTCGCGAAGACCATGCTCGCAGCCAAGATGCAAACTCTCATCGAGTCGCCTTCTTATCCAAACCGTCTTTTACTTGTTTCACGATCGATTCCTTTTCACCCGACTGCGGTGGCGGCAGGCGAGAGAAACCCGACCTGAGGCCTACAACGAACGCGTTGCGTACGACGCCAATCAACGTGGGAGCCAGTTGCGCTTGCAGGTTGGTGACCCTGCCCTCAAGTGGCACGACCATGGTCACCGCGTCGTGTCCGGGAACATCGTCTGAAGGAAAATCGAGCGTGGCATCAACGACCCAAGCGCGAAACCGATGCCAAAGATTTGCGTCAGCGGACACCAGTTCAATGTTTTTCAGAACGGGTTTAACTCCCCCCGATATCACGTTCTTTCGGATATCGAACTCTGCGAAAATGTCGACCGAACCCTCCTTCAGAAACATATCTGCTTTCGCTGCCAGCAGCGCATTCAGATCGGGACCCCGTAGACCCGTGACTGAAGCGCGTCCTGAGAGATTCAGGCCAGCGTTCCACGGATCGATGGTGGCAAAAACGGTTAACACGCCGGTTTTCTGAAAGAGTCCCCGTCCCATGATCGTTGCGGGTCGGCCTTCTGACAGGCCGCTGCGCGAAGCTAGATTCTGAGCAACCAACTCAAAATCATGGACCCAAAGTGCCGGAACGTTGACACCCTTCCCTTCCCCAGAACTAAACGTCAGTTCCCCATCGACGATTTCCAACCGATCCACCCTTCGCGGCGCGCTGTGATTCAGTGTTTCTGCCAAATCAGCGCTGGCTCCGGCTTTCTTTTTCGCTCTTCGGTAGACAAGAACTTTCGGCTTTTCGATCCGAGCCTCAAGGACAGCCTCCCCGCGCAACAACGCGCGCCACAATATATTGAGACGTATCACGTCACTGTAGAACAGCGGCTCGTCCCATCGTCCCCCTGGCACTTCGATGATTTTGAGTTGATCCAATCGAAGGCCAGGCGGAAAGAGGGACACGTGAGCACGATCCAACACCCCATCCATACCCGGCGTGTGCTTCAGTTTTCGCTTGATCGCCCAAGTAGCAACGGGATCAAGAACAACTCGAATCAATACGCATGCGCCAATGAGAATTGCGACAATTACCCATGTGCGCCTGCGAAGTTTGATCATTATATTTTAGCTAAGCTGTTCGTCTGGAGAGCGCCTTCCACGCGCCAATGACGACGACTGCTCCCAACAGTGCCACCAAAGCACTGGCGAAAAAGCCGTTGTTGGAAGAGCTATCCCCGAAGATGTTGCGGGCAATGAACCCACCAAGGACTGCTCCCACCACGCCAATAATTATATTGGCAAGGCCACCTTGGCGCGCGTCGGTGCCCATGATCTTGCTGCCGATCCATCCTGCCAACGCCCCAATAATTACCCACATGATAATGCCGTATGCTGGATTCATGATTCTGCTCCTCTTTGAATGTTGTTCTCACCAAGCTGACGACGGGGAGTTATTCAAGAGTCGTGCCAGGGTCGTCGTGGCCGGTACGAGCGCTGTCGGGCCGGACATTTGCCAACAGCCACGCGGCCGTTACCACTCCGTAACGTGAGGTTTCGATATGGTCCCGCATCTTACGAATCAGATTCGCGCAACTGGAAAGGCTATGCTGGCTCCCTGTATGACGACAGATCTTTGGTGCTTGGTGGCGAACGCTTTGTGGGGCCTTGGCCTGGTGATGGTGGAGATCAGCGGGAAAACCAAGATCGCGGGGTTTGCCTGGAACTATGGCAACCGCGACGAGACAACGCCGTTTCCTGCATGGATCAAGCGAACTGGCAAAGCGCTGGCGAACCATAAAGAGAACTTGCCCCTGTTTATAATCGCCGTGCTTGTGGTGCACTTGGCCGGAAAAGCCGATCACACGAGCGCGCTCGCCGCCCAAATTTATGTCGTGGCTCGGGCCGTTCATGCGTTGCTCTTCATAGGTGGCGTAACCGTATTGCGCACACTTGCCTGGTTGGCAGGTTTCGTGTCGGTGCTCGTGGTGCTAAGCCGGCTCTTTGTGTAAGGAACCCGATGGAACCGGATCTTGTTTTGGCACTCGTCGACGTTGGGACGTTCTTGAAAGCGTCCGGTTACAACTTCATTGCCGTGACGCCAGACACGCATCGGCGCGTGCTCGCTCGCAAGCACGTCGACGCAGACGAGCTCGGACGGCGGCTGCTGGCCGAGCGCAACAAGATCCGCTCCGCCCTCGGTGCACAGTGGGCCAAGGCGCTGCTGGTCAGCGCCGGCAAGTGGGGGTTCGACTACCTCTGCCTGGTGGCCGCCCTGTCGGCGGTCGGCGCCTCACCTCGGCCGGAGCTCGTGCTGCTGGGACTGCAGCGCGCGCTTGAACTCAATGCATCGGGGCCCGGGAGCCCTTCGTGATTCCTGCCATGAGACTTACTTTGCTGAAATCGAAACTCCATCGGGCGACTGTCACCGGTGCGGACTTGAACTACGAAGGCTCGATTGCGCTCGGGCCGGAGCTGCGCCGGGCGGCGGGCTTGTTGGTCTACGAACGGGTGGAGATCTACAATTGCAGCAACGGAGCCCGGTTCGCCACCTACGTGATCGCAGGCACCCGGCGGGGCGAGGTGATGCTCAACGGTGCCGCGGCGCGCCTGGTCCAGCCGGGAGATTCCGTGATCATCGCGGCTTACGCGGAGTTTGAACCCGCGGAGGCGGCGATGCACGAACCCCGGGTCGTGCTGCTGGATGCGCGCAACCGGCCACGGCCCGCAGCCGCGGCGAAACCGCGGACGCGGCGACGCGCCGGATGACGTCGGGTCACCGTCGAAACGGATCAGCCTTGGCGGACTTTCCCCATTTTTCGTGGAGCGGTTGCCGACGTGAGGAAGGTCTGCCTTGCTGCGGCCAGTGAACTCCCCCCCAAGAACCGTGAATGATTCCGCAGCACTTTGCGTCACCTCGGCCCGACGGCCCGGGCGATCGATCCGCCCCATCGTCGGAACGCTGGCCATCCTTGCCGGGTGTGCTTTGACTCTGGTCACCGTGTCCTCCCCCGTTTCCGCCGCACCCCGCCTGCTCGCCTGGGTTGAAGCCGGGGCGCATATTTCGGTTTCCGCCGCGGGTGAGCCGAGGCTGACGGAGCCTTTTGGGGTCGCCTTTGGGTCCGGGGGCACACCGTTCGTGGTCGAGATGGTCACCGGAAACCGTGTGCTTGAAGTACGGTCCCCGGGAAAACTGGGTCGCATCGCGGGCCGCCAGGAGCCCGGCGATCTCGGTGACGGCGGTCCGGCTCTCGACGCGCAATTCCGAGGGCCTCACGGAATCGTCGCGCTGGCCAATGGTGACCTGCTGATCGCGGATACGTGGAATGGCCGGATCCGCCGAATCGATGCCGCTTCCGGCCGGATCAGCTCGCTGCCCGGATATGCGGTGGCGGCGAACCTCGCGCGAACCGCGGGTCCTTATTCCATTTCCCTCGATCCCGCCGGCCAACGGGTGGTGGTCGCGGACCTGCGACAGGTCCAGGTCGTTTCCCTGGTGACGGGCCTCTGCGAAGTCGTGGCGGGCAATGGTGAAAAAGGGGTGCCGGTCGACGGCGCCCGGGCCAAGGACGCCCCGCTGGTGGACCCACGCGCGGCGGTTTATGACCGCCACGGCAATCTCTACATTCTCGAGCGGAAAGGCCACGCCTTGCGTGTGGTGGACCCGGAAGGACGTATCCGGACGGTGGTGAATCGAGCGGGAAAACAAGGCGCCGTGGGCGACGACGGGGATGCCCGTGAAGCCACGCTCAACGGACCGAAACACCTCTGCATCGACAAGGACGACAGTGTGATCATTGCCGATGCGGAGAACGACCTGATCCGGAGATTTGTCCCCGCGACCGGCCGGATTCACCGGGTCGCCGGAACCGGTCGCCGCGGCGCGGCGGGGGTCGGCGGATCACCGTTGGCCTGCGAACTCAACCGCCCTCACGGCGTGACCCTGCATCCGGATGGGAGCCTGATCATCGTTGACAGCTACAACCACCGGCTGCTCCAGCTCGTGCCCTGAGGGGAGCACGAGCGGGTGACGGAAGAAGGGAGCCTGGCCGAGGTCAGCTCTTCGGGGCGGCGGGCTTGATGGAGGAGCCGGCGGGGAAGAATTTCTTCGGTTGGTCTGCGGGCGCGAGTTCAACGCGGGCGAGCATCAGAAGGTTGGCCAAGGCGTCCTGGGTGGTGGGACTGTAACCGGCGTACATGCCGACGAATTTGCCCTCGGGGTTGATCACCAGAGTGGTGGGCAGGGGGGAAATCGGGCCGCGGGTCAGCTGAACCATGATGGTCTTCATGCTGGCTTCCTTGTCCCCGCTTGCGGGTTTGCCGATCGGGTCGAAGACGGTGGGGAAGGACCGAGTGAACGTTCAAGCGTGTAATTGAACTTTGGTGTCGTGCGACAGTCATGCACTGTCATGTTTTCTGTCATGGCGAATGTGGTGAAATCGGAGATCCCGATTTCACCACATTCGACCGAAGCGTTTCGGTAAACTAATCGGATGCCGCACCGGGAGACTCGCGCAGCCGGCGCACCAAGTCCCTGCGCCCGGACATCAATCGTTCGAACGGCGTAGCGTAAGGCTCATGCGCTGCGGCGCGCCCGATGCTCGCGCAGCGCGCGTTCTGCCAAGGCATCGAGGTCAGTTTTGACGAACGAAGCGTGCGGCCCCTGAACGGCCTTGAGCAGATGGGCCTCCAATTCGGCGCTGTCCTCATCCAAATCGAGCGCCTTTCCGTCCAGCCAAATTCGCAACCGCGCTTGCTCGTCCTGGTCGAGTTGCAGGATCGCATTTTGCACTGCAGCCAGCTTGGTCATGAAAAAATCCTATCTGGCGACCGGGAACGGGCAAACGAAAAAGCCGGATGTTGCCGTGTCACTTCGCCTCCAGCCTAAGCGCCGTTGGCTGGACGCCTTGGTTCGGCTCCGTTTCTATTCATCTACGTCAGGTCATGGATCCGCAATGGCTGTTCAGCCCTGCGCACATGCAGTATGTGGACATCCTCACCTGTGATCCGATAGTAAATCCAGCAGGGACGGATCCATACCTGGCGATAGTCCGGGTGCGGAAACTCGGGAACCTTTCGACCCATTTTCTTAAAACGCGCAAGATGGTCTGTGGCTTCAAAAATCTTCTGAACGACTGCCCTTGCCGTGTCTGGTTTGTCGAGAGCGATGTAGGATGCGATGGTGTCGAGTTGGAGCAAGGCCGGCTCAGCCCAAATTACCCCAGCCATTTTGCGAGCCTCCGCTTCGCTTCAGTTTGGGAAATCGTCCGACCCTCACGTATCGCTTGCTCACCCAAGGCAATCCCCTCGAGAACCGAGATGCGACGATTCAACTCTTCATAAGTCAAAACGTCCACGAGGTATGCCGCTGGCTTCCCATGTTGGGTGATCAGGATCGGATCCCGTTCCTCCTGAAGACCAGCGATTATCTCCGTCGCGCGCCGCTTGAGTGTCGTAACAAGCTCAATTTTCATGAGTGATACTTAAGTGCCACTTTGGGCAATGTCAACGCGCCTCCTCCGCCGTACGCTTGAGGTCAGACACGCAGGGGCGTAGTCCCGGAGTTGTCTGTGCCGCTCTTCATCGTCTGAACTCAGGCGCATAAGGATTTGAAACAAAAGCAGGCCCACGATTAGTGGGATCTAAAGACGTCATGTCTTGACTCTTGACAAATGAGGTTCGTGGTCGGCGAGGTGAGGGTATGGCAAGACCGCTGAGGATCGAATACGCGGGGGCGTGCTACCACGTGATCAACCGGGGAAACTACCGGAGGAACCTGTTTGAGGGGGAGGGAGCGGCGGAGGCATGGGAGCGAACTTTAGGTGAGGCGGCGGAGCGGTACGCATGGCGGGTGCATGCGTATGGGGTGATGAGGAATCACTTTCACCTGGCGGTTGAGCTGACCGAGCCGAACCTGAGCGAGGCGATGAAATGGCTGCAGGGGACACGGATCCGCCGTCGCAACCGGTACGGGCATCTGATCGGGCGGACTTTTCAGGGGAGGTGCAAGGCGATCCTGGTGGAGCCGGGGCACGTGTTGAGCCAGATATGCCACTCTGTTCATCTGAACCCAGTCCGGGCGGGCATGGTCGCTCCCGCAGAAGCGGCCACGTACCCATGGAGTAGCCTGCCAAAGTGGCCGGACCGCAAACGACCGGCCTGGCTTTGCCCAACCACCGTGCTGAGCGAATCCGGCGGACTGCCAGATACCAAGGCGGGATGGAGGCAGTACGGGACTTACCTGGAGTTCCTTGCGACCGATGAACAGATGAAGCGGGAATTGGTAGCGAAACGGCTGAGCCGGGGCTGGTGTGTTGGTGCCAGATCCTTCAAACAGGAGTTCCGCAAAGATCAGGCGCCGGAAAGGCGCTGACCTTGACCTGCACCGCTTCGGTGGCCTTGGCCCCGACGAGGTAAGGATCGAGCGCGAGGAACTCTGGGAGGAGCGAATCCAGCTCCTTGCCAAAGAGGCGAATGTCGAACTCGCACAGCTCGCTCCGAGAAAATCCGCACCGCAGAAGGTGCTTCTGGCCGCAGCATTGAAGGAGAGTACTTCAGTGTCCAACGGTTCGTTGAGTCAACGGCTGGGCGTGGGGGAAACCGCCTCCGCCAGCCAGTTTGTGCGGCGACTACTGCTGACACTCAAAGGCCGGGCGACGGTCAAGAGCCTTTTGTCAAGAGTCAAGACATGACGTCTGTTCCGTCTCCGACGTCTTTTCCGTCTCCTCTACTCAGCCGCGTGCGGCGAACGTGGTGGGCACCTGCATCCGCACGACCGTGGGCTTGCCCCAGCGCAGCGGTTTCTTGAACAGCCATGTCGCCACCGCCTGCGCCGCCGCGTAGCCGAATTCCGGCACGGTCGCCGAGACGATGCGCGGCAACTCCGCGTCACCGTTCTTGTCCAAACAAAACTCGATCAGCGCCTCACCGGCCGATCCTTTTTCCCGCAGCCCGGTGGGATAGACCGGCGCTCGCATCACGCGAGCTTCGAGCGGGGCATCGAGCTGACGAGCAGTGGAGATTCCCTCGCCACCGCGCTCAATCGCCCGCAAAATCTGACGCGCTTCAGCGCTCAAGGGCACGAACCCGCAGCCCCGGGGCACGAATTCCTTCTCCAGCGCCAGCATCGTGTAGCAGCGCAGGCCTTCCTTGTTCTGGGCCGGTTCGAAACGCCACTGCTCTACGGCCGTGATGGCGGCGCGTTCGAGCCAAGGATTGGTGGACTCGACCGTCCAAATGTCATCCACGCGACCTTGCGCATCCACGATCATCTCCAGCAGCACCTCGCCCCTTGCCTTCAAGGACAAGCATATTTGAGGGATAGACCGGCTGTATCTGACGGATCGGTTTGGGCGGCTGATCGTAATTCAGTTCTGCGGCAGGCTGGGCGGCGGCCGGCAGCAGCAATGCCGCCAATGCAGCCAGCGACACGATCCGGGAAACGGCACGGGGAGTAACAGTAAAAAGAGAAATACGCGCTGGATACAGCCCGATGGCTTGGTCTGACAAGCCGGTTTTGGCCGCATCTATCCGCCCAGCCCAAACTCCCGCAGCGCCTCCCGCTCCGGGATCTGCACAATCGTCGGCTCTGTGGCCGACCAGTCGAGCACGCCAACCAGCAGCCGATAGTAGCGCAGGCCGAAATAGGCCACCAGCCAGCGATCACCGCTTCGCCGGATGACCTCCATGCCGGTGATGTCATCGCGGAGCTTGGTGGGTGCCACGTCGGGCCAGCGCAGTGGATTGTCGGAATCGACATAGCTCCATGCATGGTGTCCGCCGAAGAATAGCCGCCAGCGGCCGTCGTCCAAGTGCTGCACATTGCTCGACTCGCACTGGTTCCAGGCATTGAAGCCGTAAACGATGCCTTCGTCGCGCCAGGTGAGCAGGTCGGTGGACGAAGCTCGGCCGACGCAGCCGTTGCCGTCTTTTTTCACCGCGGTGTAATACAGCTGGAACCGGCCTTGGTGTTCGATCACGTGCGCGTCGCGGCAGGCCGCGCCACCACGGGTCGGGCAGAAGGCCCAGCCGTATTCCTCCGGACGGATGACCGGACGGTCGGAGGCACGCTCCCAGTGGAACAGGTCGGTCGACACCGCCACGCCGATGCGCTGCGTGTTGTCGGTCGCCACGCCGGTGTAGAACATCCAGTGCTGGCCGCCTTGGGTGATCACATAGGGCGCAAACACATGGCCGTGATCCCAGCCGCGCATATCGATGAACAAACATGGCTCGTGCGTCTCCCATGTCACGAAATCGCGCGTGGTCGCATGACCGAAAAACACCTCGTTACCCGGCAGGCAGCAGCTCACACCCGGCGTGCCGGCGATGTGGTAGAGGTGCCACGTGCCTTGCACCTCGTGCAGACAGAAGTCCTTCAGGTAAAATCCCAGCGGCGCATAGCCAACCTTGAGCCAGTCCTCTTGGTGTCGGCGCTGGCGCGCCGTCGCGTCAAGGTAGCACTTATAATCCATGTTTTCGAAGCTCATGAGCCGTTGGACTGTTGGTTCGTTTTTTTCAGATGGATGCGCAGGTCCCTCTGCGCGTTATGCCCACTCAACCGACACAGGGACGTGCCGGGCCACCTCAAACCCAGCTTGGTCTTAGGCGCGTTCAGCCGTGAAATCCACGGTAAAATTCAGCGCGGCCAGCGTTCATTGAGGGACGGGAAATTTCGGGAAGGTCACACCTGCGGCACCGCCGCCATGGCGAGTGGAAATAGGCTGCATCGGCCGGCACGTCGTGGAGCCCGTTGAGCACCTGGTCGGCATCGCCGCTGCGCAACGCAGAACTCCAGAGTTCGACTCGGTGGGTAAATTTCTTTCTGTAGATCACCCCCTTACCCCCGACCGCCTCGTCCAACCGCGATGTAAGCAGCTCGTACCCCCCCCTTTTTTGCGATGGCCTCACCCCTTCGCCGCCTGCTTCACTGTAGGAGGTTCGGCAACAGGGACGGTTTCAAACTCATGTGCATCACTGCCGGAGCGTCTGCCCGACGCGCAACAGATTACCGTCTGGGTCAACAATGGCAAACTCCCTCATGCCCCAGGCTTTGTCTTCGAGGGCATCTTGGCGCGGGATGCCTCTGCGTGGCAACTGAGCCAGGGCAAAATCCCGACAAATGCTCTCCACATCTGAAACTCGAATGTAGCAACCCGCGTTCGATTCGTCGGGGAGGAGCCCAAGGTGGGTCAAGAAGTGAAGCTCCACCGCGCCAGGTCGGAGCATGGCGTAGGAGTCGCCGACACCAAGAATTTCGCAGTCAAAGCCGAGTCGTCGATAGAAGGCGAGCGTGTCGCTTACGGACCGGCTCGGCAGTGTCGGAACAGCAATATCGTCC
>ENA-ORBV01007171-ORBV01007171.1-microbial-mat-metagenome-genome-assembly--contig:-NODE-7171-length-19232-cov-10.100966_pt1 | contig 19232 bp, 19 predicted proteins | sample MGYA00237777_ERZ505514 | MGnify/ENA primary metagenome ERZ505514 (study PRJEB26160, sample SAMN06269048) | microbial mat metagenome | isolation source: Oligotrophic lake microbial mat | place... | reverse complement strand
ACATTGCCGATCGTCCGGCACTGTCCACCGCGGTGGAACAGATCTTCGCGCGCGTAAAGAAAGCGCATCCGGAGGCCAAGCTCGACGGCATTCTCGTGCAGTCGATGGAGAAAGGTCTCGCCGAGGTGATCGTCGGCTTCAAGCGTGACGCGCAGGTCGGCCCGGTAGTGGTGCTGGGCGTCGGCGGCGTGCTGGCCGAGATCTATCACGACTACGCGCTGCGTTTGGCGCCCGTGAGCGTGGACACCGCGCGCGCCATGATCGAGGAAGTCAAAGGGCTCGCGACCATCCGCGGCTACCGCGGCATGGTGCGCGGCGACACGGAAGCGCTGGCCCGCACAGTCGCCGCCGTTTCGCAGCTCGCGGCGGTCGAACCGACCGTCGCCGAGGCCGAAATCAACCCGCTGCTGGTGCGCCCCGAAGGCCAGGGCGTGGTGGCGGTGGATGGCTTGATCGTGCTGGCCAATGAGGGTTGATGCAGCCCTCGTATAATCAATCTCGATGCTGAATCGCGGTCGAGTCGACGCGCCGCGGGCGCGCCTCTCACTGCATACGTTTTCGAAACTCGCACACCAGATCCCGGAGGATTTCCATGCTGCTCAAGCAGATCGCCGAATACGCCCACCGCGAACAGACATCCACACTGCCCGCCGAGGTATGGCACCACGCGAAGCGCGCGGTCATCGACTGGTACGCCTGCCTGCTGCCGGGAAGTATCGTGGAGCCCGCCACCATCCTCGAGAAAGCACTCGCCGATGAACTGGACCGCGGCAAGGCACGCCTCGCCACTGGCCGTCCGGCGGCGACGCGCGCGGCGGCGCTGATCAACGGCGCGGCCTCGCACTCGGTCGAATTCGACGACATCTACCGCGATGCGGGCTACCACCCGGGCAGCCCGGTGATCTCCGCCGCGCTCGCCGTGGCCCAGGCGACCGGCGCCAGCGGTGAGCTGTTCCTGCGCGGCGTGATCGTCGGCTACGAAACCTCCACGCGCCTCGGCGAGTCCGTGATGCCCGCGCACTACAAGTTCTGGCACACCACCGGCACCATCGGTGCGCTCGGTGCCGCCGCAGCGGCAGCGACGATCCTGCGCGCGACGCCGGAACAGTTCGCGCATGCGGTGGCGACGGCCACGACCTTCGCGTCCGGTCTTAAGCAGGCCTTCCTGTCGCAGGCGATGTCGAAGCCCCTGCACGGCGGCCATGCGGCGGATGTCGGCGTGATGGCGGCGCTGTCTGCCGTCCGCGGCCTCACCGGCGCGCTCGACATCCTCGAAGGCCCGTCGGGCTTCGGCAACGCCATGAGCGGCAAGGTGGACTGGACGAAAGCGACTAAGGACCTCGGCGTCGATTACCACATCACGCGCGTCACCTTCAAAAACCACGGCTGCTGCGGCCACAACTTTCCGTCCATCGACGGCGCGCTGCACCTGCAGAAGCTGCACGGCTTCAAGGCCGCGGATGTGAAGAAGGTGAAGATCGAGAGCTACAAGGCCGGCATGGACATCGTCGGCAACTTCGATCCGGAAGGCGAGTATCAGGCGAAGTTCAGCCTGCCCTACACGGTGGCCCACGCGCTGGTGCATGGCAGCGTGCGACTGAACGCCTTCTCGCCCGAGCGCATGCAGGACCCGGCGGTGCGCGGCATGATGCCCAAGTTCGAGATCATCTCGGACCCCGAGCTCTCCGCCGGCTACCCCAACCAGCGCGCCGCCCGCGTGCACATCGAGACCAACGACGGCCGCACGTTCTCGCACTTCCAGCCGCACCGTAAGGGCGATCCCGAGCAATTGCTGACGGACGCGGAAGTGAACGACAAGTTCATCGAACTCGCGATGCCCGTGATCGGCGAAGCCGCTGCGAAAGCCCTGCTCGCGCAGCTCTGGTCCACCGACAAGCTGAAGAGCGTGGTGTACGAAACCGGCACGCCGCGCGCGCGCGCCGCGGGCTGATCCGCCGTGCGGAACGCAGCGCTGCTGGCGGCCGCCGTGCTGGGTTGCGGCACGGCTGTCGCACAGACGTATCCCTCCAAGCCGATCCGCGTCGTGATCGGCGCGGGGGCGGGCGGCGGCACCGACATTCTCGGCCGCACGCTCGGGCCCAAGGTCACCGAACTGCTGGGCCAGCAGATCATCATCGACAACCGGCCCGGCGCCGCGACCAACATCGGCGCCGAACTGGTGGCACGCGCCGCGCCGGACGGCTACACACTGCTGATGGCGAGCAGCCCGCACGTCATCAACCCCAGCCTGTTCGCGAAGCTCCCCTTCGACCCGGTCACGGATTTCGCGCCGGTGTGCCGGCTCGCCGTCGTGCAGAACGGGCTGGTCGTGCATCCGTCGCTGCCGGTGAAGTCCGTGAAGGAATTGATCGCGCTCGCGAAATCACGTCCGGGCAAACTCAATTTCGGTTCGTCCGCCGGCACGTCGCAGTTTCTCGCCGTCGAACTGTTCAAGACCATGGCGGGCATCGACGTGGCGAACATCCCGTACAGGGGTGGCGGCCCGGCGCTGACCGACCTGCTCGCGGGCCAGGTCGAGATGCAGTTCAACACGCTGCTTGCCCTGTTGCCCTTCATCAAGGCGGGCAAGGTGCGCGCGCTAGCCGTCGCCGGGGCACAGCGTTCCGCCGTGATGCCGGAAATGCCGACCGTCAGCGAAGCGGGCCTGCGCGGTTTCGAAGCCAGCGGCTTCTACGGGCTGTTCGCGCCGGCAAACACGCCCAGGGACATCGTCACGCGCCTCAACACCGCCTACGTCGCAGTGCTGACCACGCCCGAAATGAAGAAGCGGCTGAACGACCAGGGCGTGGACGTGATCGCCGGCACGCCCGATGAACTCGCGGAGTACGTGCGCGAACAAATGCCGAAATGGGCGAAAGTCGTGAAAGCCTCCGGAGCGAAAATCGAATGAACGGCGTCCGCCACCTGTCCGTGCTGGTCCTGCTGGCGCTCGCCGCGCCGGCATTCGCCGCCGACTATCCCAGCCGCCCGATCCGCTTCATCGTCCCCTTCCCGCCCGGCGGCGGCAACGACATCGTCGGCCGCATTGTCGCGCTCAAGCTCGGTGAAGCGCTCAACCAGTCGGTGGTGGTGGACAACCGCGGCGGTGCCGGCGGCACCATCGGCACCGACATGACGGCCAAGGCGCCGCCCGACGGCTACACGATCCTGATCAACAACATCAGCCTCGCCGTCAACGCGACGCTGATCCCCAAGCTGCCCTACGACACGATGAAGGACCTGGCGCCGGTCACGCTGGTCGGTCGCCAGCCCAACATCCTCGTCGTGCATCCCGGCGTCCCCGTGAAAACGATGCAGGACCTGCTCGACCTCGCGCGCGCGAAACCCGGCCACATCACCTACGGCTCCGGCGGCATCGGCACCGCTTCGCACCTCGCCACCGAGCTGCTGAAGCTGATGACGAAGACCGACATGGCGCACGTGCCGTACAAGGGCCTGGGCCCCGCGCTCACCGATCTCATCGGCGGACGGCTGACGCTGATCATCTCGACGATGGCGTCCGCGCTGCCGCAGTTGAAGGCTGGCAAGCTGCGGCCGGTGGCCGTCACCACCCTGCAACGTTCTCCGTTCTTCCCGGAAGTGCCGACGATGAACGAGGCCAGCGTGAAGGGCTACGAGTTCAGCACCTGGTACGGCTTGCTGGTGCCGGCCGGTACGCCGAAGGCCGTCATCGACCGCCTGAATACGGAGACCGCGAAGGTCCTCGCGCAGCCCTTCGTGAAGGAACAGTTCGCCGTGCAGGGCGTCGACACGACCCCCTCCTCGCCGCAGGAATTCGGCCAGTACCTGAAAACCGAAGTCGCGAAGTGGGGCAAGGTCGTCAAAGCTTCCGGCGCCACGCCGGAATGACCCGCATACGCCGGCCGCAATCTGCGTAATGCCCGCCAGTATCTCCACGCCGCTTGCGGTTCTCGCCCTGCTCGTCTGGCAGGGTGACGCGACGGCGCAAACGCAGGCAACCCGCGACGAACAGGCGCAATGCCCGGTCTCGCTGCCCCACGCAGCGGGCACGTTCAAGCGCTGCCCGCCACCAACCGCCGCTGCCTACGATTTCGCGTTCTGTTCCGTCTACAACAGGATGGCCGCTGGGTCCGCGCAGGAAAGCGGGCAGGCCCTCCGGCAAAGAGGCATGGAGTACGGCAACGTATCGGTGGCGCTTTCGGATGTCGAGGCTTACCGCAGGAATGCCGACCTGACCCAACGCTATTTCGCCTCGCTGCAGGGCGCGGGTCAGCGGAAAGAAGCCGCCATCGCCAGCGTTCGCACGAAGTGCGGCGTCATCGAAGCCTGGCATGCGACCACGCTGGAGGAATTGTCCACCCGCGTGAAGTCCCGATCCGGGGCAGGCCGCTAATGCATGACGGTGGAGGTGCCTCGTGCCCACGCTGACCATCGTTTCCGGCACCGGCGGCAAAGGACCGGCCTGCTTCCTCGTCGACACGGGACACGCGCGGTTGATGCTCGACCTCGGCTACGGTCCACAGCCCGGCCTGCGCCCGGACGTGGATGGCATCGGCCACGTGGACGCGCTGCTGCTGTCGCACAGTCACCGCGATCACGCGGGCAGCCTGCAACTGCGCGCACATCTCGGAGCACCGCCGGTCCACGCCACCGACATCGTGCGCCGCCGCCTGCCGCCCGCAGACACGCACGAGGCCTTGCCGCTGCAGGGCAGCGCCACCGTGGCCGGCACCACCGTCACCACGGGACGCAGCGGGCACGCGCCGGGCGGCGTCTGGCTGCACCTCGACGTCGGCGGCGGCCTGCTCTACATGGGCGATAACTGTGCCGAGTCCGCGCTCTATGCCTGGGACACCCCACCCGCCGCGGAGGTCGTGATCCTCGATGCCTCGTATGGCGACGACGATGTGACGCTCGCCGAACGCGCCCGCGCCTTCGACGCCGCTTTCGACGCGGGGCCGACCCTGCTGCCCGTGCCGCCCGCCGGCCGCGGCCCGGAGATCGCACTGCACGCCGCGCGCACCGGCCGCGCGATCGGTGTCGATGACGCGGTGCGCGCGTCGCTGCGCAATCTGGCGACCGGGGATCTCGCGTGCCTGCGCGAAGGCATTGCCGGCGACGTGGCGCGCCTCGCCGATGACGCCGGCGCAATCGAACACCCCGAGGGCGTCATGCTGGCCGGCATCGCCGACGGCACCAGTGGCGCGTCCGCCGCGCTGCTCGAACGCTGGCGGCAAAGCACGGACCCGGCGATTATTTTCAGCGGCTACCTGCCGCCCGGCACACCGGCGCAAACACTTACGCAGTCGGGCCGTGCGCGTTACCTGCGCTGGAACGTGCACCCGCGCCTCTCGGACAACGTCCGTCTCGTGCGCAGCACGGGCGCCGGTACCGTGGTGCCCGCCTTCGGCGACGCCCGCCGGCATCGCGGCGCCTGGGAAACCGCCTTCGCCCCGGCCCGCATCCAGATCGACGGTATCGTGAGTTTCTGATGATCCCCGCTCCCAGCACCATTCCGCTGTTCGCCATCCCCTTCATTTTTCTGCGCCACGGCGAGACCGACAGCAACGTGCGCCGCATCGTGGCCGGTTCGCTCGACGTGCCGCTCACCGCGCGCGGCCGCGAACAGGCGCAGGCCGCCGCGGCTGCGCTGACGGGCAGCGCCGTCACCGCCATCTACGCCAGTCCGTTGCAGCGCGCGCGCCACACCGCGGAAGCGATCGCCACGGCGGTCGGTCTGCCGGTCGCCCTGATGGACGATCTGCAGGAACGCTGCTGGGGCGTGCTGGAAGGCCAGCCGCAGGGCCAGCGCGTCCGCGGCACGGTGCCGGAAGGCGCCGAGACCTATGAGGCTTACGCCATGCGCGTGCTGCGCGGCCTGGCCGCGATTCCGTCGGAGGGCACGCCGCTCGTCGTCTCGCATTCCGGCGTGTATCGTGTCCTCTGCCGCACGCTTGGCATCCCGGAGACGCGCGAACCCGTCGCCAACGCAACCCCGGTAAGCTTCCTGCCGCCGCCGACGCCAGGCGGCGGTTGGCAAATAACAATCTGATCACGACGCAGCGACCGCGCTGCCTATCCCGAGGAGCCCCACCACCATGACCGATCGCGCCCCCACCCAACTGCGCAAACTGCTCGCCCGCCCCGGCTGCACCGTTGCCCCCGGCGTGGCAGAAGGATTGGCCGCCCGCCTCGTCGCCCGCGCCGGCTTCGACGCCGTCTACATGACCGGCTTCGGCACCAGCATGACGCGGCTCGGCATGGCCGACATCGGGCTGCTGACCATGAGCGAGATGGTGGACAACGCCGGCCGCATCGTGGAAGCGACGGGCCTGCCCGTGATCGCCGACGCCGACACCGGCTACGGCAACCCGATGAACATGCGCCGCACCATCCGCGAGTATGAAAAAGCCGGCGTCGCCGCCGTGCACATCGAGGACCAGGACTGGCCCAAACGCTGCGGCCATCTCGCCGGCAAGCGGGTGATCACGACCGCCGACATGGTGTCCAAGATCAAGGCCGCGGTGGATGCGCGGTGGGACGCCGACTTCGCGATCATCACGCGCACCGATGCCATCGCCGTCGAAGGCCTGGACGCGGCGCTGGAGCGCGGCGAACGTTACCGCGAAGCCGGCGCCGACATGCTGTTCATTGAGGCCCCGGTCGGCCGCGCAGAAGTCGACCGCGTCGCCAAACACTTCAAGGGTGTGCCGCTGCTCTACAACATGGCTGCCAGCGGCAAGACGCCGCACATTCCGGCCGAGGAACTCGGCAAGCTGGGTTTCAAGCTCGCCATCTATCCGAACTACGTGATGTTGTGCGCCATTCCGGTCATCGAGCGGATGCTCGCTGAACTCAAGAAGACCGGCACCGTCGGGCACCTGCTAGGCGAGATGGCGGATTTCAAGAAGTTCACCGAGATCTCGCAACTGCCCGAAATCCAGAAGCTGGAAGCGAAGTACGGCGTCGCCGAAGACCGCCGCGCATCGCTGTAAGGCCATGACCTTCGAGCTGCGGCTGTATCAGGACAACCTCGCGCCGGGCGCGAAGCTCACGCTAGCTGCTGCGCCCGTGCGCGCGGTCTATCTCGTGTCCGGCGGTGTCCGAACGCAGACCGGCGGTCTCACCGCCGCGATCGGCGCCAACAGCGCCTTCCACACGGCGGCCGACCTCGCGCTGACCGGCGGCAACCTGCCAACCGTGGCGCTGCGCTGGGAACTGGTGGCCGCCGGCGCGCCGGACGGCGCACTCAAGGGCGAAGGCCTCGCCAGCCAGCGCCTGCTGGCGGCGCCCCTGTTGCTCGACGGCAAGGCCGACTGGCTGCTGCGCTGCGACCGCGTGGACTTCCCGCCCCAGGGTGAAGCGCTGCTGCACACGCACCAGGGCGGCGGCACGCGCTGCCTGCTGTTCGGCGGCATCCGCATTGAAACGCAGGGCCACACCCACCACTACGGCCCACTGGGCGCCTGGTTCGAGGCCGGGCCGGACCCGGTCTATGCCGCCGCGTCCGACACCGAATCGTCGGCCTTTGCCCGCGTGATGCTGCTGCCGCGCGCGCTGCTCGGCAAATCGTCCATTGCCTATGTGAACCCCGAAGACCTGGCCAAACCCAAAAGCCAGCGCTATCAGGTTTTTCTCGACGTGCCGGTGACGCTGCCCGGATAATCCCGCCTCAACCAAAAACGCCCGGAGGAAACCATGAACACCACCATCAAAGCCGCGCTGACGGCTGCACTGACGCTACTGAGCGGCGCCGCGCTTGCGCAGGCTTTCCCCGCCAAGAGCATCCGCATCGTCGTGCCCTTCGCGCCCGGCGGCAACGTGGACATCAACGCCCGCGCCATTGCGCCGGGCATGACCGAACTGCTCGGGCAGACCGTCGTCGTCGACAACCGCGCGGGCGCGGGCGGCATGATCGGCGCGGAGATCGTCGCCAAGTCACCGGCAGACGGCTACACGCTCGGCATGTTCTCCAACAGCGTCTACAGCGTCGCGCCCAATGTATTCGCCAAACCGCTCTACAACCCGATTCGCGACTTCACCCCCGTCGTGGCGCTGACCAGCGTGCCCTTCGTGCTGGTGATCCACCCCTCGGTGCCGGCGAAGACCCTCAAGGAATTCGTCGCCATCGAAAAATCGCGGCCCGGCAAGATGACGCTCGCCAACGCCGGTGTCGGCACCTCCAACCATCTCGTCGGCGAACTGATCCAGCTCTCCACCGGCACCAAGATGGCCTCCATCCCGTACAAGGGCAGCGGTCCGGCGCTGATCGACCTGCTGGGCGGCCAGGTGGACTCGCACGTGGACCAGTTGACCGCCTCCATCGGTTATATCAAGAGCGGCCGCATCCGCGCCATTGCAGTGACGACCGACAAGCGCTCCTCGCAACTGCCGGACGTGCCGACGCTCGCCGAGCAGGGCCTGAAGGGCTTTGATGCCACCACGATCACCGGCCTGGTCGCGCCCGCTGGCACGCCCAAGGACATCGTCGATCGGCTGAACGCAGCCGCCGTGAAAGTGATCAACCAGCCCGTGATCAAATCGCGCTTCGCCGACCTCAGCGCCGAGGTGATCGGCAGCACGCCGGCGTGGTTCGGGGATTACATCAAGGAAGATTTCGCCCGCTGGACGAAGGTGATGAAGGACGCCGGCATCGCCGCGCAATAACGAAGAGGAACCGATGAGCACCACCGACGTTAGCGCCCCCCAGTGCGCCGGGCCGGATCCGAAGCCCGCCACGCCGAAGCTGAAGCTGCCCGCGGGCGCCACCGACTGCCACTTCCACATCTTCGGGCCGAAGGCGAAGTTTCCTTACTGGCCGAACCGCATCTACACCCCGCCGGACCTGCTGCTGCCGGACTGGCAGCATCTCGCGAAGACGCTCGGCGTCGAGCGCGGCGTGATCGTACAGCCGTCGGTCTACGGCACCGACAATCGGGTGACGCTGGGCGCGCTGGAAGCGATGCGCGAGACCTGGCGCGCCGTGGTGGTGGTCGAGGACGACATCCCCGACGCCGAACTCCAGCGCATGGACCAACTGGGCGTGCGCGGCATCCGCTTCAACGTGGTGGACGTCGCCACCGACAAGGGCAAGCTGCCGATGGACGCCGTACGCCGCCTGGCGGAACGCATCAAGCCGCTGGGCTGGCACGTGCAGTTCCTGATGCACGTCGACGAATACCCGGATATCGAAAAGATGTTCGACGGCTTTCCGACGGACGTCGTGATCGACCACTTCGGCTACATGAAGGCGGCGAAGGGCATCCAGAACCCCGGCTTCCAGGGCTTCCTGCGCATGCTCAAGGGCGGCCGCTGCTGGGTGAAGTTCACCGGCGCCTACCGCATCTCCGCCGAGAAGCGGCTGCCGTATGCCGACGTCACCCCGCTCGCGCACGCGCTGATAGAGGCGAATCCGGACCGCGTGGTATGGGGCACCGACTGGCCGCATCCCAAGCACGAGGGCGACATGCCGAACGACGGCGTGATGTGCGATCGGTTGAGTGACTGGGTGCCCGATGCGGCGCTGCTGAAGAAGGTGCTGGTGGACAATCCTGCGAAGCTTTACGGGTTCTAACTGCAATGACACTACTTTTTAGACCCCTTCCCCTGCTTGCGGGGGAAGGCCGGGATGGGCAATCCTGCTTCACGAAGTCATTTCTCACCTTCCCCCGTTTACGGGGGAAGGCTGGGATGGGGGCACAGCCGTGTTAGCACAATTGAAATCCGCCCCTTCCCCAACCCTCCCCCGCGCGGCGCGCAAGGGAGGGAGTGCAATGCTTCAAACCTAAATCAGGACTCCTAGATGAACACACCCCGCACGATGTTCGAGAAGATCTGGGACCGCCACGTGATCGTGAAGCGCGGCGAGAACGAAGCCCTGCTGCATATCGACCGCAACTTCGTGCATGAAGGCTCCTTTCATGCCTTCGGCGCGCTGGCCGCCGACGGCCGCAAGGTGCGCAAGCCGCAGCAGACCATCGCCACCGCCGACCACTACGTGCCGACGCTCAACCGCGAGCAGGGCATCGCCGCCGTCACCGACGCCGAGATGCTGAACATGATCGAGCTGTTCGAGCACAACGCCAAGGCCAACGGCATCAAGGCGTACTACGGCATCGACCATCCCCAGCAGGGCATCGTGCACGTGGTTGGCCCGGAACTGGGCATCACCCAGCCCGGCATCACGCTTTCCTGCGGTGATTCCCATACGTCGACCCACGGCGCGCTCGGCGCCTTCGCCTTCGGCATCGGCGCCTCGCAACTCAAACAGGTGCTGGCCACGCAATGCCTGTGGCAGAAGAAACCGAAAACGCTGCGCATCAGCGTGGACGGCGCGATCCCGCCCGGCGTGACCGCCAAGGACATCGTGCTCACGATCATCGCGAAGATCGGCACCGCCGGCGCCACGGGCCACACCATCGAGTTCGCGGGCACGGCGATCCGCGCGCTCTCGATGGAAGGCCGCATGACCGTCTGCAACATGGCGATCGAGGCCGGCGCCCGCTCCGGCATGATCGCCCCCGACGACACCACCTGTGTCTACCTGAAGGGGCGCGAATTCGCACCCAAGGGCGCCCTGTGGGACCAGGCACTGACCTACTGGCGCACGCTGCCCACCGACGACGGCGCGCGCTTTGACCTCGAAGTGAAGCTCGACGCCGCCGCGCTCGCCCCCATGGTGACCTGGGGCACCAGCCCCGAAGAGGCCGTATCGATCACCGGTGTCGTACCCGACCCGACGACGGCGACCGACAAGGACAAGCGGGCGCACATGGAGCAGGCGCTGCACTACATGGATTTGAAGCCCGGCACCCCGCTCACGGACATCAAGATTCACCGCGCCTTCATCGGCACCTGCACCAACGGCCGGATCGAAGACCTGCGCGCGGCCGCGGCGGTACTGAAGGGCCGCAAGATCGTGATTCCCGCCTGGGTTTCTCCCGGCTCGACAACGGTCAAGCGGCAAGCCGAAGCCGAGGGCCTCGACCGCATCTTCCGCGACGCCGGCTTCGACTGGCGCGCGTCAGGGTGTTCGGGCTGCGCTGCGATGAACGGCGACACCGTGCCGGCCGGCGAACGCTGCGCGTCCACCTCCAACCGCAACTTCGAAGGTCGCCAGGGCAAGGGGGCGCGCACCCATCTCGTGAGCCCCGCGATGGCGGCGGCGGCGGCGGTGACCGGCAGGCTCACCGACGTACGTGCGATGATGGGAGCCTGACATGCAAGCTTTCACCAAGCTCAAGGCCATCGCGGCTCCGATCGATCTGGCGAACATCGACACCGACCGGATCTTCCCCGCCCGCTTCCTGCGCAAGCTGCGCGGGCCGGACTATTCGAAGCTGGCCTTTCACGACATGCGCTTCGACGCGGACGGCAAGGAACGGCCGGAATTCGTACTGAATCAGGCGCCCTACCGCGCCGCGAAGATCATCGTCGCCGGCGGGAACTTCGGCTGCGGCTCCTCGCGCGAGGCGGCGGTGTACGTGATGTACGACTACGGCATCCGCGCGGTGATCGCGCCGTCCTTCGGCGACATCCATTACGGCAACGAGCTGCAGAACGGCATGCTGCCCGTGATCCTGCCGGATGCGATCGTGGAGGGTCTGCGCCAGCAGCTCCACGCCAAACCCGGCGCGCAGATCGCCATCGACCTCGAAGCGCAGACGGTGACGGCGCCGGACGGCACGGTGCACCAGTTCGAGATCGATCCGAATGCCCGCGAGCGGTTGCTCAACGGCCTGGACGACATCGGCCTCGTGCTGCAGAACCTGCCGGAGATCGAGCGCTTCGAGCGCGAATACGCGAAGCAGATGCCCTGGCTCGCTTAACAAGACTTAGCTTCGTCATTCCCGCGCAGGCGGGAATCCATTTTCTAACGCCCAATGGATTCCCGCCTGCGCGAGAATGACGGCGATAAAAGTCCATGCTTCTTCTCAAACTCGCACTCGTCCCCGTCCTCGTCCTGCTCGTCAGCCTGGCGGCACGACGCTGGGGACACCGCGTCTCCGGCCTGCTGTCGGCGGTGCCGATCATCGCCGGCCCCATCCTGTTCTTCATGGCGCTCGACCTCGGCGCGGACTTCACCGCCGAGACGGCGCGCGCGACGCTGATCACCCTGCCGGCGCTCGCCGCCTACCTACTGGCGTTCGGCTTGATCGCCCGGCGCGCGGGCTGGGCCGCCAGCCTGTTCGGCGGCTGGGCGGTGTTTGCCCTCGTGGTGACGCCGCTGACGGCGGTGCCCGCAAACGCCTGGCAGGGCTTGCTCGTGGCCTGCGCGGGATTCGGCGGCGCGCTGCTGCTGCTGCCGCGGCCGGTCCGCCCGGTGAACGTGGCCGTCATCCCCAACAGCGAAATCGCCCTGCGCATGGCGGCGGCCTTCGCCATCACGGTGATCATCGCGCTCGGCGCGCAAACCTTCGGCCCGCGGGTCTCGGGAGCGCTGCTGAGCTTTCCGATCGGCGGGTCGGTGCTGCCCGCCTTCACGCGCGCGCTGCACGGGCAAGACGCCACGCTGTCGCTACTGCGCGGCTTTCTGCTGGGGCTGCTGCCGTTTGCGGTGTTCTTCTACGTGCTGGCCTTGCTGCTGCCGGCGTACGGTATCGCCATCGGTTTCGCGGGAGCGCTTGCGGCCGTGCTGGCGGCGCACTTCGTGCTGATCGCCATTAGGCGGTGGCGGCAGCGCAGGTCCGTTTGCTCGTAATACTGAAAATCGGTATATTCATCCTGAATTTCAGTGTGATCGAAAATGAAGCGTAAACCCCTCACCGCCACGACACGACGCCCTCTTCCGCCCGCGCTGGCTCTGTTCGGAAAAACCCGGCGCGAACTCCTGGCGCTCTTGTTCGGGCACGCTGGCCGCGATCACTATCTGAACGAACTGGTGAAGCACGTGGGCGGCAGTGTCAGCCAGGTGCAACTCGAACTCAAACGCCTGACCGAATCCGGGCTGATCCTTCGAGAGCAACGCGGGCGCCAAGTTTATTTTTGCGCCAATCCCGAGGCTGCGATTTACCATGACTTGCGCAGCATCATTACCAAGACCTTCGGCGTCGCCGATATCGTCCGCGAGGCCTTGGAGCCGTGCCGGGAACGCCTGCAGTTCGCCTTCATCTATGGCTCGGTCGCGCGCAACGAGGATACCGCCCACAGCGACATCGACTTGATGCTGGTGGGAGACCTGCGCCTCTCGGAAATCGCTGATCACATCGGCCAGGCGCAAACGCGGCTGAAACGCGAGATCGCCCCGAGCCTGTACGGCGAACGGGAATTCGCGGACAAGCTGCACAAAGCGGACCACTTCCTGTCCAGCGTGGTTGCCGGAAGAAAGATCATGTTGATCGGCACGGAGCAAGATCTTGCCCTCCTCACCAAACCCGAACCTGCAAAACCTTGAGCGGGTAGGCTCGCTCAAGGCCGAGCCGGCGTCGAAGCAGGAAATCGCGGGCTTCCTCAATGGCGCATCGGACTACCTGCGCGATTGCGGTCAACCCGCGCTGAGCGCGGCGAGCCGCTTCAAGCTGGCCTACGATGCCGTGCATGCACTGGCGCTGACGGCGCTACGCGCGAACGGCTATCGACCGGCACAGGGTCCCGGCCACCGGCGGATCGTGTTCCAGTCACTCCAGCATACCGTGAGCGCGCCTGCGTCCCTATGGCTGACGCTCGACAAATATCACGACAAACGCAACGCGTCGGAATACGCGGGTCTGATCAATGTGTCGGCAGCCGAGGCGGATGACATTGCCGCGCTCGCCGGGGAACTGAACGCACGGGTCAAAGCCTGGCTACGGAGCCAACGTCCTGATCTGCTGTAGCCGCGAAGAGCCTTACTTCGCCAGCCGCGCCTTCTGCGCGAGCGTGGACTCGTCGCGCCGGGCTTCGTACACAACGCCCTTTTTCGCGGCCCAGTGCATGATCGGCCAGAACAGCGGCACGACGCCCACATCGTTGAAGGCGATGCGCGTGGCCTCCTGCAGGCCCGCGTTGCGCTTGGCATCGTTGAACTCCGCCATCGCGCGCTTGAGCGCCGCGTCGAACTGCGGGTTCGAGTAGCGCGAACGGTTGAACACGCCCAGCCCCGCCTCCTTGTCGTAGGTCGAAAGCACGTTCATCAGGCCGATGGTGGAATCCGGCGTGGTGGTGCCGAAGCTGAAGATGAAGGCGCTGTAGTCGCGCCGGGTCGCCGCCGAGGCGTAGACGTTGTAGGGCAGCGCGTACACGTTGTTGATCTTGATGCCGCCGCGCGCCAGCATCTGGCCGATTGCCTGGCCGAGGTCGGCGTCGCGCGCGAAGCGGTCGGCCGAGGTGTGCAGCGTGAGGCCGAAGCCGTTGGGCCAACCCGCCTCCGCCAGCAGCTTCTTCGCCGCGGCAACATCCTGTTTCGGCGGCGTCAGCGTCGGGTCGTGGCCGCCCATGCCCTTGGGCACCATCTGCCCCGCCGGCTCGCCGGAGCCGTCCAGCAGCCGGTCCACGATCAGCGCGCGGTCGATCATCAGCGAAATCGCGCGCCGCACGCGGGCATCCTTCAACGGGTTACGGTCGAGCGGTTTGCCGTTGACGTCCGTCACGAAGGGGCTCACCTCGCGGTCGGAATCGAGCGCGAGGTAGATGAGCCGCGTGGACGCGATGGAAAACACCTGCAGCCTGGCGTTGCTCTTCAACTGCTGCGCGCCGTCCGGCGCGACTTCGTCGATCAGGTCCACGTCGCCCGCCAGCAGCGCGGCCAGCCGCGCGGCGTCCTTGGGAATGAAGCGGATGGTGACGTTCTCGAAATCCGGCTTGGGGCCCCAGTAGTCCGCGTTGCGCTTCAGCATCAGGTGCTGCCCCGGCTTCCACTCCACGAACCGGTAGGGGCCGGTGCCGATCATGCCCTTGCCGGCGTTGAAGTCGGCGGTTGTCAGGCCGGTGGCGCTCTTCTTCGACTGGATGAAGACCCGCCCGATCTGCTCGATCAGCGACGGCACCGGCGTGGCGGTCTTCACCTGCACCGTCAGCGGGCCCAGCGCGCGCATGTTGACGATGCTCGCCAGCGCGCCCGCAAAGGAGGCCGGGCTGTTCGGCACGTTGCGCGCGCGCTCGAAGGAGAACACCACGTCCTCGGCGGTGAAGTCGCTGCCATCATGGAACTTCACCTTGTCGCGCAGCTTGAGCTCCCATGTCGTGGGGTCCAGCACACGCCACGACACGGCGAGCGCGGGCTGGAGCTGGTTGTTGGCATCGTTCATCACCAGCCGCTCGAACATCTGGCCGGAGGTGCTGTAGTTCGTCCCGGAGCGGGAGAACAGCGGGTCGATGGAGGAATGCTCGGAAGCGCGGCCGATGACGAGGTCGGCGGCGGGGGCGAATAGGGGGCAAAGCAAGGCGAGGCAGAAAACGAAACGGGTCATGAGAGGGGGCGCTTCCGATGTCGAGGTTGCGGACTGCGATGTTGTGAAAGCTCGTGATGTCGCATTGAGGTTGCTGGGCGGAATGGCACTGACTTAAGGAAGCCCTGAAAAACTATACTTCCGTCATTCCAGCGAAAGCTGGAATCCAGTGAAATTAATAAAATGGGCACCAGCTTTCGCTGGTGTGACGGGGTTATTCAGAAGTTCCTTAAGCAATTTTTTCGCAAATCCCCTCCCTTGCGCGCTGCGCGGGGGAGGGTAAGGGAGGGGGCAAAACAGGAGGCGGCAAAATCGCTCGCCCCCATCCTAGCCTTCCCCCGCAAGCGAGGGAAGGAACCTCAAGAAAGTGCCATTCGTGGCTGGGCGGAATGATCGGGCTACAGGCAGCAGGAAAGCACGAAGAAACGCTTTCGTCGTTCCCGCGCGGAGGGTAGCGTGGGGGCACTTAGCCGTCCTCACTGGACACCGGCCTGCGCCGGTGTGACGTCGTAACTCAAAGATTCTCGGCCAGCTTGGCGAGCAGTTCCTGGGATTTCGCAAAAGACTCCGTCCAGCGTTTTTTCGGATGCGAGTTCTTCCATGGTGATGGCGGCCACCGCATCCTGCTCGAATGCTGGAAGCTTATTCACCTCACTCAATGCTTTTTCAAGAAGCTGCGTCATGTCGTATTCCCCTGTGGTGCGCAGAATGATAATCCCGCCCCTGTGGGGGGGGCCAGATGGAAAGCTTTTCGGCCCGGATCAGCTGGGCGTATCGCGCTGCTGCTGCTGACTCCACAGCGCGGCATACACGCCGTCCGCCGCCAGATGCAGCCCGAGGATCAACACCATCAGGCTGATGTTCGACTTGAGGATCGCCTCGTCGATCATCGTGCTGAAGGCCTTGCGCTGGGCGAGCTGCAGGCCCAGTTCGACCGTCATCAAACCCGCAATCAGCGCGAGGCGCCCGCGATGCGGGCTTAGCAGCGGCGCCATGCCGCGCCAAAGGACGCGGACCCAGCCGAAGCCCTGGGTGGTGCTGTCTTCGGTGATGCCCGGCTGGGGCGGGGCGCGGTCGGTGAGTTCAGCCAAGCTGCGCTATCCGGCGTTGCATGATCTGCCACAGCACCATGGAGCTAAATGAAGCTGATTATTAGTGGCGATGGTCACTGATGCCAGAAAAAGATTAAGCATCACTCGATGCGATCCGATTTTGCGAGATTGTGTCGCGCGCACAGAAGCTGAACGTTTGCTGCTGTGATAGAGGTTCCACCCTTCGAGTACGGCACTATGTGATCGAAGTGAAGCTCGTCTAATGCGTTGCATACCGCACATTTTCCCTCATCCCTTTGCCAAACTTCGAGTTTTACATGTGATGGGATGATCCTTCTTCGTTCTAACGAGAGCCGCACTGGCTGCGACAAATCTTCATCTCCTTCAACTGCCACAAGTTTGAATTTGCAGACAGTTCGAAAGTCATCGCGCTCGGTCCACGCGTCGATGAGATGAAAAATGCCGTTGTATGCCCATATTCCCGGTCGTATCTTTTCGTAGGCGCGGACGCGCTCAGGTGATCGTTCTTTCGCTTTAGCTGCGAGCGCAGCAGCAAAGAATTTTCCATTCTGTGTCGGCCTATCCGTATGTTTTTTTAGTGGTTGATCAACAACTTTTGGATTGGGGCAAGAAGCCGTTTTAGGCATATCGTGCCCTTCGTAGATCAACGTAGTACCGCCATCCTCTAGCCGGTCTCGATAAGGTGCATTCGGTCGAACTGACATCAGAATCACGGAGTGGTTACCTCCGAGACCGAAATTCATACCTGCCTGAAGGCTTGCGCCTTCACGCTGACACATTGTTAGGTAAGAAAGTACGTTGTCACTCATGATTGATTAACGGCCATAGCTTTTGTGTGCTTCATTTGATATCCCGGATGAACCAAGCTATATCGCGGCAACTGCCACCGGCAACACCACACACGACGCCCGCTTCTCATCCAGATAAACCATATTCACCGCCACCTGCCGCCGGATCGCGCGCCCTTCCGGCTCGTAGGTATTCGGATTGACGTCATAGCGCGGAAAGTTCGATGAGGACACGTCCAGCCGGATGCGGTGCCCGGCCTTGAACAGGTTGCAGGTGGCGAAGGGCTCGATGGTGATTTCATACACCTCGCCGTCCTGCATCGGCTCCGGCTTTTCCCAGGACTTGCGGTAGCGGCAGCGCAGGATGCCGTCGCACAGGTTCATGGCGTAGCCCTGCGGGTAATCCGCGTTGGGCGGGTGCACGTCGATCAGCTTGGCGGTGAAGTCGGTGTCGGGGCAGTTCGACGAGACGTATAGCTTGACCGTGATGGGGCCGATGACCGCGACGTCCTGTTCCAGCGGCGGCGTCTCGAACACCAGCACGTCGGGCCGCGCGGCGAGCGGCATGCCGGGCATGCGGCAACCGAAGAAGCGTTCGTGCTCGCGCTGGTCGAAGGCGCCGCCGTCGAACACGGGGGCGCCTGAGGTCAGCGGCCCACCCATCGTCGGCACCGGGTTGGCGGGGTCGTAGTCGTAGGCGATGGAGGCGTCCTTCGCCTTTGGCTTGGCGGGGTCGAGCTTGCCGTCCGCGTGCAGGTAGTAGGGCGTGAACTGCGTGCCGGGCAACGGCCAGTCTTTGGACTCGATCCAGCGCCCGCCGTGGTCCATACGGCCCGCGCTGTTCTTCCGCTCCGAGCCGCCGCCCATGAGGAAGAGCCTGACCGCGGGCTCTTTATCCACGCCGTTGGCGACGCCCTTCACCCAGTGGTCGAACCAGCGCAGGCGGTATTCGCGCCAGTGCGCGGCGAGGTTGTTGTCGATGGTGGACGCGGGGCCAAAGTCCACGTCGCCGGACCAGCTCTTGCTGCGGTCGCCGTGCGTCCACGGACCCATGATAAGGCGCACCGGCCCGCGCTTCAGCTTCGACAGCGCGACGTAGTTGTCGGTGGCGGTGCGGATGTAGGCGTCGTACCAGCTCGACATGTGGATCTGCGGCACGTCGGAGAACTGCTCGTAGAAGCCTTCCGCGTAGATGCCTAGCTGCTTCCAGTAGTCGTCGAAGGCGCCGTGCGTCCACTGCTCGAACAGGTAGTCCTCGTATTCCGGCACCCAGCGCACCGGCGAGTGGCCGGGCTTCCACGGCATGCTTTTAAACCAGTCGAGCAGGTTTTCCTTTTCGAGTGCTGCGCGGACGAGCGGGTCTTTCTTGGCGAGCGGGCTTTCCTTGGCCTGGTTGAAGGCCCAGGTCACCTGCTTCATCTCCAGCGCGCCGCCGCTGCGGATGCCGGACTGGTAGGCGTTGGAGAAGGCGCCGGAGTCGATCACCATGGCCGCGAGCGCGGGCGGGTTGAGGCAGGCCAGCGAGCCCTGTGTGTGGCCCGCGTACGAGAGGCCCATCGTTGCCACCTTGCCGTTGCACCACGGCTGCGCGGCCAGCCAGGCGACGGTGTCGAAGCCGTCTTCGCCGTCGGACAGGTACTTCACGAACTCGCCCTCGGAACCGTAGCGGCCGCGACAGTCCTGATAGACGACGATGTAACCATGCTGCACGAACCACGCCGCCACTTCCGGGCGCGGCCGCGGCGCCGTCATGCCGACGTCCACCTCCGAACGCGAGTTCTGCGTCTTGCCGTAGGGCGTGCGTTCGAGGAGGACGGGAAACTTCTCCGCGAGCACCTTGCCGTTGCGCGCGGGGCGGTAGATGTCGGTGGCGAGCTTGACGCCGTCGCGCAGCGCCACCATGACGTCGCGTTCGACGATGACTTCGTATTCGGCTTGCGGGGTATCAGGCATGGTTGGTTCCTAGCGCGTTTCCTGAGACCCCGCACCCCCACCCCCGCCTCCCCCCTCGCAAGGGGGAAGGG
>ENA-ORBV01007170-ORBV01007170.1-microbial-mat-metagenome-genome-assembly--contig:-NODE-7170-length-19233-cov-4.937722_pt1 | contig 19233 bp, 1 predicted proteins | sample MGYA00237777_ERZ505514 | MGnify/ENA primary metagenome ERZ505514 (study PRJEB26160, sample SAMN06269048) | microbial mat metagenome | isolation source: Oligotrophic lake microbial mat | place... | reverse complement strand
ATACCAACTGCTGAGTACTACTGGTAGTCTAACCGAGGGAGAGGATCCTGCTATTATATTTTATATGCCGAACGAAGCAAACAATCAATCAACGGTAGACTACCGACAGAAATTTGCGTTGGAAGTTCGTCCTTGGAGACACAAAAGTGGCAGTGCTTTCCAAGAATCCATGAAGGGTTTTATTCCCGCTACTTTTCTTGACGGCTTTCGAAGCCTACTTGTGCTAAAGGGGCACGTTTTCCCAACAACAAGAAGAGTCTGAGGAGCATGAAGACTCTGCAGCGGACGGGGATCACAACGAAAGGAAACTTGACGCTTGTGCGAGGGAGTCTAGCAAAACCAAGAACGACCGCAAAGCCCGCCAGGAAATAGTGCCGAACGCCAACCTCAGTGCACACATTCTGCGATTGCCGGGCACTTGGACCCCGGATATGATGTATGTAGCTTGAAGATATATAGCCCATGTGAAGGCCCAGGCAGCTGCTCGCTGATGAACGGCGCCATTGAATGCATCCCATCAACAGAGAATGTCGCCGCTGCTTATAGTCGATCGTTTTCATCTGCCCAGGCTGATGGCCCGGTGGGATTGTTTGCAAAGTGCCATTTGCGCCAAGGCGGTTCTTCTGCTGCGTCTTACCGCCATGCCCTCAAACAGATTATATCATTGTCAGTGTTGGTGTTGATGGGTTTCGTGATGTAGTGTAAGGGTCTGTTTTCTGCTTGCGTTGCGCCGCTTAGATTGGCGGCTCTCGTAGCGAGAAACATTGACTACAAGCTAGACCTAGTTAGATGCGTAAAAATGCAGATGGAGCCGAACCAGGCGTTTGCCAGATAGTACTACCAGTACTGTATTGGCTTTCTGGCTACTCTAGCTGCTTACTGAAAAAGGGTAGCCTGCTTCCTACACTTGACGGAGGTCCGGCAGCCCGGCCCGGCATGAAGACTAGCAGCCGTTACTACTAGCAGTAGCTCTAGTAGGTACAGGTCGGCAATAGCCATGTGTTGCCAAAAGCATGAAATGAGAAGTCAAATAATTCCAGCTACTAGGTTTGTATCTGGGACATGTAAGTTAGCTAGCTAGACGGATAGCACTAGCTAGCTAGAGGAGGTCCTCCAAGGACACAACTGAACCAACCATTGGAATTGCTCCTAAACCCAATCCATGCACTGGTACTAGGTAGTTTGCTCAAAAGAGCACGTCGCCAACTCTCTATTTTGTCTCTAGCTAGCTAGACAAGTTTATTTAGCAGGAGAGATAAATCCTACGTCAGAGTGTAGAAAGACACGAAATGACAGCGTGTCTTCGTTGTTGCTGCGTTATCTTACTCTATTGCCTCCATTACCTATCTACTAATATGTTAGCTATAATTATTACGGTTGACTGGCGGAAGGATTAGTAGGTACCTGCTGGTAGCACCTAGCTAGCTAGCTACTCCGTACTAGTACTAGCTAGAGGATGGTGTGTATGCTTTAGTTTTAAGATCGTGTCGGTACGTGGTATTATATCATTATCAATTGTGGCCGTCAGCAGCTGTTGTCCAATTGGTCATCTGAGTTGTGACTTCCTTAGAAATGAAAATGCTGCCATGCACCAGCTAGCTGGGAAAAAGAAAGACGAGGATATATCAGGAGGCAGGGATGGAGGGGATAAAGATGAGGAAATGAATGAGACAACCAAACAAACCAGCAAAAAAGATATGCTGATGTGGCTCCCAAAAAATGAGGAGTCACTCGTCGAGTCACCTCTGGAAATGAAAATGTCCAATAATAGTGAACGCGTTAAGCTATGTCAGTGATATTTTTCGCACGCCACCTCACCTTCACCTCTGCAAACCGAGAAGCAAGGGTAAGCTGAAATTTTCCAACCCAGCAGAAAGAGCCAATCAAAGGCCAGTATTTGAAGAAAGCATTCTTGCCTCCAACATGTTCAAGCAAAATTGAAAAATGTGAGGTGATCCCCTTCTTGGTGTGACAATCTCACGTTTTGTAATTACAGGCTCAAATATGTCTGATAATTCCTAATACGACTGGATCTTTTTGATGACGTCATAAGGATAAATGAGACATCCACCTCCCTCGAGCTCTCCATTTTTCATGGGTCATTATTGTGTCCCCTGCAACTAATACGATTGGCCTCCGACGCACGTTTGCTCTTAGCTCCTACGGTCGATTCTACGTGGAGGTAGGTAGCAACCCGGTGAAAGCACGGATGCCAGTTCTGGTACTTACTTACTTACAGTAGCGCACTATGCCTGTGCCAGCAACTGGTACCGGTAGGCATTCAGCGTAGTATCCTCGTAGAGTTCGCGGTACTGCGCGCCGAGGGATCGATCTTGTCCGTACAGTGTAAGATCCAATCCTACTTACCAGTGTTACCACCCACCCACCCAGCAGCTAGCTACGTGTAAGTACTACTAATACTTACAGCAAGTAAGGTAACGTAACGTTGAGAGAGGTGCAAGAGCTCTTTTTTCCAAGGGTTGCATGCACGAAAAGGGTGGCTTTCCAGTCGATTGGATGACCGACTGGGCTTTTGCTCATTGCGAGTAACTTGCTAACAGGCAAACTAAGGTACCAATACAACCAAATACTCCGTCAACAACAACGACAACAACTTGGATATCTACTAGCAGCTTTGGGAAGAGTTGTTATCTAGATTTCTGAATACTTCGATTTGTTGATAGTTTAGCTTTTGATTGATTTGATTCCATTACAAGTAGCTGAAGTTTAGTACAGAAACTTTGCGATCCTCTATTTTCATTACGTTAGTTTTTTTGCGAGAGAAACAACAACACCTTTTCCAAGATGATGAACTGGTTCGGACTCGGGTCTGACGACCCCCCTGCGGATACGGGACGCCAGCAGGCGTCTCTTATTGACCATGATGTCATGGAGAAGAAAAAGAAGAAGGACAAGAAGAAGGCGAAGAAGAAAGTCGCTTATTCGGGCGACAGCGTGAGCTCTGTTGCCACCCCTGAGCCCATTGGACGCGATGGAAAGCCCATCAAGAAGGGCAGTAAGAAGGGCAAAAAGGGCGACAAGAAGAGCTCCAAAAAGACGGCGGGTCTTACTATGGATGCTGTTGCCAACGCCGACTCGGCCGAGGACGTGGCCGCGCAGATGAAGAGTGCTGCTTCCTGGTGGCTGGACGAAGGCAACAAAAAGGAAGACGCCAAGAGCAAGGCGAAGGGCGAGATGAACTGGTGGGACGGACAGAATGCTGGCGATGTGGACGTCGACGAGATTTCGGGTCTGGATCTAGGCCTGGAGGACGAATTCAAACCCATCGATGACTTTGAGGGCGCAGACTTGTCCTTCGACATTATGGCCAATCTCAGGACTCGGGAAGGTCCCGGCTTTGAGCGATTGGATGTCAACACCGTATCGGCGGATACCGGTGAGTCACGTACCAAACAGATGCGCGATGCCATGAATTGGTGGTCCAAAGCCTACAAGGACAGTGCGGATGGCGCACAGGCCGACCCTGCCATCTTGGCCGAAGCGGCCGAGGAAATGCAGGAGATTTTGATGTGGTGGGCCGATCGTGGAAAGATGTACAAAGGACCTTCTGGCGACGAAAAGAAAGCGCTCGCTAGTAAGGATTTGCTCTCCAAATGGGGAGAGGAAGGACTGAGTGACAAAAAGAAGGCCAAGGAGCTGCAGGAGGCCTTGAACTGGTGGATGAACCATAAGGATGATTATGAGGAGGAAATGGCCGGGTTAGACGTAAAGACGGCCAGGTTCAGAAAGATGGATCACTTCTTTGACTGGTGGGAAGCTCGGGAAGGAGCTGCTCGCGAAAAGCCAGAGTTTGATCCTGCTGCCGAACCAAGTAAGGCGGAGAAACTTGCGAAGGAGTTGGAAGACAAGATGTCTGCCTTGCTCAACCAGGACTTCGACAACCTCGAGGCGGACGTGGAGAAAATGGGCGTTGACCCTTTTAAGAAGGTCAAACAGTGTATGGGAGAATGGTCCTTCCGATCTGGACCAACACCACAAACGGCTTCCGCGCAGTTGGAAGAAGCCCTCGATTGGTACCGTAAGAAAGGAAGTACCTTCGACGTGGAAAATGCTACTGCGCTGGAGTTGAGCATGTTCAAGAAAGTGCAGCAGTGCTTCGACGCCTGGGGACTTAAGGACCCTACCGAGGAATTAGATGCTGTTAAATTGGCTAAGGATATGAAGGATTCGGTCAAGTTCTGGAAGAGGAACAAGGATGTAGACGAAAGCGAATTGGACCCTTTCGAGGCCGAGCGAATGATGAAAATTAAACACGCCATGTATTCCATCCGCACCGATCCCTTCGCCACCATTGAAGATGCAAAGAAAGTGCAGGAAGAAATCGATGACGTTCTTGGCTGGTGGAAACGTAACGGCAAAGGTTTTGATCCTGACAAGGCCAGTCTGGACGACCTGAAAATGTACGAGAAGCTCAAATCATTGTTCACTGATTGGAATGACGACGGTGTCTCGGAGCAGGAGCGGGCCACTGCGGATATTATGGACTCGTTGTCGTGGTGGAAGCGGAACGGCAAGAGTCTGGACCCAGAGGACTTTGAGGGAGAGGATCTTGTCAAGTTCATGAAAGTTATGGATGTCATGCGCAACTGGCGTGCCAAGTCACTGGAAAAGGCAGACAAGTCGAGTGGAAAGGAGCTGGACGAAGCACTCAAGTGGTGGTCGCGAAACAAGAAAAAGAAACCACACAAAATGGACCCCGACGATAGAGCCCTTTATGATAAGTTGGCTCAGATATTCGGCGGATGGGCTGGGATGCAAACGCCCGCGTACTTGTCTGGCGAAGATCCCACGGAGGACGTCATGACTTTCATGAGGAATAAGCAGAGTATCCAAGAACTCGAAAGCGCGCTTGAGCTATGGAAGAAGTTTGGCGAGCCTTTGGGCAACTTAGACAGTACCATCGATAACCCGTTGGAACGTAGTATTGTCCAGAAACTCCTGGATTCGATGATGACTTGGAACCGCATGAAGGCTGCTGACCCCTTAACGGCCGAAGAAGCCGAGAAGGTTGCTACCGAAATGAAACATGCTATGAAATGGTGGGACAAGGACGGAGGCAAGGACTTTGATGTTGTGAAGGCAAGGGAGGAAATCCAAACCGAATGGTCACGAGCTGCACAGGCAGATCTTGCCGTTTCTCTATGGCACGAGGCTGTGGGTAAACCAGGAAAAATCCCTGCTCTACACGCTCTTTCAGATTCAAATGCCGAGGCAGCCGTGAAGGAGGTCGAGGAGGCCATGGGTTGGTTCCGTAAAGTTGGCCAGTTTATGAACTTGGATGAGGCGGAAGCCGAAGCCAAGAAGTACGAGAAGGCCAAGCGTCTAGCTCAGTGGTGGGGCCAGTATGGTGCACCTGTAGACGAGGAGAGAGCAGCCCGTGCGTCGAAAGAGCTCGAAGATTTGCTGTCATGGAACCGTGCTGCCAAGAAGAAGAAGAAGGGGGACGAACCCGATAAGCTTCACAAGATGAAGGGGGCCCTCGGGGTCTGGACTGGCGACGGAGGAGATGCCGACGTCAATGACAAGAAGGCATGCAAGGAGCTGGAGGAGGCGGTGTCGTGGTGGCGCGACAAGGGGTACTCATGCGACACGTCAGCACTGTCGGACACGGATAAGGCCAAGGTGCAAAAGCTGATGGAGATCACAAGGTACCTTGAGCAAAACGACAAGGAAGCCTTTAAGGCCGCGTCTGAAGCCGGGGTTGATTGGACCCGTGGAGGTAAAGGACAAGGTGCACTGGGGGATGTGGTTGCTTACCACATGGACGATGTCTTCGACTGGTTCGCTGGTGGCAAAGGAAGCGAGGAGAAGAAGAAGAACACCCAGAAGGCCAAGGACGTGGGCATGTGGTGGGATCGGCTCGATAAGAGTAAAACGTTTGACCCCAGTGATCCATCAAGTTTCTTACCTTCCGAAATTGAACAAATGTACAGTGTGATGAATGAGCTGGGACCCCTTCTCAAGTGGTGGCATGACAAAGGACATGTCTTTGCTGTGAGGAGCTCCAACATGAACCAAAAGGAGGCTGACAAATTGACCAAGAAGCTGGACAAATCCCACAAATGGTTGAACCTACAACGAAAGGAAGGATCTCTGAACGATGCTGACCGTAAAAAGGCGCGTAAAATGGCCGAAACGCTCGGGTGGCTACGCGACCAGGAAGCCTCCGGTGCGTACGATGACCCAGACGCCCTCGGTGCAGGTGGCTTAGTACCCGCCGCAGATTTGGGGGATACTTTAGAGGCTCAGAGAGCCCAGGAGATGGAGGATGCACTAGGCTGGCTTCGAACTAACGATTTCAACTACGACGATCCAGACCTCGATGATATGACAGTCAAGTCTTTCAAACTTGTGGAGTCCATTATTCCAAGAGGAGGCGACATGTCTGTCTCTCAGAAGAGCCAAACGATGGACAACCTTTTGGATTGGCTTCGGCAGCCAGGAAACGAGAACGCCAGTGTTGCAGACGTGTCAGTTGCTTCCTCAAAGATTGTCTTTGACCCGTTGAAGCCCAAAACTGCTGAAGAAGAGAAAGCCGCCTCTATGGCTGACGCGCTGGCTTGGTTGCAGTCGAATGACGCCGTTGAGGATCTCAACCTTGATGATCCCTCGTTCGCTTCGTTCTCCAAGATGACTGGCATGGCTGGCCTTTCTCAGTTGCGAGCGGCCGAAGAAGAGAATGACCTACAGAATGCTCTCAACTGGCTCCGCAGTGGCGATGACAAATCTAGGGCTGGTGACGACCCATCCGTTGCGTCCTATCTCAAATCGGTGGACCCAAGAGAACTTCCAAAAGGTGGGCCCCAGACAGACGAGGAGCGGAAGGCACAATCGATGGCGGATGCGTTGGCTTGGCTGAGAACCAATGATGCCGCTGACGACTCTCCCATGGATTTGATGTCTATCGCATCATTTCAAAGCGCAGGCAGTGTTCCCATGCCTATGGGTGCAGCTGAAGCAGAGGAGTCTGGTGCTTTGAACTGGATGCGGGATCAGAATGCCGCCGGCATGGCTTACGATGACCCTTCAGTTGCATCTTCTTTCGGGCAACCTGGTGCCATCAGAAAAGGCCCTATGACAGACGAGGAAAAGAAGGCAGCCGCCATGGGTGATGCATTGAACTGGCTGAGGAGCAGTGAGGCCGGAACAGATGGGCTAGATGATCCAGATGCTCTTGCAAAGATGCTTGCTGCAGAGGCTGATGGGTTTGGTGCTCCTCTGTCCTCTGAAGCGCAGCGTGCCCAGGATATGTCAAATGCCCTGAATTGGCTGCGCAGTAATAATGCTGCTGAAACTGGTCTTGATGACATTTCAGTTGCCTCTTACTCTAAAGCAGGTGCTGGGCCAAGGACAGGGCCAATGACAGATGAAGAGAGGAAAGCTAATGCCATGAATGATGCCTTGAACTGGCTAAGAAGTTCTGAAGCAGGTGCTGATAGCCTTGATGATCCTGATGCTCTGGCGAAGATCCTTTCTGCTTCAGGTGATGATATTGCTGGGCCGCTGTCTGCAGGAGACCAGAAGGCGAAAGAGATGGCAAGTGCGCTGGACTGGCTGAGGAAAAACAATGCAGCTGATGGGGGTCTGGATGATATCTCCGTCGCATCTTATCTCAAAGCAGCGGTTGGTCCAAGGACAGGGCCGCTGTCAGACGAGGAACGAAAGGCTGCTGCAATGAATGATGCCTTGAACTGGTTGCGCAGTAGTGAGGCTGGTGCTGATGGATTGGAGGACCCTGATTTGCTGGCAAAAATGCTTGCCTCCTCTGGAGAGGGACTAGGTGGCCCCCTGTCCTCAGATGATCAGAAGGCGAAGGACATGAATGATGCTCTCAACTGGTTGCGCAGCAATAATGCCGGTGGTGACCTTGATGATATCTCTGTTGCTTCTTATGCCAAGATTGGTGCAGGGCCTAGGACTGGGCCATTGTCAGATGAGGAGAAGAAGGCGAAAGCTATGACAGATGCTCTGGCATGGCTCAGACGTAATGCAACGGGGGAGGGCCAGTTTGGTGATCTAACTGGCTTCGATGCGTCTAACCTTCCGGACTTCGGCATGGGAGCTGGAATCGGGGTGAAAGACCCCAAAGCACAGGCGATGGCGGATGCTCTGAACTGGTTACGAAGTGGCAACGTTGGTGCAGATGGTGCTGGGGGGCCTCTTGGATACAACTTGGATGACGTAAGTGTTGGCCCAAGGAAGGGACCTCTGTCAGCCGAAGAAAGAAAGGCTGCTGCAATGGGTGATGCTCTTGACTGGCTTCGTTCAAACGATAACATCAATCTTGAGGATGTTGATGAAGACACACTCGAGTCTTTCAGGAACTTTGCAGGCATGGACATGCCCCAGCCTAAGCTTGGGGCAGAGGTCAAGGCCAAAGCTATGGGTGATGCTCTAGACTGGTTGCGGAACAGTGATATTGACTTTGACGACCTTGATGATGCTCAGGTAGAAATGCTTTCTAACCTTGCTGGAACACGCATGCCAAAAGCTGAGTTATCTGAGGAAGCAAAAGCAAAAGCCATGGCTGACTCTCTTAACTGGCTACGCAATAGTGAGGTGGACCTAGAAAATTTTGATGATGATGCCTTAGCAGCTGTGGCTAGCCTTGCCGGCATTGACATGCCACGTGGCGGGAAAATGTCCTCTGCAGACAGAGAAGGTCTCATGGACGACGCCCTGGCTTGGTTGCGCAGTAACAACCCAACAGAGGATCTTGATGACGCGGGCCTCGCAAGTTTGGCTGATTTAGCAGGTATCCGTCTCCCAAGAGCTGCACTCGACGAAGAAGCCAAGGCCAGGGCAATGGAGGATGCTTTGGGCTGGCTCCGAAACAATGACCCGGACCTGGACGATGTTGACTTTGACACCTTGAAAGGCTTGGGGAAGATGTCTGGAATCGATATGCCCGGGATTGAACTGTCCAAGAAAGACAAAGCAAGTGCAATGGAAGAAGCTCTCGACTGGCTTCGCAGCAACAATGGCCCTGGGTTTGATGATGTCGATGATTCGGCACTAGAGGCATTGTCCAGCTTGACTGGATTGCCTATGCCTAGAGCCCAACTGTCAGAAGAATCCAAAGCCAAGGCAATGGAAGATGCTCTTGGATGGCTCAGGAACAATGAGTTGGACATGAGCGACCTTGACCCAGGAACTGTCACAGCTCTTGCAAACTTGGCAGGTATGGGTATGCCAAAAGGCCTTCGTACTAAGAAAGAGAGAGCAGGCACAATGGAAGATGCACTGAACTGGCTGAGGAGCAACGACCCAGAAATTGATGACCTCGATGACCACACGCTTGCTGCCCTGACAAATCTTGCAGGCTTGTCCATGCCTCGTGGACAGCTTTCGGATGATGTGAAGTCTAAGGTGGCAGATGATGCTTTGGCATGGCTCAGAGAAAACAGCCCTAATCTTGATGGCCTGGACCTTGATGATGACGCACTGGCTGCGCTTGCAGACTTGGCCGGTGTTGATATGCCACGAGGTTCTCTGACGAAGGATGCAAAGAGAAAAGCCATGGAAGCTGCAGTGAACTGGCTGCGCAAAAATGACCCCGATCTGGAATCAATTGATGCACCCACAGTGACAGCTTTTGCAAATGTCACTGGTTTGCCCATGCCAAGTAAGATGACCACAAAGAAGAAGAAGAAGTTCATGAAGGATGCTCTTAACTGGCTCAGAGCCAACAATGTTGACATGGACCAAGTTTTTGACGACGCAACTGTCTCAGCTTTTACTAACTTGGCTGGTATTTCCATGCCAGAAGGTGAAATTAGTGAGGGTGACAAGAAGCAGACTCTCTCAGAAGCATTGGATTGGTTGAGAAACAACAGTCCTGACATGGATGATCTAGACGATGATGCCATCATTGCTCTCACCTCCCTATCAGGTATGCCCATGCCAAAGGGTGAGCTTTCTGAGGATGCCAAAAGCAAAGCAATGAGTGATGCACTCAATTGGCTCAGAAACAACAATCCAGACATGAGTGACCTTGACCCAGCTGAGACTGCTGCAGTGGCCAATCTTGCTGGGCTAAAAATGCCCAAAGGCCTCAAGAATGGAAAGCAAAGGGCAAAGACAGCTGAGGCCGCTTTGGAATGGCTCCGAAATAATGAACCGAATCTTGATGGCCTTGATGCTGCTACATTATCTGCACTGTCAAATCTTGCTGGCTTTGAAATGCCAGCAGGAAAGGTTGCTTCAAAGGACAAGTCCAAGGTGATGGATAATGCCCTCAATTGGCTGAGAAACAATGACCCTGACGTGGATGACCTTGATGATGATCAGATTGCAGCTCTGACTCAGCTTGCTGGTGTTCCTATGCCCAAGGGAGAACTGTCTGCAAAGTCCAAGAAAAGGGCTATGGGTGACGCACTTGACTGGTTGCGCAATAACACCCCAGAGGATTCTGATGTTGACGACCCAACGCTTGCAGCTCTCGCTAGCATGGCAGGCATTGCCATGCCTAAGGCTCAGCTCAGCAAAGACCAGATGACAAGTGCGATGGACGATGCATTGAATTGGCTGCGGAACAATGATCCCAAGCCTGAAGACCTTGATGATGATGCTCTTGCTGCCCTCGCCAACTTGGCGGGTCTACCTTTTGGTAAGGCGCCATCGTCGGCCGCAGACAAGAAAGCCGCTGCCATGGATGATGCTCTGGATTGGCTCAGAAAAAATGATGTTGACCTTGAAGATTTGGATGATCCTGGGTTATCAGCGCTTATCAATTTGGCACGTCCCTCATTTGGGGGGCCTGCGCTAACCCCTGAGGATGCAAGAAGGCAAGCTATGGAACAGGCCTTGTCTTGGCTGCGGCACAACAACCCTGACTTGACAGAAATAGACGACCCCACTGTAAAAGCATTCTCCAAATTGACTGGATTGCCCATGCCAAAGAAGCTATCAGAGAAGAACAAGGCCAAGTTCATGGAATCGGCTCTAGGATGGCTGCGGAATAACGACGCTGATATTGAACAAAATTTGGATTTTCCTACAGTGGAGGCAGTGACAAGACTTGCTGGACTACCGGTTCCAAGGGGCCCACTTTCCGCCGAGGAATCCAAGGCTAAGGCTATGGAGGATGCAATGAAATGGCTGAGGAACAACAATGTGGATGCAGGCGACCTTGATGATCCAACTTTGCAAGCCCTTGCAAATGTGACCGGCATCCAAATGCCTGACTCCAAATCTGACAAACAAAGGGGCGACTTTGTGAATGATGCGCTCAATTGGTTACGTCAGAATGAGATAGGTGCTGATGATTTGGATGACGACGCTCTTGAAGCCATGACAAAGCTAGCTGGGTTGCCTTTGCCAGCTGGAGTGGTCTCCCGTGATGCTAAGAAGACAGCAATGGATGATGCACTTGACTGGTTGAGGAACAACAGCCCCGATAGTTCAAATCTTGATGACCCTACCTTGGAAGCTCTGTCAAATCTTACTGGTATGGCTCTTCCTGATTCTATGTCTGATGACGAGAAAGGAAGCTTCATGGAAGACGCTTTGAACTGGCTCCGCAGGAATGATCCTAGCCTGGATGACAACTTGGATGATCCAACTGTGGCAGCTTTGGCTAAGCTTGCAGGTCTACCTATGCCAGCTGCTTCAAAAGGTAAAGATCAGGAGAAGGGTGCAATGGATGACGCACTGGATTGGCTACGGAACAATGATCCCAACCTGGATGATATAGATGACTCCACAGTAGAGGCATTTTCAAAGCTCACAGGAGTTGCCATGCCCAAGAATATGACATCTAGCGAGAAGAAGGGTGCTATGGAAGATGCACTGAACTGGCTACGAAATAATGACCCAAGGTATGATAGCAACCTAGATGACCCCACCCTGGAGGCTATTACAGGCTTAGCTGGGGTACCCCTCCCATCAAGTGCAGTATATAGGAAGGCTAAGAAGGGGGCAGTTGACGATGCCCTAAACTGGCTCAGAAACAATGATCCAAACGTTGGTAATCTTGATGATCCAAGTTTTGATGCCTTGTCAAATCTAACAGGGCTGGCTCTTCCCAAAGACGCCAGCGAATCCAAGAAGAAGGAATTTGTTGATTCTGCACTTGACTGGCTCAGGAAGAACCAAGCATCTCTTGACGACTTGGACGATCCTACTTTTGAAGCTCTCTCGTACCTCTCTGGTCTTCCTCTTCCACCGGGCATAATCTCTTCAGCTGCCAAGAAGAAGGCAATGGAAGATGCTATCAAGTGGCTTCGAAAGAATGACCCAAGCCTTGACAATGTAGACACCCCCACTGCAGAAGCTTTTGAAAGAATTACTGGCCTGCCTCTGCCAAAGAAGATGACGGCGAAGACAAAGAAGAAGTACATGGAAAATGCTCTTGACTGGATTAGAAAGAATGATCCAAAGATTGAAAATCATCTTGACGATCCAACAGTTGAAGCCGTTACCAACCTAGCTGGAACATCTCTGCCTGTCGCGTCTACTGCCAGAGATGCTAAGAAGAAAGCCATGGAGAATGCTCTGGACTGGCTCAGAAACAATGACCCGAGCACAACAGATCTTGATGATCCCACGTTGGAGTCACTGTCCAAGTTGTCGGGCATCAGTATGCCGAAGGGCATGTCTGACAAGGACAAGAAAGGCTTTGCAGATGACGCACTTGCATGGCTTCGAAACAATGATCCAAATTTTGATCAAATGCTCGATGATGGCCTAGTTGAAGATTTCACCAGTCTTGCTGGTGTGCCCATGCCTGCAGGTTCCTCAACCCGCGCTGAGAAGAGGAAGGCCATGGAAAATGCCATCAACTGGTTACGCAAGAATGACCCAAGAGTTGACAATGTAGACAACCCAACTGCTGAAGCCTTCTCTAGATTGACTGGTGTGCCACTTCCAAAAAAGATGACTCCGGAAAAGAAGAAGAAGTTCATGGATGATTCCATTGGATGGCTACGAAATAATGACCCAGACATAGACCAGCACCTGGATGATCCAACTGTTGAAGCTGTGACAAGCCTAGCGGGACAGCCCCTTCCACGAGGAATGATTCCTTCAGACCCCAAAAAACGAGCATTGGAGAATGCCCTGAACTGGCTCAGAAACAATGACCCCAACCTGGATGATATTGATAACCCCACAGCGGAGGCATTTGCTAGACTCACAGGTGCACCTCTTCCCAAGAAGATGACACAAAAGAACAAGAAGAAGTTCATGGAAGAGGCATTGAACTGGCTGAGAAGCAATGACCCAGATCTAGACAAGCATCTTGATGATCCAACAGTTGAGGCAGTGACCAAACTTGCTGGCCACCCCATGCCCGCAGCATCTGTCTCAAAGGATTCAAAGAAAGCTGCCATGGAAAATGCTCTTGATTGGCTCCGCAACAATGACCCAAGCACACAGGACCTTGACGATCCATCGCTCCAAGCGCTTGCTGCTCTGGCAGGAATCTCGATGCCCAAAGACAAAACACCAAGAAACGCGAAGAAGAAATGTATGAATGATGCACTGGATTGGCTACGGAATAATGACCCGAGTTTTGACGATCTGGATGACTCCACATTGGAGGCATTCTCCAAGCTCACTGGGGTTCCCATGCCAAAGAATATGACTGAAGCACAGAAGAAGACTGCCATGGATGATGCTCTGGACTGGTTGAGAAATAATGAAGTTGATTTTGATGCTGATATTGATGATCCTACCCTTGAAGAGTTTGCTAATCTAGCAGGGATCCCCATTCCAGCCAGCTCTGCATCGAAGGCTGCAAGGAAGAAAGCACTAGAGGATGCCATTGGGTGGCTCCGCAAGAATGACCCTGCCTTAGATGATGTAGACAAGCCTACTCTTGAGGCGTTCTCCAGGCTCACAACGCTACCACTGCCAAAGAAGCTATCAGAAAAGAACAGGAAGAAGTTCATGGAAAACGCAATAGGATGGCTGCGAGAGAACGATCCTGACTTGGACAGTAATCTTGATGATCCTACTGTGGAAGCTGTGACAAGTTTGGCTGGGCATGCTCTCCCTCCTGGTATGGTCCCTAAAGACATGAAGAAGAAGGCACTTGAGGACACTTTGAACTGGTTGCGAAACAATGAGCCTAATTTCGATGATGTGGATGATCCTTCCATGGAGGCGCTGTCCAGCCTCACTGGCTTAGTCATGCCAAAATCAAGGTCTTCCAAAGACAAAAAGAAGTTTGTTGACGATGCTTTGGATTGGCTGAGGAGGAACGACCCTAGTCTCGACGATAACTTGGATGACCCAACTCTTGATGGACTAGCCAAGCTTGCTGGTGTTCCCCTGCCAGCAGCTTCTACCCCAAAAGATGCGAAGCAGAAGGCACTAGATAATGCGCTGGAATGGCTCCGCAACAATTCTGTGCACCCGGGGGATGTTGATGGCCCCACAATGGAATCCCTTGCGAATGTAACTGGGATTTCACTCCCGGGAGCACAGACCCCCAAGGACAAAAAGAAGTTCCTAGACAGTGCCCTGGACTGGTTGCGAAACAATGGCCCAGATGCAAGCACCCTTGATGATTCCACACTGGAAGACATCACAAGCTTGGCTGGAGTTCCAATGCCTCTTGGTTCAAAGAAGAGTGATCAGAAGAAGAAAGCTATGGAAGATGCTGTGAATTGGCTCAGAAAAAATGACCCTGACTACAAGAAAGTTGACAGTCCTATTGTTCAAGCCCTATCCAACTTGACTGGCTTATCATTGCCTCTACCAAAGCAGAAGATGAGCCCTGACGAAAAGAAGAAGTTCGTTGAGGATGCTGTTGATTGGCTCAGGAATAATAATCCGAGGTACACCAGCATGGACGGCCCAAGTGCAGAGGACTTATCAAAACTTGCTGGTGTATCTATGCCACCAGGAGCTCCACTAACGCCCGCACAGAAGAAGGCCTTGGAGGATGCAGTAGACTGGCTCAGGAAGAATGACCCTGCATTGGGTGATGTTGAAAACCCCACAGTTAGAGCATTCTCCAACTTGACTGGTCTTCCTCTGCCTAAGAAGATGACACCTGAAAGCAACAAGAAGTTTGTTGAGGATGCTGTTGACTGGCTGAGAAAAAACAAGCCCACTTTTGAAAGTATGGACGGCCCAAGCGCACAGAAAGTGTCTGATGTTGCTGGTGTAGCTATGCCACCACGATCTCCGATGACTCCTGCACAGAAGAAGGCCATGGAGGATGCTGTGGATTGGCTAAGGAAGAACGATCCCAAGTTGGATGATGTTGATGACTCAACAGTAGAGGCGTTATCAAATCTGACAGGCCTGCCTCTTCTTAAGCAGAAGATGACACATAAGAAACAGAAAAAATTCTCTGAGAATGCTGTGGATTGGCTCCGCAACAACAACCCTGATATTGAGAGCAACCTGGACGACCCAACTGTTGAAGCCATTACCAAGTTTGCTGGCCATGCTCTGCCAGCCAATGTTCCATCAAGTGATGCCAAAAGAAAGGCCATGGAAGATGCGATTAATTGGCTCAGAAAGAATGACCCCCCTCTCGACAGCTTGAATGATCCAACAGTAGAAGCCTTTGCAAAATTGACAGGCCTTCCACTTCCAAAAGATATGACACCCCAGAGCAAGAAGAAATTTATGGAGGATGCGCTGAATTGGCTGAGGAAAAATAATCCTGACATTGATAGCAATCTTGATGAACCAACTGTGCTGGCAGTAACCAACCTTGCTGGCCAGCCTCTCGGCAAGTCTCCAGGGGAGAAAGACCCAAGACAGTCAGCTGTTGATGAAGCTGTGAAGTGGCTGCGGAACAATGACCCTAGTCTTGACAACATTGAAGATCCCACTGTGGAGTCGTTCTCGAAGCTAACAGGGTTGCCCCTTCCGAAAACCATGGCTGATGACAGAAAGAAGGAGTTTATGGAAGATGCCCTTGACTGGCTTAGAAACAATGACGCGCCACGGGCAAGTGCACTGGATGATCCGACAGTTGAGGACCTCTGTAATCTTGCTGGCCAGCCCCTTCCGCCAGGCATTATCCCCCGTGCCGCCAAGCGCAAAGCCATGCAAGATGCCATTGAGTGGATACGCAGCAATGACCCCAAACTGGACAATGTTACTGACCCACAAATGCAGGCATTTTCTAAGTTAACTGGTGTCCCTATGCCAGCCAGGATGACTGAAGCCAACAAGAAGAAAGCCATGGAGGACGCTGTGAGCTGGTTGAGGAGGAACAAGCCAGACATTGAAAGCAATCTTGACGACCCCACTGTAGAGGCTGTCACACAGGTTGCATCTGTGCCAATGCCACCAGCATCATCTTCCAAGGAAGCTAAGCAGAGGGCACTTGAGGATGCAATAGATTGGCTCCGCAACAATGATCCAGAAGTTGAAGACATGGATGACCCCACAATGGAGGCTCTCTCACGGCTCACCGGGCTTCCTATGCCAAAGAAAAAGAGCGAGAAAAACAAGAAGAAGTTCATGGACACTGCCCTGAACTGGCTTCGAGAAAATAATCCAGATGTGACTCAGTGTCTTGGAGATCCAACAGTAGAAAGCCTCACTAAGCTTGCTGGTGTTCCCATGCCCCCTGCGACAACCGCAGCAGATTCAAAAAAGAAAGGCATGGAGGACGCCTTGAATTGGCTTCGCAACAATGATCCTAACCTTGATGATGTTGATGATCCAACAATTGAATCCTTTGCCAGGCTCACTGGTCTGCCACTTCCCAAAGACATGACCCCTGGACAGAAGGCCAAGTTCATGGATGATGCGCTGGACTGGCTCCGCAAGAATGACCCAGACCTGGATGCACACCTTGACGACCCAACTGTGGAAGACTTGACAAAACTTGCTGGTCACCCACTCCCTCGGGGGACAGTACCCAAGCAGTCACGGAAGAATACCATGGAAGATGCTATTGATTGGCTGAGGAATAATGACCCTTCCTTGGAGGATCTTGATGACCCCACAATGGCAAGCTTGTCCCACCTAACAGGAGTTCCTCTGCCAAAGAAAATGACTAAGGCAGATAAGGCTAACTTTATGGAAGATGCCCTAGACTGGTTGAGAAATAATGACCCAAACATGGACAGTCATCTTGATGATCCAACAGTGGAGGCTCTCGCAAATCTTGCAGGACAGCCCCTACCTCCCGGCATGTTCCCCAAGAACTTCCTTCAAGAGGCGGTGGAAGATGCTGTTAATTGGCTGCGAAACAATGATCCGAAGCTTGATGACGTGACAAGCATCACTGCTCAAGCTTTCTCAAATATTACTGGTCTTCCCATGCCATCCAAGAAAATGTCTCCAGATTCCAGCAAGAAGTTTGTGGAGGAGGCTGTGCAGTGGCTTCGTAATAATGACCCGGAACTCGGCCAAGTCGATAAACCAACTGCGGATGAGGTTGCTAAAGTTGCCAATGCTGCTCTTCCTCCTCTCTCCAAGCCAAAAGACAGGAAGTTCAAAGCCATGGAGGATGCAGTCAACTGGCTCCGCAATAATGATCCTGACCTGTCTGCACTTGATGACCCAACGGCACAAGCCTTGTCCAACCTGACAGACTTGCCACTACCGAAGAAGATGACCCCAAAGAACAAGAAAAAGTTTGCAGAGAATGCCATCAACTGGCTCCGCAGCAACAATCCTGACATTGCTAGCAACTTGGATGACCCAACAGTTGAAGCCATCACAAAGCTTGCTGGAATACCTCTACCAAGTTGTTTGTCCTCTGATGAAAAAGCTGGCATGCTTGATGACATCATGCAATGGCTGCGAAACAATGAACCAAATCTTGATGACTTGGATGAGCCTCTGGCAGCGGCTCTAGAGAAGCTTACTGGAGTTCCCATGCCCAAGTCAATGTCTGCAAAGGACAAGAAAGCAAAGGAGGTTGAGGATGCTTTGAATTGGCTCAGGAACAATAAACCGGACCTTGAGTCTCTAGATGATGATGATCTGACGTCGGTAGCCAATCTTGCAGGTGTGCGGATGCCAACAGGATCAAAGGTTAACCCATCCCTGAAGAAAGCTGTGGAGGATGCGGTAGACTGGCTCCGCAAAAATGATCCCAAACTGGATAGCGTGGAAGCACCAACAGTTGAAGCATTTTCCAGCCTGACTGGCTTGCCCATGCCAAAGCAGATGTCTCAACAAGTGAACAAGAAGTTCATGGAAGATGCTGTGGATTGGTTGAGGAACAATAATCCCGATCTGAACAAGATTGATGAGCCTACTGCCAATGAGGTGACCAAGGTAGCTGGTGTTGATATGCCTTCTATCTCTGGTCCAAAACAAGACAAGAAAAATGCCATGGAGGATGCACTGGACTGGTTGCGCAACAATAACCCTGATTTGGACAACATCGACGACCCCACTGTTGATGCTTTCTCTAATCTAACAGGCTTGCCAATGCCCAAAGATATGAACCCAGCAGCAAAGAAGAAGTTCATGGAAGATGCTCTCAACTGGCTGAGAAACAACAATCCTGATGTTGACAGAAACCTTGATGACCCAACCATTGAAGAAGCCATGAAACTTGCGGGGTTGCCACTCCCTGCAGGTACTATCCCCAGGAAAACACGGAAGAAAGCGATTAGTGATGCTCTGGATTGGTTGAGGAACAATGACCCGAACACTGAAGACTTGGATGAGCCTGCTCTGGACACTTTGTCCAAGTTGACTGGCATCGCCATGCCTGAGAAAATGACTCCCCAGAATCAAAAGCAGTTTGTGGATGATGCTCTTGACTGGTTACGCAAGAATGATATTGATGTGAATCAAAATCTTGATGACCCCACCCTTGAAGCTCTCACTAAGCTCTCTAATGCACCCATGCCTCCCGCTTTGACTAAGAATGGGCCTAAGAAGAAGGGAATGGCTGATGCATTGGACTGGCTCCGCAACAATGACCCAAACTTTGATGACGTAGACGACCCCACTTTGGAAGCCCTCTCGAATCTTACAGGAATTCCAATTCCCAAGAATATGAATGCAAGTGAGAAGAAAAAAGCCATGGAAGATGCCCTAGACTGGCTTCGAAACAATGACCCAGACTTTGACAGCAACCTTGACAATCCTACGGTAGAGCAGTTCACGAAACTGGCTGGAGTGCCTCTGCCGCAAGGAACTACATCCGAGAAAGCAAGGAAGAAAGCTGTCGCGGATGCGATGGAATGGCTCCGGAATAATGATCCAGATGTTGGTAATCTTGATGTTCCAACAGCGAAGGCTCTCTCGAACCTCACGGGAATCCCCCTTCCT
>ENA-ORBV01007169-ORBV01007169.1-microbial-mat-metagenome-genome-assembly--contig:-NODE-7169-length-19234-cov-6.721146_pt1 | contig 19234 bp, 18 predicted proteins | sample MGYA00237777_ERZ505514 | MGnify/ENA primary metagenome ERZ505514 (study PRJEB26160, sample SAMN06269048) | microbial mat metagenome | isolation source: Oligotrophic lake microbial mat | place... | reverse complement strand
CTACACCTCTCTATTCGTCGGCAGCGTCAGATGTGTATAAGAGACAGTCCTGAGGCGCCCCGTTTCAGGAATGCGCTGCGATGCCGATAGCCCTTCCCATGGATTCACTGCTGGACCCCAGCGCTTTCGGCGATGTCGAAGTGGTCGCGCCCGACAGCTGGCTGCGCCGGCTGCGGCGGGCGTTTCAGCCCTCGATGCGCGCACGCCCACGGCTGCTGGAGCTCGACATCCGGCGTTGTGCTGCATTGGCCATGGCACTGTGCGCACTGGCAACTCTGGGCGGCGCAGCCTGGTTGTGGCAGGCACGGGCGCAGGCAGCAGTCGAGTCGGCCAATGCGGTGATCCGGTTCCTGGATGGCCGGCTGGACGAGATCGACGCCCAGGCGCGAAGCCTGGCAACCGATGTCGCCTCGGCAGCCGGCGACGAACCTTGCCCCCGCGAGCTCACCTCGCGCCTGCTGCGCGCCAGCCTGGATGGCCTGCTGGTACGGCGCTGGTGGCTGCAGGGCGAGTCCGGGACAATCGCCTGCGGCCCAGAAGGCCAGACGTCAGCGTTGGAACTGCCGCTCCCGCGCGACAGCCGCCTGACGCTGATGTCGCGCCCTTCGAGCAGCGCGGAACTGCTGGCGGTGCGGCCGGCAGGCGGCTCGAAGTCCATCGTCGCGCTGCTTGATCCCAGGGCGCTGGCCTTGCCTCAGCAGGGACCGTGGCAGACCGTCGGTGTCAGCGGCGACCGCATCACCCTGCACTCCGCTGACGGCCGCAGGCTGCGGCGCGCGGATCGGTGCTACTGCTTGGCGAGCAGCTTGTTGCGGATCAGGTCGATGTGGTTGCGCAGCGCATACAACTCGTCGGCGTGCGACAGCGGCACCACGACCTTGCCGACCCGTGTTTCGAGCTGGTCGAGCTCTTCGAGCAGGGCCGGTGTCTTGCCCTGCGCCTCGCCGAGGCGGTCTTCGATATCGCGCAATTGCGCGTACCAGCGAAACACGCGCGAGCGAATCCTGAATTCGTACAGCGGCGGCACGATGCGCGACAGCGGCAACAATAGCGCGAGGATGATGCCCAGCGACAGCCACATGCGTTCGAGCAGATTGGCCAGCGCAAAGGGCAGGTAACGCTGCAACAGCGGCACGCCGTTGCGTATCGTGCGCTCGGCCTCCTTGGCCAGCGGGAATTCGGTACTGGCAGCAATCGGGTACTCGCGCGAGCGGCTGAACCAGCCGGCTCCACTGTGCAGCGACAACGAGGCCTGTGAAAACAACTGCAGCAGCGCCGGATGCAGATCGGAGCGCGCCAGCAGGGTCGTGGTCGGCGCGACCAGATGCACGTCGTGGGCTGGCACGTCGCGCGCCAGGTCCACGATGCCGCGCGGCAACGATACTGGCGCTAGGTAGGGCAGGCGGCGCGAATAGGCCTCGTTCTGCGCAAAGTCCATCAGCTTCACGCCCGGCGTTTGCAGCAGCATCTGCACCATCAACGACTCCGGAGCGGATGCGAACACCAGGGCATCGATCTCGCCACCCAGGAAAGCCACCGTCGCCGCAGTCTGGTCCAGTCGCGACAGGGTGGTGCTCGATGCGTCGATGTGATTGAGATCGAACAGCGCCGCCATCAGCTCGGGCACACCGCTACCGGGCGTGCCCACATTGACGCGCAGGCCTTTGAGTTCGCTCAGGCTGCTCAAGGTTCCGTCGGGCGCGGACCGGGGCACGGCATCCTGCCGGTAGAACAGCCAGACCGGTTCGACAAAAAGGCGGCCCAGCGACAGTGGCGCGTTGTCGTCGCCGTCCGCCGCCGGCGCTCGGCTGCCGCCTTGCACGAAACCCAGATCGGCTCTGCCATCACGCAACAACTGCAGGTTGTCCGACGAGCCCTGGCTTTGCAGCAGCACCACCTCGATGCCGTTGGCCGCCAACGCCTTCTTGTAGCGTGCGCCGAACTCGGCATAAGCGCTTTGAGCCGGGCCGGTTGCCAGGACCACCCGTTTGGGCGGATTCGGGTCCAGCCACCAATAGGCCAGCACCAGCAGCACCAGTGTCAGGGCGATGAAGGGCCCGGCCGAGACGATCAGTTCGCGCAGCGATACCAGCGTGTAACGCAGCGTTCTGGGCATGGTCAGAGCGGCGGTGCGGATGCCAGGTCGCAGGCCGCTGGCCAGTGCGATCCATCGATACGGATACCCCGCGCCGCCAGCACCGCGCGCACCGTGGCGCGCGCGGTGACCTCGGCCGCCAGCGTGGCCAGGCGCATCATGGCCGCCGGTCTGCCCGATTGGCCCGTGCCCAGCGCAAAAATCGTGTCGCCGTCGGACATGGTGTGGACCGGGTTGATGGCACGCGCCAACCCGTCGTGCGCCACCTGGGCCAGCCGGTGCGCCTGGGCCTTGGTGAGCACCGCGTCGGTTGCCACAACGCCCAGCGTGGTGTTGGTACCCGCCAGCAGTGGTTTCGGTTCTTCACCGGCCAGGATGGCGCGCCGGATATCGAGCAAGGCATTGCCGTCGGTGGTGCGCGCGCCGGCCAGAACCCGACCGGTGGCAGGGTCGACCACATCGCCCAATGCGTTGCAGGCCACCAGGGCACCGACAGTGATGCCATCGACCTTGACCGACGCACTGCCGATGCCCCCTTTCATGCCGCGATTGACGCCGAACAATTTGCCGACCAGCGCGCCCGCGCCAGCGCCGACGTTGCCCTGCGCGGGTGTGCGCCCGCTCGCCGCCTGGCAGGCCTGGTATCCCGCCGCAGCGTCCGGGCGGATTCGGGCATCACCCACGGGCAGATCGAACAGCACCGCGGCCGGCACGATCGGCACCAGGCCGTAATGCATCTGCAGGCCGACGCCTTGTTCTTCCAGCCAGCGCATCACACCGCCCGCGGCGTCCAGGCCCCAGGCACTGCCGCCGGCCAGCATCACGGCGTGGACCGTGTCGACCAGATTGGACGGATGCAGCAGGTCGGTTTCGCGGGTGCCCGGTGCCGCGCCACGGACATCGACTCCGCCAACCGCCCCGCCGCGCGTGAGCACCACCGTACAGCCGGTGGGCCGGCGCGGGTCGGTGAAATGGCCGACCTCGACGCCGGGAACGTCGGTGATGGAGTCAAGGGCATCAAGAGAATACGGGTCGGGTTGACCGGCAAATGGGTGGGCTTGTCGCATGGTGCTTTTCATTATCCCTGCACGCTGCGCCGCGTCGGTGCCCAAGGCACGGGTGCATCGGCATGTGTAGTCTGCCGATGTGCCGGGGAGGCAGTGGCGTGCGTCAGCGCGCGCGGCGCTTCCAGAACCGCTCCATCAGCGGCTTGACGCTGGTGCCGTGAACCAGGATCGACAGCGTGACCACGATCAGCGTCATCTGCACCAATTGCAAGGCCAATGGTTCCGGCAGGCCGTGTTCGATCGCGTACATCAGGTAATACAGGGAGCCGATTCCGCGCACGCCGAACCAGGCGGTCATGCCGCGCAGGCGCATCGATGCGCCCGAACCCACCAGCGCCGGCAGCACGCTCAGTGGGCGCGCCACCACGAACAGGAACAGCGCCAGCCCCACCGCAGGCCAGGTCCACGAGTCGATGTACAAGGAGCCGCCGACCAACAGAACCAGCAGCAGCTCGGACAGGCGCTCCAGGTGCTCCTTGAATACCAGCGATCCTTTGCTGACGGTGGACTCTTGCGGTGGTTCGGACTGCGGATGCTGGCTCGCCGCTGCGCCGAGTTCGCTCGCCAGCGGCTGCAATTGGCGCTGCTCGCGCGCCAGTTTCAACTCGGTCTGGCGCAACGCCACGGCGGCGAAAAACACGGCGAGAAAGCCCCAGGTATGTGTCAGTTCCGAGACCCCGTAGACCAGCCCGATCAGACCCAGACCCAGAAAGTCATCCATCAACACATGGCGGAATCGGGCGCCGCGCAGCAGGCCGGCGACGCGGGCCAGTAGGGCGCCGCCTGCGACACCGATGGCGATGCCGCCAAGCGTGGCCCAGAGCACGTCCAGCAGCAGCCAACGCAGTCCAAACGGGCCGATGTCCTGCAGGCCGAGCAGCCCCAGACCCAGGATCACGAACGGGAAAGCGCTGCCGTCGTTCATACCCGCTTCGCAGGTCAGGTTGAAGCGCAGAGCGTCGCGGTCGCCGGGATGGCGGATCTGTACATCGGTGGCCAGCACCGGATCGGTCGGGGCGACGATGGCACCGAGCAGCACGCCGGCGCCCAGCGGCAGGCCCAGTACCAGCCACGCGAATGCGGCCACCAGCGCCACCGTGATCGCCATCGAGAAGGTCGCCAGCACCAACGGCACGCGCCAGCGCGCAAAGGTGAACGGCGCCGGCATCTTGACGCCGGCAGAGAACAGGGAAATCAGCACCGCCACTTCGGTCAGCACCTCCAGCAGCGCCGACTCCTTGAGTGGATTGAACTGGAACAGGTGCAGGCCGGTCGGGCCGACCAGCAGGCCGACACCCAGGTAGATGATGGCCGAGGTCACCGGTGCGTGCTTGAGCGTCGTCGACGCCAGCCCCATGAACAGCAGCAAGGCGCCGATCAGCATGAACCAATGGGCGGCGATCATATTGGCGCGGCGCAGCTGCCGTGGCGCGCCACAGACGGGGCGCTGGGCTCACAGAGGTTGCGGTGTGGCGATGCTTTGGGGCTCAGCGCGTCAGGGCTCGGTGGCTTCGCCATCGGTCAAGCCCGTATGGGTGTTGACGGCTGTGCGATGCTGGGAACGGCCCAGAGTGTGATCGAGCAGATGCGTCAGCTTGTCGATCGCGCCGTGTAGTGCCTGATCCTGGCTGGCCGCATGTTCTGTCACCGCCACCGGCTGGCGGCCTTGCAGGCGCGCTTCGAGCATGCAGCGCTGGTCCAGTGGACCACTTTTCGTACTGTTCTCGTCGCTCAGGTGAACCTCGACCCGGGTGATGGACGCGCTGAACCGCTCCAGGGCATGTGCAATGGTGCGGCTCACGCCGTCGACGCGTGCGGCGTGGCCGGTGATGTTGGCATCGGTGTTGACCTGAATTTTCATGTCTGTTTTCCTTGTCTTGGTGTCTTGGTGGTTTTGACGGGGCACGGTGCGGTGCCAAACGGCATTGCACACGCAGTCCACCGCGAAGCGTGAAAAGGCGGGACGAACCACAGCTCCGAGCCCCGAGCCCGGATGCCGGGGTCGGGATGGCGCAGTCAGGACCCGGGCACGACGACGATGGTGGTCTCGCGCAAGATGCCGCCGCCGCCGACACTGCCCTCGGTGCGTGTGCCTTGGCCACGCATGCGCGCTTCACATGCGACGCGATCGAGGCCTTGGTGGGCGGCGCAGCGCAGCGTGGCGTTGCGCTCGCCGGAGCCGTCGGTTCCGGACAGTTCGCCGCGACGGGCTGCCTGCAGGGCGTTGCGCGCCTCGGTCTGGCAGGTCGATCGCGACTGGTTCGATTGGCCGCTTGCGCACAGCGCCATTTCCTGCTGAAACCGCGCTTGCGCTGCGGCCAGCTCCCCGCTGGTGGGGCTGGCGGCGATGGCCTGGGTCATGCCCAGGGCCAGCAGCGAGCTGACCAGTACGCGTCCAAATACAGAAGAATGGATTGTTGGCATAAAAACTCCGACGGTAGAAAGGGTTGCAAAATGGATGGGCAAGCTGCGCGGCCTGGCGATGGGGCGGGCGATGGCGAGAACCACGTACGTCAGTATCCGGACAGCGCCGGCCTGCGCACAGCGGAGGAGGGCTCGATCTACGGTAGTAGATGTCCTACACGCGGCGGCACCACCGGCGGTGCGTAGGAAGCGTCCGACACCTGCACGGGCCGGTGACTGCTGCCCAGGCGCAACCGCGCGGTCCATACTTGCGCCACGTCCGGTCACCCGTCTCGCAACCGGTGACGGCGCCGATCCATGCCAATGCCCAGGAGAAAAACGTGATCACCCTTCGAACACTTTCAGGCCAGCCGGTCGAATCGCTTCACGCAGTTGCTGCCAAGGGCAGCAGGCAGGCGCTGGATGCGGGTCGCCATGTTGCGCTCGACGCGCTGAACAGTCTGCGTGGCAACAGCCGCCATCTGCGCGACGCGTTGTTGGACACCCGTGACGGCACCTTGCGCTACCTGCGAGACGAACCGACGAAGACCGCCACGATCGTGGCGGCAGCCGGTATCGTGGTGCTGGGCCTCGTGGTGTTGCTGACCCAGCTGCGCGATCGCGATTGACCAGCGCGTTGCGCGCGACATGCCATCGTGTTCCCGATGGCTGCGATTGAATCGCACGCTGCTGCAGCCCGGGGTCAAGCCCAGGTCAGGTGAAATCCGACGGGCGCTTGGCGAATCGGTCGGAGCATGCGCCAGAGCAGAACCAGTACTGCCTTCCTTCGAAGTCCTGGCTGCCTGCCGCAGTTTTCCTGTCCACCTGCATCTGACACACGGGGTCGATCGCGCGTTGCCGCACGCTGTCCGACAGCGTCACGGCGTACAACGTGACCGCCTCTGGCAGGTTTTTGAGCCTGACCTCGCCGATCGGCTCGATCGTGAACGTTGGATGGTCGACATGGGCAAGGGACTCAGCCACTGTCGCCGTACACAGGATTTCACCGCCGGCGGCCTGCGCCGACGTGCGTGCCGCCAGGTTGACGGTCGACCCGAAATAACGATTCGCGCGGTACAGCGCCGGCCCATGGTGCAGCCCGGTGCGCAGTGCCGGGAAATCCCAGAGCCCAGCCACCTCCTGGTACAGCCTGGTGATGGCAAGGATCGCGCTTGGCGGGTCAGGAAATACCAGGAAGGCATTGTCGCCCGCGAGTTCCTGCACCTGTCCGTGTGGCGCCACGGCCCTGCGAACCATGCCGGTGAAATCGTCCACCAGGTCTGCGGCGGCGCGTTCGCCATGGGTGTCGGTCAGCGCCGTGTAGCCGGCAATGTCGACGAAACAGAAGGTCGCTGTCACTTGCATGTCGGAATTCGCCTGCACCGTGGCGCCTGCCATAGGCATTTGCGTGACCTTGCCGGTCGACTCGGACATCGCTGACTCCTTCAAGGGCGTAGGGGATCGGGGTACCGCTTGCAATTGTGCCCGTTGGACCGTTTGCTGCCGCATCGCGGCCCGGAACCGGCGCCTCTCACGCTCAGGCCGCATCCTGCCCCAGCTCGTCCAGGATCGGGCAATCGGGCCGAAGGTCACCATGGCAGCAGTCGACCAGCTTTTGCAGCGTGCGTTTCATCGCTGTCAACTCTTCGATGCGCTGGTCCAGGTCGGCCACGTGCAAGGCGGCGATGCGTTTGACCTGGCCGCTGGGGCGGCGTTTGTTCTGCCACAGCCTGAGCAGTTCCGTTATTTCGGCCATGCTGAATCCCAGGTCACGCGCACGCTTGATGAAGCGCAGCGTGTGTACCTGCTTGTCGGTGTATTGCCGGTAACCCGCATCGGTGCGGTTCACATCCGGTAGCAGGCCGAGCGACTCGTAATGGCGCACCATCTTGGCCGAGACCTGGGCGCGCTGCGCCGCCTGGCCGATATTGAAGTTGGCATGGCCGGCGGCTGCGTGATTCATCGTGCGCTCCCCGTCCAGCGCCGCAAGGTCAGCGCATTGGTCACGACACTGACACTGCTCATGGCCATGGCGGCGCCGGCGATCATCGGGCTGAGCAGGCCGAAAGCGGCCAGCGGAATGCCGACCGCGTTGTAGAAGAAGGCCCAGAACAGGTTCTGGCGGATCTTGGCGTAGGTTCTGCGCGAGATGTCGATCGCGTCCGCCACCAGGGTCGGGTCGCCGCGCATCAGAGTGACGCCGGCCGCGTGCATCGCGACATCGGTGCCGGTGGACATCGCTATGCCGACATCGGCCGCGGCCAGCGCCGGCGCGTCATTGATGCCATCGCCAACCATCGCTACGGTCGCGCCGTCGGCCTTGAGTTCGGCCACGATGCGTGCCTTGTCCTGTGGCAGCACATTGGCGCGCACCTCGTCGATACCCAGCAGCTTGCCAACCTGGTCGACGCTGCCCTGGTTGTCGCCGCTGATCAGCACGGTGCGGATGCCTTGCCGGTGCAGGCCGTCGATCGCCGCGCGCGCCCCGGCCTTGACCGTGTCGCCGAAGGCCAGCAGTCCGATCAGCCTGGGTTGCGCGCCCACGTCGGCAAGCCAGGAAATGGTGCGTCCGTCTGCCTGCAGAGCGCTGGCTTGTTCGGTGAACTGGGCGAGGTCGACACCAAGCTCCTCCATCAAGCGGGTGCTGCCCAGGCGCAGGTCGTGGCCACCCACGGTTGCGGCCATCCCGCGTCCCGGGATTGCACGCACCTGGGTGGCGGAAGATGCCTTGATGCCGGCGTCGGCTGCCGCACCGAGCACAGCGCGTGCCAGCGGATGCTCGCTGCCGGCCTGGATGGCCGCGCTGGCCCGAAGCAGCGCATCCCGGTCGCCGTCGGCGGCCTGCGCGTCCACCAGCTGCGGCTTGCCCTCGGTCAGGGTGCCGGTCTTGTCGAAGCCGATCACCGTGACCTTGTGCGCGATCTCGAGTGCCTGCGCGTCCTTGATCAGGATGCCATGTCGTGCCGCCACGCCGGTGCCGGCCATGATGGCCGTCGGTGTGGCCAGGCCAAGCGCACAGGGACAGGCGATGACCAGCACCGCCACCGCGTTGAGAATGGCGCCTTCCCAGTTGCCGGTCGTCAGGCCCCATGCCAGCAAGGTGAGCAGGCCGATGCCGATCACCACCGGTACGAAGACCGCACTGACCTGGTCCACCAGGCGCTGGATCGGTGCCTTTTTTGCCTGAGCCGACTCGACCATGCGCACGATGCGCGCCAGCGTCGATTCCGCGCCGATGGCGCTGGTCTGCACCAGCAGCAGACCCTCGGCATTGACCGAACCCCCGGTGACCTTGTCGCCGGCGTGTTTGGCCACGGGCAAGCTTTCACCGGTGATCAGGGACTCATCGACCTCGCTGGCGCCTTCAATGACAAGCCCGTCGACGGCAAGCCGCTCGCCGGGCCGCACGACAACCTCGTCGCCAACCCTGACCCGTGCGATCGGCAGCTCGATCTCCTGACCGTCGCGGCGCACCCGCGCGGTCTCGGGTCGCAGTGCATTGAGGGCGCGTATCGCCTCGGTGGTCTGGTGCTTGGCGCGCGCTTCCAGCCATTTGCCCAGCAGCACCAGCGTGATGACGACGGCCGAGGCTTCGAAATACAGGTGTGGCATGCCGTGGTCGGCATGCTTGAACAGCAGGTACAGGCTCAGGCCATAGCCGGCCGATGTGCCCAGCGCGACCAGCAGGTCCATGTTGCCGGCGCCGGCGCGCAGTGCGGCCCAGCCGGCGCGGTAGAAGCGCGCGCCGAGCCAGAACTGCACCGGTGTGGCCAGCGCCAATTGCCACCAGCCGGGAAGCATCCAGTCCTGGCCGAAGGGCATGCCGATCATGGGTATCACCAGCGGCAGCGACAGCAGTGCTGCCAGCGCTACCGGCCACCAGGTATTGCCGTGGTGCTGCTCAGCGCTTGGCGCTCCGCTGTCGGACGGTGTCTCGACGTGCGCGCTGTAGCCGGCCTTCTCGATCGCGGCGATCAATGCGTCTGCGGCGGTGTCGGTACCATCGACGGTGACCTGCGCCTTTTCGGTTGCCAGGTTGACGTCGGCAGAGACTACGCCAGGAACCTTCTTGAGGGCCTTTTCGACCCGCGCGACACAGGAGGCGCAGGTCATGCCCTCGATCGGCAGGGTCCAGGCGATGGTGGCGGCTGCGTTGTGCGGTAGTGCGGTCGTATTCATGGGGTCCTCGTTCTTACAGTTGTGCTCGGTTGTCGACGCAGGCAGTGTCAAGCTTCCCATGATGGTAATGTCAAACCGGGCGCTGCAATACCCTTGTCGTATCGAAGGGATTGATGGTCGGGGATTTGACCTTGCCCTGGTGGCAAGGTTTAGATTCGGCTCACCAACCTCAACCAGGAGTCGAACATGATGGAATTCAAGATTGAAGACATGAGCTGCGGCCACTGCGCCAGCGTGATCACCAAGACGGTCAAGGCGCTGGACGCGCAGGCCAAGGTCGAGATTGACCTGGCGCAGAAAAAGGTGACCGTGGAGTCCAGCGAGCCGCGTACCATCATTGTCGAGGCCTTGACCGACGCCGGTTACACACCGGCCTGAGCTGGCTGACTCGTGGCCTCGGGCACGAACCATGGGCGCCATGGCGGGCCCACATTGAAGGAGTGACAAAGTGCAAAGACGGACGATTTTTCGGGCTCTGGCGATCGTTGCCGGCGCGTCGTTGCCGGCAGCGGGACTGCTGGCGCAAACACGGCCTGGCGTGGAGGTCTGGAAAGACCCGAATTGCGGCTGCTGCAAGGACTGGATCAAGCATCTTGAATCCGACGGTTTCGAGGTCCGGGTGAACGACAGCGGGAACACCGCTGCCCGCGCGCGCCTGGGCATCGCGGAATCGCTGGGCAGCTGCCATACGGCGCTGGTGGGTGGTTACGCGATCGAAGGGCATGTGCCGGCGCGCGACATCCGGCGTTTGTTGAAGGAGCGCCCGTCGGCGGTTGGCTTGGCAGTGCCGGGCATGCCGATCGGCTCGCCCGGCATGGACGGGGCGGTCTATGGTGGCCGCAAGGACCGTTTCGACGTGTTGTTGGTGCTGCGCAACGGCAGCTCCACGGTTTACCAGCGTTACAACGCCAGTTGAGGCACGCGCGGCGACTGCAACCGCCGCGTGCTCCCCGCCTGCGACAATCCCGGCCGTGCGGTTCGCAATGCGAACCGCGTGTCCAGCCGGCCAGTGTGGCTGTCCGGAAGACCACACCGAGGCCTTATCCATTGTGAGATTCCTGCCGACCCTGGTGGTTGCCACACTGCTGTGCTGGCATGGGTTGACGGCTGCTGCCGCGGCGCTGCCCAGCGTCCATCTCGAAGAATTGACCACGACGGAGCTGGTGGTGGCACTGCGCGACGGTCACACCACCATCATCATCCCGGTGGGCGGGGTCGAGCAAAGTGGCCCGCACATGGCGCTGGGCAAACACAATCTGCGGGTGTACCTGCTGGCTAGCCGGGTGGCCCAGCAATTGGGCAACGCCATCGTGGCGCCGGTTCTGGCCTACGTGCCGGAGGGCCGGATCGACCCGCCAACCGAACACATGCGATTTGCCGGCACGATTTCGATTCCGGAGCCCGTGTTCAAGGGTGTTCTGGAAGCGGCTGCGCGCAGCTTTCGCCAGCACGGGTTTGTGGACATCGTGCTGATTGGCGACCATGGCGGATACCAGGGCGCGCTCAAGGCCGTGGCGACGAAACTGAGCAGCGAATGGGCCGGCTCGCGTGCCAGGGTCCATTTCATCGAAGCCTATTACCGCTCGGCGCAGACCACGTTTGTTGCCCAGCTCAAGGCGGCAGGCCTGAGCGATGCGCAGATCGGCAGCCACGCCGGCGCGGCGGATACGGCGCTGCAACTGGCGGCTGCTCCGGCCTCGGTGCGCCCCGATCGGTTCGAGCAGGCCGCGCGCGAAGGGCGTGCCGGCGGCACACTGGGTGACCCACGAGCCGCCACAGCCGCGCTGGGTCAGCCGGGACTGGACAGCATCGTGCGCCAGACGGTCGCCGAAATTCGCGCCGCCGTGTCATCGGCGCGGTAGGCTCGCGCGTTAACGTAAAACAACCTTCATGATGCGGGGTGAAGAGTGGCCATCATGAAAGTTAGACAGTTGGTTGCGCCCCATCATTGGTTACCCATTTTTCTGATTTACTTTATGCACAAGAAAACGGTCACGCTGGGCATGTCCTTGGCGCTTCTCCTGACAGGAGCAGGCGCTGCGTGGTTGGCGCTGGCCCAGTCACCCCAGAACTCAGGGGCGGTCACGGCCGCTGTGCCGGTGGCGCAGGGCGTGGTCGTGGTACCCGGCATGCCGCCGGTCGCCGATCCGGGCAACCTGTACCGCGAAACCGGCGCCAACCAGTTCAGCCCCGCCGTTGCACAGGCGCTGGAGCGGGTCTACGTGCCCAATCGCGCTGCCAATTCGGTGTCGGTGATCGATCCGGTCAGTCTGAAAGTGGTGGATACGTTCAAGGTCGGTGTGCACCCGCAGCATGTGGTGCCATCGTGGGACCTGCGCACCTTGTGGGTGGCCAACAATGCCGAAGGTCGGACCGACGGCAGCCTGACGCCGATCGACCCGGCAACGGGCAAACCCGGCAAGTCGATCCCGGTCGACGACCCTTACAACATGTACTGGTCTCCGGACGGGCGCCATGCCATCGTCGTGGCCGAGGCCTTCAAGCGGCTCGATTTCCGTGACGTGAACACGATGGAGTTGCGATATTCCATTGCCACGCCGCTGTGCGCCGGCATCAACCACGCCGATTTCTCGATCGACGGCCGGTTTGCACTGTTCACCTGCGAGTTCAATGGCTCCATCACCAAGATCGACCTGGTCGGTCGCAAGGTGCTTGGCACGATCAAGCTGAGCCAGTACTTCGATCGGCCGGACGCGCTGGCCCTGATCGCACAACCCGGCACGAAGCCGCGCAAGATTCCCGATCCCGGCCAGAGCGGCAACGAGATCTGCACGACACCGGGCATGCCGCAAGACGTGCGTGTCTCGCCCGACGGCAAGACGTTTTTCGTGGCCGACATGATGGCCGACGGCGTGCACGTGGTCGATGGCGACGCGCTCAAGCAGATCGGATTCATCGCGACCGGCGTCGGTGCACACGGCCTGTATCCGAGCCGCGACGGCAAGAGCCTGTACGTGGCCAACCGCGGCGGCAACCAGATCCGCGGCAAGCCGCTGGGCAAGGGCAGCGTATCGGTGATCGATTTCGCAACCCGTAGCGTGACCCAGACCTGGGTGATTCCGGGCGGCGGCAGCCCGGACATGGGCAATGTCAGCGCGGATGGACGGCATCTGTGGCTGTCCGGGCGCTACGACGACACGGTCTACCGCATCGACACCCGCTCCGGCGCGGTCGACAAGATCAAGGTGGGGCGCGAGCCCCATGGCCTGACGGTCTGGCCGCAACCCGGGCGATATTCGTTGGGCCATACCGGGAACCTGAGGTAGCGGTTGCGTCGGTACGTGCCGCTGCGGCACGCGGGCCGATGCCGTCCTGCGCCGTGTGAACCGGCCCAACCGGCCCAACCGGCCCTATTCCTTCTGGGGCGTCTTGATATAGATTGCCAACGCGTCACCGGTCGTTTTTTCGAACTGCAGGATCTTGTCGATGGTGCGCGAGTCCAGCAAGTGTGAGCCGGACAGCATGATCATGCCGCTGGGCGCCACGAGGTCGCGCGCCAAGATCATGCCGGCTGACAACGCGCTGCTCGCGGTCAGAATCTCGCATGGATCCGATGTTTGGCCAGCGCCAAAGCCTGCACTGGTGACGGCGCCAGCGACGTCACCGTCGGCGCCGCCTGCTTCCAGGCGCGTGTCGCCGCTGAGCAAGGCCACAAACGCATCGACAACCCATGGGTCGTAGCGCGTGCCGCGCGAGCCTGCGATAATGCCGCGCGCGCCGATCGGTGTCAGGTTGCGTGGCGCGAGCACGCCGATCTGCAGGTTGTCGTAGTCGCTGCACACCGAGAGAATCCGGGCCCCGACCAAAATGGCGCGTCCCTTGAGCTGGTTGGGAAAACCGGCGCCGTCGAATCGCTCGAGTTGGGCCCCGATACTGGCTGCTGCGCCACGCAGATCCTGCAACGGCATCAGCAATTGCTCACCTCGAGTCGCAAATTGGCGGTATTCAGCCAGCAGGCGCGGCCCCATGCTTGCCACCGGTGTTTTGAGCAATTCGTCCGAAAACGCCAGTTTGCCGAGATCGTGCAGCAGCGCCGCGATGAACACCTCCTGCACCAGAGCGGGTTCCAGACCCAGTTTGGTTGCCAATCTGCGCGCCTGGTCGGCAACACGGCGGCTATGCCCGACGAGTCGCTCGTGGCGCGATTCGATCAGGATGGAAAACACTTTGAGCGATACGACGAAGTTGTTCTTGAGCCGCTCGTTGGTGGCCGTCAACTCCTCCCCGCTGGTGTTGACGTTTTCCTGCAAGCTGGCATTGATCGCCTTGAGTTCCTCGGCGCGGGCCAGCGCTAGGGCCGCCAGGTGGGACTTGTCTTGCTCCTCGCTCCTGCGGTGCAGCGCGTCGCCAATCGCCTGGACCAGTTCACCGTCGTCCCAGGGTTTGGTGATGTAGCGTGAAATTGCGCCCCGATTGGCCGCCTCGATGACCGACGTCACCTCGGCCGGGCCGATCGACAGAAACCGAATGGTCTGCGGCCAACGCTCGCGCACCTGGTGCAGGAACTGGCCACTATCCATGTCGGGCAGGCGCATGTCCGACATGACCAGGTCGACCGATTCAGCCTCCATTGTCCGCATCGCCGCGGCGCCGCAGTCAGCCACATGGACACGGTAACCGGCGCCTTGTAACAGGCGACTCAGCGATGTCAGGACCTGGGGTTCATCATCGACGCACAGGATCGTCGCGGGTGTTGACGTCGACATGGTGTCGTCATCGGAAATAGCTGTCATTGGTCCAATTCAGTCTAACTTATGGGGGCGACACGGGTCAACCTGTACTCCTGTGTTGGTTGATTTGATCGGGCTGGACCTCGGGCTGACTCACCCGATGGTCATACGCGAAATTGCGTGTGGGACGCCCTCTGCACCACGCATCCAGACGCTCAACACCATCGGGCTTGGCTTAGCTTTTGCAACACTGCACATGTTCTGGCAAACTAGGCGAACGAGATCAGAAAGGAACACGCTCCCATGACTCTACGCACCGCCACCATCTTGATAATGGAAGACAACCCGACCGACGTCATGATCATGCAAGAGGCATTGGCCAACTTCAAGGTGCGTATCGACCTGCACGTGGCTGTCGATGGGGTAGCGGGCCTGGAGTATTTGCGCCGCATGGGGAAGCATGCCAATGCCCCTCGCCCCGACCTGATCTTGCTGGACTTGAACATGCCGCGAAAAAATGGCCATGAGGTACTGGCCGAAATCAAGTCCGACGCATCCTTGAGCAGCATCCCGGTGGTGGTACTGACCACCAGCTCGGCCGAAGACGATGTGGCCCGCGCCTATGGCGCACACGTGAACTGCTACATCCGCAAGCCGGTGGACTTCACCCGTTTTGTGGAAATAATTCACAGCATTGAGCACTTCTGGTTCACGGTGGTCGCGCTGCCCTGAATCAGGCGTTTTTGCGAAGCGCAGGCAGCCCCTATCGGGTCGGTGCCGCTTTCTTCATATTGGCGATCAAAGCGCTGCAGCATCGGCTCTGCGTGTCCTTGCTGCCCCCGAGGGCGCGCAGAAGCCATAGTCGTCGTTTCGTTCGACACCGGCCTTATCCAACGCGGTATGAGCGTAGTAGTCGGCCCACTGCCGAAAATCGTGCCGTAGAAACACCTACGTTCGGTGCGGCACCTCAGATATTTTCCGCTCGGATCTCAGGTGTTCTCCTGATAGTGGAGCGCCGCAGACGGTCGTACAGTGGCCCAGGTTTGGAGGCAATTGGGATCGCAGGGCTGGCGCAGCGGTCGCAGCCTGGTCGCATCTTTCACGAAGGGCTCGATGCAAGCACCTGCCAAGCCCGAGAACGGACACTCCAAGAAGTCCCGCAAAGCCGCGCAGGCCGTGGAGCAGATCCTGCGGGCGATCCTGGGATTTGATGCGCGTGGTTGACGCGAAGGGCGGCGTCGTTGCCACTGCGGGGCATCGGGTCAAACATAGGCAGGCAACACAGGTGACACAGGCGACACAGGCGACACAGGCGACATGAAAGCCCACTTCAACCCGATCCGCCTCTTCGCCGAGGTTGTCGTCATCGTGGCACTGGCCCAGGCTGCGGTCACGCTGGTCCTGCCTCTGCTCGGCCTGGGGGATGCCGGGTTGCGCAGCACGCTGCTGGGTGCCGCGCTGCTGGCACTGCTGGCCGGCCCCACGGTTTACTGGCGCTGCATGGCCGCTTCCAGGCGCTTGCCTTCGGCTGCGGCGCGCCCTGTCGCCCACAGCACCGGTGGCCGTGTGCGCTCGGCGGTGGCGATGACGGCCGCCGCGCAACTGCTTGGCCTGGCGGCAACCGCGGGCGCCGTCCTCTGGCAGCAGCGCGCACTGGACGACGCCGCGCGTGCCCAGTTCGAGCGCGGCGTAGAGCGCATCGAGACCGAGGTCAAACGCCGCTTCGCGCTGCCGCTGTACGGCCTGTACGGCGTGCGCGGCATGTACGCCGGCGGCGCGGCGATCAACAAGACATCGTTTCGCGCTTACGTCGAGTCGCGCGATCTGCCGCGCGAGTTTCCCGGCGTGCGCGGCTTTGGCTTCATCGAGCGCGTGTTGCGTGGCGATGTCGAAGCCTTCACAGCCGGGATGCAGGCGCACGAGCCCCACTTCGCCGTGCGCAGCAGCGGCGCTGCGCCCGACCTGTACATCATCAAGCACATCGAGCCGATGGCCACCAATCACGCCGCCTGGGGCTACGACATTGGCCAGGAGGCGGTGCGGCGCGAGGCGGCCGAACGCGCCGTCCGCAGCGGCGAGCCAGCACTCAGCGGCCGCATCACGCTGGTGCAAGACGGCAAACAAGGGCCGGGCTTTCTCTACCTCGTGCCGGTCTTCCGGCGCGGCACCGACCCCACCACGCCGCAGCAGCGCCAAAGCGCGCTGGTCGGCCTGCTCTACGTGTCCATCGTTGCGGCCGAGCTGTTGGGCGACGTGCTCGCGGTCGCCGATCACACTCTGCACTTCGCGCTCTTCGACGGCGACGCCACGCCGGCCAGCCAGCTGTTGTACGACGCCGACCGCCACCTCGCCGCTGCGAGCGGCGCGGTGACCACGGCCGATTTCACCGGCCGCCAGTTCGAGTCATCGCGCAGCTTCACGGTGGGCGGGCGCACGCTGGCGCTGCGCGTCAGTACGACGCCGGCCTTCGACGCCTCGACCGATCGCTCCAGCCTCGCCGCCATCGGCGTCGGCGGCGCGCTGGCCAGCTGCCTGATGGCGCTAGCGGTTTGGTTGCTCGCCGTAGGCCGGTTGCGCGCGCACAACCGGGCCCGACGCATGACGGCCGACCTCGACCTCATGGCACGCGTGGTGCGACACACCTCCAACGCCGTGGTCATCACCGACGCGGCACTGCACATCACCTGGGTCAACGAAGGCTTCACGCGCATGACCGGCTACACCCTGGCCGAAGCGCAAGGCCGCACCCCAGGCGAGCTGTTGGGCAGCGACAAGACCGATCCGGCCACGATCAAGACGCTGCAGGGCGCCGCAGCGGCCGGCACGGCTTGCCGCGTCGAAGTGCTCAACCGCAGCAAGGATGGGCGCGATTACTGGGTCGACACCGACGTGCAGCCCACGCGCGATGAAAAAGGGGTGCTGGTCGGCTTTATGGAGATAGCCACCGACATCAGCCAGCGCAAGCGCGACGAAGAGGTTGTGCGCGCCAGCAAGACCTTCCTGGATCGCGTGGGACGCGTTGCCGGCGTCGGCGGCTGGCAGGTCGATCTGGCCGCGGGCGTCATCACCTGGAGCGATGAAACCTGCCGCATCCACGAGGTCGCGTCCGGCCATCAACCGAGCCTGGACGAAGCCATCGACTTCTATGCGCCGGCGGCGCGCCCCGTCATACGGGCCGCCGTGCAGGCGGGAATCGATGAAGGCCGGACCTGGGATCTGGAGCTGCCGGTCATCACCGCCAGCGGCCGGCCGATCTGGGTCCGCGCCGTGGGCGAGGTGGAGTTCGAGGCCGACCGACCGGTGCGCCTGGTGGGCGCCGTGCAGGACATCACCGCGCGCAAGGAGACCGAGCGCGTACTGGCTGACCAGCGCCTGCGGCTGGCCAACATCATCGAAGGCACTGACGCCGGCACCTGGGAATGGAACGTCGAGACCAACGAGACGGTCTTCAACGAACGCTGGGCCGAGATCGTGGGCTACACGTTGGCTGAATTGGGCGCCACCACGGGCGACACCATGAAAAGCCTGTGCCACCCGGATGACTCGGCCCAGGCTTTGAAGCTGGCGCAGCAGCACTTTGATGAGGAGATGCCCTACTACGAGTGCGAGCTGCGCATGCGCCACAAGCTCGGGCATTGGGTGTGGGTACTGGCCCGCGGCCGCCTGAACTCGCGCGCCGAAGACGGTCGCCCATGCCGGATGGCCGGAACCCACATGGACATCACCGAGCGCAAGCGCCAGGAGGCCCAAGCGCAGCACGCCAACGACATCTTGACGGGAGTGATCGAGAACCTGCCGTGCGGCCTGAGCGTGTTCGACGCCGAGTTTCGGCTGGTGGCGCACAACGCCGAGTTCCGCCGCCTGCTCGATCTGCCCGACAGCCTGTTTGCCGGCACCGAGACGCGCTTCGAGCAGATCATCCGCTTCAACGCCGAACGTGGCGAGTACGGCCCCGGGGATGTCAACGCCATCATGGTGCCGATCATTGAACGGGCGCGCGCCCCGACGCCGCACCAGTTCGAGCGCGAACGGCCCAACGGCATCGCCATCGAAGTGCGCGGCGCGGGGATGCCCGGTGGCGGTTTCGTCACGACCTACACCGACATCTCGGTGCGCAAGCGGGCCGAGGCCGAAGTGGTGCGCGCACAGGCTGTGCTGCGCGGCTCGATCGACGCACTGGACGACGCCTACGTGCTGTTCGACCCCGACGACCGGCTGGTACTGTGCAACCAGCGCTACCGCGACCTGTACCTGCGAGAGGCCGATATCACGTTTGCTGGGAACACTTTCGAGCAGATCATCCGCTTGGGCGCAGAGCGCGGCCAGGTTCAGTCGGCCATCGGTCGCGTCGATGCGTGGGTCGCCGAACGACTGACAATCCACCATCAGGCTAATTCGCAGTTGCTGCAGCAGCTGGCCGACGGTCTGTCGGTCGCGGCAGCCAGCGACAGCACGGTGAATTTGAGGAACATGGACACAGGCAAAAGCCAGACGCGACGTTAAGGGGCGAACTTCACCCGAATCGGCGGCTGACTCGGCAGATTTACGGTTGGAACGGCGCAATTGCAACCGATCCGAGCGGTGCTGGCATAGGTATCCTGCCTCGGGTCCCTGCCCCAGCGTCACTTGGGCTACTCCTCCCTTCGAGAGCGACCTCCTCGCCTCGCAGTCGATCGGGCTTCACGTCAATCGAGTTACTAGGGGTCATTACCGAATTCGAGATTTTCCAATTTTCCACGGTCGGCGGCTTCCAAGCGCGACAAATCCTTCCGGAACGTTCAAAATCTCTTCCCGTGCAG